>Ga0326728_10002238_pt1 | contig 65097 bp, 61 predicted proteins | sample MB3enrmetagenome_FD_207602 | JGI IMG/M metagenome (GOLD analysis project Ga0326728, IMG submission 207602) | Lab enriched peat soil microbial communities from McLean, Ithaca, NY, United States - MB31MN | ecosystem: Environmental > Terrestrial > Soil > Wetlands > Peat | place: USA: New York...
TCGATGCGTTTTCTATTAAATGGATTTCGATCAACAGATATTATGCGCGCGCTTGTAAACGCCAAAACTTTTTCCTCTGCCTTCGTTTCAATGAGAGTGTTTGATGCTCGATACGTGTTGTATCGATCGTCCTGGCGTTGCGGAAACTTTTTACGCGTCCGCCGAATCGCTCATGTCTGATTGTTCGATCGCATTTCAAATCTTTATGGCTTTGATCGATTCTTATTGCCAATAGCCTTGAATAAACGCCCAGCCGTATTCCCGTTCTTCCCAGTGATCCGAAGACCAGTCTGCCGTCGGCGAGGGCTTTGGCATCATCTGGCCGGGAATCCAATTGAACTTCGCGTCTTCCAGTTTCCAATAACCTGGGCGCCATATCTCTCTCATCGGATTGCTGGCGCGAGGTTTTTCCTCATAGAAGGGTTCAGGAGGCGCGACCGGCGATAGCCGAACGTAAGAGGATGGGGAAGTCTGGGGCAGCTCTTCTGTCGTGCCGCAGCCTGTCAGCAGGAAGGACAAAAGAACGGCGGCAATCGAAAATCGGCGTAATGTGATCATGCTAAACCCTGAAAAGGGCGATATGGGAGAAACATTGCGTATTACAGCACACTAACCCGGTAGTCCTCAATAACAAGATTGGCGAGCAACTTTTCGGCCATCGCTTTGGCTTGTTCTTTGGCTTTTGCAGGATCGTTTTCGGCCAATTCCAGCTCGATGCTTTTGCCGACGCGAACTTCATCGACGCCAACAAAACCGAGCGTACCCAAGGCATGGCCGATGGCCTTGCCCTGCGGGTCCAGAACGCCTTCTTTCAGCATAACGTCAACGCGGATTTTCATGATTTCTTCTCGTTCATGGGGATGATGTTTGTTGGCGATGAGGTTGCCGTTCCCACGCCTTCAGCCAGAATGCCGAGACGGCGCGCGACTTCCTGATAAGCCTCGGCGACTTTGCCAAGGTCTTGCCGGAAGCGATCCTTATCCATTTTCTCGTTGGTGCGTACGTCCCACAGGCGGCAGTTGTCGGGGGTGATTTCGTCCGCCAGAACGATTCGCATGTCCTCATATTCGCCGTGGCGGCCGAATTCCAACTTGAAATCGACGAGTTTCAGGCCAATGCCCAAAAAGAGGCCGGACAGATAATCGTTGATACGCAGCGACAACGACATGATTTCTTCGAGCTCATAAGGACTGGCCCAACCGAAGGCCGTGATGTGTTCGTCCGACACCATCGGATCATCGAGATCATCCTTCTTGAGGTAGAACTCGACGATGGAGCGCGGCAATGTGGCGCCTTCCTCGATGCCAAGCCTTTTTGCGAACGATCCGGCCGCGATATTATGGACGACGACGATGATCGGGATGATTTCAACCTGCCGGATCAGCTGCTCGCGCATGTTCAGGCGGCGCATGAAGTGCGTCGGCACGCCGATTTCGTTCAGCTTGCTCATCAGGTATTCGGAGATACGGTTGTTCAAAACGCCTTTGCCGGTGATGGTGCCGCGTTTCTGGTTATGAAAAGCCGAAGCATCGTCCTTGAAATACTGCACAAGCGTTCCCGGCTGGGGCCCCTCGAACAGAACCTTTCCCTTGCCCTCATAAATACGCCGCCGCTTGGTCATGCGAAAGTTCATAGCTTTCAACCGGTTAGGAATCTGTTGGAAACACAGGTATAGCAGGGAGGAGGGGGGAAGACAATGAGGACGGACGCCGGCAAGAACAGCTTGATTGTTCTCGGAGGAGGGGGCAAAAGGCGTGGGCTTGGAAACAAAGACTCTGCGTGTGATCGTGAAAATGGAAAAAGGCGATAAGACCTACCTGTCCAAGGGCGTGGCGCCGATTTTATTGTCCGCCGCTATATGGGGCGGTGGCTATTTTGTCAGAAAGCTGATCATCAACGATATCTCGCCTTACTTAATGGCGTTTCTGACGGCTATCATTGTGTCCGTCTACATATTTTGCACCGGCAACATCAAGCTGAGAGACGTTTACCATACATATAAGTGCAATATCTGGAAGTATACCGCTCTTGCGTTTTCCGGCGTGACCATGGCAAGCGCGCTGATGTATGTCGGATTGGATAAAATGGACCTGGGAATCGCTTCACTGCTGGTGAAATTGGAGCCCATATTCACTTTGATCATGGCGCAGCTGTTTTTGGGCGAACGTTGGCCCCGGAAGTGGATTCTTTATGCTTTCTTATGTGTGATCAGTTCCTGCTTTGTCGTCGTTCAGGATCCTTCGCGCCTTGATTTGAATAATGTCAGCCTTGTCGGCGTGCTGGCGGTCATAGGAGCTGCCTTTTTCTGGGCCATCGCAGGCGTTCTGGGCAAAGCAATCTCCAATACGAACGTGAAGACGGATGAAATCGTATTTATTCGGTTCACGCTTGGGGGCGTGCTGATGATCCCGTTGTTCCTGATGCCGGTCGACCTCGGTCATCATTTCAACCCAACAGTCAGGTCAATCACGCTCTTATTGATCGTTGCAATCATATCGACCGGAATCGCCTTCAGGCTTTATTATAACGGGTTGAAATATGTATCCGCTGGAACGTCGAGTTTGCTGGAGTTGGTGACGCCGATAACATCCATTCTATTAGGCGTCGTATTTCTGGGCGAAATATATTCTGTGTCGCAAATCATCGCATCGTGTGCGTTGCTTTTTGGCATTTATAAATTGTCGACCGTCAACGATCAGCCTGCCCTAAAAAGCCCTACCGCCGCATCTTTTTCGAATAAATAGAGCAACGTGCGAAGGGCTTTGCCGCGTTCCGTTGTCAGTTCAGGGTCTTGCGTCAGGATGAGTTGGGCATCCTTGTTGGCCATCGCCAGCAAATCCTGATCCTCCGACAAATTGGCCAGCCGGAATTCAGGCAAGCCGCTTTGCCGCGTGCCGAGCAACTCGCCGGGACCGCGCAAACGCAAGTCTTCCTCGGCGAGGCGGAAGCCGTCTTCCGTTTCTCGCAGCATCTTGAGGCGCTCCTTGGCGACTGCGCCCAAAGGTTTCTGATAAAGCAGCAAGCAAGTCGATTTGACGCTGCTACGCCCGACGCGGCCGCGCAACTGGTGTAATTGTGCGAGGCCGAAACGCTCGGCATGTTCGACGATCATCAGGCTGGCGGCGGGGACATCGACGCCGACTTCGATCACGGTTGTTGCGACCAGAACCTTGATTTCACCAGCGGCGAACGAGGCCATGATGCGGTCTTTGTCTTCGCCAGCCATGCGCCCGTGGATAAGGCCGACGTTTGCCGCTCCCAATCGTTCGGCGAGCGCTTCCGCCCTTGCCGTTGCGGCGGCCAGATCAAGTTTTTCGGATTCTTCAACCAGAGGGCAGACCCAGAATATTTGCGCGTTCTTGGCAATCTGCCGCTTCACGCCCTCAATAACTTCCTCTAGCCGCGTCATGTCGATTAGGCGGGTGTCAATTGGCAAGCGGTTTTCCGGTTTGTCCGGCAATCGCGAGACATCCATGTCGCCATAAGCCGTGAGCGTCAGCGTGCGCGGAATTGGCGTGGCCGTCATGACCAGAATATCAACGCCCTTGCCTTTATCGGCCAGTTGCAGGCGTTGCTGCACGCCGAAACGATGCTGCTCATCCACCACGGCGAGGCCGAGCTGTTGGAATTTTACATCTTCCTGAAACAGTGCATGCGTTCCAACCGCCAGCTTGAGCGCGCCATTTGTCAGCCCGTCCAGTGTGGTCTGCCGTTCCTTGTTGCGCCCTTTGCCAACCAGCAAACCGATTTCAAGGCCTAGCGGTTTCAGAAACGCGCTAAGCCGCGCATGATGCTGGCGTGCAAGAATCTCCGTTGGGACCATAAGCACGGCTTGCAGGCCGGATTCAAGCGCCTGAAGCATTGCAAAGAGCGCGACAACTGTTTTCCCGGAACCAACATCGCCTTGCAGCAAACGCAACATGCGTTTCGGCGCGGCCATGTCTGCGCTGATTTCCGTCATCGCCTGCCGTTGGCCGTTCGTTAGCGTGAAGGGCAGGGACTTCTCAAGTTGCTTTTGCAAAATACCTGTCCCGGCAATGGCGCGTCCACCTGCTGCGCGATGATGGCGGCGTATGACCGCCAGCGCCAGTTGATCGGCGAGCAATTCGTCATAAGCCAATCGGCGGACAGAAGGCGGGCGGCTATTGTCATCCGGCTGAGGATTATGCGCGTTCAGCACAGCAACCTTCCAGCCCGGCCATTCTTCACGTTTAAGCAGATGAGAATCGTTCCATTCCGGCAGGTCGGGTAAACGCGACAGGGCGTTCTGGATTGCCTTGCGCACGAATTTGTTGCTCAGCCCCTCCGTCAACGGATAAACGGGCTCGATAATCGGAATTTCTCCGGCGCGATCCTCCGGCAGAACGTAATCCGGATGGTTCATGCTCCAGCCGCCGTGATAGCGCTCCAGAAAGCCGCTCACGACGACGGGCTTATCGGTAGGATACAAATTGCCGAGATAATCGCCCTTCACGTTAAAGTAGTTGATGTAAATCTGGGCGGTGTCGTCATAGCCGACGATGCGATAAGGAAGGCCGCGTTTACGCGGCGGTGCATGTTCTGCGATCCGCAGCGTTAGAGTCGCGATGCGATCCTTGTCGGCATATTTCAGTTTGGGGCTATAGCGGCGGTCAATCACACCCGAAGGCAGATGCCACAGCATATCCACGACATGCGGGCCGCATAACCGCTTATAAAGCGAGCCCATGCGCGGCCCCACCCCCTTCAGGGAGGTTATGTCGGCAAATAGCGGGAACAGAATGCTAGGGCGCATAAAAAGAAGTCTAGCGTTTACAGGCTGTTAGCGAAAGACGGAATACGCTACGTTGCTGTGGGCTTAATGGGTGATTACATGACTGAAGAACGGCGCTGGCAAAGACTGCATTTTCAGAGTTGGCATCGCGGCACGCGCGAGATGGACTTGCTTCTCGGCGCGTTTGCTGACGCCCATCTGCCGCAGTTTGACGCCGCGCAACTGGACGCGTATGAGGCGTTGCTCGCCTGCGAGGACGATGCGATTTTCGGCTGGGTTACGGGCGCAAGGCTTGTGCCGGAAAAACATAAGGGTGAGGTGCTAGCTTTATTAACAAAGCACTGTATAAACGCGAATGTCATTCCCGCGAAAGCGGGAATCCAGCGCGAGCGATAGCGAGCTTATGAGTCGTTGCTGTGTTCGATCATATAAACGATTTAGACTCTTATGCCGCGCAGACGCGCGGCACTGGATTCCCGCTTTCGCGGGAATGACAATTTCTATTGGGGATAATTGTTAATAAATGTTCGCCACAGCTTTTGATCCTGACAAACCATCGCGCACGGTTATCGCCGGAGCGCCTGCGGGGCATGATGCGCGCGTGCTGGCGGACATCGCGTTGCGAACGCATGGCAGGCCTGTCATCCACGTTGCGCTCGACGATGTGCGTGCGGCGGTGCTGGCCGAAGCGTTGGCGTTTTTTGCGCCGCATGTCGAAGTGCTGAGTTTTCCTGCGTGGGATTGCTTGCCCTATGACCGAATTTCGCCGCACACGGATATTCTGGGCCAACGCATCGCGGCGTTAAGCCGTTTGCGCCAACCGTTCACCCGGCCTTGCGTTCTTTTGACGACCGTTCATGCCATCGGGCAGAAAACGCTGCCGCCTGAGGCGATTCATGAGGCCAGCCTTTCCATAGCCATCGGCGACGAATTGCCTGTTGAAAAGCTCCGCCGGTTTCTTGCGGGTAGCGGCTATGTCACGGCAAGCACGGTACGCGAGCCGGGCGAATTCGCCGTGCGCGGCGGCATTGTCGATCTGTTTCCACCTAGCACAGAGTCACCTGCGCGGCTGGATTTCTTCGGCGACGAGGTTGAATCCATACGTTTGTTCGATCCGTTAACGCAGACGACCACGACAAAAATCGATGCCCTTAATCTTCAGCCCGTTTCCGAAGTTTTGCTGGATGAACGCAGTATTGCTTCATTCCGCAGCGGCTATCGTGAATTATTCGGCGCCGTGACGGAAAGCGATCCTTTGTACGAGGCCGTAACAGCGGGACAAAAATTCCCCGGCATTGAACATTGGCTGGGGTTGTTTTATCCACGCCTTGCCACCTTGTTCGATTATGCGCCGCAAGCGCCTGTTGTCTTCGATTGGCAAGCCGACGAGGCTTTCACGTCGCGCCTGCAGCAAATCGAGGATTTTTATCAGGCGCGCGTGTCGCTTTATCAGGCCGGGCGGCGCGCGAAAAAACGGGCGGCAGCCGCCGTCTATAAACCCGCGCCTGTCGATAAACTTTATTCATCTCAGGCGGATCTGGACGCGATTCTGCAAGAACGCGCGATGGCGACTCTCTCGCCGTTTGCCGCCATCGGCGAAGGCGCGATCGACGCCGGAGGCCTGCGTGGCCGCGATTTTGCCGAAGCGCGCGATAAGCCGGAATCCGGACTTTACGAAACCGTGCAAGCTCACGCCTTTTCGCAGCAGGCTTATGGCAGACGCGTCATTCTGGCTTGCTATAGCCAAGGCTCCGCCGAGCGTTTGGCGGGATTGCTGCGCGGACATGGCGTGAATGCGTTGACGACGGTGGCTAACTGGGAAGAAGCGCGCAAACTGGACATTAAAACCATTGCGCTTGTCATTCTCGGTCTTGAACATGGATTTGTTGCGCCCGATCTGGCGGTCATTACCGAGCAGGATATTCTCGGCGACCGTCTGATCCGCCCCGCGCGTAAAAGACGCGCCGCATCGCAATTCCAGCTTGAACTCGGCAGCCTTAATCCCGGCGATTTCGTTGTTCATGCTGAACACGGCATTGGCCGATATGAGGGGTTGGAAACTATCAACGCTTTGGGCACGGCGCATGATTGCGTCAAACTCATCTATGACGGTGGCGACAAGTTGTTCGTTCCCGTGGAAAATCTGGACGCGCTCACGCGCTACAGCACGGCAGAGGCGGGCGCAGTTTTGGACAGGCTTGGCGGCTTGGCTTGGCAGGCGCGCAAGGCGCGGGTGAAAAAGCGCCTGAAGGATATGGCGGACGCGTTGTTGAAAACTGCGGCAGAAAGGCATCTAAAAACCGGCGAACTTGTGCAAGCTCCGGAACCGATGATTCAGGAATTCGCGGCGCGTTTTCCTTATCCTGAAACGGAGGATCAGGCGCGCGCCATTCAAGACGTGCTGGACGATCTGGCAAGCGGCAAGCCGATGGATCGTCTGGTCTGCGGCGATGTGGGTTTCGGCAAAACGGAAATTGCGTTGCGTGCTGCTTTTGCCGCTGTTCAGTCAGGGTTGCAGGTGGCGGTTGTCGTTCCCACAACGTTGTTGGCCCGTCAGCATTTCAACAGTTTTACGCAGCGCTTCGCCGGTTTTCCGATCCGCATCGCGCAGCTTTCGCGCATGGTGTCCGCGGGCGAGGCGAAACTGACGAAAGAACAGATGAAAGCAGGGCAGGTTGATATCGTCATCGGCACGCATGCGTTGCTGGGGACAGATGTCGGTTTTCAGCGCTTGGGCCTTCTTATTATCGATGAAGAACAGCATTTTGGCGTCAAACAGAAAGAGCGCCTGAAGGAATTGCGCGCCGATGTGCATGTCCTGACGCTGACGGCCACGCCCATTCCGCGCACGCTGCAACTGGCGCTTTCTGGCGTGCGCGAACTAAGCCTCATCGCGACGCCGCCCATCGACAGGCTGGCGGTGAGGACGTTTGTTTTGCCTTACGACCCGCTTGTGATCCGCGAGGCCTTGATGCGTGAGCATTACCGGGGCGGCCAGAGTTTCTATGTTTGCCCGCGCATTGAAGATCTTTCCGGTGTGGCGAAAGAATTGCGCGAATTGGTGCCGGAAGTGAAGCTTATCACCGCGCATGGCCGCATGAATCCTTCTGAACTCGACGACATCATGACGGCGTTCGACGCCAAACAATTCGATGTTTTGCTGGCGACGAACATTGTGGAATCCGGCCTGGACATTCCGAATGCCAATACGATTGTTTTGCATCGCGCCAATCTGTTCGGCCTCGCGCAGCTTTATCAACTCCGTGGCCGCGTGGGACGGGCGAAACTTCGCGGCTATGCCTATCTGACGTATGAGCCCGGCATGGTTCTGTCGGGCACGACCCAGCAGCGGCTGGAGGTGATTCAAACGCTCGATCAACTCGGCGCAGGATTCCAATTAGCCAGTCACGACATGGATATACGCGGCGCGGGTAATCTTTTAGGTGAAGAACAATCCGGTCATATCCGCGAAGTCGGCATCGAGCTTTACCAACAAATGCTGGAAGACGCGGTGACGGCTGCCCGTGCCGGTCTTGGCGCTGAGATGGCCGTTGAGCGCTGGACGCCGCAAATTACGCTCGGCATGAATGTCTTTATCCCTGAAACGTACGTTGCCGATCTGAACGTGCGGCTTGGGCTTTACCGGCGTTTGGCTGAGGGCGCAGACGCGGCGGATATCGAAGCGATTGCCGCCGAGATGATCGACCGTTTTGGCCCTTTGCCTGTCGAGGTTGAAAATCTCCTGCAAACGGTGGCGATCAAATATCTGTGCCGTCAGGCCGGCGTGGCGAAGGTCGATGCCGGGCCGAAAGGCGCCGTTCTGGCGTTCTATCAGGACAAATTCGCTCGTCCCGAACAGCTTATATTGTGGATTACGGCCCAGGCCGGGACCGTCAAGGTGCGTCCCGACCAAAGGCTTGTTTTTATGCGGGCATGGGACGACGCCGCGCAGCGGCTAAGCGGTATCAAAAAAGTTCTTGAGGCGTTGGCGCAGTTGTTAAGGGACTAGGTTTCGCATCTCTCTTTTCCTCTCCCCTTGCGGGAGAGGATAGAAAACCTTAGTTTGCCTAATTGGGCAAACTTAGGTTTTCTTGGTGAGGGGTAAGACGGCTGAGTTGTAAAGAGACCCCTCACCAAGTTTTTCTAAGCTCGCGCAAGAAAGAGCGCGAGCTAAGAAAAACTATCCTCTCCCGCAAGGGGAGAGGAAACAAACTAATAAGGAGTCTCACATGACCGAAAGTTACGTTCGCACGAAAGTCAAGGAAGCCTTGCAAGCCGCAGGCGATGACAAACGTGAAGCGCAAAAGCTGCTCATCACATGGGCTGTGCGCGATCAGCCGTTGCTGCTCGGTCTTGCCAAGCCCCATTTGAAGGCGATTGTCGCGTCGCACATCGAGAATGCGCTGCGGCCGCCCAAAAAAACCGAAACGGATCGGCGAGATCCGCGGTTTTCTAAAGACGAAATTGACGCGTTGATAGCGGCACGCCCCTTAGGCGAGAAACGCTCGCCTATCGTGCCGCCGCCCAAGTCGTCAACGCGTCAGGCTTCCGTCATGAATCAACTGGCCGCCGCGTTCAAAAAAAAGGAGAAGTGATCGCGTTTCGTGATCGGTGATCCCACTTACCTGCGGATCTTCGCTTCGTGGAGATTGGCGCCTTTGAACTCGGCGCCGGTGATGTCTGCGCCCATGAAATTCGAAAAACTGAGGTCTGCGCCGGTAAAATCGGCGTCACGCAAAGTCGACTGCTTGAAATCCGTGTAACGCAAGTTAGCATCGACAAAGAAGGTCTTCAACACGCGCTTGCTGTCGATAAATAGGGGTTCCAGACGCGCACGGACGAACTTCGCTCCCACCATATTGCTTTTCGAGAAAATACTGCCGCGCAGATCAGCGCTCGCGAAGTTGCAGTTACGGAAGTCGCTGCCTATGAGATGGGAGGCCTGCAAATTGACCCGTGTCAGATCAATCCCATACCACACGCTGTTAAGAGCCGTCAGCATAGTCAGGTCTGCACCGCGCAGCGGTGGCGCGCCGCGCATGTCGTGGTTGCTCAGGTCCAGTTGTTGGCCTTCCTCGCCTTTGCTCTTCAGCCAGAGTTGATGCTGCTTGATCATTTCCTCCAACGACAAGGGCAGCTTGTCCGTAGTTTTGCCTTTTGGCTTGTCGGTCAGCGCGCCCGTCATGTCGACATTGACCAAATTGGAATAGTCCATAAGCGCGCCAGCCAAATTCGCGCCGCGCATATTGACATCGCGCAGCTCGCACATGCTCAGGTCTGCGCCTGCCAGATTAGCGCCCGTCAGATTGGCGCCCGCCAGATTGCCGCGAATGATCGTCGATTTACTCAGGTTTGCATCTTCGAAGTTGGAGTTTGTCGCGATTGCGCCCGACAGTTTTACTGTACTGAGATTAGCGCCGCGCATATCGACGCCGCCTGTTCCGCCGATCCAGGCTTCGCCATCGCTTATGAAAGAGAGGCCTTTTTCAGGGTCGAATGTCGCAAACGAGCCTTCTCGCAGGTCTGCGCCCGTCAGATCTGCGCCAGCCATGATGGCGCCGCGCAAGCAAGTGCCGCGCAGGTCCGCGCGTAACAGGCTGGCATTGCTGAAATTAGCTTTACGTAAGTCGCAGGCATACAGCTGGCAATAATCGAGTTTGGAATTCTCTAAATCGGTTTCATACATCACCGATCCGGTAAAGTCAGCGTGCGACAGATTGCGGCCTCTCATAGAGAGATGCGATAAATCGTAATGCGATAAATTTGCGCGCTCACCGTTTGCGCGGCCTTGCAGATACAAGTCGTGTCTGGCAATAATCTTGTCAAGCTCGGCTTGATTGATAGTGGTGAGCGTCTGCGTTTCGTTCTTGTCTTTTTTATCGTCTGCCATTGATTAGTCTCTGTTGTGTGTAATATTTTCACTTGTTTTCAAGGCTAAGCGGCCGCAAAAACTCACATAAACTGCCGGCGCATTGGATAAGAACGGCAGAGGCTGAAGGAGATGCCTTTTCGTCCGCTGTCTTCGGTAGGTTGCATTCGACACGGTAAATCGTGTTGGCCTCGTTGCCAAGCGTTTGCTGATAAACATCAATTTTTTTAGGGATACAGTTGTTGAGCCGCGCAATCTCGCGCGCATCGGCAGACGCGGCCTTAGCCTCCGCGCCAGTTATCAGGGTGAACAAAAATAAAAAAACGACCGCTTTACGCATGGCGGCATACTAAAAGATACCCGTTAACAGGAGGTTACTAGGGTCTGCACTCATAATTAACGTGGGTTCTGCGCGTGCGAAAAAACGATCCGGCTACGCAAAAAGCGAAGCGTGTACTGGCTGTACAAGCGAGCTTTTTGCGGACGTCCGGGGCGTTTTTTCGCCGCGCCCTTCGGGTTTGATCAGGATGAAAAATGGCGGCGTCAACTTCCCCCGGATTAAATCCGGGGCCTTTTTCATCCTGATCAAACAGAACCTCACGTTAATTATGAGTGCAGACCCTATTCTTGCAGAGCCGTTTCGGCGGCGCACAGCAAGCCGCGGGCCTTGGCGACGCATTCCCGGTATTCCGACGGAGGGTCGCTGTCATAGACAATACCGGCGCCTGCTTGTACATGAAGCGTGCCGTTCTTGACGACGGCGGTGCGAATGGCGATGCAGCTGTCCATGTTGCCATTCGCTCCGAAATAACCGATGCAGCCGGCATAAAGGCCGCGCCGGTCTGGTTCCAGTTCCGCAATGATTTCCATCGCGCGAATTTTAGGCGCACCGCTGACTGTGCCCGCCGGAAAGCCGCTGATAAGAGCCTCTAACGCTGTATGCGCCGGATCCAGATCTCCTTCCACGTTCGATACGATATGCATGACGTGCTTGTAATATTCGATGACGTTGCGTTCCGTGACCTTGACGGTACCGACTTTCGCAACGCGACCGACATCGTTACGTCCGAGATCAAGCAGCATCAAATGCTCCGCCAGCTCTTTCGGATCGGCCAGAAGATCGGACGCAAGTTCGTCGTCCGTGCGATTGCCAAGGCCGCGGGGGCGCGTTCCGGCGATGGGGCGGATCGTGACTTTGCCATCGCGAACGCGCACAAGAACTTCCGGACTGGAGCCGACGACGGAAAAACTGCCGAGATTGAAAAAATAAAGGAACGGCGATGGATCGAGACGCCTTATCGCGCGATACAGACTAAACGGCGGCAACGCAAACGGACGCCGAAAACGCTGTGACAACACCACCTGAATGATATCGCCGGCGCGAATGTATTCCTTGGCGCGCTCGACCATCGACGTGTACTGCGTCTCGGTCATGTTGCTTTGCGCGTCGCCATCTTTTGTCGATGTTTTGCTAGGGGCTGCGGGTGACGGCGGCAAGGCGCGGTCAAGATCGGCAAGCGCGCGTTCCAGCCGCGCCTTTGCTGCGGCATAGGCGGATTCGGCTGACTGTGCGGCATCGAACCACGCGGGCGTCACCAGAGTGAAAAGATTTTCGATCTGGTCGAAAATAGCGAGCAGGGTGGGACGTATGAGAACTGCATCCGGCACATCGAGGTCGGATGCGGGCGATTCCGGCAGCCGTTCCATTGTGCGCGCCATATCGTAACCGAGATAGCCGAACAATCCCGCCGCCATCGGCAGCGGCTGATCGGGATCGTCGATGCGGCACGCGGCCAGAAGCTCGCGCAAATCATCCATCGGCGCGCGCGAGGATGGCGTGAAGGCTTTGACATCCTTCAACGCATTGCGATTGACCTCGGCCTTGCCGTCACGGCAGCGCCAGATCAAATCCGGCTCGCGCCCGATGATCGAATAGCGCCCACGCACTGCGCCGCCTTCGATGGATTCCAGCAGGAAGGCAAAAGGTTTTTCTTGCCCCAGCTTCAGCATCGTGGATACCGGCGTCTCCAGATCGCTGACCAGACGAGTCCAGACAACCTGATGTTTTCCGGCGCGATAGTGGCGGGCGAATGTTGTGAAGTCAGGGGTGAGGGGCATTCTTGCTTAGCTCCCCTGCTTTTTCAGCGTTTCCAGCAAATCCTGATTGACCGTTACCGGAAAGCGCTGATGCAGCCAGTTGGCGTATTCCTCGATCAATTCATATTGAAATTTATCCTTCAGGTCATCGGCGATCTTCATGCGCGCGGCGTCGGGTTTGGCCGGATCGACGGCAATGATGCTGGCGAGGCGCAGAACAAAATGCCGATCGGGACCGGAGCCCGTGATGACATCGCCTTTCTTCATTTTCAGGATCTCCGGCAACGCTTCCGGCGGCAAGGCGCGGTCGGATTCGCCAAGCATGGAGATCGGTTTTGAAAGGCGAACCTCGATGCCAGGGCGCATCGCATAAGAGCTCATTTCCTTGCCGTCCCGCAGGGCTTTGGCGATGTCTTCGGCTTCTTTGGCAGCCAGATCGGATTTCTGCTGCTCCACCCAAGCCTCGACAACAATGTCTTTAACCTGATCGTACGGGCGCACCTGGCTTGGCGTGATTTCATCCGTTCGCACGACGATATAATTTCCGTTTTTGTCATCGATGACCGAACTGGTTTCGCCGGCGGCTTGCCCGAACGCCGTTTTCATAACGTCGTCCTTAGCCGGAAATTCGGCAGGATCTTTGCCCTCGGGCGTTTTTCCGTCCGCTCTGAGGGCGGGGATTTTGATAAGGCGCAGCCTCATGCTATCGGCGATATCCTCCAGCGCGCGGCCTCCCGCCAGCGCATCATCCAGTTGATTGACAATACGTGTGACAGTATCGACCGATTGTTCGCGCTGGATCGTTTCGCGCAACTTGGCTTTGGCTTCATCGAACGACAGTTTGCCGCCGGCATGAATTTTCTTCATCTGCATAACATGCCAGCCCAACGGGCTTTTTACCGGCGCCGAAACTTGCCCTTCATCCAGCGCAAAGACAGTGGTGTAAAGCTCCGGCAGGATGCTTTTTTCATCCACGTGATCGAGAGCCACAGGCGTAAGGCCTTTGGCCTTGGCCGCTGCCGACAGATTATGGTTCGCTTTTGCTGCTTCGGCGACGTCTTTGGCTTTTGCTTCATCCTGAAGCACGACTTGCACGAGATCCCGCTGCTCAGGCAAGGTTACATCGGCGGGGCGGGCGTCATAGGCTTTCCGAAGGTCGTCGTCGCCGATGACAATGTCTTTCGTCACGTCGTCCGTCGACAGCTTCGCAATCGTGATGGTTCGATATTCCGGTGCGGTGAAAAAATCGCCGTGCTGCTTGTAAAATTCATTCAGCGTTTTGTCGTCCGGTGCGGGAATTCCCGTCATGCTGTCATTTTGCAGCGTCAGGACTTCCAGTACGCGTTTCGCGCCGCGCGCACGGTAGAGATTGTCGAGAAGGGTTTGCGGCGTGGAATCTTTGTTTGTCAGCACGTCGAAGATGAGATGGCGCGCAGAGTCCTCGCGTTCGTTGTCAAGAAAGCCACGTTCGGTAAAACCGGCTTTTCCTAATGCTTGATGCCAGAGTTGCGTATTAAACCGGCCGTTTTTATCGCGCAGGTGAGGCATGGCGGCGACTCTGTTCAGGATTGCCTGATCACCGACGTCGAAGCCAAGCCGCCGTGCCTCCTGATTGAACGACGCATGTTCGAGCATCGTGTGCAGCGTGCCGTCAAGAACACCGAGTTGACGGGCTTGCTGCGTGGTCAGATCGGGACCGGCAATGCGCCGCGCTTCGGGGAGGGCCATTTGAAATGCCTGTTCCAGTGCCTGAACGGTTATGACGACAGAACCCACTTTCCCCACAGCGCGCTGTTGCGGGTTGCCGCGAAAGATGTCGCCAATGCCCCAAATGCCGAAACTGATGCACAAAAGCATCATCAGGCCCTTGAATATCCAAGACTTAGTCAGGTCGCGCATGATCTGCAGCATCAAAATTTCCTTCGCTCTGCCGGTGTCGGTTTCCCGTTTCCAAAATTGGGTAGGGCATGATAAAAGGCTTAACACCTTACGGCAACCCAAACATCTCGGAAGGCAAAAGCAATGGCAAAGCGCCGCAAACTGGTGGTTGGCAACTGGAAAATGAACGGCCGCCTTACGTCTGGCCTGAATCTGGCGAAGGATCTAGTGGACAGGGCCACAGAACAAAAGCCGATGGCGTATGACATGGTAATATGTCCGCCTGCAACCTTGCTGTGGCCTATTGGCGAGACGGTTATGGGATCGCCCGTTCTTCTGGGCGCGCAGAATTGCCATACAGCCAATCATGGCGCTTACACCGGCGAAATCAGCGCGGGGATGCTGGCTGACCTTGGTTGCCGCTATGTCATTTTGGGCCATTCCGAACGCCGCGCTATGCAAGGCGAAACCAGCGAGCTTGTCGCGCAGAAGGTGGTGGCGGCCCAATTGGCTGGGCTGATAACTATCGTATGCGTCGGCGAAACGCTGGAGCAACGCGCAAGCGGAACGACCGAGCTTGAGATCGTTAAGCAGGTGACGGATTCGCTGCCTGAAAAAGGACAAGCATCTCAACTCGTCTTGGCGTACGAACCTGTCTGGGCCATCGGCAGCGGCGAGATCCCGGAAATCGACGATATCAGGCAGGTGCACAAGCTCATCCGCCGGACGCTGGGGGCTGTGGGCGAAATCGTTCCGGTCATTTATGGCGGCTCCGTCGCGCCCGACAACGCCGAACCTATTCTGAACGAGCCGGAAGTGGACGGCGTCCTCGTCGGCAGCGCCAGCCTTAACAGCGACGGCTTTTGGGCGATTGGGGAGAAGTGCAGGTAATGGCTATTCCTAATCTAGCCAAACCTCAAATCCCCAGCTAATCTGCGCCCATGACAAAATATTTACAGGATATAAGCGTTTCTCTGGCTCCCTTCGCAACGAAGGCGGCGGAAACGCGTGGGCGGTTTGTCGCCGAGCCGCCCAGCGCCACTCGTACCGAGTTTCAGCGCGATCATGACCGGATCATCCATTCCGGGGCGTTTCGCAAGCTGCGCAACAAAACGCAGGTGTTCATTGAGAACGAGGGCGACTACTACCGCACGCGCCTAACTCATTCGCTGGAGGTGTCGCAGATTGCGCGTTCTGCCGCGCGCGCCTTGAAGCTGAACGAGGACCTCACCGAAACCATCGCGCTGGCGCACGATCTCGGCCATACGTGCTTCGGCCATGCCGGCGAGTGGACGCTGGCGGCGTGCATGCAGCCTTATGGCGGATTTAGCCACAACGAGCAGACTTTCCGTATTCTGACCCAGCTTGAGCGCCGCTATCTTCAATTCGATGGCTTGAACCTGACGTGGGAAACGCTGGAAGGCATTGTGAAACACAACGGTCCCTTGTTGCCGGAAAAGCCGGGCGAGACCGTGCCCGTGACCATCGCGTCATTCAACGCGCTCTACGATCTTGAGTTGACGAGTTTCGCGGGGCCGGAAGCCCAAATCGCGGCGCTGGCCGATGAAATTGCCTACAACACGCATGATATCGACGACGGCTATCGCGCCGGATTTTTCGATTTCGAAGAGTTGAGGACGTTGCCTCTTTTCGGCCCGATACTGGACGACATGAAGCGGCATCATCCCGATGCCGAAGACGATCGCATTATGCACGGAGTCGTGCGGCAGGTGATCGGGACAATGGTGACGGACATGCTGGACACCACGCATGCCGCGCTCGTGGTGCTTAAGCCGCAGTCGGCGGCGGATATTCGCCGCGCCAAGGAACCGGCGGTTCGTTTCAGCTTCGCGATGCAGCAGTATGAGCATGTTTTGCGCGAATTCCTACAAAAACGCATGTACGGCCACATGAAGGTCAACCGCATCTGCGCCAAAGCTGAGCGGATCGTGAAAGAGCTGTTCATGTTCCTGATGGAGAAACCAAATTGCCTTCCCGGCCCGTGGTACAAGCCTCTGCATGGCCGCGAGGATGATGAAGTCTTCAAAGCCCGCCAAATTGCAGATTATATCGCGGGCATGACCGATCGCTTCGCCGTGCAGGAACACCGGCGGATATTTTCAACCGAAACGATGGTTTGAAGAAAATTACGCTTACGCCGCCCGAACTTCCGCCAAGGCATCTGCGGCAGTGCTGAATGCGTCGGGCATTTCCCCATCGCGTAATGCCACAGCCCCTGCGAGATCGACAGAAACCAGTTGCGACACGCCTTTTTCGCTCATCGTGACGCCGAACAGGCGATCCATGCGCGCCATCGTCAGGCGTTGGTGCGTGATGATGAGGAAGCGCGTGCCGGTTTCTTTGGCAATGTCGTCGATCAGGGCGCAGAACTGATCGATGTTCGTTTCGTCGAGCGAAGCCTCGGCCTCGTCGAGCACGCAGATCGGCGACGGATTGGTCTGGAAGACCGCGAACAGCAATGCGAGCGCCGTCAGCGTTTGCTCGCCGCCCGACAAAAGCGATAAGATTTGCAACTTCTTGCCGGGAGGGCTTGCGAATATTTCCAGTCCTGCGTTCAGCGGATCTTCGTTGTCGATCAATTCCAGATGCGCCTTGCCGCCGTCGAACAGGCGTTTGAAAAGAACTTGAAACCGTTCGTTGACGAGGACGAAGGAGTCCTGCAGCCGTTCGCGTGCTTCGCGGTTCAGTTGCGATATGCCCTGCCGCAGCTTGGCGATAGCGGCAACGAGATCGTTCTTATCCTGCTGCAGTTTGTCGATGCTGGCTTGCGTGGATTCCGCTTCGACTTCGGCGCGCAGATTGACTGGCCCCATGTTGTCGCGTTCGCGTAAATAACGTCCCAAGGCCTGTTCCAGTTCGAAAGCGCTTGGCCAGCTTTCGCCATCGCCGAAAGCGGCTATTTCCCTGACATTTTCAGGCGTGGCGTTGAGCTTCTCCATCATGCGCTCGCGCAAGGTGTCGAAGTGCGCCGTTGACGCTTGCACGGCGGCTTCGGCGCGGACGCGTTCCTCGCGCGCTTCGCTGAGCGCGGCTTCGTCTTGCTTGAGTTGGTGTTCCGTGACGCTGAGCTTCTGTTCGGTGCCGATAAGGGCATCGGCCGCAACGCGGCGCACATCTTCGGCGGCGCTCAACTCGCTCAACAACCCGTTGCGCTTTGCGGCAAGTTCTTCGGGTTTTGCGCGCAGTTCGACAAGCCGGGATTCAATCGCCGTGATGCGATTGGCCAGCGCAACGCTTTGCGCTGAGGCTTCCTTCATGCGCTCCATCCACGCCGTTTTTTCTAAAAGGACGGCTTGACGGCGCTCGGCGCTCGTCTGTTGTTCGCGCGTCAGACGGTCGCGTTCGCTCTGTTGCTGCGCTTGCTTGCTGCGGACTTCGGCAAGGCCGATCCGTTTGCGCGCGATGTCGGCGCGAAGCGCTTCGATGTAAGGCAACGCCGCGCGCTCATTCTCGATGGCTCTGGCGCGAAGGCCGATTTGATCCATCTCCAATGCTATCTGCCGCGAACTTTCACTTAAAGCCGTGAGCTTAACATTCGCTGCCGCCGCGTCGCGCTCTTGCCGCGCATGATGCTCGCGCGCATCGTTCAGTGCGGAGAATGCGCTTTGCAGCAAAGCGCGCGCTTGCTGATCGAGCGTTTGGCATTGCTGAAGAATGGCCGAAGACTCGATCAACGCACGCTCGGAGTCTTGCGCTTCGCTATCGGCTTTCGCTATTTCAGTTTGCAGCGCGGCAAGACGATTGCGTTGTTGCAATCGCATCGCCGTCGTTGTTTTGGCCTCCGGCGTGACGGTAAATCCATCCCAGCGCCAGGCCCATCCGTCGCGGCTGACAAGCGTTTGCCCCGGCAGCAACGAAGAGGCGAGGGGTTCGCCAATAGCGCCGGTATCCACCAATCCGATTTGCGACAGGCTTCGCGCAAGCGCCGGAGGCGCTTGAATATACTGATTAAGGGAAACCGCGCCTTTCGGTAATTCCGGCGGGGATTTCAGCGGCGGAAGCGCGCGCCAGTGCACGGCAGCCTGCGGATCGAGCGTCGCCGTCAGCGCTTCGCCGAGCGCTACGGCCAACGCGTTTTCCAATCCCGGCGTAACCGCGATGATATCGATGACCTGCTTGGCGTCATTTTCCTGATGCTGCAAAAAGGCGGCGATAGCGTCCGCTTCGGCCTTCAGTTTCGTGAGTTTGGATTGCACTTGCTGTGCGGCATCGCGTTTGGCGTTTTGCGCCCGATCGGCGTCGCGGCAGGCTTGTTCGGCGTCCTGTGCTTGCTGCTGGCATTTCGCCAGTTCAGTTTCGCGGGCGATGACCACCGATGCGGCAAGCGATACGTCAGGGCGCGCCGCAATTTCAGCGGCCAACACCGTGCGCTCCGTGTCCAGTTGCTCGCGCCGCGCGATGAGAGTCGCCTGCTTTTGCGTAAGATTTTCGATTTCCTGCTGAAGAGATTGCTGGCGCGCTTCGGTGACGGCTGCGCTTTCCATCAATTTCGCCAACTCTGCGTCAAACGCTTCAACCTCGGCAGTTGCCGCCGCCAAAGCTTCCGTAACGCCGGGTAGCGCGGCTATGATTTCCGCTTCTTTTTCCGTCAGTTGCGTTTGCTCAGCGTCAAGGCGGGCACTGGCGGCTTCGCCGTCGCGATGACGGGCCTGTTCGCGCTCGCTGTCGCTTTGGGCTTGCGTCAGGCGTTGTTCCTGCGCCTGTATTTCATCAGCGACGCGCTGCGTTTCAGCCTCAATTTGTTCTCTGGCCAGCGTCAGCTTTTGCACGAGCGCCGCCGCCGCTGCTTCGGTTTTACGAAGGCCGGGAAGTTCCGCGGCAATAGTCGCGCGTGCGGTATTGCCTTGCGTGACGACGCTGAGCAAGTCGTTCGCGCACTTTTCGGCTTCCTGCAGCGCCTCAAGCGTTTTGGCGTGGTTTTCCTCGGCTTCGACCCACCGCAGATGGAGCAACGCCGCTTCGGTGCGACGAATGTGTTCCGCCAGATTGCGATAGCGCGAAGCTTGCCGGACCTGCTGTTTCAGGCTGCGCAACTGCGTATCGAGCGTGCGCAAAACATCGTCGACGCGAGTCAGATTCTGATCGGCCGCCTTGAGTTTCAATTCCGCTTCATGCCGACGCGCTTGCAGACCGGCTGTGCCGGAAGCCTCCTCAAGAATTTGCCGCCTGTCTTGCGGTTTGGCGCGTATCAGGGCGTCGATCTGGCCTTGGCCGACGACGCTTGTGGAATGCGCGCCCGTCGCCTGATCGGCGAATAGCAGTTGCACGTCGCGCAGCCGCACCGGCTTGCCGTTGATGCGGAAGTCGGAACCGCTGCCACGTTCGATCTTGCGCGCAACAATGATTTCATCGGCGCTATTGTGTTCGGCTATCGCCGAGCGGTTGGTATTATCGAGCGCCAGCGTAACCTCGGCCAAATTGCGCGACGGACGGGTCGCCGTTCCCGCGAAGATCACGTCATCCATTTCGGCGCCGCGCATGCGTTTGGGCGACGTTTCGCCCATGACCCAGCGCAAGGCCTCGACCAGATTGGATTTGCCGCAGCCGTTGGGGCCGACAATACCCGTTGTGCCGGGCTGAATGATCAGATCGGTCGGATCGACAAAGGACTTAAAGCCTTGTAGGTGCAGACGAGTGAAATGCATAATCAGAGGCTAGAGGTTAGAGGCTAAAAAAGGGCCGTCATTCCGGCGAAAGCCGGAATCTATCTCCCAATCGGTACATAAGCGCAATATTTCCAATTTTTTCCCTTCGTTATTTTCAGGAGATGGATTCCGGCTTATGCCGGAACGACGATCTCTATTTTTTAGCGGCCAAAAGCTTATCGAATAACGCAGCAAACTCATCGACCGAACGCGCGCCTGTCAGCTTTTCCTGCCCATCGTTGATGATGAAAGTCGGCGTCGAGTTGATGTCGTATTTTTCGGTCGCCTCAGTGCGCTGGGCGACGATGGCATCCAATTTCTTCGTATCCTGCAGACAGGCTTTGGCCTTAGCTTCGTCCAGCCCTCCCAATTTGGCATATTGCAGTAACATCTGCTCGGCTTTGTCGCTGAAAGCCCATGTCGTCAGGTTTTTATACAAGACGCTGATAAAAGGATAAAACTGCTCAGCCGGCATGCAATGCGCGATCGCCGCGGCCTTCAGCGATAGGCCATCAAGGGGAAAATCACGGAAAATAAACCGCACCTTGCCTGTTTCGATATAGCGTTTCTCCAATTCCGGCATGACGGTATTGTAGAAATCGGCGCAATGAGAACAGGTGAGGGAGGCAAACTCCTGCACCGTGATTGGCGCATCCTTTTTGCCCAGAACGCGTTCGGGAATCGCAGCGTCATCGGTGTGCGCGGACACGCCACCCGACAGCAGGAGGATCAGAAGGGCCATTGCGGCCAGAACAGGCTTTTTCATGGGCTTTTCTCGCAACGAATCAAGAAGTTGGGAGTATAGGAGAAACCGGCTTGATAACTCAAGGTTAACGGGGCCTGCCGGATAGGCGATTATGGTGTTTTGGGGGCTTTTAGTATGGATTCGCCAAGTTCTTCCATAGCCGCTCGTAATTCATCGTTTTCAATGCCTTCCGCGCTTTTCTTTATCTGCGCCTGTAAGGCCGGATCGGCGACAGGTGACGGGGTTGTGGCCACAGGCGTATCGGCGCTGTAATACGGCTCAAAAGCGAGACGCGCTATGGCATCGTAGCCGAAATAAGCGGCGATGCGCTGTCGGATTTGGTCGGTGAGGAAGGAAAATTCCATGACAAGGCCTTGCGGGAGACGGATGTGCAGAACGCCTTCCGTTTGCCGTCCTTGCGCCCATTTTTCCTCGCTCGTCTTGCCTTTTGGAAAGGAGATTTTGACCGGCGTCGTGACCTGTGCATAGTCTTCGCCGACGATCTCGCGCCAGTGGCTCAAAAGGGCGGCGTAGAGGTTCCAGTCCTTGCCGATCACTTGGCGGGCGACGCTGTCAACGGCTGTTGCGATTGTACGCGGGAGAAACATGAAGCGAAGTTTGGCGCAGAGAGCAAGTGAGGGCAAGGGGGAGCAAATATCGGCCTCCAACCCCGCCGATCTTCTCGCATGGTACGACCGTCATCGCCGGATTTTGCCGTGGCGGGCTTTGCCGGGGATCAGGTCCAATCCCTATCACGTCTGGCTTTCCGAGATCATGTTGCAGCAGACGACAGTTGCGGCCGTCGGCCCTTATTTCCGAAAATTTATCACGCGTTGGCCGACGATTCAGGCTCTAGGGAAGTCCAAGCTGGACGACGTCATGCAGATGTGGGCAGGGCTCGGCTATTACCGCCGCGCCAGCGCTTTGCATGAATGCGCCGGACGGGTTTGCCGCGATTACGGCGGCCATTTTCCATCGGATGAAGCCGAGCTTCTGAAACTGCCAGGTCTTGGCCCCTATACGGCGGCGGCCATAAGCTCCATCGCGTTCGATCAACGTGCGAATGTCGTGGACGGGAATGTCGAGCGCGTGATGGCGCGGTTGTTTGCCGTAAAAACGCCGCTACCATCGGCTAAAAAGAAGTTGCGCGAGCTGGCCGCAACGCTTTTGCCGCAAGGCCGTTACGGCGACTATGCCCAAGCTCTGATGGATCTAGGCGCCACGATTTGCACGCCACGCAGGCCGAAATGCGGCTTATGTCCCTGGGCTGATGTTTGTCGGGCGAACGCAAGGGGAATTGCCGAAAAACTGCCGCGGCGCAAACGCGCGAAAACAAAACCCTTGCGGCGCGCGATTGCCTTTTTCCTGACCGACGGGAAGGCCGTTCTCTTGCGCCGCCGTCCGGACAAGGGATTATTGGCGGGGATGATGGAAATTCCCTCAAGCGAATGGCGCGAAAACCCCATGCCGTCGCTTGCCGAGGCGCGATCCGAGGCGCCTGTCAAAGCGCGTTGGAAACTTATGCCGGGCCTCGTGCGGCATACCTTTACGCATTTTGATCTTGAGTTGACGGTGGCGATTGCCGCAAGCTCACGACTGCGCGGAGAAAAATGGGTATCTTTTTCGCGGCTTGATCGCGAGGCGCTTCCCAGTATCATGCGCAAGATTGTTCGTCATGCTTTGGCGAGCAAAATAGGAGGATTGTGACGTGAAAAATATGCTGTATCGCCTGTTCGCCGCGTCTTTATTGGTTCTTGTCCTATTTAATGCCGCGCCCGCTGTTGCCGACGAGTATGAAACACCGTCACTGCAAAACTTCGTCAAAACCCTTGTGCGTTTTGGCGCCCTTAACATCAACGACAATGACATCATCAATGAATATGCGATGATTGAAGAGTGCAAAATATATAACCACTTCACTTCAGACGATTTTAAATGGCATCAGATTCAGGCGGCTTTGAGGGAGTCCATACACCAGAACGTAAAAACGTTCCCGACGGGTTATCATTACGATAAGCAAATTCAGCTTGGCCATTATGATTTTAAGGAAAAACTTTATCGCTTTAATGACGAAAAAGCTCTCAGCAATGTCAATTCATTTACAATTAGCACACACAAAGAAACCGCGTGTCAGGAAAATGAAAACAGCATTTTTCCAAAAAAATATAAATTGGTTCTGGATCACCCGCTTTACATACCGGGGCTGCCGTTAGCCGAAGAAGACGCCAGGACTCTGTTGAAACACATGGAGGAAAATAAGAATGAGGATCATATCATTATGGTTCGGTTCAATTTGAAAATTATCTATATTCTTCCTTTAGTTCGCAAAACGAATGCCGACAAGGTTCCCGTAGGCGAGCTTCACCAGGCCACAAATACGAGCAATACGGAAAAGGCCAGCATACGCTTTGATTCCCGTATTGGATCGGTCGATTTCTTCGAAGACGAGAGTATGACAAAACTGATTTATAGTTTCAGGCCATAACCCCTTGTTTATTTACATTATCGCAGTATTTGTGCCCATCAAGTCATCTGTCGTCGTTCCTGTGTCGATACTCGAAAATTAACGCAAAATTAGCCACTTTCCGTGAGACTCAATTACTTTTGTTGGGTGTGCATGCGTTGGCTTCCCATCGTCATCGGTGTGGCTTGAAATGGGCGTTCCTCTTATCAAACACGGAATATCCCTGAAACGGGTCATCCTCATCGTCATGCTTTTTTTGAGCGTGTCGGCTCTGGCTGGGTGGGAACTTATCAGCTATCGCAATTCTATGATGGAGGATCGGAAGCAGAAAACAAAAAATATGGTGGATAGCGTCTATGGGCTCGTCGCTTTTTATCAATCGAAAGTTGCAAAAGAGGGAATATCCAACGACGACGCAAAACAGTCTGCGATTCAGTCTATTCTCCAACTCCCTCATGATGAAAACGCCTATTTCTGGATCAACGACGTTCATAACGTCATGATCATGCACCCGTTTCAACCGGAGATGGTGGGCATGGACTATACGAATTTTACAGATGCAAACGGCAAATATATTTTTCATGACTTTCTCGATACCGTTAAGACAAAACAGGCAGGTTTCGTCACCTATGTTTGGCCAAAGCCCGATGATCCATCCGGCAAGGTGTATCCGAAGCTATCCTATGTGAAAGGCTTCGAGCCTTGGAACTGGATTATCGGGTCCGGCATATACATCGACGATGTCGACACGGCTTTTGGGCATGCCGTCACTGTCACGGGAGGCCTGTCTGCAGCCGTTTTTGTGCTTTTCATCGTTTTCGCGTTCACCGTGCTGGAAGGCTTTAAAAAGCCATAAGATAAGCCGCCCATTCTTCGTGGGTTGCGCCTGTTCATGTGTCCTGCCAAACGTCACCATCAGCGAGATGCACACCATGTTCGATCAATTAATTTCCCACAAGGTCAACGCTGAAGCATCTGCCTATGCTTTTCCGAAAAAGCTGCTTGTACTGGCTATGATCCTTACGCTGGCTGCCGTCGCGTGGGCGGGCGGCAACAGTTATTTCACTCATCAATTTATAACAGATACAGTCCATAATGATCTGATATTAAGCAAAATCATCGATGAAATTACCTTTTTAGGAAGCAGCTCTGTGCAAGCGGCAAAAATGATGACGACAACGGGCGATTCCAAATGGGAGAAAATTCACGACAATAACAATACTCTCATGAATGCGGATATTTTAGAAGTTATGGGGCATTCTTCCGATCAAGCATTGCTTGATAAACTTCAAGATGTTGAAGTTGCCTACAGGCTTCTGGCGGAAATGGAAGATCAGTCCTTTCGTTTTGTGCATGAGGGAAAAAATGATGAAGCGCAGGCTATTATCGTCAGCCAGGACTATGCCGCACAAAGAAAAGTATTTTCTGAAAAATGCCGCGATTTATCGAATTTTATAGATGCCCAGTTAGAGCAAAAATTATCCAGCTTTGGGGTCAAGCTTCTTCCCACTGTTTATCTGGTGATGATCGGCATCGGCATTCTTCTTATATCCTGGTATTTCGCGCTTCGCAGTATTCGCCGTTGGCAAAAAGATTTGGAAGAGGCTCGCACAGGCCTCGCGCAGCGCATTACCGAGAAAGAATATATGGAAAAACAGATGACGGAATATGTGCAGCGTATGGAATCGGCGCAGGGAGAGATTATCGCCGCCAAAAAACAAGCCGAATCCGCCAGCGCCGCCAAGAGCGACTTTTTGGCAAATATGAGTCACGAAATTCGCACGCCCATGAATGGCGTGATAGGCATGCTGACGCTTGTGCTGGACACGGAACTGAGCCGGCAGCAGCGCGAATGGACGGAAATAGCCCGGCAATCCGGCGAAGTTTTGCTGGATATCATCAACGACATTCTTGATCTGTCAAAAATTGAATCCGGCCAGCTGATCATTGAGCATGTTCCCTTTAACTTGCATGCGACGATCGAGGCCGTCACGGATTTGCTCTATGTGCGCGCGAAGGTCAAAGGGATAAAACTTCTGGTGCAGTTCGTTCGCGGTCTGCCGCGTAGCGCCATCGGCGACTCGCTCAGATTGCGGCAAATCATCATCAATTTAGTCGGTAACGCGCTTAAATTCACGGAAGCCGGGCATATCCTGATCCGCGCGCAATGTTCGGAAGACCAAAGCGCGGAAATAAACAACATGCTTTTGCATATTGAAGTCGAGGACACAGGCATCGGCATTGCCGAGGATAAGCTCGTTTATATTTTTAATAAATTCAGCCAGGAGCATGAATCGACGACACGGCGGTTTGGCGGCACCGGGCTTGGGTTGGCCATCAGCAAAAAACTTACAGGGCTCATGGGCGGGGAGATCGGCGTACGCAGCACCGTCGGGAAGGGATCGACGTTCTGGTTCGAAGTGCAGCTCGAACGAGATCCCAACGCGCCGGCAGAACTTTCTTCGCCCCCTGATTTTTCCCACGCGCGCATTCTTCTTCATGAGAATTATCCGCAAGCCCGCGACATTATGGTGGAGAACTTCAAGAATTGGGGGATTCATTGCAATTGCGCGTCGGCAACGCAGCTTGTGATGGAATCGCTCGCCAAGGCTTCCTCAACGAATAAACCCTATGATTTCGTTATGATCGATGCCGATTTACCGAAAGACGTCTGGTGGGCTTTGGTTGAGGATATCGCGGCGATGGGCTTGAGGAATTCGCCCATTATCGTTTTGTGCGTGTCGCCGGGGGTGGATTTGTCCGCTTATGATATGCAAGGGCAGAATGTCGGCGGCATCCTGAACAAGCCGATCTATCCATCGCAATTGTTCAATATGCTCGTTTTCCTCTGGCAGCATAAAAACGATCTGTCCTCGATCGGTATTGCAACCAAAAACACTTTGGAGCGTCCTTTCAACGCCGACGTCAGCGATACATCCCGGACGGCCAAAGCTCTTCAATTCTCCGGAACACGCGTTCTTCTAGTTGAGGATCAACCGGTCAACCAACTTCTCATGAAAACGGTTCTTGAAAGAGTCCGGTGCAACGTCGAGATAGCTGCGAACGGCATTGAAGCCGTTCAGAAAGTCAAGGCGGACAGTTACGACATCGTTTTTATGGATTGCCAGATGCCAGAGATGGATGGTTTCGAAGCTACGCGTGAAATCCGCGCTTTCGAAGAAGGAAAGCAACGCCATGTTCCGATCATCGCGTTGACGGCGGACGCCATGCAAGGCGACAAGGAAAAATGCCTAAAAGCCGGCATGGACGACTATATCAACAAACCGATCAAGCCTGTCAAAATCCACGACATCATCAGAAAATTTGTCTCCGATTCAGCCCGTGGCAACTGATTGGCTCTGCAAGAATTGTTTAACTGCATCGAATTCCGCACGTAGTCCCGCCAGCATTTCTGTTTTTTGTTCTGGCGGCGACATGTAATTCGCTTGGGCGTTGGCGGACATTTCCCCCAGTTTGTTCGCGCCGAGATTGAGGCACATTCCTTTTAAGGCATGCGCTTGTGTGCGCCATTCCATGTCTTTTCCGGTCTCGCAAAGTGTTTGCAAGGCTGTCAGGCATTCTTCGGCGGATTCCAGAAAAACCTGAAACAGCTCTTGTTCGAACGCCGGATCGCCTCCGGTCATGTCGCGCAGATTTTCGAGATTCACGGGCGTGCTCATGGCGCATTTCCTTTAGGTGGAGAGGATGGGCCGCTGGCTTCGAATTTTTCGATGGCTTCAAAGATTTTGCTTTTGCTGTAAGGCTTAACGATGAAACCGTCCACCTTATTGCTTTTAGCAAGGGCAACGTCCTCCACCGAATTATTAGCCGTCACCATGATGATATAAGAATCGGGATCGAGCGTTTTTATGGCGCGGGCGAGCGAATGGCCGCTCTCGTCGGTAAGCTCAATGTCCAGAAAGACAATGTCGGGCGCATTCTCAAGGTAGAGAAGAATTCCCGTTCGCGCGTCAGGCGCGGCATCGACCTGATAATCGTGGCTTAAAACCTGTAGCAGGAGTTTCCGCGAAAACAACTGATCTTCGACAACAAGAACGCGCGGCTTCTGGCGCTTCGTCCTAGTAGCCCGCGCTATTTTAAAATGACTCACGCGCGCTGGCATGAGATCGAGGCGAAGAAATGAGGATGGATGTTTTTCCATTAATGCTGTCCGATGGTTTCGGCGCGTATGCGCTGTCGCAACAGATCAATAGGCGCCAACGTGCCGCCCGCGTCGAAGCACCAAAACGTCCAGCCGTTGCACGCCGGCAGGCCTTGCACCGAAGCGCCGACTTTATGGATCGAGCCGCACACTTCGCCCATGCGGCTTGAGGCGATGAGCGTGGCATCGGCCTTTACCCTCGCGCGATGGCGCTGATGTTCGTCGTAAAGAAAATCACCGGGCTGCAACAAACCGCGTTCCAGCACGATTCCAAAGGGAATGCGCGGTTCATCGCGTTTCGATGGCGTGATGAGGAATTCGGGTTGCGGCGCGGCTTGAATTTCCGCAAGCCGTTGTTTGGCATAACGAGCATAAACGGGATCACGTTCGATCCCGATATAGTGCCGGCCAAGGCGTTTGGCGACGGCGCCCGTCGTGCCGCTGCCGAAGAACGGATCGAGGATGACATCGCCGGGTTTCGTCGACGACATGATGACCCTGTAAAGCAACGCTTCCGGCTTTTGCGTCGGATGGACTTTGCTGCCATCACTATCACGGCAACGTTCCTTTCCGCTGCAGATCGGCAGAATCCAGTCACTCCGCATCTGCTTTTCGTCATTCAGATTCTTCATGGCTTCGTAATTAAAGCAGGGCTTGGCATTCGGCGATGTCGATGCCCATATCAGCGTTTCATGGGCGTTGGTGAAACGCTTGCCGCGGAAGTTCGGCATCGGATTGGTCTTGCACCAGACGACATCGTTCAGAATCCAGAAGCCGAGATTCTGCAAAATTGCGCCGACGCGGAAAATGTTGTGATAACTGCCAATGACCCAAAGGCTGCCGTCGGGCTTGAGCACGCGTTTTGCGGCTTTCAGCCAGTCGGTTGTGAATTTGTCATATTCGGCGAAGTCGCTGAATTTATCCCAGTCGTCGTCCACGCCATCGACGACCGAATTGTTCGGGCGCAGCAAATCGCCGTTAAGCTGCAGATTGTAGGGGGGATCGGCGAAAACGGCATCGACGGAACCCGCCGGAAGCTCATTCAGGATGCGGATGCTGTCGCCCAGCAAAATCTTATCGAGCGGAAGAGACGCGTGCGGGGCAGGGAGCGTTTTTGTCGTTCGGGGCATGGTGGCTAACAGTTATCCACAATGCGGTTAATGGCAAGTAAATTTTTTAAAAAGAGTCAGTTGAATCATCCAGTTAGTGCTTTAAGCTGAGAAACTGGTGCAAAAGAGTCACGATGCCATATCGTGGGGCCTAATTGCCGCAAAGCCGCAAGATGTTCTGGTGTGCCATACCCGGCGTTGCGTTCCCAGCCATAGCCGGGATGCTCTTCGGCCAGTTTTTTCATAAATCTGTCGCGCGTGACCTTGGCGATAATGGACGCGGCGGCGATCGAGAGGCTTTGGCTGTCGCCTTTGACGATCGGCGTTGCGGAACATTTCAGTTTCGGTGCGCGATTGCCGTCGATCAAGGCATGATTTGGTTTTATGCTCAGCCCTTCCACGGCGCGTTTCATCGCCAGAAGGCTGGCATGAAGAATATTAAGTTCGTCGATTTCGCGCACGCTTGCTTCGGCAATGGCGTAGCAGCAAAGCTGGGTGAGGACGGGAAAAAGGGATTCACGCTGCCGGGGATTCAGCTGCTTGCTATCGCGAATTTTTCCCGCGATTTCCGGGGGCAATCCGCCGCGCGGCAAGATCAATGCTGCCGCCACAACCGGCCCGGCTAAAGGCCCACGCCCAACCTCATCAACGCCGCAAATGATTTTGCCGTCGTCGCAACCGTGCCGTTTTTCGTGAACCAGATCGGGCATGCAGAGGCCGGAGTCTAGAAGGGAAATATGGAAGGAATCAGAAGCCCTTATCGCATCATAGGCACTATCCTATGAAGGGAGCCAAAGCAAGGGATTGGCAGGGTTAAAAAAAACAGTTGTTCGTTATGAACAAGGGGATTATGGTTTCGCGTCTTGCAAAGCGCGGTTGTGTTAAGTGATGCCGCGGTGATCCACAGGGGGATCCTAGCTTTTGCAGAGCCATGTTGCGGGTCGCGCCCGATAAAATAAAAAAACTGGGGCGCAGGCAGTGGCTATAAAAAACTTGATGAACATGTGGTCATCTCTAGCGATAGGAATAACAGTATGAGACAAGGTGGTCCGGGCGGTCGGCGGCCTCGCGGTCGTCATCATGGTGGTGGTAACGGTGGCAGTGGTGGCGGCAATGCCTCTCCGTCAGGATCCATGAACACCTATCGTCCGCGCTCTGTGGCGTCATTGCGCCAGCAGAGTTTCGACAGCAATGGGCCCGACGTGCGCGTGCGCGGCAATGCCTGGCAGGTGTATGAGAAATATCAGCAGCTTGCGCGCGACGCCAATGGTTCAGGGGATCGCGTCGCCGCCGAAAATTATCAGCAACACGCCGAGCATTATTATCGCATCATCGAAGCCATCAACGAAGCCACAGCGGCGGAACAGAGCCAACGCGGCGGCGTAGCGCCCCCGCCATTCGGCCAGCAGCCTGAGGTCCCGGCGAACTATTACACGCAGGACGGCAAAGTAATGGGGCAGCCTCCTGGCGCGCCCGTTCAAACGGCTGAAGGCGGCGCGCCTGTGCAGCAACCGCAAGCCGAAGTCCAGTTGCGTAACCCGCCGCCGCAGAACCCGTTTTTCGGGCCTGATGAGGCAGAGAAGACGGATCAGGCGCCGGAACCTCTTTTGGCACGGCGATAAACGCCTTTTTTTCAACGTCATTCCGGACAAGTTTCTTTCGTTCCGCCTTCGCCCTGCGGGCTTCGGCGCGACCGAAAAGAAAATGTTCCGGAATGACGTTCGGAGGTTTACTTTCCGCCAGCTCCGCCAAAATATTTGAAGAACTCGCTATCGGGGCTGAGGAGGTATGTCGTGTTATCCGGTTTCAGCGCTTCGCGATAGGCGGACAAGGAACGCCAGAAGGCAAAGAACTGCGGGTCTTTGCCTGTGGCTTCGGCCATAATCTCAAGCGCTTTTTGATCGCCTTCGCCTTTCAGTTTTTCGGATGTGCCTTGCGCTTCGGCCAGAATGACGACGGCTTGGCGGTCCGCTTCGGATGTCGTTTGCAAGGCTTCCTGTTGGCCGGTTGCGCGAAGCTGCGCGGCTTCCTGTTCGCGCTGCGAGCGCATTCTTGCAAATACGGCATCGCTCGTTTTCTGCGGCAGATCGGTGCGGCGAATGCGGACATCGACGATTTCAATGCCGTAATCCTTCGCCTCCGAATTCAGTTGATCCTTGATCTTGCCCATGACGGCGACGCGTTCGGGCGATAACAAAGTCGCCGTCTTGATCGTTCCCAGAACGCTGCGGAGCGAAGCGTTGAGCAAGCTGCTCAATCGATCCGTCGCAATCCGCTCATCGCGCAGGCGCTGGAAAAACAGCAACGGATTGACGATGCGGTAACGGGCAAAAGCATCGACCTCCAGCGGTTTCTGCTCGGCCAGCATGATTTCCTGACTCGGCGCATCGACCGCCAGCACGCGTTTTTCGAAAAACGCCACGTCCTGAATGAAAGGCAGCTTGAAATGCAGGCCCGGTTTTTCCGTAATCCGCACGACCTGACGGAATTGCAGCAAGATGGCTTGCTCCGTTTGCGAGACGACATAATAGCAATCGGTGATCACAAAAATCGCCAGAAGGCCAAGGCCGATCCACAAGATAAGGCGGTTGTTCATTGTACCCCTCCTTCCTTGGCGTCCTTGGTTCGTGTCAGATCGCGCAACGGGAAATACGGAATAGCGCCTGCGCCAGCCGATTTTTCAACGATCACTTTATGAGCGTTGCCGAGAATGGCTTCCATTGTCTCCAGATAAAGCCGCTTGGCCGTCACATCGCGCGCGCCGTTGTAAGCCGTCAGCACTTCCTTGAAACGCGCCGCGTCGCCTTGCGCTACGGCGATTTTCTGGTCGCGGTAGGCCATCGCTTGTTGAATCATTTGCGCGGCCTGTCCTTTGGCGTCAGGGATGACTTTGTTGACGTGAGCCGCCGCCTGATTTTGGAAACGTTCCTGATCCAGCCGCGCGTTCACGACATCCTGAAACGCCGCCTTGACTTCGTCGGGGACGGAAACCGTTTGCAAATTGATCTGCGTTACAATGACACCAGCGTTATATTCATCCACCAGTGCTTGCAATCGCGCGCGGGCTTCGTCCGCGATTGCGCTACGGCCATCGGTCAGGGCGAATTGCAATTTGTTCTGGCCAATGACTTCGCGCATCGCGCTTTCGGCGGCCATTTTGATGGTCTCTCTGGGGTCGCGGATTTCAAAAAGATATTTGCCGACATCGCTCACGCGCCAAAACACCGCGAACTCGACGTTGATGATGTTTTCATCCTGCGTCAGCATCATGCTTTCTTCCGGCACGTTGCGGATTTCCTCGCTGTTGCGGGCGGAGCGCCGAAAGCCGACCTGAATTTCATTTTGCGATGTGACGACGGGCAGAAGCACTTCCTCGATCGGCGCGGGGAGATGATAGCGCAGGCCCGGTTGCTCCGTGCGTTCATAGGCGCCGAAGCGCATCACGACGCCGACCTGATCCGTCGCGACCTGATAAAAGCCACTGAGCAGCCAAAGGCCAATGATGACGGCAAAGACCATGACGAAAGCATGGAAATGCCCTTGAGGCTTCAACGGCCCCAACCACTCCTTGATTTTTTTCAGCAAGACATCGAAATCCGGCGGCGGAATATTGTTTGGCTGCGGCCCGCCCGGCCCTTGGCTTTTTTGCGTCCACGGATTGCCGGAGCCTTGCGGCGTTTCCGATTTATTGCCGGACGGCCCCCAAGGGCCGTTATTTTCATTCCATGACATAGTTAAGGCCTCATCAGGCTGAGAAGATCAGGGGGAATATGGGCTGGGGAGAGACTAAAAGTCAATGTGAGGGCGGGTTGCTCGACAAAAAAGGCTATTTAGTTTCGTGCATACGGATTAGTATATAGCGCTACGATATTGATGAGATTGTTATGGACATTTTTGAAGAGGATATTGGAAATGAAACAAAGCAAGGGCAAGAAAGTTGTTGAGATCAATTTATACGATTACGATGCGCGCATCCAGCAAGGGATGAATACACCGGATTTAACTGCTCTCGTTCAAACCGTCCTTGAGGATTTCCGAAAAGAAATTGGGGCTAGAGGCGTTATAAAGCCGAGAAGAACACCAGAAGAAGAAAAAGCCAAAGGCAATTTCAAATCGGTAATGCCACATACATTCATCGAAAGTGGAAATGAGCTTTTACAAGGATTTTGTCTTTCGCGCGACTGTTCCATCCTTGTCCTATTCCGGCGCATGAAGGAGATCGCTCAAACAGCGTCACGCGATCCTGTAAACGATCCTAGGAAAGCCAACCTGTTCGTCAAAAATCCGAAACAACCAATACAATGTTACCGGTTGGTTTGGAAGCAACCTCCGAACGCAGTTGACGCCTTCATCCTCGTCAGCGGACCCTGATATTTCTGCGTCGTAATTCTTTCTCCTCCTCCACAATCGAAAAGCTCATGCTGCCGGTAAGTTTTTCGGCGTGAGTATTCAGGCTGGGGATAATGGGAAACTGGAGCCCCTGCGCGTTCGAAGAAGCTCATCAGCGAAAGCGTGTGGAGATTGCGATTACACCAGGCTTTACCAAAAAATTTCAACGTTGGCTTCCCCTGCCATAAAGCCGGATTTTTCAGAAAATCATCTGGTCGTAGTCCATCCTGATGAACCCAAAGAACCCCACAAACAAATTCGATTTTATAAAAGGTCAGTTTTTGCCAACGGCATGTGATTGGCAGTTTGTAGTATCCGGTTATTCACCTGTTCAGGCAGCGTAATAGCGGGGGCTGGCATCCGTTGTATTCGGATGCCCATAAACAACAAAATCGGGTATATTTAAAATACATGCATACAATGGTGTTATATTTATTATTGGGCACATTGAAATAAGTATAATTTGTAGAATATTCGGATATAATATTTGAGCGAGGGATGTCTGTTTAATAAAAGATGCTCGCAAAAGGATCCCGCGAGATCATCTCGACGTCTCAAAATACCTGGGTACCGTTGTCGCATCGGGGGCGGAATTATGCGCGGGCGTTAGCCGCACTTTGGAGGAAGGCAGTATTTTGTAAATGCAAATGGGGGTAACCATGAGCATGAGAGTCAAAATGCAAGGCAGAGTAATGGTAGCCGACGATGATCTTGATGATCAGTTGTTGTTGCGGGAGGCATTTAAACAGACTTGTCCTCATATTCAAATTGTGTTTGTTGATGATGGAGAGGAATTACTTGAAAGCTTAAGTGTAGAGCGGACGCTTCCAGGCCTTATAATGTTGGATGTAAACATGCCAAGAAAGGGTGGCTTGGAAACTTTAGAAGAGATGCAAACGGACCCAGAACTTAGAGGTATTCCAGTCATGGTTTATTCAACAAGTGATAATAAAGATACCATATCAAAAGCTTGCCAAAGGGGCGCGGTTTCCTTCGTGCAAAAGCCGTCGACATATGACGAACTTTTGCGATTAACCACTAGAATTGGCGAATTCTTACGAGGGGCTACTCTATTACCAAAAATTAAATTAGCATTTAATGCATGTCCATAATACATCAGACCGTTAGCGATGCGCCGGACGGCGTCTGTTGCGAGTGCGAGCTTTTTCATCAACGCGATCCCTTCCATCTTCCACAATCGAAAAGCTCATGCTGCCGGTAAGTTTGTCGGCTTTTTCCAGGCGCACATTCACCTTTGCGGCGAGTTGATAGACGCGTTTCGAGCGCTGGCCCACAAGCGCCTGCCGCTTTTCATCGTAATCGTAAAAATCGCGGGGCAGGGCATTGAGGGGAATAATCCCGTCGGCTCCCGTTTCATCCAGCCGCGCGAACAGGCCAAAGCGCGCCACGCCGCTGATGCGCGCAGGGAAGACTGTCCCGATTTTTTCTGCGAGAAATAATGTCGTGAAACGATCCACGGCTTCGCGTTCCGCTGTCGCTGAACGGCGTTCGGTGGCGGAAATATGCTCGCCGATTTCCGTGAGGCGTTTGATTTCATCGTCGGTTAATCCATCGCTTCCGAGTTTGCATGTGCGGATCAAGCCGCGATGCACGACGAGATCGGCATAACGCCGGATCGGCGATGTGAAGTGCGCGTATTTCGCCAGCGCCAAACCGAAATGGCCGATGTTATCGGGGCTATAGACGGCTTGCGCTTGCGAACGGAGCATCACTTCGTTGACGACTTGCGCGTGCGGGCCGCCTGCGGCTTTCTCCAGAATTTGCGTCAGCATACGCGGATGCAATTGTTTCGCCGGAACGAGGCTGATGCCGAGCGTGTCCAGAAACTCGCGCAGCGCCGTCAGTTTGATTTCGTTCGGCTTGTCGTGAATGCGGTAGAGGCAAATGCCGCCTTTACCTTCTAACTGCGCCGCAGCAGCGACGTTGGCCGCGATCATGAATTCTTCGATGAGTTTATGGCTGTCCAGCCGTTCGCGCACTTTGATGGCTTTGACGAAACCATCTTTGCCGAGAACAACCTGACGTTCGGGCAGATCGAGCTCCAGCGTGCCGCGTTGAAGGCGCGCTTTCATCAGACATTCATAAGCGCCGTAAAGCGGCTTGATGATCGGATCGAGGAGGGGGGCTGTGATGGCGTCGGGTTTGCCGTCTTTGGCGTCTTGCACTTGTTCATACGTCAGGCGGGCGCGCGATTTCATGACGCCGCGCACGAATTGCCAGCGCGTGAGTTCGCCTTTGCCGTCGAGCCACATATGTACGGCCATGCACGCGCGTTCGACATGCGGCATGAGCGAACAAAGATTGTTGCTCAAAGCCTCCGGCAGCATAGGCACGACGCGATCCGGGAAATACGTCGAGTTGCCGCGCGCATAGGCGTCTTTTTCAAGCGCGCTTCCCGCGCGCACGTAATGCGCGACATCGGCAATCGCGACGATAAGATGCCATCCGCCTTTTTTATCGGCTTCCGCAAACACGGCATCGTCAAAATCCCGCGCATCCGGGCCGTCGATGGTGACGAGGGGGATGGAGCGGAGATCGGTGCGTTCATACGTAGGACTGTCATCCCCGCGAAGGCGGGGATCCAGTGGCCCGCGTCTGCGGGCCGTATGATTCATGCGCTCGCTATCGCTCGCAGCTGGATTCCCGCTTTCGCGGGAATGACGCGGGAGTTTTACGGGTAGTGCAGCCTCAGCTTCCCTTAACGCCGCCTCACTGAACCGATCCGGAATCTCATGCGTATGAATGGCGATCAGGCTGACGTTACGCGCATCGTCGGGATTGCCGAGCGACTGCATGATCCGCGCCTCGCGCCGCTCTTGCTTGCTGCTGGCCAGAACTTCGGCGACCACAAGTTCGCCCGCGTGTTGTTCGGCATTGGCGGGATTGCGGATGATGTAATCTGTTTTTTCGCGCCGGTCAGTCGATTGCAAGCCCCAGCCGTAATGCTTTTTGACCACCACGCCCACAATGCGCGATGGCGTTTCGCGCGGCGGCTTTGCCGGAAGTTTGGTTTCTTTTGGCTTGGCAAAGCGGCGTTCAAAATGCTCGCGAAAACGGCTTTTCGTTTTTTTGGTTTTGCCTGTGGATGCGGGTGACTTGCGCGATTGTTTGCGTTTCATTCTGTCTCTATAACAGAAAAACCAACATTCCGCAGAGCCTTTATGGCAATCTCAGTGTCTTCCTCACGAATGAAGGCATAGTCTTTTGAGAAGGTTGATACCAACAGAATATTCAGCCCTTGTTCGGCAATGGCGCTTGCGATTTTGGCAAGGAAGCCTTTCACCAGAAAAGGCGTGGCGCAACGTATTTCGAATGCCTTGAACCATTTTTCGACCTTGAGATAATCCACCTCCGCAATTGTTTTCTCTTCGGCGATTGCAGTGATTTCATCTTCGTCTTGTGAAACGAAAAAGAAACGAAAAGGGTCAGGCATTTCAGCAAGCTTGAGATAGGCATAACGTCCAGACCGGACGATGACCTTGCTGTGGCGGATTTCGTCGTCAAGTTCATTGGGCATCAAATTACTTCTTCTTCCCGCCCCGCTTTGCCTTGCCCTTCGCTGAAGGTCCTTTGGCGACTTTTGCCGCCAAGATTTCTACCGCTTGATCCAATGTCAAAGTTTCGGGGTCGTAGGCTTTTGTGACCGTGGCCATGACTTTGCCCCATTTCACATAAGGGCCGAAGCGGCCTTTGTTGAGCGTGACGGGTTTGGAATCTTCAGGATGATTGCCAAGCGGTTTGCCCGCGTTCGCGCCGCCGCCTCGGCCAAAGCGGCCTTTGTCCGGTTCCGCGAGCAGAACTACGGCGCGGTTTAGGCCGATGGAAAGTACGTCGTCGGTTTCGGCGAGATTTTTATAACGCGGCCCCATTTTCAGATACGAACCGAAGCGTCCGATACCCGCCGTGATCATTTCGCCGGTTTCCGGATGCTTGCCGACTTCGCGTGGCAAGTTGAGTAATTTAAGCGCCGTCGCCAGATCGATGAGGTTCGGATCAATGCCTTTAGGAAGCGAAACGCGTTTCGGCTTCGGCGCGGTTTCTTTTTTCTTTTTGGCGGGTTTCTTTTTGCCCGTCTCGATTTCAACAGCGCGCGCGGGGGCGGAAAGCGCGGGGCCGAGTTGGGCATAAGCTCCATAAGGGCCTGAGCGCACCGTCACCGGCATTCCCGTGGCTGGGTCGTTGCCCAAAACGCGCGGCGGCATGTTGCGCGGCGCGCCGTCTTTTCCTTCGCCGTTGACTGCCAGCGGTTGCGTGTTGCGGCAAGTGGGATAATTGGAGCATCCGATAAACGCGCCGAATTTGCCGAGCTTGAGGCCCAAGCGCCCCGTGCCGCATACCGTGCAAAGGCGCGGGTCGGTGCCGTCGGCGCGCGCCGGGAAAAAGTGCGGTCCCAACGCTTCGTCCAGCGCGTTGATGACGTCCGTGATTTTTAAATCTTTGGTTTCGCCAATGGCGCCTGAGAAATCCGCCCAGAAAGCGCGCATGACTTTTTTCCAGTCCATGCGGCCGCCGGAAATTTCATCGAGTTTTTCTTCCAGATCGGCCGTGAAGTCGTATTCCACATAGTGGCCGAAAAAGTTTTCCAAAAAGGCGGTGACGACGCGGCCACGATCTTCGGGAATGAAGCGTTTTTTATCCAGCCGCACGTAATCGCGATCCTGCAGAACTTGCATGATGCTGGCGTACGTCGAAGGCCGACCGATGCCGAGTTCCTCCAGCCGTTTTACAAGACTGGCTTCGCTGTAACGCGGCGGCGGCTGCGTGAAATGCTGTTCGGGCTTTAAAGCCTGCTTTTCAAGAGGGTCGCGTTCTTGCAACGGCGGCAGGCGCGTATCGCCTTCGATGTCGCCGTTGAGCGCGTCTTCGTCTTTGTCTTCCTGATAAACGCGGAACCAGCCGTCGAACACGACCGTGGAACCCGTTGCGCGGAAGACGGCCTTGTTGCTGTTGCTTGCGATATCGACCGCGACTTGATCCAAAACGGCGCTGGCCATCTGCGAGGCCATCGTGCGCTGCCACACAAGCGTATAAAGGCGTAGCTCGTCGCCATGCAGATATTTCGCCACATGTTCGGGACGCCGGCGCATGTCGGTTGGGCGGATGGCTTCGTGCGCTTCCTGCGCGTTTTTGGCCGTGGTTTTATACAGCCGAGGCGAAGAGGGCAGGTAGTTTTTGCCGAAATCCTTGGCGATGACATCGCGCGCGCCGTTGACGGCCTCCATGGAAAGCGACACGCCGTCGGTACGCATATACGTAATGAGGCCGACCGTCTCGCCGCCGATGTCGGCGCCTTCATAGAGACGCTGCGCCGTTTGCATTGTGCGCGTCGCGCTGAGGCCGAGCTTGCGCGAGGATTCTTGTTGGAGCGTAGACGTCGTGAAAGGCGGATACGGATTGCGCCTTGTTTGCTTTTTCTCAACCGAGGCGACGGCATACGTCAGTTGATTGAGGATCGCCAGCGTAGCTTGCGCTTCGGCTTCGTTGTGGAGCGCGAATTTGTCGAGCTTCTTGCCATCGAGATGAGTTAGATGCGCCGCAACAGTTCCGCCTTTCGCGGTTTTGAACAGCCCTTCGATTGTCCAGAATTCCTGCGCCCTGAATTTTTCAATTTCGGATTCGCGTTCGCAAATCAGGCGCAATGCGACCGACTGCACACGCCCCGCGGATTTCGCGCCCGGCAATTTGCGCCACAGAACGGGCGACAGCGAAAAGCCGACGAGATAATCCAGCGCGCGTCGCGCCATATAGGAATCGACAAGGCTTTGATCGATCTCGCGCGGATGCTGGATTGCGTCGAGAACCGTTTGCTTCGTGATTTCGTTGAACGTGACGCGGTGAACGGGCGTGGACTTGATCGCATTCTTGTCGCGCAACACTTCCTGAATGTGCCAGGCAATGGCTTCGCCTTCGCGGTCGGGGTCGGGGGCGAGATAAATGGCTTCGGCGCTTTTGGCCAGCCTGACAATTTCACTGACGGGCCGCGAAGCGCGTTCGCTCAGCTCCCAGTCCATCGCGAAGTCCTCGTCAGGGCGCACGGATCCGTCCTTCGGCGGCAAATCGCGAATATGCCCGAAAGACGCGACGACGGTGTAATCGCTGCCGAGATACTTATTGATGGTCTTCGCCTTGGCAGGCGATTCCACGATGACAACTTTCTGTGACACTTGTTACCTTTTTTCGGCAATTATCCGATCAATGCGACCTGATGCCCCGCTTGCCGTTCGACTCGTCCGGCGAGTTCGAGTTCCAGCAATACGGTCAACACCAGGGAGGGGGACAATTGGCACTGCCGAACCAGTTCGTCAACAGAAACCGGCGAAGGGCTTAAATTTTCAAGGATTTTTGCCCTTGCGGTTTCGAGTTGGCTTTCATCCATGATCTCAATCGGGGCTTCGCCGAAACCCATAACGGGTTCAGCCAGTACGCGCGGCATGCTGTGGATATGGCTTAAAACGTCCGCTGCGCCTTCGGTCAAAACGGCGCCTTGGCGCAGCAAATCATTCGTGCCGTTCGCGCGGGGATCAAGCGGCGAGCCGGGAACGGCGAACACTTCGCGCCCCTGTTCGAGCGCCATGCGCGCGGTGATGAGGGAGCCGGATTGCTTGGCTGCTTCGACAACGATGACGCCGAGACTGAGGCCGGAAATCAGGCGGTTGCGTTTAGGAAAAAGTTGCGCGCGCGGTTCGCTGCCCAACGGCTGGTCGGAAAGTATCGCGCCTTCGTTCACCAGACGCTCATAAAGCGCGCGGTTCTCTTCGGGATAAACGACATCCACGCCGCCAGCCAGAACGGCGATAGTGCCTGTGTCCACGCTGGCCTGATGCGCGGCGGTGTCGATTCCGCGCGCGAGGCCGGAGGCGATGACGAATTCCTGCTGGCCGAGATCGCGCGCGAGTCTTTCCGCCATTTTGCGCCCGTTCAACGAGGCGTTACGCGCGCCGACGATGCCGATGCAGCGTTTATGAAGGAGGGGGGCATGTCCGCGCAGCGCGATGACGGGCGGCGCGTCTTCGATAGCCGCCAAGGCTTCGGGATAATCGGGTTCGCACAGAGCAATGAACCGGCCACCGATTTTTTCAAGCGCCGCGATTTCGTTTTCAACGGAATGCGCGGAGGGAGCAACCAATATGCGCTTGCTGCCGCCGCGCCGAGCAAGATCGGGCAAGGCTTCAAGCGCGGCTTGTGCCGTGTTGAAACGCCTTAGCAGTTGGCGAAATGTGATAGGGCCGACATGCTCCGTTCGTGCCAATCGCAGCCAATCACGGCGGGAGGATGGGTTAAGGGGATGGCGAGTCATTATTTTTCGTTAGTTTAATCTTCGGTTCTTCGCCTTTGATCAGGCGGCGAATGTTGGGGATGTGTTTGATGAAGACTAAGACTGCAATTACTAAAGCATAATATGAAAGAAAATAATAATTCGTACACGATGAATCATTGCATACTGTGTATCTTATTTTATAAATAAAACCTACTAAGGGTGCCAAGCCGATTGAAACGAGGGACGCTAAAGAAGAATATCGGAATAGAACTGCAACAACAATCCAAATAAATATAACCGTGACACCAAGTTGCCATGAAAACACTGTTATCACACCAATAGTGGTTGCAACGCCTTTTCCGCCTTTGCCTTTCAACCATATCGGAAATATATGTCCAACTATTGCGCCTATTCCAACAATCGTGGCAATTCCAGTAACCAGGTATGTCATAGCAATATCATGTTGAGGCAACTTGTCCCCATGTTTCGTTATAAGTTGTAATAGCCAATCTCCCAAAAAAAATCTGAATAAAAGAACCGCCAAAGCCCCTTTGGATCCATCCAACAACAGTGTCAACAAAGCCAATTTTATTTTACCAGTACGGAGGACGTTGGTTGCTCCTATATTACCGGAACCAATTGTTCGAATATCCCCGATCCGGGCAAATTTTGTTAAGAGAAGCCCAAAAGGAACACTTCCCATTAAATAACCAAAAGCATAAGGAATAATTACCCAGACTAAACAGCCACGTATCATATCAAGAAAGGAAAACTTGAACATAATTAACCTCCACCCACCAACAAATCCAGACACGCCATCCTCACCGCAACCCCGTGTTCGATCTGCTGGAAAATGAAGCTGAACTTGGGATCGTCGGCGAGTTCGTCCGTGATTTCGACGCCGCGGTTCATCGGCAAAGGATGCATAACGATGACATCCGGTTTTGCCACTTTCAGTTTGGCGTGATCGAACCCATAGCGCTTGTGATATTCCTCGACGGGCATCGCAAACTCGCCTTGCGCCAAACGCTCGTTTTGGATTCGCAGAATAATGACGACATCGACGCCGTTCAGCGCATCGGCCATGTTGTCATAAGCGGTAACGCCAAGCTGTTTCAAATCGCGCGGCATGAACATAGGCGGCGCGAACAGCCGCACCTCTGAGCCGAACTTTTTCAATAGGTCGATGTTGGAACGTGCAACGCGGCTGTGCTCGATATCGCCGCAGATGGCGACCTTCAGCCCCTCCAGCCTGCCTTTATGTTTTTTGATCGTCAACGCATCGAGCAAGGCTTGCGTCGGATGTTCGTGCGATCCGTCGCCGGCATTCAGCACCGAGGCGTTTACATAAGGAACCACGGATGCTGGCGCGCCGTTTTCCGGATGCCGGATCACAAACGCATCGACCTGCATCGCGTTGATGACGCGCACCGTATCGAGGAATGTCTCGCCCTTGCGTACGGAGCTGACATCGGCGCTGAAATTGACGACCTCAGCACCAAGGCGCTTGGCCGCGATCTCGAACGACGTGCGCGTACGCGTCGAGTTCTCGAAGAACATGTTGACGACGGTTTTGCCGGCAAGTCTGCTGTTGTTGCGCTGCGCCGAGCGGTTTTGCGAAACGTAACGCTCGGCTAATCTCAGAATGACGCTGATGTCGGCGGCTGAGAGTTGTTCGATGCCAAGCAAATGGCGATGAGGGAAGGGAAGGGGCATAAAACGTGACTATAGAGATGCCCGCAGGGCTGACAAGGCGTATTTATTGAATGGATAGTGTCGGGAAAGCGTTTCTTTTCCTCTCCCCTTGCGGGAGAGGATAGAAAACCTTAGTTTGCGTAGCTCTTGCGAAGCAAGCTTAGGTTTTCTTGGTGAGGGGTCATACGGTCCAGCCGTTTTTACCCCTCACCAAGTTTTGCTAAACTCGCGCAAGAACGCTCGTTAAGCAAAACTATCCTCTCCCGCAAGGGGAGAGGAAAAACAGGCCATTGCTCATGTCCCCATGTCCATCCAAATCCGAACGATCAGTCGCCAGGCGTCTCGACCTCGCAGGTGTCCGTCACATTATCGCCGTGGCTTCCGGCAAAGGCGGCGTCGGTAAATCGACCGTCGCCGTCAATCTGGCTGCAGCGATGGCCGCGAACGGGCGAAAAGTCGGCTTGCTGGATGCCGATGTTTATGGCCCCTCGATTCCCCGGATGCTGAGGATTCAGGAAAAGCCGCAACTGGATGATGACGACAAGCTCATGCCGATTACGCGCTACGGCGTTGCGGCGATGTCGATCGGTCTTCTGGTGGACGAAAAGGAACCGATGATCTGGCGCGGGCCGATGGTTCATAGCGCCTTGACGCAACTATTGGGCGATGTGGCGTGGGGCGAGCTCGACGTTCTGGTGATCGATATGCCGCCCGGCACGGGCGACGCGCAACTGACAATCGGGCAACAGATTCCGCTGGCGGGGGCCGTCATCGTTTCCACGCCGCAGGATATCGCGCTGCTGGACGCGCGGCGGGGCATTGCAATGTTCCAGAAAACAAACGTACCGATCCTTGGCATCGTCGAAAACATGAGCGTGTTCGTTTGCCCGCATTGCGGCGGTGAGACCGAAATCTTCGGCCACGGTGGCGCGCGGGATGAAGCGATCCGCCTCGGCGTGCCGTTTCTGGGCGAGATTCCTCTTGATTTCGCCGTGCGCGAAACAGGGGATGCTGGGACACCTATTGTTGTCGCGCAGCCGGAAAGCGCGGTGGCGCTGGCGTATGGGCTTATGGCGGCTCGAATCTGCGATAAGCTATTAACCAAATAAATTAACGATACTATTTTCTTTTATTGCAGTGGCTCTATGGTAAAATTGGATCATTATTAAACATATGATAATTGGGGAAAAGCATGACTGATGCAGAGAAAAAGATATCGCCAGAACTTGATTGGTTTCTTTCTTCTCACGAAGTATTATTGCGCGAGAAGAGTGACCCGCTCACCCCCATAATCGTGACTTTTTTAGTGCCGGCTTCTTCTATGCTGATGACCCCCGGTCAACTCGATGAACTGAAAGGAAATGTAATTAAAGAAGGCGGCTACGTTTACAAACTTGATCAAAATAAATTAAGAATCCATATGCTTGCTCCAAGAAATTTAATCACAATGGTTGCTGTTGCGAAGGGGGTTGCTGGCGTTTCGCTCGATCTTGATTATTGGAAGGTTGGTTATAGCGCGAAAATCCCCCAAAAATTATATAATCGAATAGTTCCCTTCAGGCTCAATATAGGCAATTCTTAATTACCAAAAAACCTAACTCACACTTCCGCCTGTCCCGGCGGGATGTAGGAACTGTTCTGTCCAGAGGCTTGATCGAAGATATCCTGGATCGTCACGCGCAATTTAACGCGAAAAGACATGCGATCTTGCACAGGCTTCGGCAAGTCGGTCATCTTGAGCACATTTTTTTTCAAAAGCGCCATGATCACGTCTTCGATGGCGCGCGACATCTCGGCGTCGGTGCGGCGCAATTCGGCCAACGCGTTTTCGATTTGTTGCGGATCCTGTCCTTTGGCCTGCAGGAAGGCAACAAGATCGGGGTGATTGTACGGCACCGTTTCGGCGCCATGAATAGCGCGTACGCTGGCGCGGACAATTTTACCCTGATCATCGCGCAGAATATAAGGCATGTTGCTCTCGCAGGCAGGAATGGATTTGGTTAATTGTACACTCTGAACCTTGTCGACTTGTTAACACTGGATTCGGGAGCCTCACTGGCTTAGAAAACCGGATTGAACTTAACATATACGATCAGGAGAATGAGTCCATGCCCAATACATCCGGCGCCGTTTCCGGCGAACGTCTGAAGTCCTTCGTCAAACGCATTGAGAAACTTGAGGAAGATAAAACCTCCGTCATGGAAGATCTGAAAGATGTTTATGCCGAAGCCAAGGGCGTGGGCTTTGATGTTAAGATCATCCGCCAGGTTGTGCGCCTGCGTAAAATCGAACTGGAAAAACGCCGTGAGCAGGAAGAACTGCTTGATCTTTATAAGTCCGCTTTGGGAATGGAGGCGTAAGCTGTTCGCATTACCGCTGTTGCTGCTCGCCCTTTTGCTTCCTTTGCCCGCTTCGGCTCAAAGCAATTCGTTCGCCTTGTGGTTGAATCAAGTCGCGCAGGAAGCCGTCGATAGCGGTGTGTCTCCTGCGACCGTGCAGCAGGCCTTGTCGCGAGTCACTTTGGATGAAAGCGTCGTCGAGCTGGATCAAAAACAGCCTGAAACGACCATTACATTTGACGCCTACAGCCGGAGAATCCTTGCGCCTTCGCGCATCGATAAGGGCAGTGAGCTTCTCGACGAGCACAAAGCCTTGCTTCGTGAAATTGCCGCGCGTTACGGCGTGCCGCCGCAGATTATCGTGGCGCTATGGGGCATCGAAAGCTCTTTTGGGCATAACAGCGGAAATTATGGCGTCATCGATTCGCTTGCGACGCTGGCTTACGAGGGACGGCGCGCCGATTATTTCCGGCATGAATTGATCGACGCGTTGCATATTCTTGATGAAGAGCACGGCGACGCATCCGCGTTGCGCGGTTCATGGGCGGGGGCGATGGGGCAATGCCAGTTCATGCCGTCCACATACCGGCATTATGCTGTCGATTATAACGGCGACGGCCGCCGCGATATCTGGGAGAATGAAGCCGACGTTTTCGCTTCGATCGCCAATTATTTGGCGGCGGAGGGCTGGCGCAGCGATCTGACGTGGGGCCGCGAGGTTTTGCTTTTGCGCGGCTTTCCGGAAGGTGAAACGGGCTTAAATCGCCAGCGCAGCCTGAGCGAATGGAATCAACTTGGCGTGCGAATGTTGAACGGCAACCCCTTGCCGGCCAAGCCTTTATTGGCCTCGATCATCCAGCCGGACGGGCCGGATGGACGCAGCTTTCTGGTCTATGATAACTTTCGCGCGCTTATGCGCTGGAATCGCTCGACCTACTTTGCCACTACGGTAGGATTGCTGGCGGACCGGATTCAGATGACAGAGGCCAGATGACAGGGATTAGAAGTGCTTTTTGCCTAGCCGTAGCCTTATGTCTTCTTGCCGCCTGCGCCGGAGGCGAGCGCACCGCATCGACGAAACCAGGCAACGTCGGAACCGGCGGTCATTATAAAGTCGGCCAGCCGTATCAAATCGGCGGCAACTGGTATTATCCGAAAGAGGATTATAGCTACGACGAAACCGGAATTGCCTCGTGGTATGGCGATGATTTTCATGAAAAGGAAACGTCCAACGGCGAAATCTTCAACAAGAACGAACTGACGGCGGCGCATAAGACTCTGCCGATGCCAAGCCTGGCGCGGGTCACAAATCTCGACAATGGCCGCTCCATCGTCGTTCGCATCAATGATCGCGGGCCTTTTTCGGGCGCGCGCATTATCGACGTGACGCAGCGCGCGGCGCAACTGCTTGGTTTCGAGGCGCAAGGAACGGCGAAAGTTCGTGTGCAGGTTCTGGCCGATGAGAGCAAGGCTATCGCCGACGCCATGCGGCGTTACGGCAGTCCTGCGCCGGAAACGAAGATGGCATCGGCAACAACGACCGCTTCTGCGCCCCTTTCGTCTGTGACGAGCCAGAAACTCGATCCCCCTCCCGGTTACACGGAACGTCAACCCGTTGTGGCGCCGGAGCCGCTGCCGTCGAAGGCCGAAGCGCATGTGATGATGCAAACGATCAAGCCTGTACCTGAATATAAGCAACTTCAGGTGAGCGGAAAGAATAAGATTTTCATTCAAGCCGGAGCTTTCACGCAACTCGACAATGCCACGCGCCTTCAGAGACAGTTGAAGCCGGTCGGCCTTGTGTCCATTGCCGACGTGATGTTAAAAGGCGTCAAGTTTTACCGTGTCAGGCTGGGGCCAGTGGCGGATGTAGCCGAAGCCGACAGGCTTTTGAAAAAAGTGACTCATGCAGGCGCTAGTAACGCGCGTATTGTTGTGGATTGAGATGGGGGCGATGAAAAAAAACCTGATTATATTTCTTCTTCTTTTGTTGACGTTTCCGGCGCACGCGCAAACCGTGGCTCCGTTGGAAACCGAGGCGAAGCAAGCCATCCTGATCGATGTCACGACCGGGACCGTGCTGCTGGCCAAGAGCGCTAATGAGCACATGGCGACATCGTCCATGAGTAAAATTATGACGATGTATCTTGTGTTCGAGGCAATCCGCAACGGCAAATTGAGACTGGACGATACATTGCCGGTCAGCGAACACGCCTGGAAGCAAGACGGCTCGCGCATGTTCGTGAACGTCGGCGAACGCGTGAAGGTTGAAGACCTTATCCGCGGCGTGATCGTTCAGTCCGGGAATGACGCCGCCGTTGTGCTGGCGGAAGCGCTGGGCGCTTCGGAGTCGAATTTCGCAGAAATGATGAATGCGAAAGCCGCGGAACTCGGTATGGCCAATTCGCATTTCATGAATGCGACCGGCATGCCCGATCCCGATCATTATTCCACCGCGCGCGACCTTGCGGTTCTGGCGATGGCCATGATGCGCGATTTTCCGGAGGATTATCACTATTATTCGGAAATCGATTTCACCTATAACAAAATCAAGCAAGGCAATCGCAATCCGCTCTTGTACCGGAACATAGGGGTGGATGGCCTAAAAACCGGCCATACGGAACAAGCCGGGTTTGGCCTTGTGGCATCGTCCGTGCGCGACGGGCGGCGCTTGGTGCTTGTGGTCAATGGATTGAACGACATGCAGGAACGCGCGGATGAACCCGCGAAAATCCTCGATTGGGGTTACCGCGAATTCGGCCTTTATCCTCTGATGAAGAAGGGCGAGAAAATGGCCGAGGCCAAGGTTTGGCTCGGCGTTGAACATACCGTTCCACTCGTGGCGGAAAAAGACGTGACCGTCACCCTGCCGCGCAGCGCACGAAGCGGTTTGCGTGTGGCGTTAAGTTACGATCAACCGCTGCCCGCGCCCGTCGCAAAAGGCCAACCCGTTGGTATAATCACCGTCACGGCGCCCGGCATGGACACGCTTGAGGTGCCGCTGGTGACGGGCACAAATGTTCCGCAAGTCGGATTTTTTGCGCGTATCAAGGCGCAGCTGCGTTTGTTGCTCGGCAGGCTGTAAATGCGGCGTTTAATCGTTTTCGTCCGTTTGGCAATCCTGCTGGTAATTGCGGGAATGATCTTGTTTCCCAATGACGCGTGCGCTTCCCTGAAAGCCAATGTTCAGGCCGATTTTGTCAAGATAGAAAAGTCAAAACATGTCTTGTCTCTCTTTAAGAAGGGGAAGAAAATTGCCGTTTATCGTGTTTCGTTGGGGCGCGGAGGATTGGGTGCCAAGCAATGCCAAGGGGATAAGAGAACCCCTGAAGGACGTTATAAAATTGCAGGCCGGAATCCGAATAGTAAGTTTCACTTGGCTTTGCTTATAAGTTATCCTGAGGAAAAGGATATCGAAAATGCCCGGAGACATGGCGTTCCTACAGGTGGAGAAGTGATGATTCACGGCGTGGGCGATAGAGATGGCTTGCTGAGAAGTCACCGACATTACGTTGATTGGACGGAAGGTTGCATAGCCGTCACAAACCGGGAAATCGAAGAAATTTGGCGTGCCGTTCCGGATGGCACGCCTGTCGAGATATTGCCATGAAACCCGGAAAGTTCATCACGCTTGAAGGCGGGGAGGGTGCCGGAAAATCGACGCAAGCGCGGCATCTGGTCGATTATTTGGGAACGCATGGCATCAAAGCCATTGCCACGCGCGAAGTCGGCGGCGCGCCTGCGGCAGAAGAAATCCGCGATTTATGGCTCGGCAAAGGCGAGGGGCATTGGGATCCTGTGACCGAGTTGCTGCTGATCATGGCGGCGCGGCGCGAACATCTTGTTCGGACGATCTGGCCTGCGTTGGAAAGTGGCGTGTGGATTGTTTCGGATCGTTTTGTGGATTCCTCGCGGGCGTATCAAGGCGTAGCGTTGGGCCTCGGCATCGAAAAGGTGGATGAGGTTTATGAACAAGTCGCTGGAGAATTTTGGCCCGATCTGACGTTGCTCCTCGATGTGCCGGTTGACGTCGGCTTGGCGCGAATGGCTTCACGAAATGGCCCCGACGACCGCTATCAACGGCAGAAAAAACCGTTTCATGAAAAATTGCGTCAGGCATATTTGGGAATGGCGAAGAATGAGCCCAAGCGTTTTGCGGTTATTGATGCATCAGCGGACGAATCTGCCGTTTCATCCGCCATCGAAGCCGCGGTAGCAAAGCATTTTGGATTGCCGCAAAAAGCATGAACATCCTTCCCCCATTTCAAAATCCTGCGCTGCTCGGCCACGATGCCGCGCTGAAACAGATCGCCGATGCGTATGCTTCGGGCCGGATGCATCACGCGTGGCTCGTCACGGGCATCGAAGGGATCGGCAAGGCGACGCTGGCTTATCATGTCGCGCATTTTATTTTGTCGGATGGAAAAAATGCGCTGGGCAAGCCGAATATGCAGCATCCGGCATCGAAACTTATCGCGGCGGAGGCGCATCCTGATCTTTTTGTTTTGCGACGACCCATCGACGATAAATCGGGAGAGCCGAAAGACGTTATCCCCGCAGAAGACGCGCGGAAAATCGCGCCGTTTTTGCATATGACGGCATCGCTGGGCGGTTGGCGGATGGCGATCATCGACGAGGCGCACACGCTGAACCGTCACGGCCAGAATGCTATTCTGAAAGTCATCGAAGAACCGCCGAAGAAATGCGTGATCGTCCTGACGGCGACGGCGGCAGGCGGTCTGCTTCCGACCATCCGTTCGCGCTGCCGTATCCTGCCGTTGCAGCCGTTGAATGAGAACGTCATGCGCGCCGTGCTTGCGCGATGCGACGTTGACGAAAGGGATCAGGCTAATTTGTCGCGCGTGATCCAGTTGTCTTCCGGCAGCGCCGGTTTCGCGCTCAAAATGCTGGAAAATGAGGCGCTGCCGCTTTATGAGGAGCTTATGGCGTTGCTGCAAAACTTTGAAACGGCGCGGCTGCACGCGTTGGCCGACAAGATGAGCCGCAAGGCGGACGCGGACAGTTTTGCCGTCATCACGCAGTTGTTGGTCGATCATTTGCGCCGGAATGCCCGCGATCTGGCGGGGCAAACCCCTGTTTCCGCTCAGCTTGATCGCGCGCTGCAACTATGGGACAAAGTCAAACAGACGTTCGCTATGGCAGCCGGAGCCAATCTGGACCGGAAGCTGGCGTTCATAAACGCGATAATGGAGATCCGCCGGGCGGCGTAATAAAGTTGGTTTGTCATGAACAAGCATGTATTCCATTTTGGAAAAAGACAAGGAAAGATCATGACGCTCAGAAAACTTTCTGCAGTTATAAATAAATATGCGGCAAGCATAAACTTATTGGTAATTCTTATTGGCAGTTTAGTGGCAGCCAACGAATGGTATGATTTTAAACGACCTCATGACGATTATTTATTAAGGCAATCAAAAATAAATACGGAATTAGCTGAACAAAAGCCGACAGATGATGACGGAAATATATCAGTAAAAGAACTTAAAAAATATCCAGATGGATCAAGATTATATGAAGTAGAATTTAATGTGCACAGCAAAAATCTATCCAAATCTCAGATTACATTATCATACAGCATCGCCGAACTTTATTTGGGCGATATGGATTTAAAAGGCCTTAATTTGGGGGAAGCAACATTAATGAATTCCGCTCCCGATCCTTGGCACGGCAATCAAGATGGCCCCATAAAATGGGTGAAGAAGAAATATAATGTTGCAATAGCTGATGGTGACACGGATAAAAAAGTTCTGAATTGGTTGCATGAGAGATATGCTGATATCGGCCATGAAGGCCTAACTGCAGTATTGCCTTCTGGTAGCATGACAATGGATGAACCAGACTTTTTTATTCGCGCCATGCCTGATCAGTACGTATCCGTTGTTTATAGCTACGGGATAAATAATTCAATCGATGTAAATGGCCCTGATGTTGTTGTGTTATCCGATATTCAATTATTAAGAGATGCTGACCGACCATATAATAAAAAGGAAAAACAATAATGTCCAACCGCTTCTACATCACCACCCCTATCTATTACGTCAACGACGTGCCGCATATTGGGCATGCGTATTGCTCGCTGGCGTGCGATGTGATGGCGCGGTTCAAGCGTCTGGATGGTTGCGACGTGATGTTCCTGACCGGCACGGACGAGCACGGCCAGAAGGTCGCCAAGTCTGCCGCAGCGCAAGGCATGGAACCGAAGGCCTTCACCGACAAGGTGTCGCAGAATTTCCGCGATCTGACGAAGACGTTGAATCTCTCCAACGACGATTTCATCCGCACGACCGAAGAACGGCATTACAAAGCTTGTCAGGCGCTTTGGAATGAATTGATGCAACGCGGCGATATTTATCTCGGCAAATATGCCGGATGGTACGCTGTGCGCGACGAGGCGTTTTACGGCGAGGACGAACTGCAAGACGGCCCAAACGGCAAGAAAATCGCGCCGTCGGGCGCTGAATGCGAATGGGTGGAGGAGCCGAGCTATTTCTTCCGCCTGTCAGCCTGGGGCGAAAAGCTTCTGGCTTTCTATGACGCGAATCCAGATTTCATCATGCCGCCTTCGCGGCGCAACGAGGTTGTCAGTTTTGTGAAATCAGGCTTGCGCGATTTGTCCGTCTCGCGCAGCGCGCTGACGTGGGGCGTGCCGGTGCCGAATGATCCTGCGCACGTCATGTACGTTTGGCTCGACGCGTTGACCAATTACCTGACGGCAGTCGGTTATCCTGATACGAACATCGCGGCTTTCAAGCGTTTCTGGCCTGCCGATTTGCACGTTGTTGGCAAAGACATTCTGCGTTTTCATGCTGTCTATTGGCCCGCGTTTTTAATGGCGGCGGGGCTGGAGACGCCGAAGCGCGTTTTCGCGCATGGATGGTGGACGAACGAAGGGCAGAAGATTTCCAAGTCCGTCGGCAATGTGATCGACCCGCTGGAATTGATCAACACGTATGGCCTCGATCAGACGCGCTATTTCCTGATGCGCGAGGTTCCCTTCGGCAACGATTGCGATTTTTCGCGCGCGGCGATCATCAAACGCATCAATGGCGATCTTGCCAACGGCCTCGGTAATTTGGCGCAGCGTTCGCTTTCAATGATCAACAAGAATTGCGATGGAGCCGTGCCTGTGCACGGCGACTTTACGGAAGCCGATGAAAGATTGTTAGCACTGGCGCAGGATTTGTTGCAACTGGTGCGGCAGGAATTCGACGCGCAAGCCTTCCATAAAGCGCTTGATTTAATTTGGGGTGTTATTGCGGACGCCGATCGCTATGTGGATCAGCAGGCCCCTTGGGCGCTGAAAAAAACCGACCCCGCGCGGATGGCGACGGTGCTTTATGTGCTGGCCGAGGTGTTGCGCTATCTTGCTATTTTGATCCAGCCGTTTATGCCGGATTCAACGGCGCGGCTGTTGGATCAACTCGCTGTGCCTGCCGACCAGCGAACATTCGCGGCGCTAACTTCGGATCACGCGCTTAAACCCGGCACGCGGTTGCCGACGCCGGAGGGCGTGTTTCCGAGATATGTGGAGAATGTGGGTTAGCCATTATTTAAGATTCAAATCTATCCTAACGCGATTAGGTCTGAACTTACCTAACTGCTGATATTCTGAAAGTGTCATAGATCTTATGTCTTTGGGAACTAACCCTTCCACATCGAGAGGACTAAGGCCGGTTAAAACTTCATACGGATTGCCACTAACAATTACTTGAATGGGTATGTCGCCCTTTTCGTTATCATGAACCACATGATTAATAACATGGGCTGATGAAGTATGTGGAAGGCCGTCATAGACAGTTTCTACCGCTATTTCCTGCTGTTCCGATGTTCCGCCTGTGACCTCACAAACATAGTCAATTGCCATATCACTTCCTCTATAAACGACTCAAACTTGCCTTACTTATTATCTCTTTTTGAAAAGTCAAAAAAGCCTTAAGGATGGTTAAGATGATTATTGATAGCCACTGTCACCTCAATTACCCGGCGCTTGCCAAACAGCGGGACGCTGTCGTGGCGCGCGCGCGTGCGGCTGGCGTGAGGCGCATCGTGTGCGCTGCAACGTCGATGAAAAGTTTTGCCGAAACGCGCGAAGCGGCCGCGGCATATGATGATGTGTATTGCAGCGTTGGCGTGCATCCGCATGAAGCAAGCGCGGATGGTGAGGCCATTACGGCTGACGATCTGGTTAAATATGCCGACGATCCGAAAGTTGTCGGCTTTGGCGAAACCGGGCTCGATTATTTCTACGACCATTCGCCGCGCGACATGCAACAACACTGTTTTCGCGAACACATCCGCGCGGCCATGGCGACCGGATTGCCGTTGATCGTTCACAGCCGCGATGCGGAAGACGATACGATTCGAATATTGAACGAAGAAAGAGCAGGGCAGGGGGATAAGCTGACGGGCGTCATGCACTGTTTCAGTTCGCGCCGCGTTCTGGCGGAGGAAGCTCTGGCGATGGGTTTTTATATTTCGGCCTCCGGCATTTTGACGTTCAAAAAGTCCGAAGAGCTGCGCGCCATTTTTCGCGATGTGCCGATGGATCGGCTGCTGGTGGAAACCGATGCGCCATATCTTGCGCCGGAGCCGTTTCGCGGCAAAATCTGCGAACCCGCTTATGTGGTGCATACGGCGAAGGTTTTGGCTAATGTGAAAGGCGTCAGCACTGATGAAATCGCTGCCCAAACGACGGCGAATTTTTTCCGGTTATTCCGTAAGGTGACTCCGCCATGAAAATCACCATTCTCGGCTGCGGCAGTTCCGGCGGCGTGCCTTTGATCGGCAACAACTGGGGCTCGTGCGATCCGCTTGATCCGCGCAATCGCCGCCTGCGGCCTTCGGTGCTGGTGGAGGAGGGCGATGTCACGCTGCTGGTCGACACGTCGCCGGATTTGCGCGCGCAATTATTGGCGTGCAATCTGCAAAAACTGACGGGCGTTCTTTTTACGCACGCGCACGCCGATCATACGCACGGCATCGACGATCTTCGCACGGTCAACTGGCTGGTAGGAAAGCCGATCCCCATTTACGCCGACGCAGCGACGATGGAAGAACTCCGGCGGCGTTTCGATTATATTTTTGACGATCCGGCTGCGGCTGGCACATTCTTCAAGCCTTCCTTGCAGCCGCATATAATCGAAGGGCCGTTGCGTTTCGGCGCCGTCAACGTGACATCCTTTTTGCAGCAGCACGGAAAATCGCATTCGCGCGGTTTTCGCTTTAACGATTTTGCCTATGCGACAGATACGAACGGGCTGGATGAGACGGCGTTCGCTGCGCTGGAAAGCGTTAAGGTGCTGGTTGTCGGCTGCATTCGGGAAAAGCCGCATTTCACGCACGCCCACCTTGAAAAAACGCTGAGCTGGATCGCGCGGATCAAGCCGGAGCGGGCCTATTTGACGCATATGGACCAAAGTATGGATTACGCTATTGTGTCCGCGAAGCTTCCTGCCGGTGTCTTGCCGGCTTATGACGGACTGGTCATCGAATGCTGACGCCAATCAGAGAAAAAACCTACCAACGCGCAGCGCTGCTGGTGACTGGATTTGTTCTTGCCGTCGTTATGCTGACGTTTCAGCACTATGGCGTGAGCTGGGATGAAGAAATCCAGAGCCAATATGGGCAAGCTGTTTTCGATTACTATAACTCCGGCTTTGTCGATCATCGTTACAACCAGATTTTCAATCTCTATCTTTACGGCGGCATGTTCGACGCGCTGGCCGCGTTTGTGGATGCTTATAGTCCCCTTGGCATTTATGCGACGCGGCATCTGCTGAACGCATTGTTCGGCGTGCTGGGATTGTGGGGAACCTGGCGGTTGGGCCGCAGGCTTGGCGGCGGGCAGGTGGGGTTAGTGGCGCTGATCCTGTTGGCGCTTACGCCCATGTATTACGGCCACATGTTCAACAATCCGAAGGACATTCCCTTCGCGTGCGGCGTCGTGTGGACGCTTTACTACATGACCAAAAGCTTGCGCTATTTTCCCCGCGTTTCGCCGCGCGACGTTATGATGCTGAGCCTCTGCCTTGGGTTGACTTTGGGCGTCAGGGTAGGGGGCGTGATGCTGCTCGGTTATTGGGGGGCGGCGCTTGTTGCTCTTGCTTTTCCCGTTTTTTGGGAGGCAAAGGGAGGGGCGAGGACCTTTGGAACAACGCTTTGGCGTTTGGCGCGTTTGGTTGTTCCCGTCGCCGTTATCGCTTGTGCCATTATGCTGGCTTGCTGGCCGTGGGCACAAGAGTCACCTTTAAAACACACGCTTATGGCATTGATTCGGTTCAGTAATTTTCCTCAAAATGTCGAGGTGTTGCTGAACGGCACTACCTATATGTCCACGGAATTGCCGTGGTTCTATCTGCCGCTTTATTTCGGCGTGCAGCTTCCATTGCCGCATCTGGCCCTGATATTGGCGGGAATTGTCCTCCTGCCGTTGGTTTGGCGTGATTTGACGCCGCGCGCGAACCGTTGCGCGCTTATTTTGCTGCTTTTGACGGCTTTTGTGCCTGTTACCTATGCCGTAACGGCGCATCCGGCGCTTTATGACGCGGTGAGGCACTTTATCTTCATCTTGCCGGTTCTGTGCATTCTGGCGGCGCTTGCGCTGCGGCAGTTGATTAAATCGGGGCAGGCCTTTCTGGCCAATAGATCGCTAAAAACGCAACATGCAATTACTTTCTGTTTAATGGGCCTTTTGGTATTGCTGGCAGCCTTGCAGATAGCCGCAATGGTTCGGTTGCACCCCTACGAGTACATTTATGCAAACCAGCTTGAGGGGGGCGTGCAGGGTGCCTATGGAAAATATGAATTGGACTACTGGGGTAGCTCGTTCAAAGAGGCCGCCGAGAGGCTTCAGGCGCATGTCGCCAAAGAAGGCGGCGTTCCGCCGGGGAAAATATATAGGGTCGCTATTTGCGGGCCTTGGTCGTCGGCCATGATCTATCTGCCGCCGGATTACGAGCCGGTTATCGCCAACGAGCCGGCAGAATTCTTTCTCTCAACCACGCGCTGGATGTGCCAGAACATGCGGCCCGGAAACGAAATTATCCGCGTCAAGCGCATGGGCGTGCCGCTGAGCATCATCAAGGATTTGCGGATCCCAGGAACGGATCAAGTTTTGCCGGGGACGTGAGGGCTATAGGCTGACTGCCATGACCAGCCGAGGCAGGATGGGCCTTTCGCGTTGGATACTTCGGTTGCTCTGTTAAGCAAGGGTCTGGCGGCATACAGGCCGCTGGAGCGTATAGCACAACCTTATCCGAAGCACGTGTTGTTGTGTTTGATTTAGATGGAAATCTAACGCTGATATGAAATTGCTTTTTGATAAAATTTTGAAGTTTCTTTATGATATAACTGACGTATTCTAACGCGTATTGCACAAGCGAAGGATGATCGTGAACCTCATATAAAACGGGCAGTCCATCGTCATTCAGCGTTGCATATGTTGTTGTGTCGGGTTCGTCAGATGGCACCTGAACGCTAATTGGAAAATGATCTTTGATATAATTGACGTATTGTGAATCCACATACGTAAGGCCTTTTTGAAGATTAGGTGGGTCATGTGATGTCTTAGGGAAAGCTGCTGAAAGGCATAAGAAGAGGCTGAAGCACGCAAAAGTTTTTTTCGGACAGACATGTGCTGGCATGCACAACAGGTTGCCAAACGCATCAAAAACTTTTTTTATCATTGCCTTGTTCATAAAAGTTGTCCAAAGGAGTGTTGATGCGTTGAGCTTCTCAGCTTCATAGAGCAACATGCGCATAAAACATAGGGGCTTTATGTGCCAGTCTTGATTTAACATAATATACCTTATGCGACTTTTAGATTAGGGAAAAGGAACCCCACTATCATGTCATCAGCCCTCGACCGCCTTATCGGTGTCATGGCCCTTTTGCGTGATCCTGCAAAGGGTTGCCCGTGGGATATCAAGCAGGACTTTAAGAGCATCGCCCCCTGCACGCTGGAGGAAGCCTATGAGGTCGTCGAGGCCATCGAAAACGACGATATGGGGCATTTGCGCGAGGAACTGGGTGACCTCCTCCTCCAGGTTGTATTTCATGCCCAGATGGCGCTCGAAAAAGGATTTTTCGATTTTGAGGACGTGGCGAAAGGCTTGGCCGATAAACTCATTGAGCGGCATCCGCATGTTTTCGGCGAAAGGAAGGATGTTAACAGCGCCGAGGACGTCTTGAGCAACTGGGAAGCCGATAAGGCCAAAAAGCGCAAGGCGAAGGCCTCCGGCGAAGACCAGCCGCCTAGCGTTCTCGATGATGTCAGCACCGCCCTTCCCGCTGCAACCCGCGCGGTCAAATTGCAGAAACGCGCAGCGCGCGTTGGATTTGACTGGCCGGAATCCAAAGACGTCATCGCCAAAATACGCGAGGAAACGGACGAGCTTGAAGCTGAAATCACCGCCGGAACGGGCAAGGATGCCATGGAAGACGAGCTCGGCGACTTGTTTTTCGCGCTGGTGAACCTTGCGCGGCATCTGAAAATCGATCCCGAAGCCGCCCTTCGCCGCACTAACCGCAAGTTCGAAAGCCGTTTTCGGGCCATTGAATCTCGCCTGCACGCCGAAGGCCAAGCCATTGCCGATGTTGATTTGGATACGATGGAACGGTTGTGGGGGGAGATCAAGGCGGAGGAAAAGCAAAAGACTTGATGTTCTTTCCCAATTTTGGGATGTTCAAGTTCTCTGTCATTCCCGCGAAAGCGGGAATCCAGCGCGAGCGATAGCGAGCGTATGAGTCAACAACCTTCAACTCAAGCGCGGCTGTGACAATACAAACTTTTATGGCCCGCAGACGCGGGCCGCTGGATTCCCGCTTTCGCGGGAATGACCTGTACTTTAATTGGAAGAATATCATGGAAAAAATCACGCAGGGCAGCACAAACGTCTTTGCCGACCTCGGTTTTCCCGATGCCGCCGAGCGTCAGGCCAAGCTAAAACTCGCCATGGCGATTAATGATATCGTCGCTAAACGCAAACTGACGCAGGTTCAAGCGGCTAATTTGCTTGAGATCAACCAGCCCAAAATTTCGGCTCTCGCAAATTACAAGCTGGAGGGCTTCTCGGTCGAACGGCTGATGAATTTCCTGACCGCATTGGATCGCGACGTGGAAATCATTATCCGCAAACCGAAAAAACACCATCGCGGAAGCCGTGGTCGCGGCGAAATCCGTGTCGCAGCAGCTTAAAGAAGGTCGGAGATAGTTTGTCATGCCCGTCATCGTAAACGCAAAGGAAAAACATCCGTTCCTGTCTTCGTTAGCCAGCGACACGTCGATTGACGCATGGCGCGCGGAACATCAGGACATCAGGCCTATGGAGGTTCTGATGCTGAATCTGATGGCCGACAAAATCGGCACGGAAAAGCAGATGGCCGAATGGCTGGGACGCACGCCGCTTCAGGTGAATCTGACCTTCGCCGCGACGGACCGTTACCTGACGGCTATCCGCAACGGCAAGCGATCGAAGAACACGCCTTCCGATCACATCAAGAAGTATTACACGTCGCTTTCCGAGATCAGGGACAAGAAGTTCGACGGATTGATCGTCACCGGAACCAACGCCGACGCGATACCTCACGATCTCAAGGAGGAAAAGTTTTGGCCTGAGGTTGAGGAAATTCTCGAATGGTCGAAGACACACGTCCTCTCATCGTTGTTCCTGTGCTGGGGCGGCCACGCGGCGCTGCGCCATTTTCACAACATCAGACATGTGCGTGCGCCGCGCAAAACATGGGGCGTTTTCGATCATCGCATGGTCAAAGATAGCACCAATATTCTTCAAGGCTTTCCCGACCGTTTTGCCGTTCCCGTTTCGCATTGGAACGGCATTGCGCGGGAGGATGTGCTGAAAAATCCGGCCCTTGAGCTTGTCGCGGATTCCGAAGAGGCCGGCGTGGGGCTGATCGTCGAGCCGCGTCCCTATGACGACGGCAAACGCCTTTATCCTTATCGAGTCTATACGCTCTTCCATCCCGAATACGACACCGAGACGCTGAAGCGCGAATATATCCGTGACCGCGCCACCGACAGCGCCCCTGCCCTGCCCGCGCACTATTTTCCGGGAGACGATCCGGCAAAGCCGCCGGAGAATTTATGGCGGCTGTGGGCGTGTATCTACACGCGCTGGGTTAGATCGATTTACGAGGCGACACCGTACGATATTAATCTTATTCCGGAGCCTTATAGGCGGGGGTGATGTCCATTCTTGCTTTTGAAAAATATCTTTTTGAAAATTCTTCTTGACAAAAAACGTCGCACAATGATTTTATGGCGATGGACATTTGGAGTGTTCGCACTCCCGCGGGATTTGATGAGAGCAGCTTGCTACCGCGTTACCAAAAGCTAAAGCGCCACGGATTGGATTCCTTCTCTGAAGGCTTCTGCGCTGTGGTTTGGGTGTAACCGCAGGTGGCAAGAAGCCTTTTTTCTTGCCCTTGTGTTCGCTCCCTTTGCTCGGTTTAATGAGGCTGAACAGGAGGACGACATGACACAATCCAAACACCCTGAAACGCTGGCGCTGCATGCCGGATACAGAGGCGATCCGGCCACAAAATCGGTCGCCGTGCCGATTTATGCGACCACATCTTACCTGTTCGATAGCGCCGAACACGCGGCCAATCTGTTCGCGTTGAAAGAGCTTGGCAATATCTACACGCGCATCATGAACCCCACGAACGATGTGCTGGAACAGCGTCTTGCGGCGCTGGAGGGCGGCGTGGCGGCGCTCGTGGTATCTTCGGGCCAGTCCGCTTCGGCCTTTTCCGTCCAAAATCTCGCGCACGCAGGCGATAATATCGTCAGTTCGACCGAACTTTACGGCGGCACGTATAATCTGTTCAAGAACGTACTGCGCGATCAGGGCATCGAGGTGCGGTTTGTCGATCCTGTTGATCCAGAAAACTTCCGCCGTGCTACTGACGACCATACACGCGCGTATTATGCCGAGACGCTGCCCAATCCGAAGTTGAACGTGTTCCCGATTGCGGAAGTGGCCTCGATAGGCCGCGGTCTTGGCATCCCGCTGATCGTCGACAACACGGCCGCACCGCTCATCTGCCGTCCGTTCGAACACGGGGCGGCTGTCGTAATGTACTCGTTGACCAAATGGCTTAATGGCCACGGCAACGGCGTCGGCGGCGTCATTATAGACGGCGGGAATTTCGATTGGGAGAAGTTTCCGAAACGCCAGCCCGCTTTAAACACGCCCGATCCGTCCTATCACGGCGCGGTGTGGACGAAGGCTGTCAAGCCTTTGGGGCCGATTGCTTATATTCTGAAAGCGCGCACCACCCTGCTCCGCGATATCGGTTCGTGTCTTTCGCCCTTCAACGCTTTTCTTGCGATTCAAGGCCTTGAAACCTTGTCGCTGCGGATGAAGGCGCATTGCGAAAATGCTGCCGCAATTGCTTCTTATCTGCGAAAACACAAGGACGTGCAGAAAGTCATTTATCCTTCTCTGTCACAAGGTTCGGCAAAGACGCGCGCGGACAAATATCTGCGTGGCGGCTATGGCGGCCTGCTGGGCTTTGAATTGAAAGGCGGCATTGCGGCCGGGAAGGCTTTCATCGATGCGCTGAAATTGATCTATCACGTGGCGAACATCGGCGACGCGCGGACTCTGGCAATCCATCCAGCCTCAACAACGCACAGCCAGCTCGCGCCGGAAGAACAGCTTGCGACGGGCGTTACGCCCGGCTACGTGCGCCTGTCCATCGGCATCGAGCACGTGGACGACATCGTTGCCGATATTGAGCAGGCGATTGAGGCGGCAAAGCGGTCGTCTTGAAGTCGTCTGAACCATTAACCCCGTACCCCTGATAAACACATGTCCGACATCGCTCAAAAGAAACAACCATCCCCCCCCTTCACTACCAAGGGGCGCGGTAAAGTTTACAACAACATCACGGAAACAATCGGCGATACGCCGCTTGTCCGGTTGAATGTGCTGCCGGAGGCTGCGGGATGCGTCGGCGCTGTTTATGCCAAGCTTGAATGCTTCAACCCCCTCGCCTCTGTGAAAGATCGGCTGGCGCTTGGCTTGATCGAAGCCGCCGAGGCGGCGGGCAAGATCGACAAAAACACAATTCTTGTCGAGCCGACATCCGGCAACACCGGTATTGGCCTCGCTTTCATCGCGGCGGCACGCGGCTACAAACTTGTTCTCACTATGCCGGAAAGCATGTCCATCGAACGCCGCAAGATGCTGAAGCATCTGGGCGCGGAAATTGTGCTGACGCCAGCCGACAAGGGCATGCGCGGCGCGATAGAAAAAGCGGAAGAAATTGTGATCGGCACGCCGGGAGCGCTGATGTTGCAGCAATTCACGAATCCCGCCAATCCCGCCATTCACCGCACCACAACAGCGGAGGAAATTTGGCACGATACGGGCGGTAAGATCGACGTATTCGTCGCTGGCGTGGGAACCGGCGGCACTATTCAGGGCGTTGCCGAAGTTCTGAAGCCGCGCAAAGCAAACGTGAAAATCATCGCCGTGGAACCGGAGGGCAGTCCGGTACTAAGCGGCGGGAAACCTGGGGTTCACAAGATTCAGGGCATTGGCGCCGGATTTATTCCCGACGTTCTCGATACGGCCATCCTTGACGAGATCATTACCGTCAGCAACGAAAGCGCCATGACAACCGCACGCGATCTGGCGCGCAAGGAAGGCATTCCTGTCGGCATATCGTCGGGCGCGGCCGTGGCGGCTGCCCTGAAAGTTGCGGCGCGTCCTGAAATGAAAGACAAAACAATCGTCGTGCTGCTCGCCGATTTCGCTGAACGCTATCTCTCGACGGCGTTGTTTGAGGGCGGTTAGTTCCGTTTCTTATCCACGAGCCTGTTTTTCGTGATGAAGGGCATCATGGAGCGGAGTTTGGCGCCGATGGCTTCTATCGGATGTTCGCCTTCCCGGCGGCGCATGGCCTTAAAGCTCGGCTGGCCGACGACATTTTCCGTCATCCATTCGCGCGTGAACTGGCCGCTCTGGATTTCAGACAGGATTTTCTTCATCTCCGCCCTGGTTTGATCGGTGACGATACGCGGGCCGCGCGTGTAGTCGCCGTATTCCGCCGTGTTGGAGATCGAATAACGCATATTCGCGATGCCGCCTTCATAAATCAGGTCGGTGATCAGCTTCGTTTCATGCAGACATTCGAAATAAGCCATCTCCGGCGCGTAACCGGCTGCGACAAGTGTTTCGAACCCGGCCTTGATGAGAGCCGATATGCCGCCGCAAAGCACGCACTGCTCGCCGAATAGATCGGTTTCGCATTCCTCGCGGAACGTGGTTTCGATGATGCCAACGCGTCCGCCGCCGATCCCAGAGGCGTATGATAGCGCAAGGTCCTTCGCCTTGCCGCTGGCGTCCTGATGCACGGCGATCAGGCACGGCACGCCGCTGCCCTTTTCATATTCCGAGCGGACGGTATGGCCGGGGCCCTTCGGCGCCACCATGAACACATCGAGATCCGGACGCGGCTCGATGAGATTGAAATGGACATTAAGGCCGTGCGCGAAAGCCAGCGCTGCGCCTTTTTTCATATTGGCGGCAAGCTGATCGCGGTAAAGCGCAGCCTGCAATTCGTCCGGCGTCAGGATCATCACAACATCGGCCCAAGCCGCAGCCGCAGCAGGTTCCATCACTTTGAACTGCACAGCCTCAGCTTTCGCCGCGCTGGCGCTGCCGGGACGCAGAGCAATCGCGATTTCCTTTACGCCGCTATCGCGCAGGTTCAGCGCATGCGCGTGTCCCTGACTGCCATAGCCGATCACAACAACCTTTTTGCCCTTGATGAGAGCGGGGTTGGCGTCTTTGTCGTAGAAGATTTTCATTTGAAGTGCTCCTTTTTGAGTAGCGACGGGAATGATTGTGATGGAAGGGGTTAAAGCGTCCGCGTATCCGCCCCGATCCCTACCGTGCCGGTGCGAACGACTTCGATAAGGCCATGCGGCTTGATTTTATCCAGAAAGCGGTCGATTTGCGAAGGCGTGCCGGTCATGTGGAAGATCAGCGGCGTGGCGTCGGGATCAACAGCCACCGCCTTGTGGTCTTCGGCAATGCGGTTTGCTTTCGCGCGCGCGTCGCCGTGCGCCGTGACTTTCACCAAAGCCATTTCATGCTCGATCCAAGCCCCCGCCTTGCTCAGATTGACGACGCGATGCACCGGTACGAGGCGGCTCAACTGAGCCATGATCTGATCGACGATGTCGTCGGTGCCGCGTGTTACGATCGTGATACGCGAGAGATTTGTTCCGCCGTTCACCTCGGCGACGGCCAGGCTTTCGATGTTATAGCCGCGCCCGGAAAACAGGCCGACGACGCGCGCCAGCACCCCCGGCTCGTTGGTGACGAGAACGGCGAGGCAATGACGGTTGATGGATTGAGGATTTGTCATAACGGGATACTCTGTCTTGGGTCAGAAAGGATTAACTTGCCAACTGCATTAGTTTAACTTGTGGGCTTTGTTTGCCTTCTACACCAAATGGCGGATCAAGCCTATTGCCGTCAACATAATAATAATCTTCCGAAGCGCCATCTTTGGGCGCGACGAGGAGCGCAGGCCCGGTTGTATTGTGCATCTTGCGGCTAAAGGTATCCGGAATAAAAAGATATCTGAACTTTTGGGGCACTTCGAGCACCCATGTTTGGGGATCATTGGGAACGGGAATTCTTCTAAAGTTGCTCGCTTTGCAGCGTAATTTGAGATAACAAATCCCATAAGGGTCGAATGTTTGATTTATTCTACGAAGATACTCCTGTTCCGTTTTAACACACGTTGCTGCTTTAGCATCGGGCGATTCCCAAAATAAAACTGCACTATCATCGTTAAGAAGATAGATTCCTGGAAGATCAGGACTCCTCTCGTAAAGCCGGCCACCAAAAACAAACCCCTCCACTGTGGGATACAACTGTATAAACTGCGGCGATATGGGGTTCTTTGGAACATAATCTGCAGGAAGAGAAACATAGCCGCGATGTCTTATGCCGAACTTTTCCATATCCCAATCATAAATGGCTTTTTTTTCACAATAGGGTTCCAGATAGCCCTTCCGATTCTCCCACCTCAGACGCGCGGCGATATCGATGCCCCACTTTATCTCTTCGGGATTCAAACCCCTAAGACCCCAAATTTTAAACTCATCCGCCATGAAAATCTGTCCTCATGTAGGCATGAATTTTTAAACCAAAACCATGCCGTCTTCGGGGGTCGCGCTGGATGAATCGGCTTTGTCAATGCCGAAAATCATTTCATTGTGCGCTTTGCCGCCGAGGATCATGGGAAAGCAGTTTTCCTTCGGGTCGACCTTAACTTCCACGATACAAGGACGATCTTTTACCTTGAGCATGGCTTCGATAACGCTGTCAAGCTGATCGGGCTTTTCAACACGATAACCAACCCCGCCAAAGGCTTCCGCGAGCTTGACGAAATCCGGCAATGCTTCCAACACGCTTTGCGAATAGCGATTGCCATGAAGCAATTCCTGCCACTGGCGCACCATGCCCAACGATCCGTTGCTCAGGACGAACACCTTAACCGGCAGCTTGTATTGCATGGCTGTGGAGAGTTCCTGAATATTCATCATGATAGAGCCCTCGCCCGCCACGTCGATCACCAGCTTGCCGGGATGCGCGACTTGCACGCCAATAGCCGACGGAAGGCCGTAGCCCATCGTTCCGAGGCCGCCGGATGTCATCCAATGGTTCGGTTTTTCAAAGCGCAGGAACTGCGCGGCCCACATCTGATGCTGGCCGACTTCGGTTGTGATGTAGCAGTCCTTGCCCTTGGTGGCCTCGCGCAGGCGCTCCAACGCGAATTGCGGCTTGATGACCTTGCTGGATTTCGTATAGCGCAGGCAATCGCGCGCGCGCCATTTCTCGATTTGTTTCCACCACGCGGCCAGAGGCTCTTTTTTTGGTTTAGCGCCCTTCTCTTTCCAGATTGCAAGCATCAATTCCAGCGTCAGGGCGGCATCGCCGATGATAGGCACATCGACAAGAACGGTCTTGTTGATAGAGCTGGGGTCGATATCGACGTGAATCTTTGTCGATTCAGGCGAAAACTCGCTGAGTTTGCCGGTTACGCGATCGTCAAAACGCGCGCCGATGTTGATCATCACGTCGCAGCCATGCATGGCAAGATTGGCCTCGTACGTGCCGTGCATACCCAACATGCCCAGAAATTGCGGATCGGACATCGGATAGGCGCCCAATCCCATCAGCGTCGCGGTGCATGGGAAGCCTGTCTTATGCACGAATTGGGTCAGCAATTCGGCCGCGTGCGGCCCGGCGTTGATGACCCCGCCTCCGACGTAGAAAATGGGCCGTTCGGCTTTGGCCATAAGCTCTACCGCTTTTTCCACGGCTTTGCTGTCCGGCTTTGTTTTCGGCTTATAGGATGGATGGCCGTTGTTGGTTGGTGGCGTATAAGGCCCCGTTGCGATCTGAACGTCCTTCGGCAGATCGATGACCACAGGCCCCGGACGCCCGCTGCGCGCGACGTAGAAGGCTTCATGGATCGTACGCGCGAGATTGTTCACGTCCTTGACAAGATAATTATGCTTGGTGCAAGAGCGCGTGATGCCGACCGTATCGGCTTCCTGGAACGCATCATTGCCGATGAGCA
>Ga0326728_10002239_pt1 | contig 65096 bp, 55 predicted proteins | sample MB3enrmetagenome_FD_207602 | JGI IMG/M metagenome (GOLD analysis project Ga0326728, IMG submission 207602) | Lab enriched peat soil microbial communities from McLean, Ithaca, NY, United States - MB31MN | ecosystem: Environmental > Terrestrial > Soil > Wetlands > Peat | place: USA: New York...
GAGTACTCGCGCTCGATGCCCTCAAAGGACTCGAGGTTCCCGCCGGTCGGGCTCCGCTGCGCGTGCTCGAGTTGGTCTCCAAGGAAAGTGCCTGCCGCTACCCGGGGCGGTCATGCGAAGCGGTGAGCTGCCCGCTCGCCAGGGACTTCTATGATCGGCTGCCGCGAGCTCGTTTGGCGGCCCTCGCAGCCGCAACCTTGAATCAAGACGCCGTCCGCAACGTCGCCGCGCAAGCCGAGGTGTGTCCTTACTACCTCACGCAGGAGCTGGCGCGCTGGTGCGACGTCATCATCGGCGACTACAATTATTTTTTTGACGCCAGCGCCATCCTGCATGGTCTGACCGCGCAGAATCAGTGGCGAATCGGATTGTTGGTCGACGAAGCGCACAACTTGGTGGCCCGGGCGCGCGATATGTATTCGGCCGCGCTCGATCCTGAGACGCTCGAGGCGGCCATGCCGTTCGCCTCCGCCCGCGTGAAAGCGCAACTCAACCAGGTGCGACGCGCGTGGCGCGCAACACATTGCGATCGGCCGGAGGATTACTTTGCGAAAGCGGCGATTCCCGCGGCTCTCATCGTCAATTTGCAGCGGCTCATGACGGCAATCACGGATGATATCGTCGAGGAGGCCGACGTCGCCGAACCGGTGCTACGGTTTCACTTCGACGCGCTGCATTTCTGCCGCATGGCGGAGGCCTTTGGAGCCCATTCGCTGTTCGACGTGACCCAGGCGGGGTCGGAAGCCAGACTTTGCATCAGAAACGTGAGTCCGGCGCCGTTTCTCGCGCCGCGCTTTGCGGCCTGCGCCAGCGCCATTCTGTTTTCCGCAACCTTGAGCCCGCCGGGTTTTTACCGGCGGCTGTTGGGCTTGCCCGAGGGCGCGTCGTGGATCAATGTCGATTCGCCGTTCGGGGAGCAGCAACTCGATGTTTGTGTGGAACGGCGGATCTCGACGCGCTACCGCGACCGGCAGCAGTCTTTGATTCCGATCGCGGAATTGATCGCGCGGCAGTACCGGTCCCAGCCCGGCAACTACCTGGCGTTTTTCGGCAGTTTCGACTACTTGCAGGCAGTACTAGCGGTTTTCAAAGAGCGGTTTCCCGAGGTGGCGACTTGGGCACAAGTACGCGGCATGGATGGCGCGGAGCGCGCTGCTTTTCTGGCGCGGTTCACGCCGGCGAGTCGCGGCATCGGCTTCGCCGTCTTGGGAGGCGTATTCGCGGAGGGAATCGACCTGCCCGGTGAGCGCCTGATCGGCGCTTTCATCGCGACGCTGGGACTGCCCCGGGTGAACGGCATCAATGCGGAAATCGAACGCCGAATGCAATCGCTGTTCGATGCCGGCTACGAGTACACGTACCTATACCCTGGCCTGCAAAAGGTGGTGCAGGCGGCCGGACGCGTCATTCGAACCGCGTCGGATCGCGGCACCGTGTATCTGATCGACGATAGGTACATGGGTTCGCGCGTCCGGGAGCTGCTTCCTCGGTGGTGGCGCATCCGATGCAGTTAGGCATGCCTTCTCGCGCAGTGGATCCTTTCTATTATCTCGCCAATTTTCAGGCGATGATCGAGACGCTGCAGCGACGCGACGGCGATCTTCTGGCGCCGGAGGAGCGACGGTTCATCGTCGATTTCTACGATTTGCCGAGGGAGGCTCGAGCGTTGCTGGTCCGCATGGTCATGCGTAAAGGGCCCCTGTTTCGCGCAAGCCGGCTGGCGTATGCGGAGATTGCCGACGTCGGCGCTGCGGCACTGCCGTTGCTCGGGCTGCGATGGATCGATGATCGCCCTGATTTGACGTTGGCGGAACTCTTCCAGCTGTTCGGCAAAACACAAGTGGCGGGATATCTCGGTCTGCCCAAACACCGCTTGAAAGAGCCCAAGTCGGCGCTGCTCGCCGGTTTGCGCGATGCGCTTCCCGAACGGCAGCCGCTGCACAACTGGTGCGCGGAGCCCGATACGGTGTATCGCCTCGACGTGGGTCCGGTGTGTCTTCGCCTGCGACTAATGTTTTTCGGCAACTTTCGCCAGGACTTGACCGAGTTCATCCTGGCTGATCTCGGCGTGTTCAAATACGAAAGCATCTGGCTCAATGCCGAGTCTCGCCCCTTCCGTACACGTCGCCACGTGGATGATTTTCATGGACTGTACCGATGCCGAGAAATGCTCCATAACGGCATCGAGCCGGCCGAGATCGAAGAGGCCCTCCCGCCGTCCATCGGGGATTGCGATTGGCTCGAGGATCGGCGCGAGAAGCTTCGCTTTCAAATCGCCCGCGCCTACGAACGAGCCGGTAATACCGATCGAGCGGCCAGCATTTATTCGACCTGTTCTTACCCGGAAGCACGGGCGCGAGCCGCACGATTGAGCGCGGCTGCGGGCGGGCTCCCGCGGCGCCGGTCATGCGCTGCGGTGAGCGTGCCCGCTTTTGAATTGACGCTCCAGCGACCGGAGGATGAGCGCTCGGTCGAATACGCGGTGCTGGATCATTTGTCGGCAGCGGCGGACGAGGAGACGTTGGTTCTCTACGTCGAAAATGCCCTCATCAATGCTCTGTTCGGCCTTCTGTGCTGGTCAGCGGTATTCGCCCCCGTCCCGGGCGCGTTCTTCCATCCATTCCATCGCGGGCCTGCCGATTTATCGAGTGCGAAATTTTATGAACGCCGCCGGCGGGAATTCGCGGCGTGCTTCGTCGAGTTGGAGAGCGGCGCCTACCGGGACACCATTCTGCGGCGCTTTGCGCAAAGTCATGGAACAGCCTCGACGTTCGTCGCATGGGGACTCATCGACGAGCGGCTGCTGCGCACGGCGCTCGCATGTTTTCCGGCCGAACATCTTCGGCTTTGGTTCGAATATATCGTGCGCGATATCAGAACCAATCGCGCCGGCTTTCCCGATCTCGTTCAGTTTTTCCCCCGATCGGGTCGCTATCGGTTGATCGAGGTGAAGGCCCCGGGCGACCGGCTGCAGAACAACCAACGGCTGTGTCTGGAATTCATGCTTAAGTATCAAATGCCCGTTTCAGTCTGTCGCGTTCGCTGGGCCGGCGTCGCGGCGCAACTCGCTTAACGCCGGACCCTGGTCAATCATGCGCTGAGCATGGGATTGCTAGGGAGCACGGCAGGCGTAGCGCTATTGCTGTGGGCCCGCGGTCAGGTTGGGGGGTCGGCGCAGTGGCAGCAGCGACCGCCATGGCGCTCAGGCTCAACGGCATCTCGCACGGGGATCATGTGGGAGATGGCCTCCTTGTTCGAGCAAATCGGCACCGTGCAGGAGCATCGTAAGGGCGGACTGTACGCGCGCTTGTGGGCGCATCAAAGTGGTGGCTTCTTGGGTGAAGAAGTCGACGAGGCCGAAGTTGCCGCGGCGCCCGGCCGCGGCGAGCGGGGAGGACGTGCCCGGGCGGAGGCGCTCGAAACCCTCACGGTCCGGCACCATACACGATCTTGCCGCCCAGCATCGTCCATAGCACCGTCGCACCCTTGAGTTCTTCGGCGGAGACCGTGAGGACATCGCGGTCGACGAGGACGAGATCCGCCAGCTTTCCAGGCGCGAGCGAACCAATTTGATCGAGCTGATTCAAGACGTGCGCCGAATTGCGGGTATAGGCGTACAGCATTGCTTCCCGCGGCATGCGTTGCCCAGCGTCCAACACGCCTTGGGGGCCGCTACGCGTTTCGGCCTGGAACATGGCCTCGAAAGGGTTGGCCGTGCTCACCGGCCAGTCGCTGGCGCCGGCAATTTCCGTTCCGGCATCGAGAAGCGATCGCGCGGGGTACATCCAGCGATAGATCTCAGGATCGATGAATGGTTTGACTTCCTCGTTCGTACTGGGATCGGCCACTGCCCACAACAGTTGCAACGCCGCGATGACGTGAAGCCGTGCAAAGCGCGGGATGTCCTGCGGATCGACGAACTGCGCATGGGTCAACGCATCCGGCAGGGTGCCTGACGGATTTGCGCGGCGCGCTGCTTCGAACGCGTCGAGCGATGCCCTGACCGCCAAGTCGCCGATCGCATGGATGTGGACGATCAATCCCCGCCGGTCCGCCTCCGTCACCAGAGCATTCATCTTGGCGGGATCGAATAAAAGCGGGGTGGACCGGCCTGTGTTGCGGTAGGGCTTGGTCAGTGCTGCCGTCTGCGACGGAATTTCCACCACGCCATCGGCGAAGACCTTCAAACCGGGAATGGTCAAGTTCGGAATGTCCCGGTACTGCGCGCGCAGTGCCTCCACGACGTCGATCTGCTGCAGGCCCGTATCGGGACGCACCACCGGATAAGCCGCGACGTGTGCCGTCAATTCACCCCGTTGCGCCAGATCCTTGTACACCGGCAAAAACCCGGGGTCCTCGATGCTTGCCGGCGTAACGCCGCCGACGGCGCCACTGGCTGCGGCGTCGAGCCATCCGGTGATGCCCTGGGAGTTCATGTATTTCACGGCGGCCCGGCCGGCCGCAAGCATCGACTCGCGCGACGGCGGCGGGAGGCTGCTGTCGATCTTGTTCTCGCCGGCGTCGACCACGAAGCCGTTTGGATTGAAGCCGGCATCGAAGCCGTAGTAGCGTTGCTGGTCCGGCGAGAGCCCTCTCAGATAATCCGGCGTGATTCCTGCACGGGTGCGCGCAAGCCGGTTGGCCCAGGCGGTGTGGCCATCCGACCCGAAAAGTACGATCGGTTGCTGCGAGAATCTGCCGTTGCTCAAGATTGCGTCGATATCGGCGGCATGAGACCAAAAGCCGATATCGAGATCGTAGATCACGAGCACGTCGCCGATGAGGCTCGCTTTCTGGTCCATCTGTTCGGTGACGAATTGCACGAGCCCTGGAATGGAATCGCCGGTGCCGGAGTATCTCGCCCTGACCAGCGTCACGCCGCCTGCGATCGGATGCGCGTGGGCGTCGATCATGCCGGGCATCAGAAACTTGCCCTGCAGATCTATCTTTCGAGCCGGCGGGCCGGCGATCCGTTCCACCGAGGCAAGCGCACCGACCGCGATGATCCTGTTGCCGCGTATCGCTATTGCTTCGGCATACGGATGACCGTACTCGGCGGTGAAGATGTGTGCATCGTAAAAGACGGTGACGGGCATCTTCGCGTCGGGCGCCGCAAATACCGCAGTCGCGACCAGACCCATGCAGAACGCCGCGAGGCAGGTGCGGAAGCGGGAGGCTGGGCAGAAATAAAGACGACGAGCACGCTGCATACGATTCCTTATTGAAAGTCTCTCCATTCACCGCCGGCGCCGGCGTCTGCGACCGCTGGGTAACCCACCGCGCGTTTCATATCTCCGATAACGGTCTTCGTCGCTCTATAGGCATGCCAGGTGGCCCAAAATCCCGCGGGCGCGAGCACCAGCAAGGCCATGCGCAGCGACGCCGCGTCGGCGCCGTGGCTGCCCGCGAACCAATCGCTCATCATTCCGATGGCCTGCGGCGCGACGATCAGATTGAAGACATTTCCCACCAACAACGACCATGCAATGAACATGGACCGCATATTATGCGGTGCGAGATTCTGCAGGAGGCCCATGCATGGTCCGATGTAGAAATAGATGGCCGGAATGAAAATCCAAAACATGCACTTTGCCAACCACAGCGTGTGCGTCCAGTAGGCCAGAAACGACGGAACGGTTGTGAATCCCACGCCGGCCGCCAAGACCCACAGTACACGGCGGGGGTCGCGCATCCTGGGCCGGGACAATACCCATGCGGTGCCCAGCGATGCGAGGATTCCGCCGATGAGGTGAATATTTCCCGTGACCGCGCCGGCTTCGCCCACATTCAGGCCGTAGGTGCGCATCAGGAACGTGGGCGTCCACCAAATCAGCCCCCAGCCCCACAGCGTGCACACGCCGGTGGTCATGAGCACATGAAACGCCGCGCGCTGACTCAATAAAAACCGCAGTGAATCCAGCATGGACGGCTTGCGTGAATCGATGACGGCATCCAAGCGTCCGCGAACCGGTTCTCGAATGGTCAAGTAGACCATGATGCCGACGACCAGCCCGGGCAGACCCAACGCGATAAAGGCCGCGCGCCAGCCGTAGGCATGGGCTACTGAGCCCGCCATATCGGCGCCCAACCAGGCGCCGATGGGGGCGCCCAGGGCCAGCACCGTGAACGCCATGGGCCGGCGCTCGGCCGGGAAACAATCGGACAAGATCGAGGAAGAGGGCGGTAGCCCACCGGCTTCGCCGACGCCGACCCCGATCCGTCCAAGCAGAAATTGCAAATACGTTTGGGACCGTCCGCAATACACCGTGAATGCGGACCAGATCACCAGGGCTGCAGCGAGGATGTTGCGCCGGTTCGCGCGATCGGCCAGCCACGAGATCGGCAAGCCGAAAGTCACGTAAAACAGGGCGAGCGGAAACCCGGTCAGAAACGCCACGCCGCTATCCGTCAGATGCAGTTCGAGCCGGATGGGCTCGAGCACGGTCGACACGACGTACCGATCCGCAATGTTGATGGCATAAATCAAACAGGTCATGACGAGCACGTACCAGCGCTCCACGGAAGAGGGAGCCTGAGATCGCGTCAGGCCGATGACTGTGCTGCTCAAGTAGGCGGAACCTCGTGACTTGCTTCGCACCATACAGGGTCCGCAGGCGTTAGGCGACGGGCCCCCCGGGTCATGGCGCGGTGGTGCGTTGCCAACCGCCGCCCAATGCCTTCACCAACAGAACGCTGGCACTCATTCGCCGGATTTGGATGTTCATCCTCGAGAGCTGCGCCTGGAGATTCGTAGTTTCGTTGGTCGCCACTTCGAGGTACGTCACCAAGCCGGCTTTGTAACGGTACTGCGACTGCTGTAACGCCTTGCCCGTCGCCGTCACGGCAGCCGCCTGGCTCACGCTCTCCTCCTGCAGGCGCCGCAATGCTGCCAAGTTGTCCTCAACTTCCTGATAGGCGACCAGCACGACGTTTCGATAGTCCGCGACCTGTTCATCGAATACGGCGTGTGCCTGGTCCGATTGAGCGCGGTGACGTCCGGCATCGAACACGGTGAGCACCCCCGCGGGACCGGCCGACCAGGTCCGGCTCGGTGCGGTCAGCCAGTTCGAGGAGTGAGTGCTATCGTAGCCGAACGACGCTGCCAGGCTGAACTGGGGGAAATAGGCTGCTCGGGCGACGCCGATATTGAAGTTGGCTGCCGCGACACGACGTTCGGCGGCCGCAACATCGGGCCGGCGCTCGAGCAATGCAGAGGGCAGACCGGGGTCTATGGCCGGCGGCGAGGCGTCCAACGATAGCGGCTTGGCCTCCAGATGGAAGGCAGACGGGTTCTCACCGATCAATACGGCAATGGCATGCTCCGAGAGTGTGCGCTGCAGGCGCGTATCGGCGACCTGAGTGCGTGCCGTCTCCAATTGAGCGCGAGCTTGCTCCACGTCTGCCAATGGCGCGCCGCCGCCCTTATACAAGTTCTCGGTCAGTTGCAGAGATCTCGAGTACTCTTCGACGGTCTTCTCGAGCAGCATCTGCTGCGCATCTTCGCCTCGCAGATTGAAGTAATCGGTGGCGAGCTCGGCATGCATGGACAGATCGAGAGCGGCGAGGTCCGCGGCGCTCGCTTGTTGACTGGTCTTCGCCGCATTCACCGAATTACGGACGCGGCCCCAGACGTCCAGTTCATACGAGAAATCCGCTTCCAAATCGAAATTTCCATAGGTCGGCTCGGCGCCGCGCGTGAATGTGGGAGAGTTCGGCGAGGCGCGTCCGCGGGTGGCGGAGGACCCGAGGTTCAGTGCGGGAAACAAGCCTGCGCGCTGAATCCGGGTTGCAGCGCGCGCCTGCTGCAAACGGGCCATGGCAGCCTTGATGTCCTGATTGGCGGCGCCGACCTTCGCCTCGAGCTCATCGAGCTTTGGATCGTTGAATGCCGTCCACCAGTCACCCCGCGATTGCGCATCCAGAGGCTCGGCGACCTTCCAGTCGCCCGCCTCTTGGTAGGCGCCCGCCGGCGGCGCGCTGCTCGGTGGCGACGTATACGTCGGCGTGAAGGAACACGCGGCCAACGTGCCGATCAGCAATAGTGTTGCCGACGTAGAGCCGTTCATGATGCCCTGCCCGCGGCCTTCGATTGCTCGGCCGCCGGGGCGGCGACGTGCACCGGCACGCCGTCGGTGATGGAGTCGGGCGGATTCACGACCACGCGGTCATTGGCTTCGATTCCCGAGAGAACCTCGATCGTGCTTCCGAAGTCACGTCCTTGAACGATGCTCTTCAGTTTGATGTGATCGGTGTCATCGACGGTAGCCACTTGCAGTCCGGCCGCGCGGAACAGGACCGTGCTCGCCGGCAATCGCAGCGATTCGGCATTTCCCGCCAGCTTGAAATGCACCTCTGCATAGGCGCCCGGAAACACCTCGTGATTGGCGTTATCCAACTGCAATTCCACCTGCAAGGTCCGCAATGTGGGATCCAGCGCATTCGCTGTGCGAACCGTTTTCGCGACATACTGCTTGTTGGCTTGCTCGGCGAACCGAAGGTCAGCTTCCAGTCCTGGCTGAGCCGCGGCGGCATAGGCCTCGGGCACCTGTACGTAGATGCGCAATTTATGCGTGTCGGCGACCCTGAACAATTCGCTGCCCGAGCTTTGACCGGCATTGATGAGTGCCCCGATATCGGTGTTGCGGACGGTCACGACGCCGTCGAACGGCGCCACCACGCGCTTGAACGATTCGAGATCGCGCAGCCGCGCGACGTTCGCTGCCGCAGATGCCAGCGCTGCTTTCTTTGCGGCCGCATCGCCGGCTTTCTCGTCGGCATCCTGCTGGGACACGGATTCCGTGGACAGCAATCCCTGCCAGCGCTTGTTGGTGCTGTTCGATAGGCTTTCGTTGGCCCGCGCCGTCTCGAGATCCGCTTGTGCTTGGGCGTACTGTTGATCCACTTCCGGAGTCTCGATCTCTGCCAGCAGTTGTCCCTTCTTGACCGGCGTCCCGATGTCGGTATACCAAGTCTTCAAATAGCCGCTGGTCCGCGCATAAATGGGAGCCTCCACGAAGGCTTGCACGGTTCCAGGCAGCACCAAGTCCTCGCCCATGCTGGTGCGGTTCGCCGTGACCGTGACGACCGTGGGCACTGCATCTCGGGCGGCCTCCTTACGAAGTGCGTCACGCGCCATGACGCGGCTGATTTCCCCCCATGCGGCCAGCGCCAGGGCGGTCACCAGCAACAGCAGCGAGTAGCGACGAATGTTACGGGCCATCTTCTTGTCCGGTTCCACCGAGGATTGCTCAGGCATGTAAAGTCTCCGGAGAATGAGGGACCCGCGCCGCACCGCGTCCGTGGATGATGGAAAATACCGTGGGCACGAAGAACAAGGTCGCCACTGTGGCAAAGATCAAGCCACCAATGACGGCGCGGCCGAGGGGCGCATTCTGTTCGCCACCGTCGCCCAAACCCAACGCCATGGGGATCATGCCGATGATCATCGCCAGGGCGGTCATCAACACCGGGCGCAGTCGAGTAAAGCCTGATTGCAGGGCAGCCTCGAACGCATCGTCGCCGGCATCCATGCGCTCGCGCGCGAAGCTGATGACCAGAACGCTGTTCGCCGTGGCAACTCCCATGCACATGATCGCCCCCGTGAGGGCCGGCACACTGACCGTCGTATGCGTGAGGAACAGCATCCAGACGATGCCGGCCAACGCGGCAGGCAGGGCGGTTATGATGATGAATGGGTCGAGCAGCGACTGGAAATTGACGACGATCAGCATGTAGACGAGCACGACGGCTGCGAGCAAGCCGATCAACAAGCCGTTGAACGAGGCTCGCATGGTCTGCACTTGTCCACGCATGACCACGTTGGAGCCCCTCGGCAGATCCTTCTTCGCTTCGGTGATGATCTTGCCTATTTGCGCGGACACGTAGCCCAAGTCGGTGCCCTGCACCGAGCCGAATATGTCGATGACCGGCGTGGCGTTGTAATGACTGACAACCGCGGGCGCTACGCTTCGATGAATGCTGGCCACGCTCGAGAGAATCTGCGACGCCCCGTTGGGACCATTGAGCGGCGTATTGCCGAGATCATTGAGGCTTTCCATTCGATATTGGGGCGTCTGCGCCGTCACCTGGTACTGGGTTCCGCTCTTCGGATCCACCCAGAAGGAAGGCGCCGTCTGGAAGCTGCCGGACAGGGACACCAGCATGTTGGTGGCCACAGCCTGTTCGGTCAAACCCAGCAGCTGCGCCTTATTGCGGTCGACGTCCACGTTGAATTGCGGGTAATCGCCGGATTGTTGAATGCGCAAATCGACCGCACCCGGGACAGCGCGCAGCTTTTGCAGCAAATTGTTCGCAAAAGCGCGATTGCCGTCCACGTTGAAGCCGGTCACTTGAATATCGATGGGGGAGGGCAATCCGAAATTCAGGATTTGGCCGATCATGTCGGCGGGCAAGAATGCGAAGCTGGCCGACGGATAGGCGGCGATGAGCTTCGAACGCAAGGCGCGCACGTACTCGGCGGTCGGTGTGTGCTGCTCCGACAGATTCACGAATATATCCGCGTCGCCCGGCCCGACCGGGGCGGACGTGCTGTAGGCGAGGTTGATGCCGCTATAGGGCAGGCCTATGTTGTCGACGATGTTGACGAGCTGTTTGGCCGGAATGACCTCGCGAATCGTCGCCTCCACCGCGTCGCAGAGCGCCGCGGTTTCTTCGATGCGCGTCCCCGTGCGAGCGCGCATGTGCAACTTGATCTGGCCGCCGTCGACGCTGGGGAAGAAGTCCTGGCCGAGCCCGGGCAAGGGGCCCAAGGGAAACGCGAGCAAGGCGGTGGCAGCCATGCATCCTAGGAAAATCGCCACGAATCGCGGCCCGCTTTGCAAGGCGGCAAGCAGTAACTCGCGATAGCCATCGCGCAGCTTGGCGAAGCCGCGCTCGAATCGCTGTTGAAAGCGGTTGAGCACGTTCCCGCCGGTCTTGCCGGAGCGATGCTCCTGCTTCTTCAACCAGAACTTCGCGAGAGTGGGAACCAAGGTGCTCGAGAGAAGGTACGAGGCCAGCATGGCGAAAACCACCGCCTCGGCCAACGGAATGAACAGGAATTTCGCGATGCCGGCGAGGAGGAACATGGGAACGAAGACGATGCAAATGGACAGAGTCGAGACCAGCGCAGGCAGGGCGATCTGCTGTGCGCCGTCGAGAATCGCTGTCTCGACCTCTTTGCCTTGTTCGAGATGATAGTTGATGTTTTCAATCGTGACCGTCGCGTCGTCCACCAAAATACCGACCGACAGCGCCAAGCCGCCGAGGGTCATGATATTGATCGTTTCACCCAGCGCGGATAAACAAGCGATCGATGCCAATATCGACAGCGGAATGGAAATGGTGATGATGAGCGTGCTGCGCCAGCTGCCCAAGAACAGGAGGATCAGCAGACCCGTCAAGGCGCCGGCGATGATGGCCTCGCGGATCACCCCGGAAATCGCCGCACGTACGAACACCGATTGATCGCTGATCGGCTTTATCGTCAACGCGCTCGGCAGGGAGGCGCGGATCTGCGGGAGCTTTTGATTGATGCTGTTGATGATGTCGATCGTGGACGCCTTCCCCGTCTTGAGCACGCTCAGCAATACGGCCCGACGGCCGTCCAGCCGCACCATGTTCGTCTGCGGGGAATATCCGTCGCGCACGTGCGCCACGTCGCGAATGTAGGTCAGCGTGCCGTTGTGCGCGCGAATCGGCACATTGTTCAGGTCGTCGATCTGCGACGGGTTCGCGTTGAGCTTGATGAAATACTCCAGCTCCCCCATCTTCTCGGTACCGGCGGGCAGAATCAGATTTTGCGCGCCGATGGCATTGACCACGTCGTTGGCCGACAGGCCATTCGCCCGCAGCGCCTGGGGATCGAGATCGACTTGTACCTGGCGTTGCTTGCCGCCGAACGGATACGGCGTCGAGGCGCCGGCAACCGTGGCAAGTTGAGTGCGTAAAATGGTGTTGGCCAAATCGTAGATCTGCGCCTCAGGCAGGGTATCGCTCGACAGGGCCAACTGAAGAATGGGTACGCTGGAGGCGCTGTACGCCAGCAAGAATGGGGCCGTCGTTCCCGGCGGCGAGAAGGCCAGCTGGGATTGAGAGACGGCCGTCATCTGGGCGAACGAGAGAGCCTGATCGACGTCGGGTTGAAAGAAATACTTGACCACCGCGGTACCATTGACCGACTGGGACTCCGTATGTTCGACATCGTTGACCGTCGTTTGTGCGATGCGCTCGGAGAACAAGACGATGCGATTCGCGATTTCTTCCGGCAAGATGCCGGTGTAGCGCCAGATCACCGCGGCAATCGGAATTTTGATGTTGGGAAAAATATCGGTGGCCGTGTTGAGAATCGCGTAGCCGCCCATCAGCACGATCAGCACGGCCAACATGATGAACGTGTATGGCCGCTGTAGCGCTACTCTAACAATCCACATGATGTGCTCCGGTCAGGTCGCGCAACAGGGCGCACGCCTGCATCGAATCGGTCCGCATCAACGCATCAACGCATCGGCTGCGAATTCAATTCCCTGTTGTTGGCGATATTCAAGAGAACCGCGCGCAGTTCCGCGGCAGGTTTCTTGCCGAAAATATTCTCGAAGCGTCTCTCTGCGCGGCGCCATGAATGTCTGGCTCGCTGCAGCAGGGCTTTGCCTTTTCGCGTGAGTTCGACGTAGCGCTTGCGCCGATCGGCCAAGGAGGGCCGCAAAATCAGCAGCTCGTCGCGCTCCAGCGGACGCAGGTTATGGCCGAGGGTCGATCTATCCATCACCATGGCAGCGGCGAGTTCGCACATGCTGAGCGATCCGGCGGCGCTGCCGCGTTCCACCTCGGCCAAAATCGAAAATTGCGTGGACTTGATGCCGACGGGCGCGAGCGCCGCGTCATAGAACTGCGATATGCGCCGCGATGCCTTGCGGAGGCTTCCGCACGTGCAGGCAGCGCGCGGCAGGGGCGCGGCGGGTCGTTTTTGTTTTGCGGCGTCAATCATGGGTATATGCCCATATTCTAGCGCGAAACTCGGCCGCGAGGACAAGGGATCCGCGCGCGACGGGCGCCGTCAGTGACGGGGGCGCCGTCAAGCGGCCGCTGATAAGCGCTTTCCGGGGGATCCGGTCCGTGCCGGCCGAATGGCCGGCCCTCGCATTGGCAATCCGCGAAGTCGATGTCTTCCCCTGGGCCCAAGCTCGGCAATGCACGGACCGCCGGCGCGCGGCGGTGGCTTCATCGTTTTACGGCGAGCACTCCGTCACCGATTTTTTCGGTCGCAAAACCGGCTTTTCGCAATCGACCGATCACTTCGTTCGGCACGTCTCGTCCACTGGTCAACTTGTTGGGAGTTCCGGTGTAATGAAACAGCTTGCCGTTGCGTCTTAGCACGCGCGCCAGTTGATTATAAAAGCCTTGCGCGTAGAGTTCGCCCGCGGTGCCAAAACGCGGCGGGTCATGCAGGATCGCATCGATTGAGTTACTGGCCAGGGTGGTGACTGCAGCGGTGACGTCGGACTGAGTGAGGGTCAATGCCGCAGCGGCGGCCGGCGACCAAGGATTCATACTGCGAAGCCAAATGACGTCGGGATTCTTTTCAAACGAGTGGACATGCGTCGCGTGTTCTTTGATGCACCACGCAGCGAAATAGCCAAGGCCGCCGCAGGTGTCCAGGATGATTTTTCCTTGCGGCCGAATCAAGGCGACTTTGCGTTCGGCATCCACGTAGGGCGACAGCCGTGCGGTCGGCAGCATTTTTACGCCGTCTATTTCGAAGGTCGGTGCGCCCCAATCCGTGGGCACCAGTTTGATGAGCGATGATGTGTAGCGAGCGACCGGACGATAGTCGGTGTCGGCCCAATAATAGATGGTCCGTTCCTTATAGCGTGCCGGGTAGGGATATCGGGTGCCGTTCCACGCCCAATCGCTTTCGTGTATTTCAACCGTGGCCGTGGAACGTTGTAGATCCAACGAGCACTCGAGCGTGCGAGTCCCCGCGCTTCTAGCGAGAAGCATCTTCTCGAGTTCGTTCGACGTGAGCAGCGGCGGGAACGGGGCGGGCACCCGGCCCAGGATACCGGTTACCGCACGAGCACGGCAATACGCCGGTAAGACGCGGGGCCAAGGTGGCGCCGGAGCGTCGGCGCGCGGCAAAGGATAGCTGGTGCCGCGAACCCGCCGATAGAGGAAATATACGCAGTGTCTTAGGCGAATACCCCCCTGCGCTGCATGGCGTGGGCGTTAATGCCTAGCCGGTTGCGGCGACTACGCATGGTGATTCATGACGATTATCTAGATGCTTTGCAATACGGCTCAATCTTAAGGAGAAAATTATGAAGTTCGTTCCCGTGTTAGTCGTTGCCTCTGGATTCGCTATGGCTCTCGCCGCGCACGGCGCAAGGGCCGATGACACTGGTGAAAGTAATTGGGAAATGCGCATACGCGCCGTGTATTTGAGTCCGGCAAACAAATCGGATCCCATTCCCGCGCTCGCCGTGCCCAGCGATGCGATACACATCAATTCCAAGACCTTTCCGGAAATCGATTTCGAGTATTTTATCACTCCGACGTGGTCCAGCGAATTGATCCTCACCTATCCGCAGCATCAGACCGTGACCGTCGAATCGAGCGCGCTCGGTGGCCCGGCCAACATCGGCAGCTTCAAACATCTACCGCCGATCCTTACCGTGAAGTACAACTTCATTCCGGGCGGTGACTTCCGTCCGTACGTCGGTGCGGGCGTCAACTTCACCCTGCTCTCAGATGTCAGGCTTGCGGTGCCGACAGCGCCCCCGATGGCGCTCGAATTGAGCCGCACCAGCGTCGGTCCGGCGGTTCAAGGCGGGTTTGACTACAAAATGGCGGATCACTGGTTCGCGAACGCCGATGTGAAATGGGCGATGCTGCGTGCCGACGTAAAGTACGACTCTCAAACCTTGGCGCAAGTGCGTGTCGACCCGTTGTTGGTCGCGGTCGGTATCGGATATCGCTGGTAGGCACAACGACATCGAACGGACGACGGATCATGATGGGCGCTAAGCCTTCGTTGTCTCCAGGGCTAATTGCCGATGTGCCTGATTCTCGTTGCCTGGCGCACTCATCCCAAGTATCCCTGCATCATCGCAGCGAACCGGGACGAGTTTTTTGAGCGGCCGACCGAGGCTGCTCATTGGTGGTCCGACGCTGCGCAGATTCTCGCAGGGCGCGATCTTCTGGCGGGTGGCACCTGGCTCGGAGTCACGCGCGCGGGGCGCTTTGCTGCGCTGACGAATTACCGGGCGCCCCAACAAAAGCGTGCGGACGCACCAAGCCGCGGTTTGCTGGTCACCCGCATGTTGAAGTCCGTCTGCTCCGTTGAGGAAGATCTGGCTCAACTGCCGCGGGCGGGCGCTGCGTACAATGATTTTAACGTGATTTTTTCCGACGGCGAGCAGTTGGGCGTTTATGAGAGCGTGAGCGGCGCGCGGCTTACGCTCAGTCCCGGCATCTACGGTTTGTCCAATCATTTACTCGATACGCCTTGGCCGAAGGTGCAAAAGGCGAAGTCACGATTACAGGCGGCGCTCGGCAACCTCGATGACCCGACTGCCGTGCTCGAACTGCTGCGCGATGACCGCCCGGCGCTCGACGACGAATTGCCGCGGACGGGAGTGAGCCTCGAGTGGGAACGGCTTCTGTCGAGCGCGTTCGTCTGCGGGACCGGATATGGGACGCGCAGTTCCACGGTCATACGAATCGATCAGCACGGGAGCGCGTTTTTTGATGAGTGGTCGTGGGGTCCATCCGGGTCGCTAGCGGGCAAGAAGAGTTTTCGGTTCGAAATATCGGCTTGACGATCCCCGCCCATAGCTGCGCCGCTCCGGTTCGCTCGGTAGTCACCGCGGCGCGGCGCTGCATGCCCGCCGTCTGCGGCGCGCAGCGGCCAGCGAGGCCTCGTGGTCAATCTCGACATCACTCCGGCGGAGATTCCGGAACTGGTGCGCTGGACAGACGACCTGCATAAACAACGAATCGTGCTTTGCTGGTTAGCGCGATACGGAAAAGATCGACGTTGCAGCGCGCTCTTCCGCAATCGCTTTCTCCAGCATGGAACGAAAACTCGCCAGCGCAAGATCCATCCGCATGGCGAGCATGGGCGAGTCCGCGTCCAGGTCGAGTATCCTTTGTTGGGCGAGGATGATGTCCTTGTCCTCCTGAAAGCCGGCCAAGACGCTCCGGGTCAAATTTTCCGTGACGCTGGGATCGTCGAGCGCGAATCCGTGCGATTGCTGAAAAAAGTAGTGCGATGTCCTTTCCGTCTCCGGCGTTACGGCCTGACAGCCGAAGAACTGCGCCGCATCGACGCGCCGGCCCTCCGGTGCACCAGTGCCGCTCGGCGCGCTGCCCGAATCCATCAGCAACACACCGGGAAGCACTACATCGTAGATGTTCCAGCGGTCGACGTTTCCGCGCCATGTTTTCAATTGCTTCAAGAAGGGCGCGGGTTCATCGTCGATCAGCCAACGTTCGACGCGGACGCTGCGGCCGTTGCGGGTGATTTTTGGGCAAATGCCCGCATACTTTGCCGATCCTCCCAGGGTGGTTTCGTGCACATACGATAAATGAGAGAAATCGAGCAGGTTGTCCGTGATCAACAGATAGTTCGCGGCATAGTGCATGTACCCGGGAGTGCCGCGCCACCCTGCATCGTCGAGGTAATGCGTATCGGGGATCAATGTCGCGTCGGCTTTGTCCGGATCGCCCATCCACACCCAAACCCATTTGAAGCGCTCGATCACTGGGTAGGCGCGAACTTTCGCGGCGGGAGGGATGAAATCCTGTGACGGGATCTCGACGCATTGGCCCGTCGTGTCGAACAGCAACCCGTGATACATGCAACGAACTCGATCGCCTTCCAGCCGCCCCTTCGACAGCGGCGCGGCGCGGTGACAGCATCTATCGTCCAGCGCCACGATCCTGCCGTCGTGGTCGCGCCACAACACCAGTGGAACTCGGGTGATGGTTCGCGGCAACATGCTGCTCGCGGAAATCTCGTGCGACCAAGCGGCGACGTACCACGTATTTTTTAGGAAATTCCTCGTTGCAGCCATGATCTCAATGTCTCCGCGGGTGGTGACGGTCGGCGTTTCGGCCCACTCAAAGTGCCGGGCGAGACTCGTTTCGTTGTCATGAAAGCATACTCCTCACGCCGCCAAATGCGAGAGCGGCAGGCGGGACCGCTGCACCATCGACAGGAGCATGCTGTGCAACCCGGGAGCAATGGCCGACCGCTTGGCGCCGCCTCGGTCAAGCGTGCTCGAGACCGCCGAAGCGCTGCAAGACCGTCCGATCGGGCGGAGGCAGGGCGCCGCTCAATCGCGTGGCGACCGAGGAGAGGTAGATTTCCGAGGGGACGAACACACGCACATAAATGTCGCGGCAGAGCGCGGCGGCGCGGGTGCCGGGCCAATGCGCCGGCAGCAGGCTTTCAGGCAGCAGCGGGTCGCGGAGGTGCAATCGGCGATATTCATGAATGAGCAGGGTACGCAAGATGAACGCGGCTTCAGGCTCGATAGAGCTCAATTGCAGTGCGTGCAGCGCGCGCTCGAAACGTTGCACGAATCGCTGGTACCGCTTTCCCAGCTCGGCCAAATCCCACCCCATTTTTATGAGCGCGCCGGGCGCTTGGGTGTCGGCGAGATTCGCATCGAAAACCAGCGCGTTGCCCGGTAAAGGCGATGCCCAGGTCTGCAAGGTAACCTCGTCCGCCGGTGCTTCGGGATGCGCGAATACGCCGCTCGATAATTCGCCGAAGCCTTGCCACGCAAGTTCCTTTCGCAAGCGTTGTCGTTCGGCGGCACGCATGGCGGGCAACACGATCAGGGTCCAACGGCCGGTCCAATGCGCCGTCGCGCCGCCGTAGATGCGTTGGGTCGCTTCCGCAAAGCGCTCGCGGCCGCTCTTCGACAGCCGATACTCGCTGAGTTTGCCGGTGCGGCGCGCCTCTACCCAACCATCGAGCGCCAAGCGCGCGGTGGCGGTGCGCACCAGCCGCTCATTGAGACCGAAAGGCACGGCCAGGCGAATCAAGCTGCTCAAGGCGATTGCACTGCCGCGCGGCATGATGGAATCGCCGAATATCGTGACGATGAGGGATCCACCGCGCAGGGGTCGCTGGCGGCGAAAGCGCGCGAGCAACGCGTGCGTGACAGTGGCGGCGTCGGGGTGCATTTTCCCGCAATTGTAATATGGCGCGCCACATGACACAGAAACGATTGCATCGATACACTTTGTGTATCAAAATGAGGAGCTCCAGCAGGAGGCGAGCATGTATACCCAAGGGCTTGATGTTCAGGGATTGGAGCCCGCGGCGCCGATCAATGCAGGCTCTCTCGAACAACGCTTCCTCGAGCGAATCGACGCGGAGGAGAAGATCGAACCCAAGGATTGGATGCCGAGCCGGTACCGCAGTACCCTGATACGCCAGATCTCGCAGCATGCACATTCCGAAATCGTCGGCATGTTACCCGAGGGGAACTGGATTACGCGCGCACCGACCCTCCTGCGTAAATCCATCTTGATCGCCAAAGTGCAGGATGAGGGGGGGCACGGTGCCTATCTATACAGCGCCGCCGAGACGCTCGGGGCGAGCCGTGATCAGCTGGTCGAGCAGCTGCTCTCCGGCAAGGCTAAATACTCGAGCATTTTCAACTATCCGACACCCACGTGGGCCGATGTCGGCGCGATAGGCTGGTTGGTCGACGGCGCGGCGATCATGAATCAGATCCCGCTATGCCGTTGCTCCTATGGGCCGTATGCACGTGCGATGGTGCGCATCTGCCGGGAAGAGAGTTTCCATCAACGGCAAGGTTACGAGCTGATGCTGCAGCTTGCCCGGGGCACCGCCGAGCAGAAGCGGATGGCGCAGGAGGCGCTCAATCGCTGGTGGTGGCCCGCGTTGATGATGTTCGGCCCGCCGGATGCGGAATCAACCCACAGCACCGATTCCCAGCGTTGGAAGATCAAGCGCTTCTCGAATGATGAACTGCGCCAGAAATTTGTCGACTTCACGGTACCTCAAGCGCGGTTTTTGGGACTTACGCTGCCTGACCCTTTGTTGCGGTGGAACGAGGCAACCGAGCGGCATGAATTCGGCCCGATCGACTGGAACGAGTTCAATCAGGTTCTCAAGGGTAATGGACCGTGTAACGCGGAACGTCTGGCGGCGCGGCGCGCCGCTCATGAAGAGGGCGCGTGGGTTCGCGAGGCGGCGATGGCGCATGCCGAGAAGCAGCGTCGCCGCAAGGCAGGCATTGCGGCTTGATGGGAGAACGCGTGGAAGACAAACACCAGTGGCCTCTGTACGAAGTATTCATCCGTGCCCGTGGCGGCCTTGATCACAAGCATGCCGGCAGCCTGCACGCCGCGGACGCGCCGATGGCCATCGAACATGCTCGCGATGTCTACACGCGGCGTCAAGAAGGCGTGAGCATTTGGGTGGTCCGATCGACCGACATCACCGCGTCCGATCCCGCGGACGCCGATTCGTTGTTCGAGCCGGCGCGGGATAAGGTGTACCGGCATCCCACTTTTTACGATATCCCGGACGAGGTCAAGACGCTATGAGCGCAGCGGCAATGCGTGTCGCAGACGACGACTTATTCCGCTATGTATTGCGCCTCGGCGACTTGAGCTTGGTGCTCGGGCAACGACTGGGTGAGTGGGTGGGGCACGCGCCGGCGCTCGAAGAGGACTTGGGCTTGGCCAACACCGCACTCGACCTCATCGGACAAGCGCGGCTTCTTTTGGCCTACGCAGGAGAAATCGAGGGCCGTGGGCGCGACGAGGATGCGATCGCGCTTTTGCGTGAGCACGGCGAATACTTGAATCCAACATTGGCGGAGCAACCGAACGGCGATTTTGGTCAGACAGTCGTGCGCCAAGTGCTCATCGACGCGTTTCAATTGGAGCTCTACGAGCGATTGGCCTCATCCGCAGACGAACGGTTGGCCGCCGTCGCGGCCAAGGCGGTCAAGGAAACGCGCTATCACCTGCGCTACAGCGGCGGATGGCTGGTGCGTCTCGGCGACGGCACCGAGGAAAGCCACACCCGAGTGCAGTCGGCGCTCGAGCGCCTTTGGCCGTATACCGGTGAATTGTTCGCCGAGGATGACGTGGATCGGGCGATGGCCGACAGAGGCATCGCACCGCGATTGACCGAGGTGCAAAAAGGTTGGATGTCGCGCATCGACGCCTTGCTCGCAGAAGCAACCCTCGAGCGCCCCCATGATCGACCGTATTCGTGGTTCGGCAAGCGCGGGCACCATAGCGAGCACTTGGGCTACATGCTGGCCGAGATGCAGTATTTGCAGCGCACGTATCCGGGTGCCCGCTGGTGAACGCCGCAGCCGCCGCGGCCCGCATCGCGCGCACGTGGGCGGCGCTGGGCAGTGTCGAGGATCCCGAAATACCGGGCGTGAGTGTCGTTGATCTCGGGGTGATTCGCTTTGTGGCTGCGCAATCCGACGGTGGTCTGGAGGTGGGCCTTTCGCCCACGTACACCGGCTGCCCCGCAACCGAGGTTATTCGACGTTCAGTCGAGGGCGCGCTCGCCGAGGCAGCGGTGGGCTCGTTCCGAATCAAGAGCGTGCTCGCGCCGGCGTGGAGCAGCGATTGGATCACCCCCGAAGGCCGGCGAAAGCTCGCCGACTACGGCATCGTGCCGCCCGATCACTCGACATCGGACTTGCGCGAGCTGCGGCGCGGCAACCGCCCGGTCGCTTGTCCCCGATGTCACTCTACTCAGACGGAAACCGTCAGCGAATTCGGTTCCACGCCGTGCAAGGCATTGCACCGGTGCTGCGCCTGCCGCGAACCTTTCGAATACTTCAAATGCATCTGATGACGCCATGCTGTCCTTCCATCCGTTGACGGTGGCCGCGATCGAGCGCGTCGCGGAAGACGCGGTGTGCATCTCGCTCGCCGTTCCGCCCGCATTGAGCAGCGCTTTCGCTTTCCATGCGGGTCAGTACGTGACCGTGCGGCGCCGCATCGCCGGACGAGAGGAGCGGCGCACTTATTCGATCGTGACCGCCCCCGGCGGCGAAATCTTGAAGCTTGGCATACGAGTGCAAGCGAGCGGCCGCATGTCCGCGGAGCTGGGACGCGCGGTGCAGACCGGAGCGGTGCTCGAAGTCGGCACGCCGAGCGGCCGGTTTCGCACGCAAATCGATCCGGCACGCCGGTTTTCCTATGTCGCGTTTGCCGCAGGCAGCGGCATCACTCCGGTCTTGTCCTTGGCGGCGGATATTCTGGCGAAGGAATCCGCGAGTCGTTTCACGTTGATCTATGGCAATCGCAGCATGTCGCGCACCATGTTCGTCGAGGAGACGCTGGCGCTCAAGAACCGGTACCTCGGCCGATTTGCGGTGCACTTCGTGATGAGCCGCGAGCCGCAGCGGACCGAAATGCTCAATGGGCGCATCGATGGCCCCAAGGTCCACGAGTTGGCGCGCCACATCGATGACATCGGCACTGCCGACGAGTATTTCGTGTGCGGTCCCGGAACGATGGTGGAGGAAGTCAGGGGCGCCCTCCGGCAAATCAACGGCAATGCCCTGGTTCGGTTCGAGCGGTTCGCGACCTCTGCCGCTCCGCTGACACCGGCGACCGGAGCCGTGACCGCCGCCGCAGCGCATGAGCCCCTTGCCACGATCTCGATCACCATGGATGGGCGCAGAAGATCCTTTGACATGTGCGCCGAGGATGGGTCGGTGCTCGAGGCCGGCGAACGTGCGGGGCTTGAATTGCCGTTCTCTTGCCGGTCCGGAATCTGCGCGACGTGCCGCGCACGCGTGATTGGGGGGGCGGCGGTTATGACACACAACATTGCGCTCGCGCGGTGGGAGATCGATGCAGGCTTCGTGCTGTGCTGTCAGGCGCGTCCCACGACAGACAGGCTCGAGTTGAGCTACGACGAGAAATGATCGGGAAGTGCGGAGGTTGATGATGTCGTACGAAACCATCCTCTGCAGCATCGATCAGGGCATCGCTCGGCTGACGCTGAACCGACCCGACAAACTCAACAGTTTCAACGTCGCCATGCACACCGAAGTGCGGCATGCCTTGGGGCAATTGCCTGACGGCGGAGCGCGGGTATTGATACTGACGGGCGCAGGCCGCGGCTTTTGTGCCGGGCAGGATTTGGGCGATAGGGCCATCGCGCCGGGGGCAGCAGGGATTGATCTCGGCGAGTCGATCGAAAAATACTACAAACCGTTGGTGCTGGCGCTGGCGTCCCTTCCGATGCCGGTCATCGCCGCGGTGAACGGCGTCGCCGCAGGCGCCGGCGCGAATATCGCTTTGGCCTGCGATCTGGTCATCGCGGCGCGCTCGGCAGTTTTCGTGCAATCGTTTTCGAAGCTTGGCCTGGTGCCCGATTCCGGCGGCACGTGGATATTACCGCGGCTGGTGGGACAGGCACGAGCGTTGGGTCTGGCCTTGCTCGGGAATAAACTATCGGCCGAGCAGGCCGCCGCCTGGGGAATGATCTGGCAGTGCGTCGAGGATGCCGAATTGGAGTCGACCGTACACACGCTCGCACAGCAGTTCGCAACGGCGCCGACCCGGGGTCTGGCGGCGACCAAGTCGGCCGTTCGCGGCAGCGCGCAGCGCACTCTCGCGGAACAATTGGATCTAGAGCGGGACGCACAGCGCGACCTCGGCAAGTCGGCGGATTACGCCGAGGGCGTTGCAGCTTTTGCCGGCAAGCGAACACCGCATTTTACCGGGCGTTGACCATGAACAGCATCCTCGATCCCACTTCCGGCGACTCCCTGCAGCGCGCGCGCGCTGCGGTGGCTGCGCTGTTCGCCGGCGATTCCGTGTCTCGGGCCCTCGGTATCGAGGTGCTCGATGTCGCCCCGGGACGCGTGCGCCTCGCCATGACGGTGCGCTCCGATATGGCGAACGGCCATGGCATTTGCCATGGCGGAGTCCTTTTTACATTGGCCGACAGCGCCTTCGCATTTGCGTGCAACTCGCACGGAGAGCCGATGGTGGCAGCGGGAGCGAGCATCGAATTCCTCGCACCCACGCACCAGGGTGAACGGGTCATTGCAAGCGCCACCGAAACCTCCCGTAGCGAGCGCCACGGCATCTATGACGTGGTGATCGCCGGGCAATCCGGCGCGCCGATCGCGCATTTTCGCGGGCGGTGCGCGCGCCTGCGCCTACCGCCTGCATCCAGCACCACGGGATGAACTCGATGAGTGACGCCTTCATTTGCGACGCCGTTCGAACGCCGATCGGGCGCTACGGCGGCGCTCTCTCGGCCGTGCGACCGGATGATTTGGCGGCAATCGTGCTGCGGGAATTACTCCGGCGGAACGCGGGCCTGGTTCCGGCGGCGGTGGATGATGTGATTTTGGGCTGTGCAAATCAAGCGGGCGAGGATAACCGTAATGTCGCGCGCATGGCGGCCCTGTTGGCCGGTCTACCCGTCGACGTGCCTGGGGCGACGCTCAATCGATTGTGCGGGTCCGGCCTCGATGCGGTGGCGACCGCCGCGCGCATGATCATTTGCGGCGAGGCCGATGTGGTGCTTGCCGGCGGAGTCGAGAGCATGAGCCGGGCGCCGTATGTCATCTCGAAGAGCGCGACGCCGTTTGCGCGCGACGCCCAGATGTTCGATACGACCATCGGTTGGCGCTTCGTGAATTCGGCGCTCAAACAAATGTACGGCGCCGACTCCATGCCGGAGACGGCCGAGAATGTCGCGGTGGATTTCGGCATCTCACGCGAGGATCAGGATCGATTCGCCTTGCGCAGTCAACAGCGTGCCTTGGCGGCGCAAGCGGCCGGACTTTTCGATCCGGAAATCGTCCCGGTATCCATTTCCGGCAAGCGCGGGCAGTCGACGGTCGTCAGGGCCGATGAGCATCCGCGGGAGACCAGCCTGGAAGCGCTCGCAAAACTTCCGACGCCGTTTCGCTCCGGCGGCACCGTCACGGCCGGAAACGCATCCGGCGTCAACGACGGGGCATGCGGCTTGCTCGTAGCCGGTCCTGATGCGGTGAAACGCCATGGGCTGAAGCCCCGCGCCCGGATCGTCGGCACGGCCGTTGCGGGCGTCGCGCCGCGCATCATGGGGATGGGACCGGTAGCGGCGACGCGCAAGCTCACGTCTCGGCTTGGGCTCGCGCTGCGGGACATCGATGTCATTGAGTTGAACGAGGCATTCGCATCGCAGGCGCTCGCGGTGTTGCGCGAGCTGGGTATCCCGGACGACGCGGCGCACGTCAATGCACAGGGAGGCGCCATTGCGTTGGGACACCCGCTGGGCGCGAGCGGCGCACGATTGATCACCACGGCCGTCAACCAACTCGAACGCACCGGTGGCCGGCGGTCGTTGTGCACCATGTGCATCGGCGTGGGGCAGGGTATCGCCATGGTGATCGAGCGTGTTTGAGGCTGTCCGGAACATGCAAAGCTACGCGTGTGGACGCTGGCGGACCGGAGGCGATGCAGGCGTCGCAATGCGCGATGCCAGCACCGGTGAGATCGTCGGCCAAGCGTCCTCGACGGGGCTTGATTTTGCCGCGATGCTATCCCATGCACGCAACGTGGGCGGCCCGGCGTTACGTGCGCTCACCTTCCATGAGCGGGCGGCCCTGTTGAAAGGGCTGGCGAAACGTCTGTCGGAACTCAAGGAAGAATTCTATACGCTGTCCTATCGGACCGGCGCAACCCGGAATGATTCAGCGATTGACATCGATGGCGGCATCGGCACGGTGTTCGCTTTCGCCGCCAAAGCCACCCGCGAATTGCCCAACAGCCGAGTGTACGTGGACGGCGCCGTGGAAGGTCTGTCGAAGAGCGGCTCTTTTGTCGGGCAGCACGTGTATGTCTCGCGTGAAGGCGCAGCGGTGCACATCAATGCCTTCAATTTCCCGGTGTGGGGAATGCTCGAAAAATTCGCGCCGGCGATTCTTGCGGGTGTGCCGGTCATCGTCAAACCGGCCACCGCAACGGCGTACCTGACGGAACTCGTCGTTCACCGCATCATCGAGTCGGGTTGTCTGCCGGAAGGGGCGCTGCAGCTCGTATGCGGCAGCCTCGGTGACTTGTTCGACCACCTGAATTGCCAAGACATGGTCTCGTTTACCGGTTCGGCGGACACCGCGGCGCGGCTGCGCGTGCACCCGACCATCATTCGACAGGCGGTGCGCTTCGTTGCGGAAACCGATTCCTTGAACTCCAGCATTCTTGCCGCGGATGCGGTGCCCGGCACCGTGGAGTGCGAGTTGTTCGTCAAAGAAGTGGCGCGGGAGATGACGGTGAAGGCGGGCCAGAAGTGCACGGCCATCCGTAAAGCCCTGGTCCCGGCGCCTTTTGTCGCGGATGTCGTTGCAGCGCTGCAGTCGGCCCTGCAGAAGATCACTCTCGGGGATCCACGCGCCGAGGGCGTCCACATGGGACCTTTGGTCAGTCTGACGCAGCGCTCCGATGTGCTGCATCGGGTCGCTGATCTGCGTCGCGAGGCCGAGCTGGTTGCCGGCAATCTCGAGCATTTCGCTCTCAAGGATGCGGATCGCGGACGCGGGGCGTTCGTCCCGCCGCTGCTGCTGCTGTGCCGCGACCCGCATGCCGCACGAGCCGTGCATGACGTCGAAGCCTTCGGTCCGGTTGCCACCGTGCTGCCGTACCACGGCACTGACGATGCCATTGCCCTTGCGCGGCGCGGCCAGGGCAGTCTTGCGGCCTCGGTGTTCTCCGCGGATGAGGCGCTCGCCGGTCGGCTCGCGCTCGGCTTGGCGCCGTACCATGGCCGCGTGCTCGTGGTGAACGGCAGCTGCGCGAAGGAGTCGACGGGGCACGGTTCGCCGCTGGCGGCGCTGGTGCACGGCGGCCCCGGCAGAGCCGGTGGCGGAGAGGAAATGGGCGGGATCCGCGGCGTGCTGCATTACATGCAGCGGACGGCGGTGCAAGGGTCGCCGCAGACCATCACCGTCGTCGGTGGCCGCTGGGTGCGCGGCAGCCGGCTGCGAGATCCGGGCGTTCATCCGTTTCGGATTCCATTCAACGAGCTGGAACTCGGGGACACCCTGAAATCCGACGAGCGTGAGGTCACTGTCCTCGACATCGAGCGCTTTGCCGCTCTATCGGGGGATAATTTTTACGCGCACATGGACGAGAAGGAAGCGGCGCGCAACCCGTTCTTCGGCGGGCGCGTGGCGCACGGCTATTTCCTGATTTCTGCGGCGGCCGGGCTGTTTGTGGATCCTGCTTACGGACCGGTGCTCGGAAACTATGGCATCGACAAATTGCGATTCGTCAAACCGGTCAAGCCCAAGGATCGCATCAAGGTGCGCCTGACGTGCGCCGAGAAAAGCTTGCGCGCAGACAAGGGTTGGGGAGAAGTTGGCTGGGATACGGAGATCACCAATCAGAACGACGAAACGGTCGCTTCGTATACCGTGTTGACCATGGTCAGCATTTGCGCCGTCCCTGATTTGAAAGGAGCGTGAGCGCGATGAGTCGACAATCGGCTCCGGCGGACGTGGATCCGATCGAGCGCGCCTCCATCGACGAACTGCGGGCGCTTCAGCTCACGCGGCTGCAATGGTCGCTGCAACACGCGTACGACAACGTCGCTCACTACAAGCAGAGTTTCGACGCGGCCGGAGTGCATCCCAGCGATCTGCGGCGGTTCGAGGACTTGCCGCGTTTTCCCTTCTTGACCAAGCAGGACTTTCGAACGCAGTACCCCTTCGGGCTGTTCGCGGTACCGCGCGAACACATCGTCCGCGTCCACGCCTCATCGGGCACGACGGGCAAGCCGACGGTCGTTGGCTATACGCAGCGCGACATCGACACCTGGGCCGATTTGGTTGCGCGCAGCATTCGTGCGGCCGGCGGCCGGCGCGGGGATATGGTGCATGTGGCCTACGGATACGGTCTATTCACGGGAGGGCTGGGGGCGCACTACGGCGCCGAGCGGATGGGTTGCACGGTAATCCCGATATCAGGGGGGCAAACCGAGAGGCAGGTTGAGCTGATCGGTGATTTTCGACCCCGTATCATCATGGTAACGCCGACTTACATGCTGACGATCGCGGACGAAATGGAGCGGCAGGGTGTGGATGCGCGCGCGTGTTCCTTGGAAATCGGCATCTTCGGTGCCGAGCCGTGGACCGAGTCGCTGCGCGCCGAGATCGAGCGGCGACTCGGACTGGTGGCGCTCGATATCTACGGCCTGTCCGAGGTGATGGGTCCGGGCGTGGCTCAGGAATGCGCCGAGAGCAAGGACGGACTCTGCATCTGGGAAGATCACTTCTATCCGGAGATCATCGACCCGGTCACCGGCGAAGCATTGCCGGACGGTTCGCAGGGCGAATTGGTGTTCACCTCGCTGACCAAGCAAGCGCTGCCTGTGATCCGCTACCGGACGCGCGACTTGACGCGATTGTTGCCGCCGACGGCGCGCAGCATGCGCCGCATGGAGAAGATTTCGGGCCGCAGCGACGACATGCTCACCGTGCGCGGCGTGAACGTCTTTCCGTCGCAGATCGAGGAGTTGATTTTTCGATGTCCCGGACTGTCCGCGCATTATCAGTTGGAACTCACTCGCGACGGCCGCCTGGATGCGCTGGCGGTGCACGTGGAGCACATACCGGATGCCCCGGCCGAGCGCCGCGATTCCGCCCCGCGCGAGTTAGCGCATTTGGTGAAGGCGCACGTGGGAGTCAGCATACGTGTCGAGGTGCACGCACCCGGCGCGCTGGAGCGCTCGACGGGCAAGGCGCGGCGCGTCGTCGATCGGCGTAATACGCGGTGAAATAGGCGTCGTCGACGGCGCCAAGAACGTGACACATGAAAATTGTGTTGCAAGAAAGTTTGTGACAGAGTCGTATGAATAATGCCCCGGCGGACACGCACGGCGGCGCGGGATGATTGCAAGTCGTCGTTCAAGGAGATCAATCATGCTGATCGGCAGGCGGGGTGTCGTGTGGGTGGGAGGCGGGTTGATGGCGATGGCGACGCTCGTCGCAGCCGCGGACGAGACCCCTGCGTCGGCGGAACTCGAGACCATCACCGTCACCGCAACGAAACGCGCCGAAGCCGTGCAGGAGGTGCCGTTGTCCATGACCACGTTCGGCGCGGCGGCGCTCGAAGAGAAGGCCATCAATACCTTCTTCGATTACGCGACGAAAGTTCCGAATCTGGCCTTTGCGCCGACCGGCGACGGCGTCGGCACGGCCCGCACGATCTCCATTCGCGGCATCTCCGGCGACAACGTCACCGGTTTCTACATCGATGACACACCGCTGCCCGATTCGCTCGACCCGCGGGTTCTGGACATCGACCACATCGAAGTGTTGCGCGGCCCCCAGGGCACGCTGTACGGCGCGCGTTCGATGGGCGGGACCGTGCGCATCATCACCAAGGAGCCGAATCTCGAGGACTTCGATGCGACCGTGCATGCCGCCGCGTCCTCAACGGCGCGCACCGATCAGCCGAACTGGACCGGCGATGGGGTTGTCAATATTCCACTCATCAAGGATCAGGTTGCGTTGCGTTTGAGCGGCTTTTACGACTATCAAGCCGGCTTCTTCAAGCGCAGCTTCTGTACGGATCCGGCCGCGGCCATGGCATTGACCTGCACACCGCTGTCCACCACCGGCATCACGACGGTCGACAATGTCGGGGCCATCAATACCTACGGCGGTGCCGCCAGCCTGACCGTTAAGCTCGCCGACTCGCTGACCGTCACGCCGCGCATTATGATGCAGCGCGCCGGCTATAACGGCTTCCCCATGGCGGATTATCTGAGCGCTCCGGGTAACGGCATCGGTTACCCGGTGCCGACCAGCGGCGCACCCGTACCCTCGACGCTGCTCCCTTCCAGCTTTACGCAGGCGCGTTGGTTCAATGTCCCGGAAGGCGGGTATGACGCTTGGGGCTTGTATTCCATCGCGTTGCACTGGAAGACGGGCGTCGGCGAGCTCGTCTCGTCGACCGCGTATTTCAGCCGCAAGGTTTTCGAAACCGAGGATGAAACGGACTTTGTGTACGCTGCCATCACGTCCGGCGCCGGCGGCACGCCGGAGCCGGGCGGCATCAGCGAGGAAAAGGATTATCAGCGCTTCGCCGAGGAAGTGCGTTTTGCGTCCGATCTGCAGGGACCGGTGCAATTCGTGGTGGGCGGCTTCTACTCGGATTTCCATGGCCGGCTGCCGTATGCGGCGTACTATCCGCCGGCCGAAGTCCCCAATCTCGACGCGACGCTCGGCGGTCCGAATAACCCCAACTATCCGAACCTGATATTCGCGCAGGATTTTCATTCCGATATCAAGGAACCCGCCGCTTTCGGCGAGATTTCCTATCAACCCGTGGAGCCGCTCAAGCTGACGGCGGGCCTGCGCTGGTACCAGGTGAAAACCTCCTCGGCGGGCTACGAGGAAGGGCTGGCCACGGGCGGTGGCCCGGCAATCGTGAGTCCGCCGGCTACCAAGGAGCAGAGCGGCGTCAATCCGAAATTCGAGGCTGATTACCATGTGACGCCGGATCAGATGATCTACGTCAATACCGCCAAGGGATTCCGGCCCGGCGGTCTGGTACCCATCGTGCCTGCGGGCGAACCCGGAACCGCGACCGACTGCGTCGCGGCCTTGCACCAGGTCGATCCCAACGTCACGCTGGCGCAGACGCGCAGCTTTCAGTCCGACTCGCTGTGGAACTATGAAATCGGCACCAAGACCGCGTGGTTCGATCACCGTCTGACGGTCGATGCGGCGGCGTTCTACATCAAGTGGAATAACATTCAGCAGGAAATTCTCTTGTCGTGCGGATTCCAGTACACGGCCAATGCCGGCGGTGCGGTGAGCAAGGGCGGCGAGTTGGAAGTGCACGCACGGCCGACCGAGCCGCTCGAGCTATCGCTCGGCCTGGGCTACCAAGATGCGAAGATCACCGAGGCGAGCGCCTCGTCCCCGCAGCAGGTCGGTTCACCCGTGTACCAGGTGCCCGATTGGACCGGGAACGGCTCGGCGGCGTACACCACTCAGATCACCACCGATTGGAAACTCGTGAGCGGTGCCGACTACTCGTATATCGGCAGAAGTTTCAGCGGGAATAATGATCCCTCCGATCCGCGGTTGCGTCCCTCCTACCGGCTCATCAATGCGCGTTTTGCCTTCGTGAACGGGCCGCTCGAGATTTCGCTCGTGGGCAAGAACCTCGCCAACGAGGTCGCGAACTTGGGTGACAGTCGTTCCATTGCGGCGGAAACTCCGGGCCGTCCGCGCCTGTTTGTGAATCAACCGCGCACCATCGGTTTGGACTTCAAGGAATCGTTCTAAACCATGCGCAGCACCGGACGAACGTGCAGCGGTTCCGCGGCACGACCGGATCGCTACACCGGATGCGTTGCACTGCGCAGAATGGGATACAGGTTGTGCCGGTTGTCCCAAGAAACGTGTCGGCGGAGAAAAAATTCCAGGCGAGCGCTTGGGCTCTTGGCAAAATCAGCATCTTGGCCGAGTTTGCGCGCGAATTCCTTCGATAAGGCGGGATCCTTTGCCAGCATGTCCCTGGCGATCTGTTCGGCCACGTAGGGCTCCATCTGCTCCTTTTGCTCGAAACACGCGTTGAAGAACCCCCACGCGGCGAACGAGTCCGGCGCCTGCGGTTCGAACAAGGCCGCGATCAGACGAGCCAACGGCTGGGCGAGGGGAATAATAAGAGCGCCGGGCAGGATGCTCACGCGCTCCTCGCTCCATGCTCCCTGGAGCGCGGCGCGCATCCGCCCCTCGACGGGAGCTGCCGCGAACTTCACTCCGTCGGCGCGAAACGCCTCGACTTCGATCCCCTCACGAGGATTTGCCAATCGGTGGAAGCCTATCCCGTGAGGCTCGAGTCGAGACGCGATCTCCGGGGCAAAAGCGACCGGTACCACGTAGCACCCGCGAGGTACTTTGACGATCAGCGAGGCGCTGACTTGATCGCGCAGCGGCACGCGCCAGATCTGCGGCGTGCTCGGGTCGTACACGGTCACCAGGCCGCCCGAAATCGGCGAAGGCGATCGCGTATAGGCATAGCCTCTGAAGTCGATGATTCGCGCACCCGCAAGGTCACGTTCGGCCGTTGAGCTCCCCGCCTTCGGCGGCTCCCGCCAGCCCGAGCTGTAATCGAGGGCGACCGCGGAGCCTCCCAAACTTGCCGCTGCGACATCGGCTTGGCGCACCAATCCGAGCCACTTCCGGCCATGAGCAGCGACCAGCCCGGTCAGGCTTAGGACCGTATTTCGCATCACCCGCACTCGCTTGGCATAGTCCTTCCAGGAGTGGGTTTCAACGAGCACGGTAAAGCGATTGCGCTGCGGAAAATACCCCGTTGAAAAGCGCGGTGAATAGACCGTCAATGCGAATCCGGAAGAGGGGTCGTCCGTCTCGGCAAGATCGGGATAGAAATCGAGCGGTAACGAGCCCTGCTCTGCAAGCTGCGCAATGAGCGCGTCCCGCAGTTCTCGGCCGCTCGCCCGCAAGCTTGGATCGCCTTGATTGAGGGGCTCTGCTTGGATGGATACGTCAGGCTCGAAATTAGCGCCGTCGGTGACGTGCAGGTCGGCGCAAACGAGCGGATCCCAATCGTCGACGAGGCGCAGCATGGCACGCATCTCCGGCGCGTCGGCTTTGGTATAGTCCCGGTTGAGATTCAGATTCTGCGCGGTCGTGCGCCAACCCGTCTCTTCCGGCCCGTTCTGATTGGGCCGGTTCCATCGCCCGTACCGCTCGTGACCGTCTGTATTGAAGGCGGGTACAAACAGAATGGCCATCCGCTCGAGCGTACCAACCGCGGCCGCACCTTCGAGCAGCTCTCGAAGTGCGATGAATCCGGCATCCTTCCCGTCGCTTTCACCCGGGTGAATACCGCCTTGAATCATCAGCAGCGGAACCTCCTGGGCTCGAATATCCGCGGCCGTCAGGGCGCCCGAGCGGGAAACCAGCAGCGCGCGCATGATTCGGTCCTCCGCCGAACGTCCATAGGCGAACGAGTGCACCGCATCGGGCCAGGTCTGCGCCAATTCTCGGCACAGCCTTTCCACTTCATCGATGCGCCCCGTCCTTAAGTAGCCTGAGCTTTCGGCAATCGTCAGTAGCGACTCGTTGGTCATTTCCATCTTGCCGGACACGAACACACAAGATTGCGGTCGCCGTACACATTATCGACTCGTCCCACCGGCGGCCAATATTTGTCGGCTTGGGTTACGCCGGCGGGTAGACAGCCGGCCGCTCGGCTGTACGCTCGGGTCCAGTTCTCGTTCAGGAGGTCGCGGACGGTATGCGGTGCGCTCCGCAAAGGCGATTCGGCGATCGTGTGGCGCCGCGTCTCGATGTCGCGAATTTCCGCACGTATGCTCACCATCGCGTCGCAGAACCGATCGAGTTCGCGCTTCGATTCGGATTCGGTGGGCTCGATCATGAAGGTGCCGGGGACGGGAAAACTCATGGTCGGCGCGTGAAATCCATAATCGATCAGGCGTTTGGCAATGTCATCCACGGTGACGCCGCAACTCTCCTTGAACTTGCGCGGATCGATGATGCACTCATGGGCCACGCGTCCTTTGGCGTTGCGGTACAACACCGGAAAATACTGATCGAGCCGCTGCGCGATGTAGTTCGCGGAGAGAATGGCAATCTCGCTGGCACGTTTCAGACCGGCGCTGCCCATCAATCGAATGTAGGCATAAGCGATGGGTAGGATGCTCGCCGAACCATAGGGTGCCGCCGACACGCGCGGCAGGAACGGCGCAAGGTGCGCTTTCACCCCGATGGGACCCGCGCCGGGGCCGCCTCCGCCGTGCGGGATGCAAAATGTCTTGTGTAGATTCAAATGTGAAACGTCGGCGCCGTAGTCGGCCGGTCGCGCGAGTCCCACCTGCGCATTGAGATTCGCGCCGTCGACGTACACCTGGCCGCCGGCCCGATGCACCATATCGCTCACGAGATGAATGCCTTCCTCGAAGACCCCGTGCGTCGATGGGTAGGTGACCATCACGGCGGCCAGCGTATCGGCATGACGCTCACAGTGACTCTTGAGGTCGTCGAGATCGACGTTGCCGCCGGCATCACAACGCACCACCACCACCTGCATGCCGGCCATGGCTGCAGATGCGGGGTTGGTGCCATGAGCCGATGCGGGAATGAGGCAGACATTGCGGTGCGGTGCATTGCGGCTGCGGTGATACGCGCGAATGGCGAGCAGCCCGGCATATTCCCCTTGGGCGCCGGAATTCGGTTGCAAGGAAACCGCATCGTAACCCGTGATGTCGCACAGCGCGCGCTCGAGCGCGGCAAACAGTTCGGCATACCCTTCGGTCTGGGCGGCGGGTGCGAAGGGGTGCAGCCCGGAAAATCCGCGCCAGGTCATCGGAATCATCTCGGCCGTGGCATTGAGTTTCATGGTGCAGGAGCCGAGCGGAATCATCGCGCGGTCGAGCGCCAAATCCCGGTCGCTCAGACGGCGTAGATAGCGCAGCAGCTCGGTCTCCGAGCGATAGCGGTGGAATACCGGCTGCGAAAGAAATCCGGAGGTGCGCCGTTGCATCGGCGGGATGCCGCGCGCCGTCTCGGGCTGCAGTTCCTCAAAGGCAAAAGCGCCGCCGAAACATCGCCAGATGGCCTCGACGGTCCGAGCGGTGCTGGTTTCGTCGAGCGACATGCCCAGTGCGCGCGCCGCGCCGCAGGCGCCCGTTGCAAGAACTCTGAAATTGAGGCCCTCGTCGCGCGCCCGATCGAGGATGCGCTCGTGATCGATATCGGCGTCCACCGTCAACGTGTCGAAATAGGTGCTGTTCAGAATAGGCACCCCGAGGCAGCGCAGGCCGGCGGCGAGGACGGCCGTGCGTCGGTGGATACCCCGAGCGATGTGTATCAGTCCTTCGGGCCCGTGATAGACGGCATACATCGAAGCCGCAACTGCCGGCAGCACTTGTGCGGTACAGATGTTGGAGGTCGCCTTATCGCGGCGAATGTGTTGCTCGCGCGTTTGCAGCGCGAGCCGGTAGGCCGGTGTGCCGTGCGCGTCCACCGAAACGCCCACCAAGCGACCGGGCAGGCTGCGCTGATGAGCTTGCCTCACCGCCATATACGCGGCATGCGGGCCGCCGAAGCCCAGCGGTACGCCGAAGCGTTGCGTGGATCCGATGGCGATATCGGCCCCGAACTCGCCCGGCGGCTTCAATAGCGTCAAGGCCAACGGGTCGGCTGCCACCACGGCGATTCCGCCGTTCGCATGGATGGCGTCGATCGCCGCTTGCAGTTCGCGAACATGCCCATAGCTGCCGGGGTATTGCAGAAGTCCCCCGAAACAGCGAGCTTGCGGCCACTCGGTGAACTCCTCGACGGTGACGATGTCCCAGCCGAGCGGCTCCGCTCGAGTACGCAGCACCGCCAGCGTCTGCGGATGAACGTGGGCATCGACCAGGAACGTCATCGATGACGACGTCGTTACGCGTTTGGCCAGCGCCATGGCTTCGGCGGCGGCAGTCGCCTCGTCCAGGAGCGAGGCATTGGCGACGTCGAGCGCCGTCAGATCGCCTATCATGGTTTGAAAATTCAGCAGCGCCTCGAGTCGCCCCTGGCTGATTTCGGGCTGATAGGGCGTATACGCGGTGTACCAGGCGGGATTCTCCAGAACATTGCGCAGGATCACCGGCGGCACGACCGTGCCGTAGTACCCCATGCCGATCAACGACGTCATGACGACGTTCTTATCCGCAAGCGCCTTGAGGTGATCGAGGGCTTCGCTCTCCGATAAGGCCGTCCCCACGTTGAGTGGCCGGGTCATGCGAATCGAATCCGGCAGTGTCTGACGGATCAACTCGTCCAGCGACGCGACGCCGAGCAATTCGAGCATGGCGGCGACGTCCGTGCCCGATGGACCGATGTGTCGGCTTGCAAAATCAACTGCCGGCGCCGGCGGCACCGCGTCCAGCATCGGCAGCGACAGGATGGATTCCACATTTTTCATTGGGCGATCTGCCGGTAAGCGGACTCGTCGAGCAATTGGGTTAATTCCGAGGCGTCGCTGCATTCGATTTTGAACAACCAGCCGGCGCCCATCGGATCCGTATTGACCAGCGATGGATCGCTGACCGTCGCAGCATTCACCGCGATGATGCGTCCGGTGAGCGGTGAATAAATGTCGGATGCGGCCTTGACCGATTCGACCACCGCGGCGACGGCTCCGCGCGAGATCGCCGATCCCACGGTGGGCAGCTGCACAAAGACTAAATCGCCCAAGGCGCGTTGCGCGTAGTCGGTGATCCCGACCGTGGCCCCGGCCCGGTTGCCATCGATGGCCACCCATTCATGTTCGGCGGTGTAGCGGATTTCCATTATGGTCAGGTTCCTGGTCTAGCGGCGATAACGATGCGGAACGAAGGGCATGTCGCTTAAGGTGACCGGTATTCGTTGACCGCGTACGTCGGCGAACAGGCGTGTTCCGATGTGCGCGACCGAGGCAGGCACGTAACCCATCGCGACCGGACATTGAGCGGAGGGCGCATAGGTTCCCGACGTGATCCGGCCCAGAGCCGCATTCGACGTGGCGTCGGCGAAGAGCGCGGCGCCTTCGCGTACGGGTCTCGCGTCAGGCCGGAGGCCAACGCGCTTCCGCTCGGTGCCGTGCGAGAGTTGCGACAGGATCACCTCGGAACCGGGGAAGCCGCCGACCCGTGCACCCCCGGCGCGCCGCGCCGGTTGAATGGCCCATTCGAGCGCGGCTTCGACCGGCGTGGTGTCCGCCGTCAGATCATGGCCGTAGAGACACAGCCCCGACTCCAGGCGCAGGCTATCGCGAGCGCCCAAACCAATCAGCTTCACCGAGGCGTGATCGAGCAGCCGCTCGACGATGGTCGCTGCCATGGCGGCGGGCACGGAGATTTCAAAACCGTCCTCGCCCGTGTAGCCGGAGCGGGTGATGAAACAGGACGCACCGCCGATCGAGAATACGTCTGCATCCATGAAGCGCATGGCCGCGACCATCGGCACCAAAGCGCAGAGCGCGGCGCACGCAGAGGGTCCCTGAATCGCCAGCAGCGCGCGGTCGGTTAAGACCTCGACGGTGCAGTGTGCCGACAGTCGTTCACGCAGATAGGCCACATCGCTTGCGATGCGGGCGGCATTGACCACGAGATACAAGCAGGTATTCAAGTTGGCGATCATCAGATCATCGCTGATGCCACCCGAAGGCGTGGTGAAAAATGCATATCGTTGGCGGCCCTGCCGCAGCGATACGACGTCGACCGGTACGAGCGTTTCCAGGGCGAGCGCGGCATCGCGATTCTCGCCGGATCGAGCGCGCAGAATAATCTGGCCCATGTGGGAGACGTCGAAGAGTCCGGCGGCGGCGCGCGTGTGCCGGTGTTCCCCCAAAATGCCGAGCGCATAGTGAATGGGCATGGTATAGCCGGCGAAAGGCTCCATGCGCGCACCGTGTGCGACGTGAAGATCATGGAGCGGTAACCGCCGCAAAGGATCCGCAGGCGGGGAAGCCGTTGAGGGACGGGAATTCACGATGGCGACTCCTTCGGCAACTTGTGGCTGCCATAAAGTACATCGCCCCATCTGTCGGAAGCGCCTGAGAATGTTATTCCTTCGGCGGGCACGCCGTCGTGCCACTTTCCAGATGTATCGTGTCGTGGTCCTTTTGCCTGAGAGATTCCGGGGCGGTTGCTCCTTCGGCGCCGACACCAAGGCGTCAGTCTCTTCCAACGACAGCAGCAGCCTAAGACACGGCACACCTGAGGTCAAGTGCGCCCTTGTTGAACGCCGTCACAACTATTGCGGTGTGGCGGGCACGCCTAGCAAAATCGAGTGAAGTGAGCGGTACTTCAATGCGGCACTCCCGAAGCATACCGACGTTGCGACCGTCCGGCCCGTCAGGGGCGCACTGCATTCGGATGCAAATCCAATAAGGGTTCTGAGCTGCCTAGACGAGAAATGTAATCGGCAAGCGCATCTTTCTCCGAATCGGGCATGCCCCGGAGCGCACCAGTCATCTCGGGCGGCGCAAGGGCTCTGTGCAAATCAGCCGCCACGTCGATCTGCCGCCTCAGATAGGGATAATGCTGTCCGGCAATGCGCGGTACGATGTTGGCGGCGTTGCCGCGACCGTCGTAACCATGACAGGCGCCGCAGATGTGCGTGTACAGTTCCTGACCCACCCGGAGGTGCTCCCCGGAGCCCTTGACGGGATTCGGGTTCGCATCCAAGCGCGAAAGATAGATGGCGATGGCAGCGATGCGGCTTTGGTCGCCGAAGGTCGAATGCTCGGTGACCAGTTGCATGGCCGTATTGGCGCGTGCTCCGGTTCGAAACAGGGCCATCTGCTTTTCCAGATACCGCTTTTGCTGGCCGGCAAGGTTCGGGATGGCGCCATCCGGAGACCCCCACGCGTTGGGTTGATGGCAGACTACGCACGGTGCGTAGAGGCGGCTTCCCTCGGACGCGGCTTGCGCCGCGCTCAAGCTTCCCAACGCCAGCAAGGCCGGCAATATCCAGCTTTGAAATCGACGGTAACCGATTCGCATGCGAACTAGCTTAACGCAACGGCCGACTTCAACAGTCAGGGGAACTACGTAATCGATCGACCCTGAAGCCCCAACTCCAAGTGCTGGCCTGCCTGAGCAGGGGGACTGCCCACTGAACTGATATCCCGCGAGGAAAGATTGCGTGGCGCGATCATGGCGGCGTTGGCCGTGGGCTAGCCGCCATGCCCGGTGCCGCGGCGCAATTCATCGCCGATGGCGTCGACCACCGAATCGATCAATCGCTCGTCCACGTGCAAACTAATTGAAAGGCGAAGACGCGCGGTCCCCGAAGGCACCGTCGGCGGACGTATCGCCCGGACGTCAAAGCCCGCCGCCTGTACCCTCTCGGCAATCCGCAGAGTGAGTTCGTTTTCACCGATGATGACGGGCAGGATCTGGGAATCGGGCGTTCGCAGGCCGAGCCGGTTCTGCAGTCCGGCGCGGGCATAGCGGGAGAGAGCGCTCAATCGTGACCGCCGCTCAGGCTCGTCTCGAAGAATCGTCAGCGACTCGCGCATCGCGGCCGCCACCAACGGCGACGGCGCGGTTGCGAAGATAAATGGCCGCGCGCGATTGATGAGAAAATCGCAAAGAATGGCGGAACCCGTGACCAGCGCGCCGCTCATGCCCAGCGCTTTTCCGCCGGTGTGTAATGCGATGACGTAGTCGCAACCCTCGAGCTCGGCCGCAAGGCCTCGTCCGTCCGGGCCAAACACGCCCGTCGCGTGGGCTTCATCGATCATCAGGAATCCGTCGCTGTGCTCCGCGAGTGAGCTGAACTCGCCAAGCGGCGCCCGATCTCCTTCCATCGAATACAGGCTTTCGACCACGATCCACGGCGTGCCGTTGCCTCCGCGTTGCCGCCACGCCCTTATGGCATCCGCCGCGCCGCCGACGTCGTTGTGCGGAAACGATACGGCGTTTGCGCGGCCGAGCTTCATTCCGTCGTGCGCGCTGGCGTGCACGTACTCGTCGTAGACGACGAGGTCGTCGCGCTGCGGCAGCGTTGCGAGCAAGGCAGTATTGGCGGCGTAGCCGGAGCCGAACAACAGTGCCCGTTCCGCGTTGAAAAACCGTGCCGCTTCCTCTTCAAGCTGCTCATGCTCGGGGTGATTGCCCCGCAGCAGGCGCGAGCCGCCCGATCCGCAGGGTACGCCACGCTCCAATGCCCCAATGATCGCTCGACGCAGCCGAGCGCAATCGGCAAGGGCCAGATAGTCATTTGAGGAGAAATCGGCGCCGGCAGGCATGCGCAGACGGCGGTACACCCCGCGGGTGTCGAGGTCATGCAATAGGTCGGAAAATCGCTTTAATCGGTCCACTTCCAATCGCCTAAGGTTGCCGAATGCGGGCGGCCAGGATGATGCAACGTTACGATTTGGAAGTACACGGCCGGCGCTTATGGCGTGACGGACCGCGAACCGTGTACTCTCCAGCCACTTTCCGCCGCCCCACCATTGACCGAGGTGCCTGTGAGCAAGCGAACGTCGCATGCGTCAACTCCCTTGGCGGCAATTCCCATGACCATGAACGCTGTCCTCCTCACGGGGCACGGCGGCGTCGAACGGCTCGAGTATCGGAGCGACGTGCGGACTCCGGTTCCGGGGCCCGATGAGGTGCTGGTGCGCGTCGGCGCCGCCGGCGTGAATAATACGGACATCAATATGCGCGCGGGCTGGTATTCGAAGACCGCGCACGGAACTCCCGCGGCGCCCGTCGAGGATGCCGGCTGGACGGGCGACGCCGTGGCTTTTCCGCTGATTCAGGGCGCCGATGTCTGCGGCCGGGTGGTCGCCGCGGGTTCGGACGTCGCCGCGGATTATATCGGACGGCGGGTGCTCGTAGACCCGGTGCTGCGCTCGCGGCCGACCGCATCGGGGACCAAGACCCTCTATCTCGGCTCGGACTGCGACGGCGGCTTCGCGGACTACGTGTGTGTCCCGGCGGTCAATGCATACGCCGTCGGCAATGCGCTCACGGATTCGGAGCTAGCCTCATTTCCCTGTTCCTATTCTGCGGCCGAGAACATGCTCACCCGCGCCGCAGTCCGTGCAGGTGAAACCGTTCTGGTGACCGGGGCGTCCGGCGGAGTGGGATCGGCGGCCGTGCAGCTCGCGAAGCGCCGGGGAGCCCGCGTCATTGCCCTCGCCGGCGAATCCAAAGCCGCAGCCGTGGCGCAGCTCGGCGCGTCGCGCGTTCTGCCGCGCGACGCCGATTTGGTGGCAGCCATGGGCGAGGAGTCCGTGGACGTGGTGATCGATGTGGTCGGCGGTCGACAGTTTCCGAGTCTGCTCAGCATCCTGCGACGCGGCAGTCGCTATGCCGTCGCCGGGGCCATTGCCGGTCCCATCGTCGCGCTGGATCTTCGTACACTGTACCTGAAGGATCTGCGGTTGATCGGCTGCACCATCCCCGAGCGTGAAGTGTTCGCCAACCTCGTGCGCTACATCGAGCGCGGAGAAGTTCGACCCGTCCTTGCCGGAACGTACTCGATGCATGATATCGCCGCTGCGCAGCGTGATTTTCTTGCCAAACGACACGCCGGGAAAATCGTCTTGGTGCCCTGATTGCGCTCATTCGAGCGGCTGCAGCGTTTGCGTCGCGCCTTTGCCGTCGATTGCGACCAGATCTGCAGGCGCCACCGCCTTTTCCACCCAGGCTTCGAGCGCCGCCTGCCAATTCACGGTCGTCGGTGCATCGCCGCCGCCGCAGTGGAGCATGCCGGGGACCATGTAGAGGCGGTAGAAATCTTTCACGCCGCCGGTTTTTGCGGCGAGTCTTTCACGGTATTCCAACGAGTATCCCGGGGGAATGGCGGGGTCGTTCCAGCCGTGATATTGGATGAGCTTGCCGCCGTGCGATCTGAACGCCGATAAATTGGCGTCGTTGGAATCGATGACGGGTCCGAATGTCCGCTCCCCTCGAACCAGATCGGCATTGGTGACCTTCGACATGTCGAGCTTGGGATCATTCATCACCATGTACGCCAAGTAATTCCAAGTGAACGCGATTCCGGCTGCGGGAGTTTTATCATCGGTACCGGTGAGCCAGGCATCCCAGCTTCCCATGAGGCCCTCGGCACCCGGCAGGACACCGTAGAGAGTGGCGCCGTTTGCCGGATCCTTGCGCTCGGCATAGATGACTCGCGCGGTGTTGATCGGAGCGTCCGAGAGGCAGCTGCCGGTCTCGCCGGACGTGCATTTGAGCGCCTCGAGATCGATGTGACACCGACGTGGATCCTTCAGATACCCCGCGCCGTCGCCGCAGCTCTGCAGCGCGCGGCTTTGCAATAACCCGAGCTCCGCGGTAGACATGCGATTGATGATGCCCCCTAATTCGGCGCTGCGCAGCGCGCCGCCCGTCAACAACCGGGTCATCGCATACGCAGGCGCGCCCGCGATGATTCCATCGAAATACGTCGGGAATCGCTGGGCCATCATCAGAGCTTCGCGGCCGCCGTCGGAGCAGCCGACGAAATATGACTTGGCGGGCGCTCTCGACGTGAGAGTGCGGAGAATGTGTTTGGACGCGACGGCCGTTTCATCGATGGCTCGCCAACCATAATCCTTGACCTTTTCGGGATGATTCAATGCCCAACGCGCATCGATCGAGTCGCTCGATTGATGGCCGTCGTCGGTGCCGGCCACCGCGTAGCCGAGCGACAGCACGCGAGCCATCATGCGATATGGAATAGACCCTGCGAAGCCGCCGTTGCCCACCTGTTCGAATTTGCCGTTCCAGCCGCTACCGGACGGGATCCACAGCTCGAAACGGATATCGGAGTCGGTTGAGGGTTTGGACGTGCCAAGAACTCGGCAATAATCCGCCTTGGCGGCGGGTAACGCGTCACCGTTGGGCGACGAGGTGGGCGCGCCGGCCGGAACCGCTTCCGCACTCGTGATGACCACATGGTCGAGCTTCAGCCGGGTCAATTGACCGCAGTCCTGCGCATGCGCCGCCGCGCAGGACAGCGAGAGCATCGCGCTAATACCCAAGATTCTATCGAGCATAGGCAATTCTACCGATTCCGGTTCACAGTTGCTTTCCAAAGCGATTGCCTGACAAGATGCGCAGCAAATCGGCACAGCAGTCTCGAATGATCGACCAATTTTGCAACTGGCTGGCTGGAACGCCGGTAAGCCAGGCTTAAATGCAGGATTTGAGTTTTCCGACGGCCATTCGCGAGTTCACCTGGTTGTTTCCGACCATCGAGACGATTCATGTGCTGGCTCTGGTGCTGGTGATCGGCTCGATCTTCATGGTGGACCTGCGGCTTCTGGGGATCGCCAACCGGTCCCGTTCCGTCACGCAACTGATCGCGCAGACGTTGCCCCTGACGTGGTCCGCATTCGCGGTAGCCGCTGGGGCAGGGTTGCTGCTATTTACGTCAAAAGCGGTGACGTGCTACAGCAGCAATATCCCGTTCCGGGTGAAGATGATCTGCCTCGTCCTCGCGGGTCTCAATATGGCGTGCTTTCACCGGCTGACCTATCCGAAGGTCGCCGAGTGGAATCAAGGACCGCCGCTGCTTGCGGCGAGGTTCGCCGGCGGTATGTCCCTGATGCTCTGGATCATCATCGTGGCGGCGGGACGATGGGTCGGGTTTACGACCGGCATGCCTTTACATGCAAACTAACGCACCCGGTACGCCGAGGGGTCAAACTTGAGCATGGGAATTCAGCGGGCGGCCACGATTATCGTATTCCTGGTCGCCATGGTCGCGTGCAGCAGGCAAAGCGACCGATCCAACGGCGCGACCGGCGGCGAAGCGGATGCCAAGATTCTGAATGTCTACTCGTGGCTCGACTACATTGCGCCCGGTACCGTTGCCGATTTCGAGAAGGAAACCGGCATCAAGGTTCACTACGACATGTACGACAACAACGAGGTTCTCGAGACCAAGCTACTGACCGGTCATACCAACTACGATGTGGTGCTTCCGACGGGAGCGTTCTTCGAGCGGCAGCGTCAAGCCGGCATTTATCGCAGGCTCGATAAATCGGCGCTGCCGAATCTCGTCAATGCCGACCCCGAGATCATGCGCCGGCTGGCCGTGCACGACCCGGGCAATTTGTACGCCATCCCGTACATGTTCACCACCACCGGCCTCGGGTATAACGTCGATCAAGTGCACGCGCGGCTGGGTGCAACCCCGAACGATAGCTGGGCGCTGTTGTTCGATCCCGGCAATGCGGCCAAACTCAAGGACTGCGGCATCGCAATCATCGATTCGGCGATGGATGTCTTTCAATCCGCCATGATTTATCTGGGGCGCGATCCGAATCGTCTGGATCCCGCCGACGTCGCGGCTGCTTCCGAGGCGCTTCTGAAGATACGGCCGTTCGTACGCTACATCGACCCGGCGCAATATATTTCGGATATGGCGAATAACAGCATATGCCTGGCGTTGGGTTGGTCGGGCGACGTCGAGCAGGCGCGCAGCCGAGCGAACGATGCACGGACGGGTGCAAATCTCGCCTATTTCGTGCCCCGCGAGGGAGCGGTCATGACGGTGGACATGATGGCCATTCCGGCCGACGCACCGCATCCGCGCAATGCGGAAATATGGATGAATTATTTGATGCGGCCGGAGGTGATGGCCGGGATAACCAACTACATCCATTATCCCAATGGCTATACGGGATCGTTGCCGTTCGTGAAGGCGTCCATCAAGAACGATGAAGCCATCTACCCCAACGCGGCGACCCGCGCGCGATTGATTAGTCCGAAAACCGTGCCCCTGGAATACTCTCGCTTGGTTACTCGCGAGTGGACCCGGTTTCGGACGGGGAATTGAATCGCAACATGCGATCAAGCGGATGCTCGATCGCGAAGGGCCGGAATATGCAAGCTGATTACCGCAGCCGGTCCGGCGAGAGATCGGCTGCGGTGACGCCAAGCCGCGCCAGATCGTCGGGAAGCGGCCGGTCGCGAAGCATCGCGGCGCAAGCGCGCGACAGGGCGGGCGAGGTCTTGATGCCGTAGCCGCCTTGTCCCGCAAGCCAGATAAAACCGCTCGCCGTGCTGTCGGGACCGACCACGGGCGAGGCGTCGCGCGCAAACGTACGCAGTCCGGCCCAAGCGCGTGAAACGCGGGACACATCGTAGGTCGTCGCGTGCTCGAAGCGTTCGACGCCCGTTGCCACATCAAGATCGTCGGGTTGCGCATCCACCGCGGGACAGGGTGTCGCGTCGGCCGGCGATACGAGCAGCTGACCCGCATCCGGTTTGAAATAGAATTGTCCACCCACGTCGTCGACCATGGGCCAGCCCCGGATGTCCATTCCGGCGGGCGCTGGGACGTTGAATGCCGTGCGTCGCTTCGGCACCAAGCCGAGCGGTGTGATTCCGGCCATGGCTGCTATGGCGTCTGCCCATGCACCGGCGGCATTGACGAGGATGGGTGCCGCGAACGTGCCGTCGCGTGTTTCGACGAACCAGTGGTCGCCGCGGCGTTCGACGCTCTCGACTCCGGCATTCACCCGGATGGCCGCGCCTCGCGCCTTGGCCGCACGCAAGAATCCGTGGTGCAGACCGCTGACATCGAGTTCTTTGGAATGCGGCTCGATGATCGCCGCGGCGACGTACTCGGGCCGCAGGATCGGCACGCGGGCGATGGCGGCCGCGGCATCCAGTTTCACGATGGTCGGAACCAGTGCGCTGGCCACCGCCAGCTGCTGTTCGAGCAGGTCCGACTGATCCGCTTGCGCAATGGTGATGAGCCCGCGCGGGGACAGCAGCGCGTGATCGCAGAAGCCCGCGGGTGGCGTTTCCAAGAATGCGCGGCTCGCCATCGCCAGGCGCCGCACCACGGCGTTGCCGTAGTTCTCGGTGAAACTTGCCGCCGAACGTCCGGTGGAATGGTAGCCGCACTGGGGTTCGCGCTCGAGCACGGTCACGGATGCGAACGCCGCGATCTCATAGGCGGCGCCCGCGCCGGCGATGCCGCCGCCGATGATGAGAACGTCAGTGAGATGAGTCATGCGCAAAAATCTAGCACAACCGCGCCTGACGCTGCGCTGAATGGTTGCGGGTAAATGCGATATCCATGTGTCCGTTATTGACGCTTAACATTCAAGTCGAGGGTGGTACTATGGCCGGTGTCCCTCACCGACGTTGCGAGGAAGACTGCCGTGCAGAGTGCCTCTCGAACGCGAGTTCGCAAGACCGTCCGGCGGCTGTCCGACAAGCTGAAGCGCAAAGGCAGCGCCAAGTCGGCAAGGGTCTCCCGGAGGACTCGCGGGCGCCGTTGGGTGCCGAACTTTCGCGGTGCGCGAGGCCTTCTGAAGATTTTCATGGCGGCGGTCATCGTGCTTGCGCTGTCGCTGGCCATCAATTGGGTTTACCAGGTCATCCGTAAGCCTTCTGAACTGTTCTTCCCCGTCAGCGGGACCCTCTTCAAGACTCCCGCGGAAACCTGGCGCAGCTACTCGCCGATCTTCCGCCGGTATGCCACGGCGGCGATCACGCCCGAGTTCCTCGCGGCTCTGGCGCAGACGGAGGGTGCCGGCAATCCCGTCGCGCGCACCTACTGGCGCTGGTCATGGGGAACCGGGCCGTTCGACGTGTATCGACCGGCCTCGAGCTCGGTGGGCATGTATCAGATGACGGACGGCACGTTCGCCGAGGCGAGGAACTCCTGCATTCGCGATCATCACGTCGTGACGGACGGTCCGTCGGACGCGTGGCATTCGTGTTGGTTCAACAGCCTCTATTTTCGCGTGCTTCCAAGCCACGCCGTGGAACTGACATCGGCTTACTTAGACTTGCACGTGGCGGATATCCTGGCGCGCAATCGAATCGCCGGTGCTTCCCTCCAACAAAGGCGACATCTCGCCGCCACGATTCACTTGTGCGGCGCCGGGGCCGCTGATCTCTACGCCCGCCGCGGCTTTCGCTTCGTCGAGGGCCAGCGGTGCGGCGAGCACGATCCGCGCGCCTATCTGGCGCGGATCGATGCCGTGGAACACGAGTTCAGCAGGCTTGCGGCAGACGAATGACGGGCGAACCGGGGCTCTCGTGACTGGCGTCGAGGTCCTACACGGCGGCCAGGGCCTGGTCGAGGTCGGCGAGCAGGTCGTCAATGTGCTCGAGGCCGAGCGACAATCGGACCGTATCTTCAGAAACACCCGCTTGTTTCAGTTCGTCCGGCGACAGTTGCCGATGCGTGGTGGAGGCAGGATGCGTGGCCAGCGAGCGCACGTCGCCGATATTGACGAGGCGCGTAAACAGCTGCAGGGCATCGAGAAAGCGTGCACCGCGCTCGCGTCCTTGGCCTTCCGGACCCTTGAGCCCGAACGTCAATAGGCCGGACGCTTTACCCGACAGGTATTTCTTGACCAAGGCATGATCGGGATGGCCCTCAAGGCCAGCGTAGTTGACCCAGGCTACCTTCTCGTGGTGCTGGAGTTGCCGTGCGATCGTAAAGGCGCTGTCGCTGATTCGATCCATGCGCAACGGCAACGTTTCGATACCCTGGAGAATCAGAAACGCATTAAACGGCGAGATTGCCGCTCCTGTATTTCGCAGCGGCACGACACGCGCGCGGCCGATATACGCCGCAGGCCCGAGCGCCTCGGTGTACACCACGCCGTGATAACTGACGTCGGGCTCGTTGAGTCGGCGAAAGCGCTGTTTGTGCTCGGCCCAGGGAAACTTACCGGAATCCACGATGGCGCCGCCGACGCTCGTTCCATGGCCCCCAAGGTACTTGGTGAGGGAGTGTACGACGATGTCTGCGCCGTACTTGATGGGTTGGCACAGATACGGAGTGGGTACCGTATTGTCGACGATCAAGGGCACGCCGTGACGATGGGCAATCTCGGCGATCCGCTCGAAGTCCGTGACGTTGCCTTGTGGATTTCCGAGCGATTCCACGAACACCGCCTTGGTTTTCGCATCGATGAGGGGCCCGAAACTTTCCGGCCTGCGGTAATCGGCAAACCGCGTTTCGATGCCGTACTGCGGCAAGGTATGCGCAAATAAGTTGTAAGTACCGCCGTAAAGGGCGCTGGACGCGACGATATTGTCGCCCGCCTCGGCGATGGTCAGGATCGAATAGGTGACGGCCGCCTGACCGGATGCCAGCGCCAGCGCGGCAATCCCGCCTTCGAGCGCGGCCACCCGTTGCTCCAGGACGTCCTGCGTCGGGTTCATGATGCGGGTGTAGATATTGCCCGGCACTTTCAGATCGAACAGGTCGGCGCCGTGCTGCGCGTTGTCGAAGGCGTACGCAACGGTCTGATAAATGGGCACCGCAACGGCCTTGGTCGTGGGATCAGGTGAATACCCGCCGTGTACAGCGATGGTCTCGAAGCGCCAATTCTTGCGATCAGGTAGAGTCATTGAAGCGGTTCCATTAGATGGAGGAGCGGGAAGCGTAAGAGAAGCGGCCAACGCCTGCCTAATTAGATATCGGCATGAGCTTATACGCTTACTCGAGTAAATTGTCCCGCAGGCGCTCGAGTGCAGGCCCATCGATTCCCAACTGCGCGCCCAGGTATCGCGCCACTGAACCGTGGGAGGCGTCCAATTCGTCGAACATGGCATTCAGGTAATCCGGGTATACCCGCATGAGCGGCTCCCAGACCTCACGAGGCACTCCTTGGAATGAGCCGCCATTGACTTCGCCGATGAGCACTTCGCAGCTTCGTTCGAAGAATTCTGCCGTCAATAGATAGTCCTCCAGAATCGCATCGCGCGCGACGCCGAGCGCTGCCAAGATCAGGGCCGCGGCGACCCCGGTTCGGTCTTTACCGGCGGTGCAGTTGAAGACCAATGGCAAATCGGCGTCGACCAGATGCCGGAATATCGATTGCAAGGCCGCCTGAAACTCGTACGGCAGCTGTCGGTACATCGACAGCATCCTGCGGCGGGAGTGTTCGGGGCGCCCATCGGCTGATCGGAGAAGCTGTTTCAAATTACCCGGAAGCTGCTCATGATCGCGAAATCGATAGCGCAGGTTGGCGATTTCGGTGAGCCGGCTGGGATATTTGGATCGTTCCGCATTGGATCGCAAATCATAGGCGTAGCGGATTCCGGAATCGGAAATCACCTGCAAGTCTTCGGCCGTGAGCGCATGTGTGGTGCCGGAGCGATAGAGTATTCGCCACCTGACCGAGCGGCCGTCCTGCGTGAAGTATCCGCCGAGGTCGCGGAAATTCAACGCGCCCGCCAGCGGGGGAATCCGAGTCGTCATATAAGGTGAAATAACAATAAGGTCGCGTATATAACTGTTATAGCACGCGGTAGCCTATAATCGCGCGCTTTGCCGAAAATTAGCGGAGACGCCTTGGATGGGTACCAACGAAGTGAAAGAAGATCGCAACCAGGCCGCGCTCGATTACCACGAGTTTCCCACGCCCGGAAAAGTGTCGATCGCCCCCACCAAACACCTGAGCAACCAAAGCGACTTGGCGTTGGCATATTCGCCGGGCGTTGCCGCTGCCTGCGATGCCATTGTCGAGGATCGTCTCAACGTGTTCCGCTTCACGGCCCGTGGTAACCTGGTCGGCGTCATCACTAACGGGACCGCCGTGTTGGGATTGGGTGCCATCGGGCCGCTGGCGGCAAAACCGGTGATGGAGGGCAAGGCCGTACTCTTCAAGAAGTTCGCCGGCATCGACGTGTTCGACATCGAGATCGATCAGCGCGATCCGCAAAAACTGGTGGACGTGATCGCAGCGCTCGAGCCCACCTTCGGCGCAATCAATCTCGAGGATATCAAAGCCCCGGAATGCTTCATCGTGGAGCGCGAATTGCGCAAGCGAATGAAGATTCCGGTATTCCATGACGATCAGCACGGTACCGCGATCATCGTCGCCGCCGCCTTTTTGAACGGCCTTCAAGTCGTCGGCAAAAATATCGGACACATCAAACTCGTGGTCAGCGGGGCCGGAGCCGCAGCACTGGCCTGTGTCGACTTGTTGCTCGATTTAGGGCTGGTTCGCGAACATGTCTGGCTGAGCGATCTGGCCGGCGTGGTGTACGCCGGTCGACAGGAATTGATGGACCCGGAAAAAAATCGATTCGCGCAGCCCACCGACGCCCGCACCTTGAGCGACATCATTGGCGGCGCAGACGTGTTTTTGGGTTTGTCGGCAGGCGGGGTGCTCAAACCGGACATGGTGCAGAGGATGGCGCCGCGGCCGTTGATCCTCGCCCTTGCCAATCCCACGCCGGAAATCCTGCCGGAAGAGGTCAGAGCCGTGCGCGGCGACGCGGTCATCGCCACGGGCCGCAGCGATTATCCCAACCAGGTCAACAACGTGCTTTGCTTTCCCTTTATTTTTCGCGGCGCTCTGGACGTCGGCGCCACTACCATTACACGGTCCATGGAAATTGCCACCGTGCATGCGCTCGCCGAACTCGCGCGCCAGGAGCAGAGCGACATCGTCGCCTCCGCCTACGGCGGCATCGAAGACCTTTCATTCGGTCCGGAATATCTGATTCCGAAACCGTTCGATCCTCGCTTGATCGTCAAGATTGCGCCGGCCGTCGCCAAAGCCGCCATGGAATCAGGCGTGGCCACTCGGCCCATCGCCGACCTGGAAGCCTATGAGCAACGTCTCCAGCAATTCGTCTACCATAGCGGCACGCTCATGCAGCCGATCTTTGCCGCTGCACGCCAATGCGCCCCGGAACGCAACCGTATCGTCTATGCGGAAGGCGAGGATGAACGGGTGCTTCGTGCAGTCCAGATCGCCGTGGATGAAAAACTGGCGACTCCAATCCTGATCGGCCGCCCGTCCGTAATCGAGCGCGGCATCAAGCGTCATGGGCTGAGGATTCGCATCGGCGAAAATCTCACCGTGGTAAATCCCGAATATGACGCGCGGTACCGCGAATACTGGCAGGCCTACCACCGACTCACGGCCCGCAATGGCGTGACTGAACAATACGCCAAGTTGGAAATGCGCCGTCGCACCACGTTGATTGCCGCGATGTTGCTGAATAAGGGCGAAGCCGATGGCTTGATCTGCGGCACCATCAGCACCACGGCGCGCCACCTCCACTACATCGACCAGGTGATCGGTCGTCGCACCGGAGTCCACGTGTACGGTGCGATGAGCGGACTCATCCTCCCGGGCCGCCAAGTATTCATCGTCGACACACATGTCAATCTCAATCCGAGCGCGGAAGAATTGGCCGAAATCATTCAGTTGGCGGCCGATCAGTTACATGCATTCGGCCTGGCGCCGAAGGTGGCGCTGCTGTCGCATTCCAATTTTGGGAGCAGCAACGCACCGTCGGCACTCAAGATGCGCGAGACGCTGAAGCTGCTGCGCGACTGCCAGCCCGGTCTGGAGGTGGACGGCGAGATGCACGGCGATTGCGCGTTGGACGAGTCGGCGCGCAGGGCCATCCTGCGGGACAGCACGCTGCACGGCAGCGCCAACTTATTGGTATGCCCGGATCTCGATAGCGCCAACATTGCCTACAATCTGCTCAAGTCTGCGGCGGGTCAAAACGTCGCCATCGGCCCCATTCTGCTCGGTTGCGCGGCGCCGGCGCATATCCTGACCGCTGCGGCGACGGTGCGTCGCATCGTCAATATGACTGCGATCACGGTCGTAGAAGCGAACCGGTTGCACGCGCGCTCCGCGACTTGAGCGAGCCAGCAAGCTGGGCGCGCTATACCCTGATTATGCCGCGGCCAGCTGCGGCGCCCGCCGTCGCAGCGCTGCGAGGAAACCGGCCTTGTCCTCGGGCGAAATCAGCAATACGCGACCGGCGCCGAAAACGATTTCGAGGCGGTCCATCGACAGCGCGGGGCCCGATCGCATGCTGCTCGAGTCGCGCACGGCGGAGATCTCCTTGAGCGGGATGCGCCAGGAAAAGGGACCGGAATGGGCGACGAGCGCATCGCCCTTGAACTCATAGTATGTCGACAGCACCACCCAGACGACCATGGCGGCAACGAATACCGTTGCGATAACCGGCAGCCACAGCAGCCCGGTCGAGAGCCGCGGACCGGTGATAATGGCGATGAGCGCCACGGCGGGCATTGCGAGTCCGATCGCCCAGAGTTTGGCATCGATCTTTGACCGGAACACGATCGTTCAATCACCCTCCGGCGACTCAGCGCAGTTGGCTATCTTTGCTGCCGCGGCGGTTGTACCCGGCGAACCGTGCAAGCTCACGATCATGGGCATCTTGACAGGCAAGACATAGACGAACCCCACTGATCGCAGCCCGCCGTGCCTCCGGAATTTCGCTTCCGCATTCTGCGCAATGGGTCAGGCTCGGCCCTTGAGGTAATCGGCTCTTTGCACGATCGACCCCATCCTTCACCGTTGCGTCTATCTGATCCTGTACAGCGCCCTCGGCTGCCCAACCCGTCGCCATCCTTTTCTCCTGAAGTGATGTTCCCTAATAATACCTTACAATCATCATGGTTCCCGAACGCCGATTTACAAGCGGCTTTGCAGAGCAATGGCCGCCCGGAAAAGCCAATGAATTCAACGAAGCGACATGCACAGATCCTTGGGACATCGGTCCTGGCGCTGCTGATGGGTTGCATGCTCGGAGTGCAACCGACGCGCAGTGCGGCGCGGCTCGCAGCCGATGATATCGCCGGCACCGTCACCAGTGCTCACGGCGCGGAAGCCGGCGTCTGGGTGATCGCCGAAACGCATGATTTTCAAACGCGATTCGCGAAAATAGTCGTAACCGACAAGGCCGGCCGGTACCTCATTCCGGAGCTTCCCAAGGCGACGTATAGCGTCTGGGTTCGCGGCTACGGCCTCGCGGACTCGCCCAGAGTTGATGCCACCCCTGGCCACGCTCTCGACCTGACCGCCCTCATCGCTCCCGACGCCGGCGCTGCGGCCAAGGCCTATCCCGCCGCCTATTGGTACGCGATGATGAAAATTCCCGAGGAGGCGCAGGTGGCAACGCTGCCGGGCGGACGCAATGGGTATCTCATGTGGATGAAGAACATGGGTTGCGTCGGGTGTCATCAGCTGGGGAATTGGGCGACACGCACCATCCCGAAATCCTTAGGTCCATTCGAGTCATCCGAGGCGGTTTGGCTGCGGCGCATCCAGTCGGGACAGGCTGGCAGCCAAATGATCAATATCGTGCAGGGCACACTGAAGGGCCTTCCGATTCACTATCTAGCGGATTGGACCGACCGTGTCGCGGCCGGCGAATTACCGGCGGTAGCGCCTGCACGTCCGAGCGGAATCGAGCGCAACGTCGTGGCGACCGTGTGGGACTGGTCGGATGGCAAAGCGTATGTACACGACCTGTCGGGGACCGATCGCCGGCATCCGACGGTCAATGCCTATGGGTTGCTGTACGGTGCCCCGGAGCTGAGCACCGACAATTTCCCCGTGCTCGATCCGCTCCACAACGTAGCCACCACGTTCAAAGCATCCGTGCGCGACGTGAATACGCCGACCACCCGCGACGACCCGGTGCTCGGTGCTTCGCCGTACTGGGGCGAGGAGCGAATCTGGGACAGCCGGGCGGTTGCGCACAATCCGATGCTGGATCGATCTGGCCGAGTTTGGTACACCGCAAGGATCCGGGCGGCGGACAATCCGCCATTTTGCAAGAAGCCCTCGTCGCATCCGTCCGCTCAAATCTTTCCCATCGACGCGTCGGACCGCCAACTTGCCGTGTATGACCCGAAGAGCGGCAACTATACGTTCGTCGATACCTGCTTCAGTACCCACCATCTACAATTCGCCGAGGACGCGAGCGATACGCTGTGGACCAGCGGTGGTCGTGAGGTAGTGGGCTGGGTGGACACCAGGAAATTCGATTCGACCGGCGACGCCGCTGCGTCTGAAGGATGGGCGCCGCTGGTGATCGACACCAACGGCAACGGCAAGCTCGACCCATGGGTCGAACCCGGTCAGCCCGTGAACCCCTTGCTTGACCAGCGTCTCGCGGTCAGCTTATATGCAATCATGCCGAATCCCGCCGACGGTAGTGTCTGGGGTTCGGTCGCGTTTCGGTATCCGGGCGCCATTGTTCGATTCGACCCGCGAACCCGGCTCAGCGAGATCTACAACGTAGCGGCACCCGGCTTCGGTGTACGCGGCGCCGATATCGATCGCAACGGCGTGGTATGGGTTTCGTTGGCGAGCGGGCATTTGGGGGAGTTCGATCGGCGCAAATGCAAGGCCCCGCTCAGCGGGCCCAGCGCGACGGGCGATCACTGCCCGGAAGGGTGGACCTTCCATCGCTTGCCGGGACCTGGTTTCGTCAATGTTCCACAAATGAGCGTCGAATCGAGCTATTACACCTGGGTGGATCAACATGACACGCTGGGGCTCGGCGCCAACGTGCCGATTGCCACGGGCAATCTGTTCGATGGGGTGCATGCGTTCGTCAACGGCAAGTTCGTGACGCTGCGCATTCCGTATCCGCTGGGTTTTTATGCCAAGGGGCTCGACGGGCGTATCGATGACGCCGCGGCGGGTTGGAAGGGACGCGGCATCTGGATCACGAGCGGCGATCGGACGCCGTGGCACAAGGAAGGGGGCAAGGGTACCAAGCCCATGGTGGTTCACTTTCAGGTTCGCCCGTCCCCGCTGTCCGATTGAATTTGCACCATGCGCTCCGTCACGAAACGCTTCGACGATCAATCCCTGCTCGACGCCTGTCATGCACGGGCCGTCGAACTATTGAAGCGAAACTTGGTGCCCGACGGCATCCTGGCCGCTTCGCCCGGCGTGCGGGCCAGCAAACGCGGGTACACGGCAATATTCGGGCGAGACGCAGCCGTGTGTGCGATCGGCATGGCGCTGTCCGGCGACAAGTTGCTGGAGCGCGCGGCCGCAGCGGGGCTGCACACCCTGGCGAAACATCAGGCGCCGAACGGACAGATTGCGAAGTTTGTAGACCTGCACCGGCGGGAGGCGGACTTCTGGTATCTGGGGTGCATCGATTCGACATTATGGTGGCTGGTTGCGCTCGCATTCCTGGATCGGCGCGGCCTTGCCGGCGGGTTGCGGCGGCAATACGCCAAGCGCATCAAGCTCGCGATTCAATGGCTGCTGGCACAAGAGCATCAGCGTTTCTTTCTGCTGCAGCAAAACGAAGCCAGCGATTGGGCCGATATCATGCCGCGCTCGGGCTTCGTTCTCTACACGAACGCGCTGTGGTTTTTCGTGAAGCGGCTTTACCGCATCGTGCACGCGCAGGAAACGCACCAGAACTTCAACGGTCTGTTCCATCCGTTTTCGGCGGCCATCGCGGAGTATCGCCGGGCGCAACTGCTCAATGACTACGTGCTGCGACGGGCGCGCGATCGTGACTTGTACCTGAGCTTCGTCAACTTCTCGTTCTTCGGCGAGGAGGGCGATGTGTTCGGCAACGTGTTGGCCGTGCTGCTGGGCCTCGCCGACGCGCGGGCGACCCGAAGAACGCTTGACGCGCTCACGATGGCGCAGGTGAGCGATCCGTACCCCGTGCGGGTGGTCACTCGGCCCATCAAAGAAAACAGTTCGCTGTGGCGGCCCTACATGGCGCGGCATCGGCAGAACCATGTCTGGCAGTATCACAATGGGGGCATCTGGCCGATGGTCGGCGGATTCTGGGTAACGGCACTCGTGGCGGCAGGCCGTGTCGAGCAGGCAAAGTCGGAGTTGGTCAAATTGGCGCGTGTCTGCGCGCTTCGCAACTGGGGGTTCACGGAATGGCTGCACGGGAAAACGCTCGCGCCGCGGGGAATGCCAGGACAGTCATGGAACGCCGCGGCGTTTCTGATGGCGGAACACGCGGTTGCGGCGGGCGAGAGCGTCTTCGGCAGCGCCATTTCCTGAGAAACGATCAGGGATGTGAAACAATAGGACGGTACCTCGCGGGTTCACGGTATGCGGGGCAAACACGGGGGTCGCTGTGACACTCGCGAAGATGTTGGGCGGGATGACGGCTCCGGAGCTTGCGTGGGATTTCATGCGCTACGGTTTACTGGGGCGTTGCCTCGCACTGGCCGGCTTCGGCGCCGTGCTCGGCCTCCTCATCATTCTCGGTTACGATTTGCGTGATAAGTCCGAGTTGTTGGCCACCATTTGGCCGGCCGCAGGGCTGCTCTTCATGGCGCTGTGGACGTCGCCGGGCCGCAACTGGATCTGGATCATCGCAGTCCAATTGATCGTGCAGATCGGGATCTACGTGGTTTACGCGGACCGCGTCAATTGGCAATGGGGTCCGCTGTTCGCTGTTGCGAATTCCTTCGACGGCATCGTCGGCGCAATCGTTGCCCGGCGGCTGATCAAAGCGCCTGCGACACCCGAGATCCGGCAAGCCTTGCTGTTGCTGGCGGCAATCGCACTTGGCGCGGCGTCGGGTGCATTGATCGGCGCCTATGCCTCGATCCACACGTCGGTGGGCACCCACTTTTGGCGACAATGGCAACTGTGGTGGGCCGGTTCCTTCCTGGGATCGCTGTTCGTTGCGCCGGTGGTGTTGCCATGGGCGATCCGTTTGCGATCGCTCGATAAGACGTTGTCTCCGCCTCCGGCCGCGCTTGACCTGTTCCTGACAGGCGGCGCATTACTCGGCATCACCTACTGGACATATTCGTCGCCACCCGGGGCGCTATCGTACATCTTCCAGTCGCCGGTGCTGGTGCTGGCGCTCGCGATCGTTGCCGCATTTCGCATGCCGCCGCGCTGGGCGACGGCGCTCACCGCGCTCGCCGTCCTCATCGCCGCCTACTATTCCAGTCGACATTGGGGACCGTACGCGATCTATTCCGATCCCTTTACGCGCGTCTCAAGAGTCCAGGTGAACTTGGCCGCTTTGATCGTCGTCAACTACATGTTGGTTGTTGTTTTACTTGAAATCCGCAGCACCCTGCGGCTTCTGTGTCAAAGCGAAGAACGGTACCGGAACTTCGTCGAGAAGAGCTCCGAGGCGGTGTGGCAGATCGAACTTGCCGCCCCCATGGCGCTCGGTCTGGAATTGGAGGCGCAAGTCGAATGGTTGCGCAGGTACGCCTACGTTGACGAATGCAATCTAGCCTATCGCCAATTGAGCGAGCAGGCGGGTGCAGCTCACGCGGAAGTTCGCGCATGGCGCGCCGATGCGCCCTGGTCGGTGATCTACCTCGAACACCTCGAGCAGGCTGCGCGTCAAGGTTACTCGATCGATGGCCTGCAATTTTCAATGGCGTCGGGTGTCGGCCGCAAGACCTACCTCACTGGATTCACCGGGGTCATCAAAGATAACAAGCTGCAGCGGATCTGGGGCGTTGCGCGCGACATCACTCAGCTCATGGAACTCAACGAATCGTTGAAACAGAAGCAAGCCCGGGTGCAAATGTATGCGCGGCAATTGACGAACGCCGAGGAGCGTGCGCGACGGGCGACTGCCGTGGATTTGCACGACGGCATCGGCCAGCAATTGACGGGGCTTGGCCTGACACTCGACGCTGCAGCGGCGCACTCGCCGCCCGAAGTCCGCCTCTTGCTGAGCGAATCGGCTCATACATTGCGCCAAATCCATGCGATGACGCAGCGCGTGATTGCCGATCTCAGCCCGCCCGGGCTGTACGAACTGGGGCTGGAAGCCGCATTGCAGTGGCTCAGCGTCTACATGCGAGGCAGCGACGCTCTACAAGTCGAATTGCAGATCAGCGTCGATGATTCGGCATTGGATCTGGAGCTTCGTATTCTGGCTTTCAAATTGATCCGCGAACTGCTTCGAAACGTCGTCAAGCACTCCGGCACGAAGTGGGCCAAGGCGACGGTGACCATGACGTCGCGGGAATTATTCATCGATGTCGTCGATCATGGCGTGGGCTTCGAGTCGCAGCTCAGTCTTTTCGAAGCGCGCGCCGGAGGATTTGGACTGTGGAGTGTCGCTGAACGGGTGCGCGAAGCATGCGGCGAGCTGACGGTCGACACGGCGCCGGGGCAGGGGTGCGTCGTGTCCGTGACGTTGCCGTTGACACGTCACGAGGAGAGCGGACCGACCGCGTCGGACGCCGCGCAATCCGGATATGAATCGCGGCGGCTCGGCTAGCTTTGCAAGAACGGATTGATGACATCCGCGACGCTGCGTGGATCTTCCCAGAAAGGATTATGTCCCAGTCCCTCGAAGACTTTCACTTTGGCGCCGGGCAACGCCTGACGCAACGACTGCCGTGCCGGCTCTTCCATGATGGGGTCTTCACTTCCCCAGATCAGCAAGGTCGGCGCTTTGAGCCGTGGCAGCGTAGCCTGCAGAACCGTGTACACGCTGTCCGCGTTGAGTGATTGATCGAGCACTGCCTGCCAAACGCGTAACGGGATGGTCGCTGCGTCGCGCCGCTGCCGCCGCAGAAATTCGGGATCGACCGGCGTCGGCGATTCCCACCACGCGATCATGAACGGCGAATCGGGCTCGATAGGCTCCTTGAGCTTGCGGATTTCTGCAGAAAAATCGAACGCCGCCGGCTTGTGCGGCGTACCGGGCGGTGTACCGCCGGTGGACGAAATCAAGACGACGTGAGAAGTCCGCTCCGGCCAGGCCTCTGCGAACGTCTGCGCAATGATGCTGCCCAGTGAGTGGCCGACGATATCGGCTCTCCTGATGTCCAGAGCGTCCAGCAACAGCTTGATGTCATACGCGAAGTCGTATCGGTCGTAGCAACACTCGGGCTTGCTTGACTGTCCGTGCCCTCTGATATCGACCAGTATCAGGCGAAATCCCTTTGACAAATAGGGGAGCAGCGGCACCCAGTCGCGGGCGCTGTCGGTGTAGCCGTGTATCAACACAACCGGTGCGCCGGCCGGATTACCCATGTCGAGATATGCCAGAACTTCACTATTGGGCAGCGTCACCTTCATTTTCTTTGCATCGAATGCATTGAGATCGATTTGCAGCGGGGGCGGCGATGCACGCGAACTCGCCGCGTGAGCACTATTGCTCATGCTTGCAAAGACGCTCAAGATCAAGGCAACCGTCAATGGAAATTTGACCGTACGGCCCGGGTGCCGGGGCCGATGATGGCAATGGGGTGGATAGGTCTTCATGCCGCAAAGCTTACGCGACACGCCGATCAGCGTCGACTACGTCAGAAGCGCTGCCCAGCGACTCAAGAGTGGATCGTGAAATGCCGCCCTCAACGACGGTTCTTCTTCCGTTCAGCGTAGGAAATCCGCGGCAGTTCAAACCGATCAGTCGTGCGACAGTACATCGAGGGTGAACCGAGTCGACCGATAGGAGCGAAATTATCAATGTGCAATCGCGGACCCAGCAAATGGTCGGCGACATGAAACATGACCACTTCGCCTATAAACAGCGTATTCGTGCCGAGCGACACCGATTGGAACAGCCGACACTCAAGACTCACCTGCGCCTCGGCCAAGCGTGGGGTTTTGATGCGAAGAGAGGCGGCCGCATGCAGGTCGGCAGCAATTAATTCGCTTTGGTCCGGCGGAAAATCCGCCGCCGAGACATTCATCGCGCTGAGCAAATCCTCGGTCACTAGATTCACCACAAACTCGCCGCTGACCTCAATGTTTTTAGCCGTGTCTTTCGGTGCGCCATCGTCGCGAAAGCCAATACTGACGACCAGGTATAAAGGATCGCTGCCGACTGCGTTAAAGAAGCTGAACGGAGCAAGGTTGATGATGCCGGTTTGATTTAGGCTGGTGACCCACGCTATCGGACGCGGAACTATCACATTGGTCAATACTTTGTAGTTGTCAGCGTACGAGTGCAGGGCGGGATCGATTTGCATGAGGCGTATTACCTTGTGACGCGGGATAGATGGTCAGTGCATGGCCGATCCTACCTGATCCCGGCATCGAACTTCGCCCTGTGTGATCTGCGGGAGCGGCAGGGATTATGCGAATGGAAATAGCAGCCGTCAGAGGATTTGCGTCAATGCCCGTCCGCCGGTCAGCACCGCCAACAGCATTAAGAGGCGCAAGACCCAGCGTCGAAAGTCCCCCGAGTCCGCGTTCTTGAAGCCGCGATTGCCCAGCCAGATACCGGCAGTCAACGCCGGCAGAAACAGCAGGGCGCGCCAGAGCGTCGTCAGGCTGACCAGCCCGCTCCAGCCCTGCCATGCAAGTCCAATAACATCGGTCATCAGGAAGAAGGCGATCATCGAGGCTCGGCCCGCCGCCGCACCGGCGGGCGAACTGAAGAAGAACAGGATCACCGGCGGGCCGCCGATTCCAAAACTGCCGTTGAAAAGGCCTGAAGCCGTGCCCGTGGCGAAGGTGACAGCGGGACCGGGCAGCGACTTTAGGGCATAGCCTCGGGCGAGCAGGATCGCAGCGATCAGCACGAACACCGCGAGCGCCAGAGTCATGGGGGCAGGCGGCACATGAGCGAGCGCATAGACCCCGAAGGGAGTGCCCACTAGGCAGCCGACAGCGAGCCACAGAAGCGCCCGCCAATGGATATCACGCCACACGCCGGGCAGGAGATGCAGGCTTGCCGCCACCTCCATGATGAAGATTGACGGCACGATCTCGGTCGGCGGCAGCAGGAGGGAGAGCGATATTATGGCGAGCAGCGAGAAGCCAAATCCACTGTACCCTCGCACGACGGCGGCGCAGAAGATGCAGGCAACAGCATAGACGAGGATCAGAGCCTGCATGGGCCAAACGGCTGCGGACGCCCCAGTGGCGCTAAGGGGCGCTCAGGCGCAAGTCAAGTTGAATCACCACCGCGTCCGCCCGTGTCGTGATGTTCACAATACGAAACTCGTCGAGGCGAGCCGGCGAGCCGCCGGCTGCGATCACGTCCTTTCTCACAAGATCGGACACGTCGATGTTCGCGGCATGAGGCATGACTTGGGGGTCGACCTGGAGCGCAAGATTGAGGGCACTACGGGTCGACTCATCGTCAACGCGATCGATCCGGATGTCGTCCAGGATCAGCAAATGTCCACCGCCACGCAATCTGCCCGATAGCGTGATATTGGATGCAAAGTCTGCGCCCGCACACATGTTTCCAATCGTTTGACCCAGCCTTGACGACAAATGCGCATGCAGGACGAGGCGCTCGGCCGCAAGCTGCGTATGCGGCGATTCAAGATAGGTATAACAGCGACCATCATCGATCAGATACCAGCGACCGGCTCGGTCGAATAGCTGCTGAACGACCAAGGTTTGCACACCAAGCGGACCTAGTGAAAGTACCGACTGTGCTGCAGCCGGCAGGGTCCAAGCGAATGCAGATAAGGTAACAACGGCTATGCGCACCTGTGCAGTAAGTCGCCTACATGTGGGGGTACTCATACTGATGTTGCAGTTTACTCGCAATCGTCTTTGAACACGATTCGCGCGACATGGGTTGTGGCCCATGAAAAATGCTTTATCATTTCTCCGCAAGTTCCTTGTGCAATATCCCTGTACATAACCGCAAAAGGACAACGTAGTCATGCAGCGAACGCAAGTGCGAACGAGGTGGGTGATTTCGGCCGCACTGGGCTGCCTATCATTCGACGTATCTGCCGTCGCAGCGGCGCCAAATTCGACAACGGCATCGACCGCATCGGAGCCGCCGGTGGCAATTACGGTGGACGCCGGCGTGCTCGATGGCTATGTCGGCGATTATCAACTGGCGCCGACGGCTCTGATCACCGTAACGCGGGAAGGAAACCAGCTATTCGCGCAGCTGACCGGCCAACCGAAAGCAGAGATCTTTGCGCAAAGTCGGAACGAATTTTTCTACAGGGTCGTCAAGGCGCAGATCTCGTTCGAGAGCGACACGCAAGGCCGCACGACGGCGCTCATCCTCCATCAGAATGGCAAGACCAGGAATGCACCGCGTATTGAGCCGGCCTTGGCGCAGCAGGTTAAGGATAAGATCGATGCCAAGATTCAAAATCAAGCGCCCACACCGGGAAGTGAAGCGGCGCTGCGCCGCTTGATCGAAGGCATCAGTACCGGCCGGCCGAATTATGCGCAGATGAGCGCTGAACTAGCCAATGCCACGCGCGAGCAGCTCCCGCAGCTGCAGGCGGGAATGGCGCACCTCGGTGCGGTGCAGTCGATCGAGTTCCGGGGCGTCGGTAATCAAGGCTGGGACATGTACGACGTGAAGCAAGAGCACGGATCGTCGCAATGGCGAATTGCGCTGCGCGCCGACGGCATCATTGCGGGGGCATTGGTCACAGCGGGGCCTTGAGCTCCGAGCAGGACGTAGGTCAGCATGAAAGCAACAACCGGAACAGACTTACCGTATCGCGTGGGCGAATGGCTGCCATCGGATCAGGCCTTTCTCGACAAGTGGCTGGCAACGATGATCGAAAAGACTCACACGGAGGACAAGGCTCTACATCCCGTGATCGCCGAGTTTCAAAGGCTCATCGAGGGCGATTCGCAGATCTTCATGCTATTCCACCAGATGTTCGAGCAAGTCCCCCGGAAACCACCATACAACAAAGACCCCACGGGCAAACCGCAGGTGAGGGACTACCGTCATATGCTCCAGCTGTTGAATACCATCATGACGCACGCGCCTGAGTTCAACCAATCGGGTCTGGTCGGATGTCCCATCAACACGATCTTCGACTGGCCGATGGGAACTACAGCGGGATTCACCGCCTTTTTGAACAATACAGTCAATGCCCAATTGAAGAAAGTGTTGAATCAGTGGGCGCTATTCTTGAGCTCGAGTGATTCCACGTACGTCCTGAACGAAGACCCTCGTCGGGGGTGGTTTGGCGAAGACGCCAAAAAATCCATGCCGAACTTCGAGGAGGACTTCAAGTGCGATCCCACCCAACCCCACCACGGCTTCAAGTCGTGGGATGATTTCTTCACTCGGGAATTCCGACCCGGAGTGCGCCCGGTCGACCTGCCTGATGACGAGGCCGTCATCGTCAACGCCTGCGAATCCGCCCCGTATAGAATAGCGCGCCACGTCAAGCTGCACGACAAATTCTGGATCAAATCCCAGCCGTACTCGATCGTGCATATGCTCGCGAACGACAGCTTGGCACCGCTGTTCGTCGGCGGCACGGTTTACCAGGCCTACCTGAGCCCCCTCAGTTACCACCGCTGGCACAGTCCTGTAAATGGCACTGTGACAAAGGTGTACCTCAAGGACGGGACCTACTATTCGGAGGCGCCATCGGAGGGCTTTGACCCCGCCGGTCCAAATGATTCGCAAGGCTACATCACAGCAGTGGCAACACGGGCCCTTATCTTTATCGAAGCGGATAACCCCGCTATCGGCCTGATGTGCGTACTGGCCGTTGGAATGTCCGAAGTCTCCAGCTGCCAGATTACCGCATACGAAGGGCAATCCGTCAGGAAGGGCGATCAGATCGGAATGTTCCACTTCGGCGGTTCCACCCATTGCCTGATCTTTCGGCCGGGAGTGAATCTCGAGTTCGACCATCACGGCCAAAAGCCCGGCCTCAACTCAAACAACATCCGTGTCAACCTGAGGATCGCCACGGTGCTCAGGAAATGAACGCCCTGGTTTTCTCCGCTGTCATGTGCAGTGCGGAAGAATACCCTACCGGGTATCGTTTCTAAACAGAGGCTACTCGCCGCCCTGCTTGATCTCGAGATCGTTAATCACCTTTCTTACCCCGGGGATTCGCCTGCTGATGCGAATCGCGTTCCGCATATCCCAGTCGTCGAAGATAAGCCCGTGTGGCGACGCCATGGGCTATCGTAACGGTCACGTGCTCGCTATAGAAATAAGGGTCGGAGGCTAGAGCCACCTCCACCTGCCGCTTCAACTCCACGTCAGCCGCCGCTTGCGCACGCCGTTTCGCAGTCACCACGATTTCCTTGAGTTCGGCATCGGTCGAAGCGGGCGAAGGCGCCAGATGCGCCACGGTCGGTGCACAGGCCAGGACTGCAAATCCAATCATTGAAAGAAGCGTGCCCCCGGAATGGTTACGCACGCGCGAGAGCTTGAGCGGCATCGCAAGCAGACGGCGCTGTTGCCGCCATTCCCTGGGTGCGAATCGGAATACGCACGATGAACCTAGATCCCACTCCTTCCAAGCTCTCAACGATAACGTCTCCGTGATGAAGATCGACCACCATTGCAACCAAATGCAGACCAACTCCCGTGCCGGCGATGCCAGTCGCGTTACTACCGCGAAAGTAGCGCTCGAAGAGGTGTTCCCGATCTCGGGCGGGAATGCCTATGCCGCAGTCGCGCACCTGAACTTCCAACCAATCCGACTCCTGTCGGGCCGTCACTTCGATTGGACTTCCGGTTGGCGAGTATTTGATCGCATTGGAAATCAAATTGCTGAACGCGTGAAAGAGCAACTTCGGATCACCGTAAATGGCCGCTGGCAACTCCGAAAAATCCTCGGTGATGAGTACGCCCCGAGTCGCATCGCGATGGGCCTGACAAGCATCGCGCAGCAGGGCGTTCGGATTGACGTCGTAGGGATGAAAAACGGCACGAGCATCAAGCAAACGCGAGGCTCCCAGCAGACTTTCCATAATATTCGTGATCCGCTGTACGGCATTGCGAATGCGAGCACCACGTTCAGCGACATCCGTCGAGTCGAGGCGATCGCTCGTCTTGATCAGCCGCTGCGCGTGACCATCAATGATCGTCAGCGGAGTCCGAAATTCATGCGACGTCATGGAAACGAAATCACGTTGCTGGGCGGTCAACCGTTTCTCGTTCTCCAAGCCTTCTTCCAGCGCCGCGGCCTGATCAATCAGGCGTCTCTGACTGCCAATCAATGCAACCGCATTATCGCGAAAAACCGACACTGCGCGGGCCATTGCCCCGATTTCATCAACACGTTCAACGCCGGGAATCGTGATATCCGTGTTTTGGCCAGCCAGCCTGTGCATGCAGTCCACGAGCTTCAACAATGGCGTCAAAATGCCGCGCGTAATGTAGATGATCACGCCGATTAGCAACGCTACCGCCAGCAGCATTGCCGTCACCACCATGTTGCGAGCATGCGAGTATGTCGAAGCCGCCCGATCGCCGTCGTTGCGTGCTTTGACGACGGTCTGATCCGTGAGCCGGCTCAATATGTCGCTGGACAGATCGAATGCGCGGCGGGAATCCGTGTTGTATAAGATGATGGCCTCGGACGTCTGCCCAGCGCGCGCGAGGCCGATCACTTGGGCTGCTTCGGCCTGGTAAGCTGCCCACTGCTTGGCAAACTCGGCATAGAGCGTAGCTTCGGATGGGTCCTGAGAAATCTCTTCGTAGGCGCGTTGACTATCGGAAACGGTGGTGTGAAGCGTCGCTATCTCTTTATCGCTTGCAGCGAGTTCCAGCGGCGTCGAGGCCAGCAGGCGTGTAGCCTCGGCAGCCCGGTAGTCCGACATATAATTGCTGAGGTCGCCCAGTATGCGGGTATCGCGAAGCCAATGGTCTCGAATCACCTCGGAGGCGTGATTGACATCACTCAAGCGTGCAAACCCGAAGATGCCGAGCCCGATGACGAGTAAGAAAAGAAGCGCAAAGACCGAGTACAAGCGTACCCGGATCGAAAGAGAATTTAACAATCGCTTGGAGGGCCTCGGCTGCCCGGCCATCGCATTGCGTAGCGTGGTATCAGGCGGCCGCCGATCGTTCATCAGGTGCTCCATGGGTCTCAAGGGGCGATGAGACGTCCGGACGTGGCCTTGACGACGGCCTCGGTGCGCGTAGACACATTCAGTTTGCGGCACGCGTTTTCGATATGAAAGTTCACGGTGCGCTTGCTCAACCCGACAATCGTAGCAATTTCGGGCGATGTTTTCCCTCTTGCGGACCAGGTCAAACACTGCACCTCGCGATCGTTGAGCGCTATGTGGCGAGACCATACCGCATTGCGCACGCTCTTGCCCAAACGCGCCTCGATGATCGCCGCGAGAATCTCGAAATCGACCGGCTTGGTGACGTAATCGTCGGCTCCAAGCCGGCGACCCTTAAGTTCACTGTCGCGATCCGTGCGCGCCGTGAGAAAGATAAAGGGTACGACTCGGTGCTGCGGCGCGAGTGTGGTCAACGATTCCATCACGTCGAAGCCGTCCATACCCGGCATGTTGATGTCGCAGAGCACCAGGTCCGGGCCGCTTTTGAGAATGGCGCTCAGGCCCTCATGGCCGTCCGTGGCAATATTGATGACATAGCCACGCTCTTGGAGATCTTCCGCGATTAGAGCTGCGGTCTCCGCATCATCCTCGATACATAGTATTTGTTTGCTCGCAGAAACCATGGCTGTAATCTCCGACAAAAGGGAGTGGACAAGAACGGCATCCCGTCTCGGGCGCCTGTCCGACATCCAATCTGTAATCCATACGCCATTATCGCCTATCATGCGTCACATTCGCTGGATGGCAGCAATGATTAGGCCAAAAATCGGCCGTGGCACCGGCAAACTAGCCCAACGCAAGGGCTGTGCCAAGATGTGGATAGCGAGGGTTCTGCCGACGCGCCGCTCGCCCAGGGTTTTATGGGTTGAAAGCAACGACATCCGACCCTGTACCATTGCTGCCCTGGGTCGAACCAATTGCCGTTTTGCGATTCCACCAGCCACCGCCGAGGGCCTGATAGAGCGCCGCCGTGTCGCCGAAACGGGTGGCCTGCGCCTGCACTAGACTGAGCAAGGCCTGCTGATACGCCATCTCGGCGAGGAGGTCGGTCA
>Ga0326728_10002240_pt1 | contig 65096 bp, 42 predicted proteins | sample MB3enrmetagenome_FD_207602 | JGI IMG/M metagenome (GOLD analysis project Ga0326728, IMG submission 207602) | Lab enriched peat soil microbial communities from McLean, Ithaca, NY, United States - MB31MN | ecosystem: Environmental > Terrestrial > Soil > Wetlands > Peat | place: USA: New York...
GGCAAATATATACTTGACAAATCAAGTCAGATGGCTTATGATTTGAAGTATGGAAGCCCCAAAGACACTCCGAGATGCAATCATTTACTTCGCCGATCCCGACAACTGCGTCGCCTACATGGTCGCTCATCGCTGGCCGGACGGCGTGTTTTGCCCTACCTGCGGGCGCACAGGCGTTACCTGGCTCGCCACTCAGCGCAAATGGCAGTGCAAGAGCGCCCATGCCAAGCGGCAGTTCTCCGCTAAAGTCGGAACCATCTTTGAGGATTCTCCGCTGGGCCTTGAAAAATGGCTTCCGGCAGCATGGATTATTGCCACTGCCAAGAATGGCGTTAGTTCCTGCGAGATTGCCCGTTCCCTTGGCGTCACTCAGAAAACCGCATGGTTCATGCTGCATCGCATCCGCAAGGCCATGCAAAGCGGCTCCCTGATGAAGATGGGCGGAAATGGCGGAGAAGTTGAAGTGGACGAAACTTTCATCGGCGGCAAGGCCCGCAATATGCATCTGAGCAAGCGCCAGCGCCGGATTACCGGGACTGGCGGCAAAGACAAGACTGCCGTCATGGGGATGCTTGAACGGGGCGGGAAGGTCCGCACTTCCGTTATTTCCAGCCGTCGCAAGGCCGTCCTTCACGCGGAAGTCAAAAAGCATGTGGAAGCGGGCGCTGCACTCTACACTGACGCTCTGATGTCCTACGATGGTCTTGGCGCTGAGTATGCCCATCAGGTCGTAGACCATGCGGTCCAATATGTCAATGGCAGGATTCATACCAACGGCCTTGAGAACTACTGGAGTCTACTGAAGCGGGGTATCAGCGGAACCTATGTGAGCGTGGAGCCCTTCCATCTCTTCCGTTACCTTGATGAACAATCGTTCCGCTACAATTACCGTGCGACTAAAGGCAACCCTTTGAATGATGCGGACCGTTTCTCTGCCGTCCTCTCGCAAGTCGCTGGCAAGCGCCTTACCTATGCAGAGGTGACCGGCAAGGTGGGACAAACGATTAACTAACCCATACCGCAAACCACGCGGACGGAGAAAGACCTGATGCCAAGCAAGAAACCCAATCCCGAATACGTGAGACGGTTCGAGATTGTTCGCCACACCTCTAGATGGGCAGTGACTATGGCCCAGGTTGCGATCCGCCGCGCCATCGAGGACAAGCCGTGGCCGCACTGGAATATCGTGAAATTTGTCGGCAAGAGCGGCAGAGAATCGCGGGGCGTAGTTGACCTGATAGCGATTCGCAAGGATCACAGCGAACCGATTGCCGGAACAAAGCGCGGAGATTGTCTGCAAATCATCCTGATTCAAGTCAAAGGGGGAAGCGCCGCGAAGCCTACAACTCAAGACGCAGCGCGGCTGCGTATCGTTGCCCGCCATCATGGAGCTTGCGGCATATTGCTGGCAACGTGGAAGAAAGGCAGTAAAGCGCGGTTCTTTTCTCTGCATAAAGAGCATCCTGAATGGAGCGAAGTGACGGATTTACAGAACATCTTTGGATGAGGCAGACTTCCGTCCACGCTTGCGCTCACCCTTGGCCTCGCGCTCTGCTTTGTTGGCCTCAATCTCCGCTTCCACTTCCGCTTTCACCTTGGCAGGATCGGCCTTGAGGATCGTGTCCATCGCAGCGTTGAATCTGTCGAACTCTGTAACAGCTTTCATAGTCATCTCCATGGATAGGTAAGCGGATACTCATTCAGAAGGACAGGCCGTGATATGTCGGCCAATAGTTTGTCTGTGAAGTGAACGGCATGATACTTAGCACCGCTTGCCATAGGTTTCAGCATCAATTCCTCAAAGTCTTTGCGCGGATTCGGCCTTGTGCGTTCAATCTGGCGCTTATTCTCTGAGAACCATTGCCACGCGATCAAATCAGCGGCCTGCAATGGGAGAACCATACGCTTGTCGGCGAATGTATGACTAACATATCGATGTTCTGCTCGCTTTTCCGGTTTGTAAAAAATGCGGCGCATTATTCCATTCGCTTCGCCTTCGCTTCGATGGCCCCCTTCAAAAATGTACGAGATTTTACCCGTGAAATTGGTATGGTTCGCCCATCCTCGGACTGCTGTGAAACAAGTATGAACGCACAAACTGTATGGACTGCCGATCTCTGGGGAACGGGGTACAGACTTGCTGAATTCGCTAGGCTTCAGACTCACGGCAAAGCCATACGTGATGGTGTCTCGAATGATCGAAATCGCCTGTTTTTCAGCTTCGATTCTTTCAGGCTTCGATAGAGAATCGAAAGGCGGGGCTCCGTTGGCACAATCCGTCATATGAAAAAACGGCAGGCGATAGATGTCTAGCATTTTCTGCCATCGATCATTCATCGTGCCTGTGGCATTTCGCTCAATGACGAAGCCAGCCATGCAAAAGACAGGAGATACATTACACTCTCCACTCTCGTCAAAATACGCTTTCATTTCGATCATAAAAACGCCCATGTTGCCGATTGGGAGGCTCACTGCACACCCCCCATCATGGACCCTTGGCTCTGATTCGTCAAGTATATATTTGCCCTAATTAAGATGAATCAATAAGGATCTCCGATGCCCACCACCCCAGCCGCAGCGTCTCGACTCGCCCTCAGCCACCTCGCCCCCGCCGCCATCCAGTCTGAAATTCGCGCCATGAGCCTCGCCTGCGACGCCATCGGCGGCATCAATCTCGCGCAGGGTATCTGCGACACGCCGGTCCCGGCCCCGGTCCAGGAAGCCGCCGTCCAGGCAATTCATGACGGCCACAACATCTATACCCGGCTGGACGGCATTAGCCGCCTCCGCCAGGCCATCGCCGCTAAGCAGCAGCGCGACTACGCTCTCGACTACGACCCCGACCGCGAAATCCTGGTCGCCTCCCGGCGCCACCGGCGGCCTGCACGCCGCCGCCATGGCCCTGCTCAACCCCGGCGACGAGGTACTCATCTTCGAGCCTTTCTACGGCTACCACGTTTCCATGCTCGGCTCCATGCGCGTCAACCCCATCCTGGTCCCCCTCGCCGAGCCCGATTTCGCCCTCGATGCCGCTGCTCTGAGGGCCGCCATCACATCCAAGACCAGGGCCATCCTACTCAACACCCCGGCCAACCCCAGCGGCAAAGTCTTCACGCGCGCCGAACTGGAAGCCATTGCCGAGGTTATCCTGGAGCACGACCTCTTCCTGATCACCGATGAAATCTACGAATACTTCGTCTACGACGGCGCCCACCACATCGCGCCCGCCACGCTACCGGGGATGAAGGAGCGCACCATCGTTCTCTCCGGCTTCAGCAAGACTTTTTCCGTAACCGGCTGGCGGGTGGGCTACGCCACCGCCAACGAAATGTGGATCGCCGCCATGGCCTACTTTCACGACCTGACTTATATCTGTGCTCCTTCCGCGCTGCAGCACGGCGCCGCCGCCGGCCTGGAACAGCTCCCGCCAGCGTTTTACGCCGGGCTGGCAGCCGACCACCAATCCAAGCGCGCTCGCATCTTATCCGCCCTGACCGCAGCCGGCCTGACCCCCGCCACCCCTGCTGGAGCTTATTACGTCCTGGCCGACGCCACCCGCCTGCCCGGTAAGACCTCAGCCGAGAAGGCCCGCCACTTACTGGCCGCCACGGGCGTAACCTCCGTGGCCGGCTCCGCCTTTTTCCGCCCTGGCCGCGGCGAAAACCTATTGAGATTCTGCTTCGCCAAGAGAGACCGCGACCTCGACGAAGCCTGCGCCCGCCTGCGCAGGCTATAGCTGCATGATCCGTGAAGATGCGACTTGAATGTAGCGGTTTCGAGCTACAGCGTCTCTGGTTCCGCTCTTGTCACGACCTTTTCAGGATGCCCTGGCTACAGGCAGCGCTTGCCTTAAAGGAAATCGTCCCGCCGCTCACCGGGGAGATTGAGTGAATCTGACCCTTGACAGACGTTATCCAGGGCAGCACGCTCATAGTATGATGGTTGGGCAGTCCCGTATCGACCGGGCGGGTTCGGTGCAGTTCCGGTGGTCGCCGCTCGTATCAAACCGCTTCAGGCTGGGTTGGATTCGTCCAAATGAGGGGCGAGGCTCATGGTCCGTTTCCAGTTTTCCTTTTAACAGGCGATCAATTCCAGAAGATTCAGACTATTTTGTCAAGTCTCGTATTATCATGGATTTCAACTGATTTAGGACGCTTGAGCAGGAACCACGGATAGCATGGATAGCGGCGCAACAGTCACGCAAATCGGCAAATACCAGATCCTGGGCATCCTGGGCGTTGGCGGTATGGGCGTCGTTTACCGGGGGCTGGACAAGGCCGTCGGTCGCGAGGTGGCGATCAAGACCATCACCGAGGCGACCGAAGAGTTGCGCCACCGCTTCATGCTGGAGGCTCGCTCCGGCATCCTGAACCACCCCAACATCGTCACCGTCTACGACTTCGGCGAGCAGGATGGAAATCCCTATATCGTCATGGAGTTTGTTCCCGGCGATACGCTGGAGAACCTGCTGAAGTCCGGGCGCAAGTTTTCTCTTATCGAGAAGCTGGAGATTATCAACCAGTTATGCGCCGGGCTGGGATACGCGCACCGCAAGGGAGTTGTCCACAGGGACATCAAACCGGCGAACATCATGGTCCAGCCGGACGGAAACATCAAGATCGTCGACTTCGGCGTCGCTCGCCTGGAGAATCGCTCCGGCCACACGCAGGCGGGCATGGTGATCGGCACCTTTCACTACATCTCTCCCGAAAGGCTGCTGGGCAAGGCCGCGGACGGCAGGGCGGATATCTGGTCGGCGGGCATTATCCTCTACCTCTTGCTGACCGGGCGGTTGCCGTTTCCCGGCGACGATTCCGCGACTCTGCACCGGGTGATCCGCGAACCGCATGAACCGGTGTCGAGCATCGTGCCCGGCATTCCCCCAGCCATCGACCACCTGGTGGATCACGCGCTGGCCAAGGATCCGCTCGATCGATACGAGACGGCGGAAGACATGGCCGTGGATATCGAGGCCATCAACGATGGGCTCAAGCAGGAGCATGTGGCTGAGGCGCTGGGCACTGTGAAGACCCAGATGGAGCGGGAGCAATGGACCAGCGTAAGACCCGCATTGCTCGACCTCCTGCGTCTCAATCCGCAGAACACTGAAGTCAAGAAGTTGCTTCGCGAAGTGCAGGAGAAGCTTTCCCGGCAACAGAAGACGGTCCAGTTGCGGCAACTGGTGCTGGAAGCCGATGAGGCCGTCGCCGCGCAGCGTTACGCCGAGGCGCTTGAGATTTACACCCAGGCGGCCGGATTCGACCGGGAGAATCCTGAACTTGCTCAGAAGATCGAGCAAGCTCGCGCCTTGAAGGAGAAGGCGGACAAAGTCGACAATCTTGTGGAGCAGTCCCGGGAAGCTCGCAAGCGCAACGATTACGTTTCCGCCGGCGAACTGATCGATCGCGCGCTTCTGCTCGATGACCGCAATACGGATTTGCGCAACGAACGCGCGAAGATAGTTCAAGAGGCCGAGCGGGCAAGTAAGGAACGCGCGCGCCGGCAATTCAGCGATGCCGCCCGCAATCTACTGGCCGCCCGCCAGTATACGGAAGCTATTCAGAACCTGCGCGCGGCGCTGGAGATCGATCCGACAGACGCCGAAACGCAGCGGCTGTTCCAGGAAGCGGTCGATCGTCAGGAGGAACAGCGGCGGCGCAAGATCATCGAACAGATCGGCAGTGAAATATCGGACTGCATTGCAGGGGGAGATTTCGAGCGCGCGCTGGCCCTGATTCAACGCGCGCAGCAGCGTCTCCCCGGAGAGCCGGTGCTGCTGCAGTTGAAGGCCGAAGCGGAAGCCAAGCAGCGCGAACAGGTCGCAACCAAGCTGGTGGAGAAGACCACGCTCGATGTGTACAGTCTCCTTGTTACCAGCCCCCAGCAGGCTCTCACCGCGGTTCATCGGGCGCTGGAACAGATGCCGGGGGAACCGCGGCTGATTGCCCTGGAGGAAAAGGTTGTCGAGCAGGTCAAGAAGGCGACGGTCGAGGAGACGAAGACTCAATACCTGACGAGGGCCCAAGCCTCCATCGATGCCAAGCAGTTCGATCAGGCGATCCAGATTCTGGAATCCGCGGCCATCGAGTGTGGCGAAGGCCCGGACATTGCCTCCCTGCTGAACTATGCGCGCGAGCAAAAGCGAAAAGTTGAACTTGCGCAGGCAGCGGCGAACGCCACCAAGAAGGCGCAGGCCCTGATTGCGGCTGGCAATCTGGAGGCAGCCATTGCTCTTCTGCAACCCGTCGCGTCGGCGACAGGCGATGCGTCGGTCGAGCTTTTGTTGCGCCAGACGACCGCCAGCCTGGCCGAATTGGGTCGGCGCATCGATGCGGTCCTGAGCCGCGCTCAAGCACTGAGCGAAACCGATAGCGAACAGGCATTGAAGCTGCTTTCGAACCAGCCCCAGGAGATTCAGCAGCACGCGCGCGTGCGTGAATTGCGCGACCGGCTGGATGCCGGCAAGGAGCGGGAACGCCGGGAACGCCTGGCGGCGGAGGCAATCCGCGATGCCGCCGATGCACTTGAAAAGGGTGAACTGTCCAAGGGTCTCAATGCACTCGAGGCTGCACTGCGCGCCAGTGGCGACTCTCCGCAGCTCACCGCGGCCATCGCCGAATACAAGGACAAACGCGCGCGAATTGCGAATGAGCTTGTCGCCGCAGCCATCGAGTCGGCGACGCAAGCCATTCAGCAGGACAACCGGCCCCGCGCCGCCGATGAGTTGGGCCGCGTGGCGTATGCCGCCGAGTTTGCGGATGCCGGATTACAAGCGAAGTTGCAGCGTTTGACCCAGGAGGCTGGAAGACCCTCGTTCCAAGGAAATGTTGCCGCGCAACAAGTTTCCGCGCAGCCGCCGGTGGCCGTCCCGGTGGCGGCAAAGAAGAAGGGCGGCGCGGGGCTTGCACTCTTGTTTGTGGGGCTTGCCGTACTGCTGATCGCGGCGGCTGGCGCGGGATACTGGTGGTTTCTGCGCCCAGCGCCCGCCGTGCCCATGGGCGTGCTCGAACTCAACGCCACGCCCTATGCCGAAGTCGTGAGCGTGACCTCCGAGAAAGGCAGGGCCATGCCGCTCCCTGCCGGGGATCATTGGACTCCATTGCGTCTCGACGACATTCCGGCCGGCAAATACACCGTGGTCTTCAAAGGGGCTGACGGAAGCACCCAGAGTCAACAGTGCGTTGTGCAGCAAACCGCGCAAGTATGCGGCATTGAATTGAAGCCGATCGACGACCATGCGATCGAGGAGATCGTCGGAGGGGCAAAATGAACCTGCGGCCATCCATTTGCATCTTCTGCCTCCTGCTTTTCGGCATCACGATAGCGGCGCAGGAATCCACGGAAAACACCAAACAACAGGCAAAGGATCTGGCTGAAAAAGCCAAAGGCGAGGGCAACGACCGGGCCAAGCAGGTTCAGGATTTCTGCGCCGCGGCGCAATTGGAACCCAAGGATAAGAAGTACACCGATGCATGCAACAGCTATCGCGCGGGTCTCATCAACGACGACACGGCGTGGCTGGCGAGCGCCATAGCGCTCTACAAGAGTCACGACCTGGACAGGGCGGAATCCACTGCCAGGCTGGTTACGAGTTACGATCCGAAGTTATCCGGCCAAGCCAAGTTCCTGCTGGACCTGATCAAGAACCAGAGACTGCTCAACCATGTGAAGGCCGCTTGGGCAAAGGGCGACTTCAACACTGTCCTCTCTTCGGCGCAATCCATTACCAATGCGGACTCCAAAGCAAGCGCCAGTGTGTACGTCAACAATGTCGCCCTCTACAACGGGTACATCGATCAGGCCCAGAAGCTGGCACAGAGCAATCCCCAGGGAGCGATAAGCCAGCTTACACAGGCGCAGAGTCTCAACCCGAACGGCCCCGGCAATCCCGCGGGCAAGATCGCCGACTTGCAGAGAGCTCTTCAGGCAAAGAGCGCTCCACCTCCGCCGGCTTCCACTCCCAAACCCGCAGCCGATTCAGCCGCGGAGATCGCCAAGAAGGTGGCCAAACTGATGAGCGATGCTCGGGATGCCGAGAAGCAGGGCAAGCTGCCCGATGCGCTCAACGATTACGCCATGGTGCTGAAACTTCAGCCCGGCAATAAGGATGCGCAGAGCAATTCGGAGAGAATCGGGCAGGCAATCAGGAGCGATCCGGCTGCTGCCAGAAACGAGCTTGCATCGGCAATCCGGTATTTTTACCAATCGCAGTTCGATCAGGCCCAGACGGCGCTCAGGGACTATCTGAAATCCGCTGATACCGCTCAGAGTCCCGGCGCGGCTTACTTCTACCTGGGGGCAGCCTTGCTCGAACAGTCGATATTGGAGACGCCGCGCTCCGCTTGGCAGGGGCCTTCCGTGGAGGCGCAGGCGGCATTCAAGGAAGCGCGAAAGGCCAATTACAACCCGGCGCGAAACTACGTTTCTCCAGCCTTGTTGAAGGTCTGGGACGCGACAGGCCCATAGACCACGAAGGCCTTCGATCCGTGACAGCCCGCGTTCACTCCTCCAATATCGTTTGAAACCGGCTGCTTCCGCAAAGCCCACAACGTACTCTCCGGCGGTGGACTACCTTTGCATCGCTACAAAACAGCGCAGTACTGCCTCTTCTTCACCTGAGGAATTCATTTATGGGTCGAGATCTCTTCGATTTACACGGCAGGGTTGCGGTGGTAACCGGCGGGACCACGGGGCTTGGGTATGCGATTGCGTTGGGCCTGGCCGAGGCTGGAGCCGACGTCGTGGCCAGTTCCCGAAGGCTGGAGCAGGTGGAGAAGGCGGCTGCGGAGATTGAGGCGCTGGGGCGGCGGACGTTGCGCATGGCGAGCGACGTGTTGGATCGGGGCTCGGTGCAGACGCTGCACGACGCAGTGGTGGGGAAGTTTGGCAAGGTGGATGTTCTGGTGAACGCGGCTGGGATAACGCACAAGGCGCCTGTGCTTGAGGTGAACGAGGCCGACTGGCGGCGGGTGATGGAGACCAACCTGACGGGAACGCTGCGCGTTTGCCAGATCTTCGGCTCGACGATGGCGCGGGCCGGGTATGGGCGCATCGTCAACATCGCGTCCTTGTCTTCGTTTGTAAGCTTTTTTGAAGTTGCGGCTTACTCGGCGAGCAAGACGGCGGTGGCGTCGCTGACCAGATCGCTGGCTGTGGAACTGGCGAGCAAGGGCGTGAATGTGAATGCCATTGCGCCGGGGATTTTTCCCACGCCGCTGAATGCGAGCTTTGTGCAGGGAACGCCGAGGGGTGCGGAACTGCTCATGCGCACGCCGATGGGCCGCTTCGGGCAGGCGCGGGAGGTGGCGGGGGCGGCCATCTTCCTGGCTTCGGAGGCGGCCTCGTTTGTTACCGGGCAGGTAATTGCGGTCGATGGCGGTTTTCTGGCCAGCGGGGTTAACCAGTAACGAGGGGTCGGGGGTCGGGGTAAGACCCCAAGCCTGACTTATTAGGATTTAGGGAGTGGGGAGTTTATGAAGATTGCGAAGGCTGGCGTGATTATTACTTCTCCGGACAGGAACTTTGTCACGCTGAAGGTGGAGACCGATGAAGGGATTTACGGGCTGGGCGACGGGACGCTGAACGGCCGCGAGCTGGCCGTGGCGAGTTATCTGACCGATCATGTAATTCCCTGCATTCTGGGCCGCGATCCCTTTCAGACCGAAGATATCTGGCAGTATCTCTATCGCGGGGCGTACTGGCGGCGGGGGCCGGTCACGATGTCGGCGATTGCGGCGGTGGACGTTGCGCTGTGGGACATCAAGGGCAAGGCGCTGAATACGCCGGTCTATAACTTGCTGGGCGGCAAGAGCAGGGAGGGGGTGCTGGTGTATGGGCACGCCGGCGGCAAGGACACGGAGCAGGCTCTGGACGACGTGGCGCGGCTAAAGGAGATGGGCTTCAAGGCGGTGCGGGTGCAGAGCGGGATTCCGGGGCTCGCGGCGGCCTATGGGATTGCGAAGGGCCCAGGGCGATATGAACCGGCCGAGCGCGGGCTGCCCCCGGAGCATGAGTGGTCGTCCGAGCTTTACCTGCGCCACGTTCCCAAGCTGTTTGCGAGGGCGCGCGAGGTCTTTGGCGATGAACTGCAGTTGCTGCACGACTGCCATCACCGGCTGACGCCCATCGAAGCGGGACGGCTGGGCAGGGAACTGGAACCCTTTCATCTCTTCTGGATGGAGGACCCCACGCCGGCGGAGTTGCAGGAGGGCTTCAAGGTCATCCGCGAGCACACCACGACGCCGATTGCGGTCGGCGAGGTCTTCAACTCCATCTGGGATGCGCACGATCTGATCCGCAATCAGTGGATCGACTATCTGCGCATGTCGCTGGCGCATGGGGGCGGGTTTACGGCCATGAAGAAGGCGGCAGACTTTGCCGCGCTGTATCACGTGCGGACCGGCTTCCACGGCGCGACCGATCTGTCGCCGGTGACCATGGCCGCGGCGCTGCACTTCGACACCGCCATTCATAACTTCGGGATTCAGGAGCTGATGCCGCACAGCGAGGAGACCGATCGCGTCTTTCCGCACCAGTACACGTTCCGGGATGGACTGATGTATCCGGGAGATGGGCCGGGGTTGGGGGTGGAACTGGACGAGACCCTGGCGGCAAGATACGAGTACCGGCGGGCGTACCTGCCGGTCAACCGCAAGCTGGACGGCACGCTGACAGATTGGTAGATGAGCGAGCGATTCGCACCTCCTCAAGACCAGCCGTTGCAAGTGCCTCGTCCCTGAAGATGCTCTCGATTCGGCGCCGTTCTCTGCAATCCCCACCCCCACACGTCCAATCCCGATCGCGAGATTTGAAATTCTTGACAATATACTGAAACGATTCCGAGTCGGCCCGCACTATACCCTGTACGGCGACTCAGAGTTGCGGCGGTCCACGGCTTGAAGACCCATGCAGCCCAGCGCGACCAAGGGTTAGCTAAGCCAACTGGGGCTCAAGCGTGTGCTTGATCGGGCGCAAGACGCGATCTGGTTTCACAAACCAAGAGATTATGTTGATGGCTTCCCAAAACGATAAGTGTGCGGCGAAGGACAATTCTCGTCGCCAAGGGAATCTCACGGCGGTTTGCGCCATTCTGCCTTGGAAAACGCAGCCGGCGGCGAATTCTCCCGACGAAACTCCGGTATCGGGCAATGTGCAGGACTCGCAGATCCAGATCGACAGCTACGATCTCATCCCGCAGTACGCTTTTCTGGACGGTGCCGAAGTCAAGCCCATCGACAAGATCAAAACGGCGATCGATCCAGGTCAATCGATCCATGCGGTCAAGCCGAAGCTGCTGAGTCCAGCCGAACTACATCAACTGTACGATGGCACATCGGTTCCGCAGCATCGCTACCTGGCCCCCTCGCTGACCGCGGCAGTCAACTGCCCGGCGATTGCCCCGGACCCTGCGAAATGGTTTGCCGGCATCTCGGACATCAATCTGTCCGGCGTAGTGGGAGCCTGGCTGAACACCAACGGCAGCACAGCGTTCGAGGAGTTGAAGTGCATCGGACTGGACCCGAACACGAGCCAGTTGACCGGCGTGCTGACAGTGAAGCAGAGCAGCGGTTACTGCGGGGGGCCATCGACGGCGGGCAGCAGAGAGTTTGTTGCCTTTTGGGTTGACTGGGGTTCTGGATTCCAGTACGAGGGAACAACCTCGGTGGTGGTGCATGACTTCAGCACCCTTCCAGAAGCCGGCTTGGAATACAACGTCTTCCTGCCGATCGATCTTCTTTCGCGCCTGCAGTCATGCAGCAAGGGCTTAAAGACGGTCAAGGCTAGGGCAGTGCTCTCCTGGAATACGCCGCCTTCGACCATTGATCCTTGCGCGCCGGTGGTATGGGGGAACAGCCTGGATGGTTTGATCCAGATTTCTCTCGATCAGGCGGTTTCCGCAGGCAATCGGGTACCTTTCCTCGCCGCCGGGCCGGTTGACATTGATCGGATTGACGCCGGAGGGCGGATCGTTCATGCGACCATCGACGCTTTGACCGGCATGGCCTTTGGCCCCAATGAGGATGCACCCTTTGGAGCAGAGATTGCACTGGGCAGTGCAGCTGCCGACTCAGACGCGACCGATCTGACTTTCACATTTAACTCTACGGTTATTGAGGACTGCGGCTACTCGCCTACGCAGTATGTCTGCGACCGCACTGAGGTAAACCGTAGCGCAACATCCAGCGTGAACTGCGCGCAGGCTGGGTTCTGCCTGCATGCGAATAGCTAACCGGGTCGGCTGGCTTCCCCAAAGCAGACGGGGATCCGCTTCTCGAAGCGGGTTCCGTCTGCGGTCACCGCAGAAGGGAGTAATTTTGAAATGATTGGAATCAATTTTGTCTGGTGTTTTGCCTTGTGTGCTCTCGCTGTCTGGCGGGTAGCTCATCTACTGGCCAGGGAGAGCGGTCCCTGGGATCTGATCGCGCGGCTGCGCGGAACTCTTGGTACCGGCGTACGGAGCCGCCCGATGGAATGTTTCTACTGTTTGAGTTTCTTGATGTCGCTGCCTCCGGCTATCTGGATGAGCAGCAGCCGGATGGGGTTTCTCGTCCAGTGGCTGGCGCTCTCGGCGGTTGCGAGCCTGCTGGAAAGGGCAACGCAGAGGCGGCAAAGTGGCCACGGTGTATCTCTTGCTTCCGCATCCTATTTGGATAAAGTCATCCGCGGAGTTTGAAGGCATATGCGGCAGAGGGCGCTAAAATCACATTGCTTGCCTGGTTGCTTATGCTCTGAAACAGTTGCGGGAAAGCCCTTTTGAGGGTCCAGCAACCGCAATGCCTCCGGCTCTGCTCCCCGCCAGGGCGCAAGGGGTTCGTCCGCCGGCAGCGTCTGCAATGCTATACTTTGGTCCTCTCTTCTGGGGGGAGGCCGCGTTGCAGTTTCATTCGTTCGATGCAGGTTATGTTGATAATCTCTGTTCCGGCGACCGCCCGACACAGGAGCACTTCGTAGGCTATTTCACCCAACTGCTTCAGCTCAAGCTTCGCTCCCGGCTACAGTCCTCTCAAGCGATCGAGGATGTGCGCCAGGAGACCTTCGCCCGCGTCTTCTCGGTTTTGCGCAAGGACGGCGGTCTGCGCCAACCGGAGCGCCTCGGCGCCTTCGTCAACATGATTTGCAACCACGTGCTTTTTGAGCATTACCGTTCCACCAGCGGCAGCGAGTCTCTCGATGTGGAAGGCCGGCCCGAACTGCCCGACATGGGCGCCAATGTTCTGGACATCGTGGCCGCCCGCCAGATCAAGGACAAGGTCGGGGAGGTTCTCCGCGGCCTTGCCCCGCGCGACAGATCCCTGCTAAAGGCCGTCTTTCTCGACGAGCGCGACCGCGACGAAGTCTGCCGGGAGTTTGGCGTGGATCGCGACTATCTGCGGGTTCTGCTCCACCGGGCCAAGCAGGAATTCAAGACCGAATACGTGAAGCGCATGGGAAACCGGATGGATTTAGGCGCGAATACCTGCGAGGTTTGAAACGATTTGGCCCCCGCTGTCACTATCAGATTGAACCGCGCTGGAGGTTAAGGCGATGGATCATAGCGAAGCAGTACAACAGATGGCCGCTGAGCGATACCTCCTGAATGAACTGGCGCCGGATGCACGCGAGGCCTTCGAGGAGCACCTCTTCGATTGCCCGGAGTGCGCTCTCGATATTCGCGCCGGAGCCGTATTTGTGGAGGAAGCCAAGGTTCAGTTGCCCGAGCTGACCAGCACCTTGCCAGCCCCCGTCCCATCTCGTCTCCGCAGCGCCAGGGCAAAGCGGGAGGGGTGGCTGTCCTGGCTTCAGCCGGCCTTTGCCGCGCCCGCCTTCGCCATGTTGCTGCTTGTCATCGGTTACCAGAATCTGGTCACGTTTCCGGCGCTGCGCGTGGCGGCAAACCAACCGCGCCTTCTTCCTTGGGCTCCGCTGCGCGGGGCCACGCGGGGCGGCGCTCACCTGGCCATTACCGCCGATCGCCGCCACGGCGTCGCACTTCCCGTCGATCTTCCCGCGCAGCCCAACCTGGGCGCCTACGCCTTCTACTCTTTTGACCTCTATGATCCGCAAGGGAAGCTTGCCTGGACTGGCGTCGCCCCCGCCCCCGCCGGCGACGCCAGCGGCAGCCAACAGCTTTCGCTGGCGATTCCGGGCACAATGCTGCAAGACGGCGCTTATACCATCGCCGTCTCCGGCATCGCGGCTCACGGGGAACGCACCGTAATCGACAAATACACCTTCGATCTTCGCTTGACGGATTGACGCATCCGCATTGACGCCATAGAATTCAAGCGGCCATAAAAAGCCTAAAAAAAGGAAAGGTGAAAGCTCCAATGCCCGAAGCAAACGAAAGAACCCACATTTACGATGCGGAAGCAACGGTCCTCTCGGGCCATCTGCGGCTTCCCGTCTCGCAGCCAATTGAACCCCAGGTCCACACCAAGCTCCCCGCGCAGGGCGGGTACTTCAGCCAGCGCTCGGATGGTTTCCGGCTTGAGTCGGTTATCTCCTTCCGCTCGGCCTACTCCCACGTCGCCGGCAGCCGCAGCCTCAAGCAGGGCGAGGGCTGGAACACCCTGACCACCACGGTCGTCGATGGGCTCAATGTTATGGATGTGGTGACGGCCGACCGCGTCGTGGGCCAGACCATCACAGAACACCCTCTCGGGGGCTACATACCGTCGATCTCCTTTCTCGGCACGCGCTTCGAGAATCTGCGCATTGCCGGCTTCCCGGTCCAGTTGGAGTTCGATTACGAGATCTTCGGACCCCGGCCGATCAACGATCTGTCTTACGCCTCGAATGCGGGAGTTGTCAGCCGCGTCTCCCGCCAGTACGATCACATCCTCCAGAACAAGAACCTTCCCGCGGCCCTCCAGGAACGTTACAATCGACTTTCCTCTACTCTCGGCGCTTCGGAGGCGGTCGAATGTTCACTGGTCAACCGGGTGGCTGGACTCTTCCCTGGCAGCGTCTTTGGGAACGCGATCGCCATTCCGGGCTTTGGCGTCATCACGCTATGCAAGCTGACCGTGAAGCACGAGAACCCGCACGAGACGACGAAGGTCCCTACAAAAACGACCTTCACGCTGACGATGATCGATCTCAAGCTGGGCTGCGTAGTCGATGGCGACATCCCGATTGGGACGGGCGGGTCCAACGGTACACCCGGATAGTAGCGCGAACAATTCCTCTGAATGTCCGTTGGATCATGACATTTATTTCGCGTCTGACGGACATTCGGCGATGGTTTGGCGACGTATGGCATGGTTTTCAGCTTTGGTTTTTGCCTTTCGTATCGGTCCTATTATTCATATTTCTAATTCCTCTCCAGGACACGCGCCCCGACAACGCCCGGACTGCCTATGACCATGCTAGGAAACTCTTCCAGCAGGGCAGATTGGCCGATAGTCAACAAGAGGCCGAAGAGGGATACAGATACTTCCGCATTTCCAACCCCGACTGGGCGGCGAGGTTTCGGCTACTGCAAGCGGAAACAATGGTACGACGTGGGATGTATGACGATGCTCTGCGCCGTCTGGCCAGCTATCACCCCGATTCCAACCATCCAGAAGAAACCATCCGCAAGCTGGAAACAGAGGGAAGCGCCCTGACACGGCAGCATGAGTTGTCGGCCGCCAATCAAAGGCTGACGCAAGCGGAAAATATCTGCAAGAACGCCGACTATGTATCGTGCGGCTATGTGCTCAGGTCGCAGGGCATCTTAGCCGTGTTGCAGGGACACATTCCCGAGGCGAATCAACTTCTTATTAGATCTCTTTCCTTTGCGCAAACTCACCAAGACCGATACTTGGAAGCAAACGCATTCTTGACCCTAGGGTGGGCCGCACTTCAGATCGACCATTTTGACAAAGCCGTGGATTGGTCGAGTTCCGCGTACCGAGCTTCCGTTGCGTCCGGTGAGGAAGGCTTGGCGGAAGCTGCTTTAGGTAATCTGGGTTGGGCAGATTTTCAGTTGGGAGATGATGAGAGGGCGTTGGAGCAGTTTCTCAACGCTGAAGCTAAAGCCGCAAGGCTCGGTGATATTAGTGACGAACTCAAATGGATCAATAATGCTGGTGCCATCTATCACGATACCGGCGATTCGCCCCATGCCGCGCAGTCCTATCGCCATGCGCTCGATCTGGCTAGGCAGATCGATAGCAAGGAGGACATAGCGTACGCGCTGGAAGACCTGGCCCAGCTTTCGGTAGAGACCGGAAAGCTGGACGAGGCCAGCGCCTATCTCGGTCAGGTAACTCCCATGGAGAGCGCGGGCGGCAATCTTCTGAGTGCGCATGTGCTGCTGACGCAGGGTATGTTAGCCGCCGCGCGGCATCAGGATCAGCAGGCGGAGAGGCTCTTTCGCTCGATCCAAAGCAACCCGGCAAACTCCACGACGACGCGGCTGGGCGCAGGAGACGAGTTAGCCAGGTTATTTGAGTCAGAAGGCAACACCCAAGCCGCTGAGCGGACCTACAAAGCCACGCTGACAACCTTCGAGTCGGCGCGGGCGCAACTCCGGAACGAAAACTCAAGGCTGCCCTTCACCGCCAACGCCACCGGCATCTACGACCACTACATCCACCTGCTGGTCGAGCAAGGCCGGAGCGATGAAGCCCTGGCCGCCGCCGATCAGAGCCGCGCCCAGACGCTGGCGCAAGGGCTGGGCATAGCCGAGAGCAAGGCCGCGTTCCACCCCGCGGCTCTAAACCCCCGTCAGATCGCCCGCAAGACTGGCGCAACGCTGCTTTTCTACTGGCTGGGCGCCAGGCAGTCCTACCTCTGGGCAATCACGCCTACAAGGATAGCGCTGATTCAGCTTCCCGCGCAGGATGCGTTAGTCGCCCGCGTTGAGCGCTACCGCAAGGCGCTTCTGGACATGCAGGACCCCGTCGAATCCGGCAACGAGGATGGACAGACGCTGTATAAGCTGCTTGTAGCTCCGGCCGCGAAGCTCATCCGGCCTAACACTCCGGTGATGATTCTGGCCGATGGAGCGTTAACCCAATTGAACTTTGAAACATTGCTGGTTCCCGGCGCGAGTCCGGAAACCGGTCAAAGTTCAAATCGCAGTCCGGAGATGCATTACTTAATCGACGACGCGACCTTGCTTTCAGCCCCATCTCTGGCGACGCTCGACGCGGCCAAGCCTGCTCGGAATGTAGATCGAAACTTGCTCCTGCTCGGTGACCCGGTGTCGCCCAGCGCAGACTATCCCAGCCTGCCCCTATTTGGGTTTGAAATGACCCAGATCGCAAGGCACTTTGCCGCGCGTCATGCGGTCGTCTTCGCGGGTCAAAAAGCCAGTCCCGCAGCCTATCTCTCCAGTAATCCGGCGCAGTACTCTTATATTCACTTTGTCTCTCATGCCATTGCCAGCCGTACTGATCCGCTTGATTCGGCCATCATCCTCTCCCGCGACAAGGCTGGTGAGGACTCCTTCAAGCTCTATGCCCGTGACATCATGCAGCATCCCATCGATGCGCGGTTGGTCACCATATCGGCCTGTTATGGCAGCGGCATGCGTTCCTATGCGGGAGAAGGATTGGTGGGCCTCTCCTGGGCATTTCTTCGCGCCGGCGCGCACAACGTCATCGGCGCACTCTGGGAGGTGAGTGACGACTCGACGCCGCGCCTGATGGATACTTTCTATCAAGGCCTTGAAGACGGCCAGACTCCCGCGGTCGCGCTGCGCGGCGCAAAACTCGCTTTGTTGCATTCACAGAGCAGATTTCGTATCCCATTTTATTGGGCTCCATTCCAGATCTACACCAGGCGATAAGTCCCAATATCTACTCGCTTGCGTTGAATCTGCTTTTGCATTTGTTGGATTCAGAAGCATTTTCAAAGAAAGTGTAATGCTTATGGGTGTCCCACCCTCGCCGCGTCTCTGTTGTTGCGGCTAGGGTGGGACAGCAGCAGCCTTATGCAATCAAGAAGCCGTTAGGCGGTTGCAACTGGCTTTTGCCAGCTTGTGATCTGGTCCCATTGCCTCGGCATTTGATAGGTCTTCGCGTGGTCTTTGATCGGCGGCCCGACGATCTCGATCTTGCTCAAATCTGCCTGGCCCCGGTCGCCGGCCTGGGCGCAGTAGGTGAGGTAACCGATCTTGCTGAAGTCGACGCCCATCAGCTCCGCCCCAACGCGGTCGGCGGCCAGCCAATCCATGCTGGCGATGCAGACCTTCTGCTCGACCGGCGTGCCATGCACCGGGCCGGTGCCTTCCATGCCCTCGTATCCATCGATAACCGCCAGGTCCGGGTGCAGCTTGGCGGAGAGGACAAAGAGGTTGTAATTGATGCCGTAGGTGCCTCCGCCATGGGTGAGGCGCTTGCCGCTCATGGGCTTATTGGCGGCCTCTTTGAGCGCCGCGCCGACAACGACGTTCTTCAACGAGAGCGTGATGCCGACCAGATCGTGCGTCTTCAGCTTGGCCGCGGAGATGATGAAGTTGTCCGGACCCATCATCGTCTTCGCCATGCGGCAGGGATGCGGCTGGAAGTCTTTTTGGTCGATGCAGTAAACGACCTCGAAGTCGTCCTTGTCGAGGTCGACCAGCTTGACTCCGTACTTGTCGACGAACTTGGTGTAACCGAAGTTGGCGAAGCCGTCTGCGGCCGGACCGTTGGCCGGCGACTCGGCGATAACAACGTTCTTCTTGCCGATGGACTTGAGGAACTCCAGGATGCCTTCCAGATTGTCGGCGTGGCTGGCGGAGAGCGGAACGGTGGTGATGACATTGTTGGGCTTGATGACCACCCGCTTGTTGCCGATGGCGGCCGCGATCTCCTTCTTGAATGGATCTAGCGACTTGAACGCGATGTTGGCGCGATCATCGCCGGCGGCAAGCGCGACCCGGCTAGTGAGGTTGCCCGAGACGGCGGGTGCGGAAGCAGCTTTCGCGGCCCATGCCGAGGGGATGCGCAAGGCGGCCGCCGCGGCAGCGCCGCCGGCCACTGAAGTTTTCAGAAAATTCCTCCGCGAAGTGAAACAGCCAGTTGTCATATTCTCATTCCCTTTCGCAACAGTCCTTGTCAGCCGCTGGACGGCATCATCCAGAACTCCAATTTCGCTTTTCCGGCTCCGCACCAGTATAGTCCCGCTTGCCTTCGCTGGGGCGGATTTTTGCATGTTTTCCCATCGAGCGGTGTTGGTGGGTCTGGAAGGGCTGTTCACGAGGCAGAAGTGCCTGAAATTGCTTCATTTTCAAGCCATTCCCCTGCCTGTGCTTCGCCAAAATGCCAGGCAGAGGTCATCGCTTCGATTCGGATCAAGTCCATTATAGAATCAATAGCTTACAGACAATTTCCTTTTCGAATTGGCTCCTATTGGCGCCAAGTCTTGATCGGGTCGATGGCCATCCATGCTACCGCGCCGAGCGCCGCGATGGAGGCAGCGGTCACAAACGACATCTCCCACCCAAAGTGGGCTGCAATCAGGGGAGTGAGCGAAGCCGTGCAAGCTCCGCCGGCCTGCCCGCCCATATTCATGATGCCGGAAACCACGCCCACGTTTTCTCCTGCGATGTCGGCCGAAACCGCCCAAAAGCCGCTTTGCGATATGTATAAGACACCGGCGCCACATGCGAGTATCAACCCGGCGGCGGCCGGACTGTGAGCCCGCGATCCGAGCACCAGCAGAACCGCCGTAGCCGCAAGGGAGAGAGCGGGCAGCAGGCAGCGTCCCAGGCGCAGGCCGCAGCGGGCCGCGATCCAATCGCTGACGGCTCCTCCCCCGAGGCAGCCTATCGTCATGGCGATGAAAGGCAGCATGGAGAAGGCCGCGCTGGTCTTGAGATTCAGCCCTCGCACCTGTGCCATATATATGTAAAACCAGGCAAAGAATATCCAGGCAACGTAGCCGAAGGCGAAGTAACTCGAGGTCAGGGCAAATACCGCCTTACTCGTGAAGATCTTTGCCCAGGGAATTGAAGGCTTGCCGCCGCGAATGGAACCACCCGGCATGACGGAGGGAGATGCCAAACTTCGTTGTTCGCCAATGAGAGCCTTTTCCGCGTCTTCGACCAAGGGGTGTTCTTCGGGGGTATCGCGGGCGGCAAGGTACCACACCAAGCCCGCCGTCGCGCAAGCGAAAGCGCTGAACCAGAAGGATGCCCGCCATCCGTGAAGCAGGATAATCGCAGTGACTAGCGGAGGAGTCAGACCCGCGCCTATACCGATTCCGGCGAAGATAAGTCCATTTGCCATGCCGCGCTCACCTACGGGAAACCAGCGCTCGACGAATTGGCTGGCAGCCGGGTACATGGCGGCCTCGCCGGCGCCCAGGCCAAAGCGCACCAACGCCAAAAGCAGCAGCGCACCACGCATCGTGGGAGGAACAAGTGTCATCAAGACGGCGAAGACGCTGCACCAGGCGAAAGCAAGACCCAAGACGAGCCGCGGGCCGAGCCGTCGGGCAAGCATCCCGATGGGGACCTGAAAAGCGGCGTAACCGATAAGAAATGCACTGAAGACCCTGCCCAGATGCACATTGTCAATTGCAAACTCACGGCCGATATGAACGCCGGCGATGGAGATATTCGTCCGGTCCAGGTAGGCCACCGCGCTCAATACAAACAGCCAGAGCACCAACAGGTAGCGTATGGGTGGAAGACTCAGCCGCCAGTGGTCCGATCTTACATTCATTCCTTGCCTATTTCCCATGGTTCAACTTACCCGCCGCCAGCTTCCAGATTGATAGGGCGAGCGAGCGTCCGCCTGTCAGCCCCTGAGGTGCACATCCCATACCTTTGCCAGGCGGGAAATTCCAGCCGGCCCGGTGACGTAAAGAATTACAGTGTAAATACTCTCGCGGCCCGCGGTGGCCTTATACTGGTGCATGGGATTCTGCTCGGTCGAGGTCGTTCCATCGCCAAAGTCCCACTTCCAGGAGGTAATCTCTCCCTCAGAAGCATCCTTGAATGCCACAATCCGCCGGTCCATATCGATAACTTTGAACGACCAGTGCGCGTCGATGGGCTTGCGAAACTGCGGTTCAAGCGGCATCAGGCGAAATCCGACCAGATCGGATGCGTTTCCGAAGAAGGTCTGCTTATGGGAAAGATTCCAAAACTCCCGCTTGTTGGAGTTGGGATCGTGGTAGGCGATCACGGCCCAGGAGAGCCCGATCAGCTTGTTTTCCGTCAGCACGGATTCAACGGCCCGCTCCGGCCCCTCGCAGCCGGCGTAGTCGAATGGAGTTATCCAGAACTCCAGAACCAGTTTTCCGGGTTCGCCGGGCTTGAAGTTATACTTGAGCGCGTGATTGGCGTAGGGCAGCTCTTTTGTGTACTGGGCGCAACCCCAGTCCATGGCCCAGTCTTTCCCTTCTGCGGGAGTGAAGATGTGGTAATTCTGGGCATGGTTTCCCTGATAGGAGAAGTAAGCGTCCGAGCTGCTGATGCGCGGGTCGATAGCAGCCATATCGCCGACCGCCTGCTTGGTCCACACATCCCGGTGATAGATATCGATCAGAGGACCGCCGGATAGGTCGCCATCGACGACCACTTCAAAGATGTCGTTGTGCAGATCGGGGCGAGAAAAATCCCAGTAATCCTTGTAGACTTCATAGAGGAAATACAGCCGGTTCATTCCCTTTACCCAGCCCACTTTCACTTTGACATCGAGTTTCTTCGGGTCGCGGTTTGTGCCGTGCCCGCCCGGAGCTTCCGTGTCCTCCAGTTGATCCATGCCGATGGCATAACTATCCGGAACCATCGCCCAGTCATCCGTATCGCCATCGATGCGGGGAATCATGTTGGGCGGGAACTGAAAGATCTTAAATGTAACATCGGGGCGTTCAAGCGCGTTGGCGGGAAACATCATGAGGAATAGCACACAGAGCAGATAGCGGAATCGAGACACAATGAACCTCCTTTCCTTTTGAAACAATACCAGGGCCTGGCGGCAGGCCCTGGCTCCATCAGCGGTCGATGCGTATGGTCATTTTGTCCAGTGCGTCGAAGTCGAGGGGATAGCCCAGCCCCGGAGCCGTGGGAGCATGCACATACCCGTCCGCATCGATGCGAAACTTATCTTTGTAGTAGGGGCGGTCGGCATACTCGGCCGGGAAGGGCATCTCAAACCAATAGGAGTTAGGCAGCGTCAACTCGATGTGGAAGTGCAGCGCCATGTCAGGAACGTTGCCCCAGTTATGCGGTGTACACTCCAATCCATGAGCGTCGGCCAACAGTCCCACGCGCATGGAACCGGAGATTCCGCCTACGTTGTCGGCAATCAGACGAACCACGTCCAGCGCATCGCGCTTGATGTACTCGGCGAAATCCGCGATCGAGTAAAGAAACTCGCCCACATGGATGGCGAGGTTCAAGGCCGCGCAGAGTTGGATCAGGCCTTCCTGATCGGTGGTCCGTACCGGGTCCTCGAACCACAAATAGTCCAGTTCATCCAAGAGACGGCCAACCGTCATGGCCTCGAAGCGGCCATACTGCTGCACGGGATCGTGCATCAGGACGAATTCATCGCCCACCGCCTTGCGCACCTCGCGAATCTCCTCCATGTGCCCGATGTAACTCGGGATGGGCGGCCCCTGGGCATGCTGGCCTCCGCCGGGATGAATCTTGTAGGCCCTGTACCCGAGGCTTTTTGCCTTCAAGACATCGGGCACATAGTCTTCCACGGTGGGCAAGTGCTGCGAGCTGGCGTAGGCCATCATGCGCTCCTTTGTGGGAGTGCCGCCCGAGAGGATTTTGTAGATAGGCCGGTTGACGGCCTTGCCCAGAATGTCCCACATGCAGACATCGGCCGCGGCCGTGTAGTAATTCGGCCACGAGCCGCCGCCGCGAGCAAACTGGCCTGGACCCTGAGCGGCCGGGCCGCCGAGAGGCGCCGGCATTCCGATGCCGGTGGGACCTCTTCCAGCGGGGGGCCTGGACAACCGCGCGTCATAGCCCGCCTGGCCTTTCATGCCGGTCGTCGAGGTAATCACCGGCAGCAGATCGACGATGCTCTTGCCCACAAGAACGGGCTTGGCCCATTCCAGCCATCCTGGTGTGATACTACGATCGCCGATGGTGTAGTTACCCTCGATGCCGCTGTTGGTGACCACGGAGATAATCTCGCCCGTCTCACTGCTGTTGAGGCGATGCATTTTGCTGATGTCAGCGACATAGACCTTGACTTCCTTGATGGTAAGATCGGGAAGGTCGCCCGACTTAATCCCGACCGACTGGGCGGCGGCCGTGGCGGGATTGGCGAGAGCGGCGAGGCCAGCCGCCGCGAATCCAGTTGAGCTAGCCAGAAAATTGCGTCGCGATGTCTTCGGATTCATTTCCTTCTCCTTTTCCTGCTGCTAAATGTGGCCTGCGCCGTTTTGGCGGAGAGGAAACGGCTCCTCATTCCGCGCAAAGATCATGGGTCGCAAAGAACTACCTCGGCAATGCAAACGACAGAATGTTAGCCCCCGAAGCGATTGCGATGTACTGCCTGCCGCCGATTGCATAAGTCATCGGCGAGGCCCTGATCGCATGATTGGTCTCGAAGTGCCAAAGATACTTCCCGGTGCGGGCGTCCACGGCGGCAAATCCTCCGCTGCTTTCGCCGAAAAACAACAGGCCGCCCATGGTCGACAATACGCCCGAGTAGTTCGATTGCACCGGTCCGGGCAAAACAATCTGCCAAACCACTTTACCAGTTTCTATGTCGAATGCGCGAAGAATCTTCTCTGCCGGATCGGCGGGATTATTGTACCTGCGATAGCCCGCGTCCTCCGCTTTGACGTAGGTGGTGCAGTCCTCCACCGTCATGACGTAATACAGATGCGTGGAAGGATTGTAGGCCGTTGAATACCAGTTGGTGGCGCCGCGAACTGCGGGACAGGTTACCGATCCCTGGACAGTGGTTTCGTTAGCCGGAAGCAGTTGCGGCGTCCAGGTCTCCTCGCTTATCCCGCTGGCCCAGTTCAGCTTTGTCACCATCTTGCTAGCCAGCAGCGGCCTGCCGTTTGTCCGGTCCAGAACATAGAGGAAGCCATTGCGGTTGGCATGCAAGAGCAGCTTGCGATCCTGGCCCTTCCACTTGGCATCCACCAACACAATCGGCTCATTCGCATCCCAGTCGTGAAGATCGTGCGGAGTGAACTGGTAATACCAGAGCATCTTGCCGGTCTTGACATCGATGGCCAGATCGCTGTTGGTGTATAGGTTGGAGCCGACCCGCTCGTCGCCGTCCGTATCCGGATGCGGGTTGCCCACGGCCCAGTAGAGCACACTCGATTCCGTGTCCGCGCTGCCGGTCAGCCAGGTTGCGCCGCCGCCCAGAGCCAGAGCCGAGCCCTTCCATGACTCGGCGGCAGGCGTTGTATCTCCGGGCTCTGGAATCGTATATAGCTTCCACGCGAGTTCTCCCGTTGCAGCCTTGTACGCGGCGACGAATCCGCGAATTCCATTGTCGCCACCGCTGACGCCGGTGATAACTAAATCGCCCACGACAAGGGGCGCGGAGGTGCCGCCATAAAGGCCCTTTGCGCCTTCGGGAGTATCCACGTCCCAGAGCAGAGCGCCGGTCAACCGGTGCAGCGCAATAAGATGAGCATCGTCGGTGAGATAGAAAACGCGATCCCCCTGCACGGCCACGCCGCGATTGACGCCGATGGCGGCATCGCTGGCGATAGCGGCTCCGGCGCTCTTCGGCCTCTCATAGCGCCATATCTCGCGGCCGGCCTTGCCGCTGAGCGCATAGACCTGATTGTTCCCCGTCACAAACATGACTCCATCCACAACTACCGGAGTCGTCTCCAGGCCATTGAAGAGGATCGAGTAAGTCCACTGCAACTGAAGCTTTGAGACATTGCTGCGATTCACCTGCTCCAGGCTGCTGTTGCGGTTGCCGTCAAGGGCGCCGTTGTAAGTCGGCCAATCTCCCTTCCTGGGGTGGGCAATAGCCTCCATCTCCGCCTGGGCAGGCGGCGTTTGCGGCTCTGTCAGCGGTCCTACGTCGGTGCCTTTCAAGCCACTCAGAAATACGAGAAGGTTCCGCTGCTCTTCCTCGGTTCCCTTATAGGCAGGCATCGCGGAGTGTTTGTCCGGAAGAAGCGCCAGATACTCGCTGTCAAGCAGCAAGTGCAATTTGCCATCCTTTGTTTGCAATACCAAATCGTGGCTGCCCTGGGCGCGCGCGAATCCGCGTAACATTCTTCCGTCGTTCAGCTTTACAGAAACCGTGCTCCAGCCGCCTGCAATCCTCGCATCCGGGTCGATCAGCGATTGTTTCAAATCCTCCATTTTTAGCATTTGCCCGGCGCTGGAAAGGTCTGGTCCCTTTGTAACTCCCCGGCCTCGAACCATGTGACATGTGGAACACTGCCCGCCGCCAAAGAATATGCGCTCTCCTGCTTTCGGATCGCCCAGAATGGCGGCCTCCGCCTCGACCGGACTGAGAGATCGCACGTAACGAGTCAGCTCGTCAATATCGGCTGGAGGCAGGGGAAAGGCCGGCATCTTATCCTTGCCTTTGCGGATGATATTCGCAATGTCACTGTCAGGCATACTCCGGAGCTTGGCGGAATTGACCAAGGACGCCGCGCGGTCCGTACCTCGCGCATCCGCGCCGTGGCACAGAGTGCAGATTCTTGTAAACAGCTTTGGGGCTTCCCCGGTCTGCGCTGGCTGCGGTTGAAGGTTGTTAGCGCCCTGCGCCCAGGCTGGCAACACGGCACAGCCAAATGCGAATAACAGCGCGAGAATCTGCAATGGGGACGGGCATCGGTGAAGAGGAGGCTTGCTCACATGCAGTTCGTCGACCGGTCGGGCTTGGAAGCCAGGAGGATCCATTTGACGATAATCGAGGTGCGGAGCGGAACCACGCTGAAGATAATCTTCCGCGCCCGCCGTTCGGCAACAGCCTGACTCACTCGTTCCAAGTTTCAACTCGCGTTCACTCCATGGATGGGCCGGGTTCGCGAACGGCGGTGCTCAATTCAGCCGCGCAGGTAAGGCTTCAGATAAGTATCGAGCGCCTTAAGGACAGCCGTTTTATCGTTTTCAGTCAGCGGCTCGGGCTTCTTGTTCGGGTCGCCCATTCCGGGTATGGGCCGCGACTTAGTGTTTTCCTTAAAGATTCCACGTGCCACCATCAGGTATTGATCGGCATGGGAGATGGAATCGAACGCCAGTATTCTTCCGAACATGTCGAATGCTTCCCGGGGCTTGCCTGCTTCATAAAGTTCGAAGGCTTGCTGATAGACATCCGCCAGCGCGACTACGGGACAATACCCGGCAAACCCAAGTTGCATCTCCTCGATCATGAGGCGAACTCCTTTGCCGGCAAAGACTCCAATCTTGTCGCCCGTCCGCTGGCGAATCTCAGTAACTCGCGCCAACGGATCGCCAGCCTCATCCTTGACCACGCGCATGGTGGGGATGGAGCGGAACATCTCGACGATCAGATCGACAGACATGTCGCCAATGGTCTGGACGAACAGAGGAAGATCCGTAGCATTGCCGATGGCTTTGTAATAACTCAGCATGGCTGCATCGTCTCCCTTCGGCGGGAGCGAGCAGATAGCGTCGGCGCCGTTCCTGGCGGCATGTTGCGCGAAGGCAACTGCACCCGGCAGATCGTTGTTCTGGGTTTGCACTCCGATGGCCAGCGCGGTCCTGCCGCCCTTGCCCGCCGCGAGGATCGCTTCCGCTCCGGCAAAGCGCTCGCTTGCGGACATGGTCGACCAGCCGCTGGCGATCTGGGGCCAGATGAAGCCGGGAACAGCGGCGCGGTTACAGAACTTCACCTCGGCAGCCAGGCAGTCGAGGTCCAGCTTATCGTCTTGGGTGAATGGGGTTTGGCCGATGGGAAAAAGCCCGCGAAAGGGCTTGGTTCCAAGGCTTGCGGATGGCGCCGCGAAGCCCGCGCGCGACAAGGCCGCGCCCGCTGAGATCAAGCTAAACGACTTCAGGACGGTACGGCGGTTCATCTCCTGCGCCATGAATTCCTCCCTGGTTAAGTTTCGGTATTGATATACAGGACTGGAATCGATCTGTCAAGCCTTTTCATCTCCACGGTGTCTTCAAGGCGCTTGTGAAAAAGCGCGGAGTATCCATTATTTCTATTCCAGGTTGGATCGTTGGAAGATAGAGTAGATAATTCTGTCCACGGACTGCACATTGACGAAGCAAACCATTAGGACGGGTACGGCGTCGTATCTCGAACTAACAGCCTTTATGATGTCGTTGGTGAGGCTTCAGAGAAGCAGCTCTTCAATGCGGCAGATTGGGTGTTCGGCGATTTGGGCAAAGACCTGGCGGAGAAAGTGTTCAAAAATGAGAGCGTTCAAATTGGCGCTGCCGGCCAGCGAGTAGATGACAACAGCACGTTTGCCATTGGCGTCTGATCCTGCGAAAGATAAACCTTCGATACTTGCGCGGGGCTGTGGGATCACAGTTCAATCGATCGCAGCTTATTATCGCCGGCGGCGACCAGCCTGGCCGAGTTGTGGTAGACTTCCGCCAACATCCAACTGAGACATTTTCCGGCCGCCTCCGATCGTTGCGGGGCAGCCGGATTCTGTAATGAGCCGCGGTTTATTTACCAAGTAATAAACAGCGGCGAGCCGGTTCACCTTTCCACAGGAGCGAACAGCCATGATCTCGATGCCTTCCCAGGTCTTCCGGGTGATCCCCGTCGATGCCTCTCTTCGTGTTGCCAGCCGTCCGCACAAGCAGCGCTGGCTGGCTGCACTGTGCGCTGTTCTGGCTGCGCTGTTCTGCGCCGGGGCAAGCATTGCGTCCGCCCAGACCGCCCACTTCAGCGGGGCGCAAACCACGCTCGGCAGCGGCTTTGATTTTCCGACTGGCGTGGCGGTAGACAGCAGCGGCAACGTCTACGTCGCCGATTACATGAACAACGCAGTGAAGGAGATTCTGGCGGTCAACGGCACCATCCCCGCCTCGCCCACCATCGTCACGCTGGGCAGCGGCTTCAACTACCCCGTCGCCGTGGCGCTGGATGGCAGCGGGAACCTCTACGTCGCCGAACAGGGCCCCGGCGGGGTGAACCCTATGGTGGAGGAGCTTTTAGCAGTCAATGGCAGTATTCCGGCCTCACCCACCATCAGAACGCTAACCCCCGTAAGCCTTCCCGGTGGAATTGCGGTGGACGGCAAAGGAAACCTCTATGTGACCGAGGCTTGCTACCTAGCTCTGGGTGGGAGTGGCGGGAACGGTGGGAGTGGAGTGAACGAATGCGGTTTTCTCACAGAGTTCCTGGCAGTGAACGGCAGCCTCCCCGCATCGCCCAATCAGGTAGAGTTTGGCAATAGCTTCAACTATCCCGGTGGCGTAGTCCTGGACAGCAGCGGAAACGTCTACGTGGCCGATGAGGGTGACAATGCGATCAAGGAAATTCTGGCGATCAATGGCAGCATCTCCGTAAATTCCCAGATCGTGACTCTGCATACCTTCACTGGTACTGCCGGCCCTGCCGGCCTGGAATTAGACGCGAGCGGGGACGTATTTGTCACCGATTTCGGCACCAATGATGTATACGAGCTTCTGGCGGTCAATGGCAGCATCCCGTCCTCGCCTGCCGTCATTACGCTGGGCAGCGGCTTCAATGAACCCTATGGCGCGACACTGGACGCGAGTGGGAACCTATATGTCGCCGACTCCGGAAACAACCGGGTGGTGAAGTTGTCACTCTCGGGCGGGAACTTCGGGTCGGTGAACATTGGCGCTACGAGTACGGCAATTCCCATGACCTTCACCTTCGACACGGCCGGCACGCTAGGCGGCATAGCCGTGTTGACGCAGGGGGCAACCGGGCTGGACTTCAAAGATGCCGGCACGGGAACCTGCAGGACGGGAACCGCATATACCGAGGGCCAAACCTGCACCATCAATGTGACCTTCACGCCCAGGTTCGCCGGAACCCGCACCGGAGCGGCAGTCCTCTACAGCGCACCCGGAAGCGTGGTTGCCACCGGCAACGTCCAGGGGATTGGCGTGGGGCCACAGATCAACTTTCTGCCTGGCGGAACAACCACCGTGGCCAGCTTTAGCGAACCCGAGGGCGTGGCGGTGGACAACAGCGGCAACGTTTATGTCTCCACCGACAGTGCAATATACGAGATGCTAGCGGTCAATGGCAACCTTCCCGCCTCACCTACGATTAACACGCTCACGGCAACTGGCGGTCGCTACTATAGTGTGGCGGTGGACGGCAGCGGCAACGTATACGCTGCGAACTACCCGGGAACCTCGGTGATAGAAATTGAGGCGGTCAATGGCACCATTCCCGCTTCACCCACCATCAGAACGCTGGCCAGCAGCTTCAATGAACCCGAGGGCGTGGCCGTGGACAGCAGCGGCAACGTATACGTCGCAGACACCATGAACAGAGCAATAGAGGAGATTTTTGCGGTCAATGGCACAATCCCCGCATCGCCGACTATCAGAACGCTGGCAACGGTGGCAGACTCCGCCGTCGGCTTCGTGGCGGTGGATACCAACGGAAACGTGTATTTCGACTGTTGCAGCAGTTCGCTTATGGAGATAGAGGCGGTCAACGGCAGCATTCCTGCCTCGCCCGTCATCAGAACAGTGGCTACAGGGGTCAGCGTCGAAGGCATTGCGGTAGACGGCAGCGGAAACGTCTTCACATCAGATATCAGCACCGGTAAGGTAAACGAGATACTTGCGGTCAACGGCAGCATCCCCGCGTCGCCTACCGTCGTCACGCTGAACGAAAACTCCTCTGGTCCCGCAGGCGTGGCTGTGGATGGCAGTGGGAACGTCTATGTCGCCTACCCCTCCAGCGATAGCGTAGCGAAGCTGAACTTTGCTGTCCCTCCCAGCCTGACCTTCGCGGATACTGCTGTAGGTTCCACCAGTAGTGACAGTCCGCAAACGGTTACTGTTACGAACGTCGGCAATGCCCCGTTGACCTTCCCAATTCTGTCGACCGGCAACAATCCGAGCATTGCGGGGAACTTCACACTGAATAGCAGCGGGGCTTCAGCTTGCCCGCTGGTAAGCGTAGGCTCCTCAGAGCCCGGAACGCTGGCGGCAGGCGCATCCTGTCAGTTGCCCATCAGCTTTATGCCTGCCGCTGCCACTGCACTCAGCGGATCGCTAGTGCTGACAGATAACAACCTGAATGCCGCTGCACCGGGCTACACCACACAAACCATCACGCTAAGCGGCGATGGATTTCAGCCTTTGCCGAGCTTCACCCTGAGCGCCGCGCCTGGATCTGTGACCTTAAATCAAGGCGCCTCTAGTACATCCACGATCACAGTGAATCCCACGAATGGATTCATTGGCGGCGTAACTCTGGCCGCGTTGGGTCTGCCCAGCGGAGTAACCGCATCGTTCACTCCGAACCCCGCAACCGGAACCAGTGTGCTCACACTTACAGCCACCAGTACTGCTCCTGCCGGAATCTACAATGTGACCATAGCCGGTAAGTTGTTCCCACAGACTGTAACGGCCAACCTCGTTCTGACAATCATTTCTGTACCAAGCTTCAGCCTCGACGCATCGCCTGCCTCGCTGACCATTGTCCAGGGAGGTTCCGGCACATCCGGAATCACGGTGACGGACCTGTACGGATTCACCGGCAGTGTCCAACTGGCCGCGTCGGGGTTGCCGAGCGGAGTAGCCGCATCGTTCACTCCGAACCCCACTACTGGAACCAGCACACTCACGTTGACAGCCAGCAGCTCAGCTACTCTCGGACAGACGCCAGTGACCATCACTGGAACCTCGGGCACCCTGGCCGAAACAGCTTTCCTCGCTTTGACCGTCAATCCTATGGTGGTCAATGCGCCGCCGCTGAGTAATTTTGGAGCCGTGAGCGTCGGGACGACAAGCCCGGTGATCCCCTTGACCTTTACCGTCGTCAACGGCGGCACGCTGGGCTCGACAGCCGTGCTGACGCAGGGAGCGGCCGGGCTGGATTTTGCCGATTCCGGGTCGGACACCTGCGTGGCAGGAACCGCCAATGCCGCCGGCCAGACCTGCACAGTGAACGTGACTTTCACGCCCAGGTTCGCCGGAACCCGCTATGGCGCTGTAGTGCTCAATGACACCAATGGAAACGTGCTGGCCACCGGCTACCTCCAGGGCACGGGCGTGGGTCCACAGGTCAACTTCCTGCCGAACACCGAGAGCACAGTCGCATCCAGCGGCCTGGCTTCGCCCGAAGGAGTTGCAGTGGACGGTAGCGGCACCGTCTATATCTCTGATGTCGGAAACAACGTGATATGGAAAGCGACACTGTTAGCGGGAAGTTACGTCCAGAGCGCGATCCCAACCAGCACCTTGAATGACCCCGTCGGGGTTGCGGTAGACGGAGGCGGCAACGTCTATATCGCCGATACCGGCAATAACCGGGTGTTGAAGGAGACCCCGTCGCCGGGTGGATACACCGAAAGCGTGGTCGCAAACCTCGTAAACAACGGCATCCTTTCTCCTATATCAGTCGCAGTAGATGGAAACGGCAATGTCTATTTCTTTGCAGCGGATAGTCAGGATTATGAAGGGAATCTATATGAGGAGACGCCGTTTGCGGGCAGCTACATTCAGAGCACAATACCTACTCCAGGTGTTTCCGACATTACCGGCATCGCGGTGGATGGGGACGGCAATGTCTATATCACCGACAGCCTGAGTAATCTCGTGGGCAAGGAGACGCTGACGACGGGAGTCTATACTCAAAGCCTCTTGCCAGCCAGCGGCCTGAGTTCGCCGAATGGGGTCGCTGTGGATGGGAGCGGCAATGTCTATATTGCTTATACGGCAGGTGGACAAGTAATCAAGGAGACGCTGTCGGCAGGCAGCTATATTCAGAGCGCCGTATCAACCAGCCCGCTGGATTGGCCGCTAGGGGTCGCTGTGGATGGGAGCGGCAACGTGTATATCACCGATAACTTCAATTTGCGGGTATTGAAGGAGGACTTCGCGGATGCGCCGAGCCTGAGCTTCGCCAGCGCGGCTGTGGGCTCAACCAGCACCGACAGCCCGCAGACGGTTACTGTGGAGAACGTCGGCAATGCCGCATTGAGCCTCCCGATTCCATCGACCGGGAACAACCCGAGCATTGCAGCGAACTTCAACCTAAATCGCAGCGGAGCCCCCGCTTGCCCAATGCTCAACACCGGTTCCTCGACGGCCGGAACGCTGGCGGCCGCCGCATCCTGCCTGTTGCCTATCAGCTTTGCGCCGACGGCGGCAGGCGCTCTCAGCGGCTCGCTGGTGTTGACCGACAACAACCTGAACGCTGCCGCTCCGGGCTATGCCACGCAGACCATCCTGCTGAGCGGCACGGGTACACAGGCGACGCCAACGATTACCTGGGCAACACCAGCGGCCATCACCTACGGCACGGCGCTGAGCGCAACTCAGCTCAACGCGAGCTCGACGGTGGCCGGAACTTTCACATACTCGCCTGCAGCAGGGACTGTGCTGGGAGCCGGACAACAAACCTTGACGGTGACTTTCGCACCCACTGATTCCACCGATTACACGCCAGCCTCGGCAAGTGTGACGCTGACTGTGAACAAGGCAACGCCGACGATAACCTGGGCGACGCCGGCGGCAATCACCTATGGGACGGCGCTGAACTCAACTCAGCTCGATGCCACAGCGAATGTCTCAGGCGCGTTTGCTTATAGCCCAGCGGCGGGAACCGTGCCGGCGGTAGGCACGGACACGCTGACTGTAACCTTCACTCCGGCTGATAGTACGGACTACACGGCGGCAACGGCTTCGGTTGTTCTGAAAGTGAATCCCGCGCCCAGCTTCACCCTCGGTGCCTCGCCCGCATCACTGACCATAACTCAAGGAGCTTCCGGCAAATCCACGATCGCGGTGACGGGCGAGAACGGATTCACCGGCGAGGTTACGCTGGCCGCGAGCGGCCTGCCCGGCGGTGTGACCGCATCGTTCGCAACAAATCCCACAACCGGAATTAGCGCGCTCACTTTTTCTGCCAGTAATACGGCTGTTACCGGAACTTATAACGTGACCATCAAAGGAACCTCCGGTTCCCTGACAGTAACCACTACGATCGCCCTCACGGTGAACGGATTCGCTTGCCATATCGCGTACACGATAGAAACTCAATGGAAGGGAGGCTTCGAAGCGGCCATCACCATCCATAACACCGGCGTCAAGGCCATCTCCAACTGGACGCTGACATGGACCTTTGCGAGTGGGCAGAAGATTACGGATATCTGGGACGGCACTGAGACGCAGAGCGGCGCAAACGTGACGGTAACCAACATGAGCTACAACGGCAGCATCCCCGCTGGGAGCAGTTACACCGGCTTGGGATTCAACGCAAGCTGGAACAACACCACGAACGCAGTGCCCATATCGTTCGCTGTCAACGGAACGACCTGTAAATAGAGGGTTGCAACGGCGCATTGCCGCATCAGCAGGGACGTGGGTGGAGCAGGCCAGTTGACCTGCTCCATCCTGTCTCTGAAGATGGATTCATATTGGCGCGCAAAGTATCGACAATCACGACGAGACAGAATCGGATTGAGAGAATACTCCGCTCTCAAAGGTGTTGGCCTCGGTATCGCTTCTGCAACTGGGGAGACTCATCTTGCGGCTGTTCTTCTACAATCAAGTTGAGATGTCCTACTTCTCCGGCTTTCCCTTCTTCATAGACTGGCATTGGCTCTGGCTCGGCGTGGCGGCCTTTCTGGCCGGGATGCTCAACGCCGTAGCCGGGGGCGGCTCGTTTCTGTCTTTTCCCGCCTTGTTGAACATGAGGATGCTGCCTGTCCAGGCCAATGCCACCAATACCGTTGCCCTGTGGCCGGGACAGCTCACCTCCATCGCCGCCTACCGCGACGACATTCGCAAGAACCTCCGTCTCGCTTTACCGATGGGAGTTGCCGGTCTGCTCGGCGGAACTGCTGGCGCGGTAGTTCTGCTCAACACGCCGCAGATGACCTTCCTGCGCCTGGTGCCCTGGCTGCTGCTGGTGGCCGCCTCCATCTTTGCTCTCTGCGGCCCGGTCTCCCGGTGGGTGGAACAGCTCAGACTGGCGAGCCGCAAGGGCGCTGTCGCCGGCGACCCTCATCCGCCGCGCCGTCTTCCCGTTTTTCTTTCCACCGTCGCGGTCTGCTTTTACATCGGTTACTTTGGCGCCGGCTCCGGCTTTCTGCTCATAACCCTGCTCTCGCTCTTCGGCTATCGGGATCTGCACGAGATTAACGCGCTAAAAGTCGTCTCGATCACTCTGGCCAATGGCATCGCATTCGTGATCTTCGTGGTCACCGGCCAGGTCGTCTGGCGCTACTGCCTGCTGGCCATGGCCGTCTGCGCCATCGGCGGCTACACCTCGGCCCGCTTTGCCCGCCTGGTCCCGCAGCCGGTGCTGCGTGCGCTTGTCATCTTCATCGGCTTTTCCATGGCCGCATGGTTCTTCTGGAGAAACCCCTAGAACATGACCCTCCTTGATCTGCTTCCACACTGGACGCCGCCGCACTGGCTTTTTGGCTGGATCGGTTCCACAGCCGCCGTCTGCACCACGATTTCCATTCTGCCCCAACTCGTCAGAGTGTGGCGGCGCAAGAGCGCGCGCGACATCTCCCTGACCATGTTTTTGCTCTTTAGCTTCGGCGTGGGCTGCTGGCTGATCTACGGCCGCGGCATCGGCTCCGGCCCCATCGCCGCCGCCAACGCCGTCACGCTGGCTCTGGCCCTCGCCATCCTCGTTCTCAAGCTGCGCTACGACCGGTGCCCGTAGCGGACAGCGGAAGGCCGGATAACATTCCGGCGCGCTTGGATATGCGGTTTCAATCGAAATTCATTCCGCCTATGGTCACACCGGGTATAGAAGTGCAACACTACAGAGTGCAAAGGAGAAAATCGGGTATGCGTCTCATTCTCACTCTACTGACGGGGGCAATGTTAACCATGGCAGCATTAGGACAAACAGAGGACACATTCCGCAAGACCTACGACGCCTACATCGCCGGGTTGAAAGCCAAGGATTTCCAGGCAATCGTGAAGCTGAGAACCGCGGACCAACAAAAAGAATTTACGGAAGGCGTGCCGCCCGGGCGAGATGCTGCGTACCACGCGGCGCTCTTCGAACAATCGCTCCAGGTAATGCCGGTTTCCTATGAGGTCCGGTTCGTCAAATTGTCGAAGGACGGCAATCATGCGCGGATGGTGGTGGTGGGCATGGTTCCCGTGCCGGTCGAAGCGCAGAAGGAAGCGAATTTGCCGCCCGAACAGAAGGTTCGAGTTACGGTTGCATTTGCCAAGGAAGCCGGCGTATGGAAGATGGGCGAATTGAGTTTTGGCTCCGAAGCCGAAGACAGCGCCAGGCCCAAGGACCTCAAGATGGGCCAGCGCGGCGACTACGGCGCGCAAGCCAACACCGATATTGGCGGCGAGATTCAGCGCATCGAGAAGCAGGCCGCCGGAACGGTCTACGTGATTCGCGTCGTCGACGAGGAGGATGCCGTGTTCGTGCCCGCGGCCCACGTGTCGGCGGATTTTACGGTCGGAGCTATCGTTTCCTTCCACGCCGTGAAGCACGGTAAGGATCCGCTGAAGTATTGGGCTGAATCGGCTGCATTGGTCGAGTAGAGTATGGGTGGAAGCATGTGGGCGCAGAGGGCCAAGCATCCTTCGGATGGCAGGTTTCACTTCTTGCCGTGATGCTGAGGGCGCTGGCGCCCATGGTGCGTGAGTGCTGGCGGGGCGGGGAACTGCGAAGCTCTGCGGGTGAACCGGATCCATGCACTCAAGCTGATGATTGAGAACTGAGAACTGGCAACTGACGGCTAGAATAGTGCCATGAGCCACGAAGGCATCCGCATTGAATCCAGGGACCGGGAAGTTAGCGGGACGGAAGAAAACCGCCCGCTGCCGCGCATCGCCGTCACCCCGGAGAAGGTCCGCGTGCTGCTGACCGAGGGCAAGGGGCTAGAGATCGATTGGGTCGACGGCCACAGAAGCGCCTGGAGTTTCGCCTGGCTGCGCGAGGCCTGCCCCTGCGCCACCTGCGTCGAGGAGCGCGCCCAGGAAGGCCGCAAGCCCGGTCAGCCCAAACCCAAGCCCGCCGCCGTGCTGCCCATGTACGCCCCGCCGCCCAAGCCCGCGAATGTCCATGCCGTAGGCCGCTATGCCATTCAGTTCAACTGGCTCGACGGCCACTCCGGCGGCATTTACTCCTGGGATTACCTCCGCCGCGTCTGCCAGTGCCGCGAATGCACCTTTGCCGCCGAGGAAACTACCGGCACACCCAACTAGGGCCTCTTCACACCGCCAGGACGGAGACCGGGGAGCCAATTCTCTCCAGTTCGAGGATTGATGGGCAGTGCAAGCTGGGGGACCCCAGCAACGGGCCTTATGTCACCGGAGCGGGAAAGAACACGAAAAGGATGGGGGGCGTTATCACGTTACATCCGGGCCGGGTCCATAATAACTCGCATCTTCATGAATCTATAGTTGTTACGAAAGAGCTGTGCAGTTGTAAACGACCTTCGTCGATCGCAACTGAAGATCGGCACACGCCGGACGAAGCGATATATGCAAGAGGGGGGAGAACATTTCCTACGAGCCCTGAAGTTTCTCCTTGACAAATCCTGCGGGATGAATATAGTGTTCGTTCGGTATTCAAACAATATGTTGTTTGCAATGCGAATTCGATTTAACCTCGGAGGCTCCAAATGACGCCACGCAGAATCATGCGACCCATTTTCGGGTCCATCTTTGCTCTCTTCGTACTCGGTTTCTCGCACGCACTCCTGGGGCAGGCAGTGACCGCAACGCTGCTGGGGACGGTGACAGATTCCACCGGCGCAACCATTGCCAATGCCAAAGTTACGGCTACCGAAGCGGGAACGGGCGCGCTTCACCTGTCGGTAACCAATGAAAGCGGCAACTTCACCATCCCCGACTTACAACCGGGTCCCTACACTTTGACGGTCGAAGCCAAGGGGTTCAAGAAAGCAACCCAGGAGAACATCGACGTTGCCAGCAACTCATCCACTCGCGTCGATCTCACTTTGGTACCCGGCAATGCGTCGGAGACCATCGTCGTAACCACTGCGCCTCCCGCGCTCCAGACGGATCGCGCCGACATCAGCACTAAGATCGAGTCGGTAGATCTGGTCGATATGGCGCTGGGCACCAACCGTAACTTCCAATCGCTTCTCAACGTGGTTCCCGGTACCGCGCCCGCGGTCTTCCAGCACTCTCAGTTCTTCAACGCGGCCAGCGCCCTGCAGACTGAAGCCAACGGACTCCCGCGCGAAGGCAACCTCTATCAGATTGAGGGCATCGACGACGACGAGCGCACCGGGCTCTTGCAGATCATCATTCCTCCGGCGGAAGCTATTGCGTCGGTCGACATCTCGACCAATAACTTCGAAGCCGAGCTTGGCCGCGCCACCGGCGCGGTCACCAATGTCACTCTCAAGTCCGGCACCAACAACGTCCATGGTTCGGCCTTCGAATTCATCCAGAACAACGACCTCAACGCCCGGCCCTACTTCTCAACCATCCCTCTGGGCCATCTCTCTTACAACTACTTCGGCGGCGCCGTCGGCGGCCCCATCTTCAAGGACAAGCTGTTCTATTTCGGCGATTATCTGCACACCACCGATCACGAGGCCATCAGCAACACCTTCACCATTCCGGATTCCCGTTACTACACGGCAAGTACATCGAACCCCGGCTTTATCGACCTGAGCTCAATGTTTGGAGCAGGATCGAACTGCTCGTACGGGACCGCCCCCTATTGCGTCGGCCAGATATTCGACCCGACAACTTACACCAATGGCACCGCGCACATTGGCACTGCGGCGGATCCGCGCCCGGCCTTCAAGAACAATCAGATTCCGGTCAGCCTGGTGAATCCGGTCTCGCTCGCCATTCTGCAAGATGTCGATGCGGCGGCGGCGGAGTACGGGGTTTTGACGACCAAGCCCATGCTCGCCCCGACGAACAATTACTCCTCAAACCTCCCTTTCACCAAGACCACGGACAGCTTCGACACCAAGATCGACTACACCCCCACTGAGAAGAACCATCTCAGCGGCCGCTTCAGCTTTCAGCGTGTCGTCACCTTCCAGTCGGCCGCCTTTGGAGCCTTCCTTGGCGGACCCGCGGGAAGCGGTTTTGAAGGCACCGGCGATCAGAAGGCGTATAGCACAGGCGCAAACTACGATCATGTGTTTTCGCCCACCTTCTTTACCGAAGCTCGCGTGGGCGTCGCCCACCTGCGGAACAACGCGCAAACCAACGACTACGGCACGGACGATGCCACCACCCTCGGCATCAGCGGCGTAAACATTTCCGGTCAGCCGTTCACGAGCGGGCAGACCAACGTCTCCATCTGCTCCAGTGTCCCCGCTCCTGGTACAGCCTGCTCAACCGCTGCTTTCTCCAACCCCTTGATGGGTTACTCCGCATCCGAGCCCTGGATCAGAGGCGAGGCCAATATCGACTTCGTCAACATCTGGACCAAGATACGCGGCAATCACACCATCAAGGCCGGCATGGACCTTCGCCGGGTGCGCGACGACCTCCTGCAGGACCAGACCTTCAGCCCCCGCGGCGCGTACACCTTCGCGGACGCTCAGACCTCCGAAGCAGGCGCCACGACCAACATCGCGAACTACACCGCCAGCTTCCTCCTCGACCAGCCAACCGAGGTGGGCCGCGATCTCAACACCTTCTTCCCCTGCTACCGGCAGTGGTGGTTCTTTGCCTTCGCCAGCGATAAATGGCAGGCTACGCCCAAGATGACTGTCGATCTCGGCGTGCGCTGGGAATTCTATCCCCCCGCTACCCCGAAGAGTGCGGGCGGCTTCTCCAACTACAACCCGGTCAACAACACCCTCGTTCTGGCAGGATTGTCCGCCAATCCCTCCAACCTGGGCATGACGGTGAAATACAAGAACTTCGCTCCGCGCACCGGTATCTCCTACCGGCTCCGCAACGATACGGTCGTCCGTGCCGGTTTCGGCATCAGCTACACGCCCTTCCCGGATAACACCTACGCCTACGACTACCCCGTTCGCTCAAACCTCACCTATGCGTCCGGGGCCCCTTCCGCCTATACGCCCGCTGAGGAACCCGTCACGACTTCCACTTCCAGTTGCCCTGCCACCGGAGGAGAAGCCATAGCCACCTTCCAGTGTGGCTTCCCGGCGCCGGCTACGGTTCCGATTCCTTCCAACGGAATCATCCAGGCCAATACGACTCAGCTCATCGACCAGTCCTACAACGTCATTGGCACTATCACGCCATGGGGAAGCTATTCCATGGATTACAGAAATCCTTACGCCGAGTCCTGGAACGTAGCCGTGGAGCAGGCCTTCCGCGGCAATCTCTCGCTGCAGGTGGCCTATGTGGCCAACCATGGCGTGCGTATCGATACCAGCCAAAACATCAACCTTCCCAGCACCTATGGCGGCGGCTCGGCCTCGGATCCTGAGGATACCGTTGCGTATACAGGCGGAGCCACCGGGCGCACCGCCGGAACCTTTATCTCCTTCATGGGCTTCTCCTCTAACTACGAGTCGCTGCAGACCCAACTCACGAAGCGTATTTCACACGGACTCACCTTCACCTCCGGATTCACATGGGGCAAGGGCTTGGATTACATGAACGCCGACGATGGGGGGGGCGGGGCGAGTAGCGGTCTCCAATTCTACATCAACCAGCGCAGAAACTACGCCCCAACCGACTTCGACCGCAAGACCAACTTTGAGCAGACCTTAACCTACGACTTGCCCGCCGGCCGCGGTCACAAGCTTCTGGATTCTGGAGTTGGCGACGCCGTTCTGGGAGGCTGGAAGCTCTCGGGATTGGTCTCTATCGTCTCCGGTATGCCGTTTACCGTCCAGGCGAGCACCTCCTCGCTCAACACCCCTGGAACCGCGCAGACTGCAACTCTGACCGGGAGCTTCAAGGCGCTTCACGGCATTGGGTCCGCCTCGCCGTGGTTTCAAAACGATCAAGGCGCGCTGGGTAGTAGTGCTACCTGGCAGCAGCCCACTGGCTGCACCGGCCAATCGCCTTGCACCGCCCCCGTTCTCGGCAATACCGGCAGGAACCAATTCCGGGGTCCGGGCTACATTCAAGACAACGCCTCTCTCTTCAAGAAGTTCACCCTCTTCCGCGAAACGGCGCTTGAATTCCGCATCGACGCCTTCCAGTTGAGCAACACGCCGCAATTCGGCCAGCCAAGCAGCACTATTACGTCCTCATCCTTCGGCGAAGTCACCAGCACCCTCGGCAGCGGCCAGGGCAGCGTGAACGGCGTCGGAGGCGGACGCACTCTGCAGGGATCGCTTAAGATCACGTTCTAAGCCCATCCCGGTTAACTTCCGCTCCACTGGCCGGTCATCGCTTGCCTGGGTGACCGGCCATTTAACATAAGCATGCCGGTTCTATCGGCCCGGCCCGGCCTCACGAGCCAAAGGAGCAACATGGAAGGCTTTTCCAGGCGGAGTTTTCTTGGAGGAGCAGGCATGACCGCTGTAGCCTGCGCTGCTCGTCCGCTATTTGGAATGGTGGAGGCATCGAAATCTCCATTCAAGATTTCCGTCATCAACGATGAGATCTCGCAGGACTTCGACCGCGCCTGTTTTGTCGTTGCACACGATTTCGGTCTTAGCTGGATAGAACTTCGCTCCATGTGGGGAAAGAATGTCACGGATTTAAGCGCGCCTCAGATCGACGAAGCGAACAAGATCCTCACCAAATACAACCTGCTTGTGACCGACATCGCCAGTCCGCTCTTCAAGACCGATTGGCCGGGCGCGCCTAAGTCCCCCTATGGGTCAAAGGCCGACCTGCACGGAGCGGCCGAGGTAACGTTCAAAGAACAGGATGAGATACTGGAGCGGAGCATCTCCCTGGCCAAACAGTTCAAGACAGAGAAAATCCGCTGCTTCGACTTTTGGCGGCTGGACGACGTGGCTCCCTACCGCGCGGCCATCGATGAGAAGCTGCGTTTGGCTGCGGAGGCCGCCGGCAAGCAGGGGATTCTGCTTCTGCTGGAGAACGAATTCGCCTGCAACACCGCGACCGGCCGCGAGGCTGCGCGAACGATGAATGCGATTCGGTCGCCGCATCTGGCGCTCAACTGGGACCCCGCCAATGCCGTCATGCGCGGCGAACTCGATGCCTATCCAGGTGGCTGGGAGGCCTTGCCAAAGAATCGCATTCACCACTGCCACTGCAAAAATGCCGTCAAGAGCGCGGAGGGCAAGATCGAGTGGTCGCCGGTCGATAAGGGATTCATCGACTGGGCAGCGCAGTTCCGCGCGCTCAAGCAGGCCGGCTTTCGCGATGCGGTCAGCCTTGAGACGCACTGGCACGGAGCCGCCACTGAGGAGGAGTCTTCCCGCATCAGTTGGGCGGGCATGAAGCAAGCCTTGAAGGATTCCGGAACCCTATAGATCCGCAGAGGGATGTGTTGCGGTCGCAACTGCAATTGATCGTCCCCAACTTTGTTACTCAGATGGAGAGGCAAACATTGGTCACTCGACGTGAATTCCTCGATACGCTTACCGCCGGAGCGGCAGGTTTGGCTATTGGCTCGACCGCCAAGAGCTATGGGCAGATACTGGGCTCCAACGATCGCCTCAACTTTGCGGTGATAGGCCTAAATGGCAGAGGTAATGCTCATCTGGCCTCGATTAAGGCAAACAAGGAGACCGCCCGCGTCTCTCATGTTTGCGATGTGGATGGCGCTATTCTGAAGAAGTTTGCAAGCGACGCCGAGCACGAGTTGGGCTATGCCCCCGCCACAGACAAGGACTTTCGCCACATCCTCGAGTTGAAGGAGGTGGACGCCATCACCATCGCCACCCCCGACCACTGGCACGCTCCGATGGCCATCGCCGGCGTGCAGGCCGGAAAGCACGTCTATGTGGAGAAGCCATGCAGCCACAATCCGGCCGAGGGGGCGCTGCTGGTGGAGGTTCAGCAGAAGTATGGAAAGCTCGTGCAGATGGGCACGCAGCGGCGCTCGAACGCCCTCATCATTGAGGCTGTGGACAAGATCCGCAATGGACTGATCGGCACGCCTTACTACGCCAAGGGCTGGTACAGCAACACGAGAAAATCGATCGGAATAGGCAAGGAAGCACCTGTGCCGCCGCAGCTCGACTGGGATCTCTGGCAGGGGCCCGCGCCGCGGAGTCCGTACCGAGACAATGTTCATCCATATAACTGGCACTGGTTCAGAACCTGGGGCACAGGCGAGACCCTGAACAACGGCAGCCATGAGATCGATGTCTGCCGCTGGGCGCTGGGCGTCGATTATCCGCAACGGGTAACTTCCTCGGGCGGGAGATACCACTTCAAAGACGACTGGCAATTCTACGATACACTTGTGACGAGTTTTGACTACAGCGACAAGTTGATTTCCTGGGAGGGAAAGTGCTGCTCCGGGATGCAATACTACGGGCGCGACCGCGGTTCCACGATCATGGGAACCAGCGGCTCGATACTTATCGATGCGGGCGGCTATGAGGTCTACAATCTGAAGGGGAAAAAGACCGCTGAAACCAAGGCCGGAGTTGCAAACTCATCCTCCGATCTGCAGGGACGCGACGGCATGACGGACTTGCACTTCGCCAATTTCATCGCGGCAATCCGCAAGGGAGAGAAGCTCAACGATCCCGTCGCTATCGGCAACGTCGCCGTTACTATGCTTCATCTTTCCAACATCGCCTGGGAAGTGAACCGGGAACTCGCGCTCGACAGAACGGATGGGAAGATACTCAACGATCCAGAAGCCATGAAGATGTGGGGCCGCGAATACGAGAGCGGCTGGGCGCCGCGCCTGTAATCGCTGCCGGTAGCACCCAAGGAGTTTCCAACTCATGAAGCATCCTATCTCACGCCGCAACTTCGTTCAATCGGGCGCGCTGCTTGCCGCGGCGTGCGCAGCGTCGAGCGCGGTTCCCGCGCTGGCCGAGCTTCGGGCCGCTACGGGAAAGCCGTCGCCGATTCACCTGGGGCTGGCCAGTTACACGTTTCGCAATTTCAGCCGCGCACAGACGATCGGCTTCATGAAGCAGCTCAACGTCACCGGGCTGAATGCCAAGGATGTGAAAGATCACCTGCCCATGGACCCGGCGGAAGAAGCAAAGGCGCTCGAAGACTATGCGGCGGCCGGCATCAAACTCCACGCAGCGGGAGCTATTTACTTTCGAAAGGACGAAGACGACGACATTCGGAGCAAGTTTGAGTATTGCAAGCGGGCCGGAATTCCCGTGATCGTCGCGGGCGACCCAACGCCCGAGACCCTGCCCCGCATTGAAAGGTTCGTGAAGGAATACGACATTCGCATCGCGCTGCACAACCATGGGCCGGAGGATAAGTTGTGGCCTTCGCCGCTGGATGTGCTTGCGTCAATCAGGAAGATGGACCCGCGCATCGGATGCTGCATCGATGTCGGCCACACGGTGCGGGCCGGTACAGACGTCGTTCAGGCCATCCGTGAAGTCGGTCCGCGGCTGTTTAACGTTCACATGAAGGATCTGACGGATTTCCATAGTAAGGAGAGTCAGGTCGCCGTGGGAGACGGCCTGATGCCGGTGCGCGAGATGTTTGCAGCGCTTATTGCCATCCACTACAAGGGATTTGTCGATCTCGAATATGAGATTCATGCCGACGATCCGATGCCCGGCGTCATAGCCAGCTTTGCGTATATGCGGGGAGTTATAGCAGGTATGGGATTTGAAAACCATGGTTGAGGCGCCCAATTGCGATACTGCCAGGCCGATGCGCCCGCGCATTGAGAACCCACACGCGAGCGCGTAACATGCCGATTTCCAGAGGGGGAGCGCGAAAGTTTAAGATAGAGGAGCAATCTGGCGGCGGAAGGCTTTCACCGTCCCGACGGTACTTGGCCAGCAGTGTATACTGGTGGTCTGACCTCCCTGGTGGTCAGACCACGAAGCCTCTCAGCGAAAGGTTTGTGTTCGAATCATGTTGATCCATGAAGACCGTTTGTTTCCTGCTGAACCCGAAACACGAAGAATTGCCAGGGCGCTCTATGCGCATGTGAAGGGGTTACCGATCGTCAGCCCGCACGGGCACACGAAGGCGGCCTGGTTTGCGAACAACGAGCCTTTCCCCGATCCGGCAAAGCTCTTTGTGCAACCCGATCACTACGTCTATCGCATGCTCTTGAGTCAAGGCATCTCGATGGAGGATCTTGAGATCGGCGAGCCGGAGATGAAGGATCCGCGCAAGGTATGGCACATCTTTGCCAGCCATTACTATCTGTTTCGCGGAACGCCCACTCGCATGTGGCTGGATTTTGCCTTTCAGGAGCTCTTTGGACTGCGGGAGCGGCTTTCAGCGAAGACCGCCGACCTCTATTTCGACACCATCAACGAGAAGTTACGGACGCCGGAGTTCCTGCCCCGCGCCCTCTACGAGCGCTTCAATATAGAGGTGCTGGCGACCACCGAACCTCCCTTCGATTCGCTAGAGGATCACAAGGCCATCCGCGAATCGGGCTGGAAGTCAAGGATCATTCCCAACTTCCGTCCGGATGCGGTGGTCGATGCGGAGTTCAAGGGATTCGCGGACAACATTGCCCTCATGAGCCGGCAAACCGGGGAAGACACCGCGACCTGGCCGGGCTACCTGAACGCATTGCGCAAGGAGCGGGCCCGCTTCCGCGAACTCGGCTGCACGGCTACCGACCACGGCCATCTCACCGCGCAAACCGCCGACCTGCCCACGGCCGAGGCCGCGGAACTCTACCGTCAGGTGCTTTCCGGCAAGGCCGATTTGGCGCAGCAGGAGCTGTTCCGGGCACAGATGCTGACCGAGATGGCGCAGATGAGCCTGGAAGATGGGCTAGTGATGCAGATCCATCCTGGGGCGGTGCGCAACCACAACCCCAAAGTCTATGAGCGCTACGGCCGCGATGTGGGCTGCGATATTCCCAGGGCGACCAATTTCGTGGACGCGCTGCACCCCTTGCTCAACCGCTTCGGCAACGAGCGCAACCTGACCATCATTCTTTTCACGCTGGACGAATCCACCTACAGCCGCGAACTGGCGCCGCTGGCGGGGCATTATCCGTGCCTGCGCCTTGGGCCTCCGTGGTGGTTTCACGACAGCCCCGAGGGAATGATGCGCTTCCGCGAGCAGGCGACAGAGACGGCGGGCTTCTACAACACGGTCGGCTTCAACGACGACACCCGCGCATTCCTTTCCATCCCGGCCCGGCACGATGTGGCGCGGCGCATCGACTGCGCATTTCTGGCCCGGCTCGTCGCCGAGCACCGGCTGGACGAGGACGAGGCCTTCGACGTGGCGCATGAGCTAACCTATGGACTGGTGAAAAAGGCCTATCGGCTGTGAGGAGCGGAGCATGGCGGGAAGCACGAATCTCGAAGTTCTTGACCAAAGCGGCTCATCGTCCGGCGCGCGGATAGGACATGTGCGCTGGACCATCTGCGCCATGCTCTTCGCCGCCACCACGATCAACTACATGGACCGCTCGGTTATCGGTTTCGTGAAGCCAACGCTGATGAAGAGCGTTGCCGATCACGGCATCGGTATGACCGACCGCGGCTACGGCTACGTCACAGCCGCCTTTATGGTTGCATATGCGCTCGGCCTGCTCGTAGCGGGGCGCTTCGTCGACAAGGTCGGCACGCGCATCGGCTACATGGTCATCATGGGCGTCTGGAGTCTCTCGGCCATGGGTCACGCACTGGCCAATTCGGTGCTCCAGTTCGGCATAGCGCGCGCCTTTCTGGGGATCGGCGAATCCGGCAACTTTCCCGCCGCCAACAAGACAAACGCCGAGTGGTTCCCGCAAAAGGATCGCTCCTTCTCTTTCGGCATCTTTAACTCCGGCGCCAACATGGGCGCCATTCTGACCCCGGCCATCATACCCTGGGTGATCCTTCGCTTCGGTTGGCACTATGCCTTTCTGTTTACCGGCCTGTTCAGCATGACGTGGATTCTGTTGTGGTACTTTACATACCGCAAGCCCGCCGAGCATCCCACCGTGTCCGCCGCCGAGCTGGCTTACATCAACCAGGGGACAACAGAAAAGGAAGAAGCCACGACACCGTGGGCTAACTTGTGGGGTATCCGCCAAACCTGGGCGTTTGCCATCCCCAAGTTTCTCACCGATCCTGTCTGGTGGTTCTATCTCCTCTGGCTGCCCTCTTACTTTAGCGCGCACTTTAGACTGGACATAGCGCATCTGGGGCTGCCTCTGATTATCATCTACAGCGCTTCGACTGTTGGCAGCGTCGTGGGAGGTTACATACCCGCGCCCTTCATCCGCATGGGGCTTACGGCAACGCGCGCGCGGCTAGGAGCGATGCTTCTATGCGCCGGCCTCGTCGTTCCCGTCTTTCTGATCAACTACACCAGCTCCGAATGGGCCGCAATCGGATTGCTGAGCTTGGCGGCGGCTGCGCACCAGGGCTGGTCTTGCAACCTATTCACAACAGCTTCGGATATGTTCCCGCGCAGCGCCGTGGGTTCTGTTACCGGCATCGGCGGCATGGCCGGAGCGGTCGGGGGCGCGCTGATGATGGTCTACGCGGGCGATATTGTGCAATTGACGGGCAGCTATGCTTCCCTCTTCGACTTCTCTGCCAGCGTTTATCTCATTTCAATGCTTATCCTGGTCCTGTTCGCTCCCGGACTGAAAAAGGTGGATTTTGTCGCATGAGTCTTTACTGCGCAACGGGAAGCGCCGATACCGATCTAACTCCTCAGCAGCTGAACGGCCTGCTGGCGGAGGGTCTGGCCAAGCTCGGTCCGCGCAACAAAGTGCTTGCCGTGCCGCCCGATCAAACCCGCGAACACTCTCGCGCCGGCGAGCTGACCCGCTATGCGTGGCAGCACTACGGCGACCGCCTGAAGGCGGTTCTGCCCGCGCTCGGCACGCATACCGCAATGCGGCCGGACCAGATCGCCCATATGTTCGGCGATGTACCGCAAGAACTCTTCCGCGTCCATAACTGGCGTATGGACGTCGAGACGCTGGGCGAGGTTCCAGCCGACTTCATCCGCGAGCAGTCGGAAGGGAAGCTGAGTTATGCGTGGCCGGCGCAGGTCAACAGGCTCATTTCGCAGGGTGGCTTCGATCTTATCCTCTCCATCGGCCAGGTCGTGCCCCACGAAGTGATCGGCATGGCCAACTACACAAAGAACATCCTGGTGGGCACGGGAGGCCGCGAGAGCATCAATCGCAGCCATTACCTGGGTGCCGTCTACGGCATGGAGAGCATCATGGGCCGCGCCGCTAATCCCGTGCGCAACGTGCTGAGTTATGCCTCGGACCATTTTCTGCGCCACCTGCCCATCGTCTATGTGCTAACCGTGGTCGGACGGCGCGCGGACGGCGGGCTGGCGGTGCGCGGCCTGTATATCGGCGACGACATCGAGTGCTTCAACCTGGCCGCCGACCTTAGTCTCAAGGTGAACTTCGAGATGCTCGACGAGCAGATCGGGAAGGCAGTGGTCTATCTCGATCCGAGCGAGTTTCACTCCACCTGGCTGGGCAACAAGGCCATCTATCGCACGCGCATGGCGCTGGCCGACAATGCGGAGTTGATTGTGCTGGCTCCGGGCGTAAAGGAATTCGGCGAAGACAAGACCATCGACAGCCTGATTCGCAAATACGGCTATCGCGGAACCCCGGCCACGCTGGACGCGGTGAATTCTAACGCGGATTTGGCCGGCGATCTGAGCGCCGCCGCGCATCTTATTCACGGCTCATCGGAAGGGCGCTTTAAGATTACCTGGTGCCCCGGCCACCTGACACAGGAAGAGGTGGAGGGCGTGGGATTCAGTTATGGCGACTTGAACGAAATGCTGACTCGCTACAATCCTGAACAGCTAAGCCACGGTTATAACACGATCGGCGGCGAAAAGGTGTTTTTCATCGCCAATCCCGGCTTGGGGCTGTGGGCGCATCGCAGCCGGCTGTAAGTGAGAACTGGATTGACCGACTTAATTCAAAAAGGGGTGTAACTTGGATAAGACAACAGCCGCTGGAAGTGGACAGAAGCCGGAGGATGCGCAGCCAGTCTGCTTCAATCTGGCGGAACTAACGAGGATGTACGACTTTACGGGCAAGACCGTGGCCATTACCGGCGGCGCCGGAGTTCTGGGAGGCGAAATTGCCGGCGCGCTGGCCGGATGCGGCGCAGCGGTCGCCATCCTGGACGTGAATGCGGAGGCCGGCAAGGCGCTGATCGAGAAGATGGGAGAGCGAGGCAAGCAGATTACGTTCTTCAAGTGCGATGTGCTGAATCGCGAGAGCATCGGCCAAACAGCTCAGGAGGTAGTGAGCCATTTCGGCAAGCTGGATTGCCTGATCAACGGCGCCGGAGGCAATAAGCCCCAAGCCACAACCAGCGCCGACTTGAAGTTCTTCGATCTTCCCACCGACGCCGTGCGATGGGTCTTCGACCTGAATGTGCTGGGCACGATTCTGCCCTCGCAGGCATTCGGCAAGGTCATGGCGGAGCAGGGCTATGGCGTGATTCTGAATATCTCGTCGATGAACTCATTCCGCCCGCTGACCCGCATCCCGGCCTACTCGGCGGCCAAGGCCGCGGTCAGTAACTTCACACAATGGCTGGCCGTGCACATGGCTCAGGAATATACGCCGAAGATTCGCGTGAACGCCATCGCGCCCGGCTTCTTTCTCACCAATCAGAACCGCTTTCTGATGCTCGACAAGGAGACCGGCGACTGGACCGCGCGAGGCAAGACGATCGTCGCGCACACGCCGATGGGGCGGCTTGGCGAATCCAAGGATCTCTTTGGCTGCGTGCTGTGGATGCTCTCGCCCGCTTCAGAGTTCGTGACCGGCGTGGTGATTCCTGTCGATGGCGGTTTTTCCGCCTTCAGCGGCGTGTAGGCGCTGAGCAGAATTATTGCCGCACGCAAGTAGATTCTTTCGAAATGGAGAATGTATGTCAGAAGCATCGTGCGATATCGGCCTGATCGGCCTCGCAGTCATGGGACAGAATCTTGTCCTCAACATGAACGACCACGGCTATAAAGTTGCCGTCTTCAACCGCACCGTCTCCAAGGTGGACGACTTTCTGGCCAATGAGGCGAAAGGAACCAAGGTCGTGGGATCCCACTCGATCGAGGAGCTGGCAGCACTGCTCAAGCGGCCGCGCCGCATCATGCTGATGGTCAAGGCCGGCGACACCGTGGACCAGATGATCGATCATGTGCTGCCGTTCCTGGAAGCGGGCGACATCGTCATCGACGGCGGCAACTCGCTGTTCACAGATTCCACCCGGCGCACGAAGTATCTCGCCGCAAAGGGCATTCTGTTCATCGGCACGGGTGTTTCCGGCGGTGAAGAAGGCGCGCGCTTCGGCCCCTCGATCATGCCCGGAGGCAATCCGGCAGCGTGGCCGCATGTGAAGGACATCTTCCAGGCCATCGCCGCCAAAGTCGAGGACGGAACCCCCTGCTGCGACTGGGTGGGCGAAGACGGCGCGGGCCACTACGTCAAGATGGTCCATAACGGCATCGAGTACGGCGATATGCAACTGATCTGCGAGGCCTACGATCTGTTGCAGCGCGGCCTGGGACTTACCGCCGATGAACTGCACGATGTCTTCGCCGAGTGGAACAAGGGCGAGCTGGACAGTTACCTGATCGAGATATCCAGCCATATCTTCGCCAAGAAGGACGAAGACAGCCAGCCGCTCCTCAATAAGATTCTGGACACGGCGGGCCAGAAGGGCACCGGCAAGTGGACTGTCTTCAGTGCGCTCGATCTCGGCCAGCCGGTAACTCTGATCGGCGAGTCGGTCTTCGCGCGCTGCCTGTCGGCGCTGAAGGAAGAGCGCGTCGAGGCATCGAAGATACTCGAAGGGCCGGCGCCTAGGATCGTCGACGGCGAGCGCGCCGGGTTCATCGAGGACGTGCGCCGCGCGCTCTACTGTTCGAAGATCGTCTCTTACGCGCAGGGTTACATGCTGCTCAGGGCCGCGGCCAAGGAGAATGGCTGGAACCTGAATATGGGCGGCATCGCGCTGATGTGGCGCGGCGGATGCATCATTCGCAGCCGCTTTCTGGGCAAGATCAAAGAGGCCTTCGACAAGGACAAGGGGATCGAGAATCTTCTGCTCGACAGCTTCTTCTACGCAGCGCTCAATCAGTATCAGGCTTCGTGGCGCAAGGCGCTGGTTTACGCTGTGCAGATGGGCGTTCCCACCCCTGCATTTTCTACCGCGCTGGCGTTCTTTGACGGCTACCGGACGGCGCGGCTGCCCGCCAATCTGGTGCAGGCGCAACGCGACTACTTCGGCGCGCACACCTATGAGCGCACCGACAAGCCGCGCGGTGAGTTCTTCCACACCAACTGGACCGGCCATGGAGGCCGGGTTTCGTCTACGACTTATACCGTTTAGCTCCCCCACTGGAATGCACGCGGATCTCCCGATGCCGCCGGGCGGCTCCTTCCCACAGAAAGAGGCCCTCGGTGCCGCCGCCATTTCCGTGCAATATCGTACCGTTTGAATCCACGCGGAAGCGGGCTTGGTTCGAAGCAGCGACTAGCTGACCATCTCTGATAGAATCTAATGCAGTCGTACCGACGCTTCAAAATGCCTTTCTCGGCGCGACCTTCCACAGCCCCAATCGGAGATGGAAATGGCTAAGATGCCGACGCCGCGTTTCTCGTTTACCAACAGATTCAGCGCGTCGAATAAAGTGCCCCGGCAGATCAATCGAAATCTCATCTTCAACCAGATACGCATCAAGCAACCCATCTCTCGCGCGGATTTGGCGCGGGCTTCGGGACTGCAGAGAAGCACCGTTTCGCTCATCGTCGAGGAGCTGCTTGCCGAACGATGGATCGTCGAGGGATCGATGGGCCGGCTTCCCCGCGGCCGAAGACCCACCTTCCTGAATCTGAACGATCAGCGAGGCGTGCTTGCGCTGGATATCCATCCTTCGCAGACCACGCTGGCCGTGACGGACCTCGGCGGCAAAATCGTCGCGCAGAACATAATCGAGCTTCCCGTCAATCCCCAAAAGGTCCTCAACGCCATTGTGGATGCGATTCGAAAGATGATCGTCGCCAATAGCGGCCGGTCCTTCGAGGGCATTGGTATCAGTCTGCCAGGGCGTTTCGATCCTCACCTGGAGAGATTTGTCTTCGCGCCCAACGTAACTTGGCCCATTCAACGCATCAAGTCCCGCGTGGAACAGGCCACCGGCCTGCCGGTTGTGGTGGACAATGTCGCCAATGCATGCGCATTGTCCGAGGTCTGGTTCGGCGACAGTGACGGTATGCACGACCTAGTCGTGGTCAATGTGTCGGAGGGAATTGGCGCCGGCATCTTTGCCAACGGCCGGATCATCCGCGGAGAAGCAGGCTCTGCCGGTGAGTTCGGTCATGTGCAGGTTGATCCGAATGGATTGCCGTGCGGTTGTGGAAGCCGGGGATGCTGGGAGACGGTTGCCTCAAATCGCGCCGGGATGCGTTACTACACGGAGATCACAAACAAGCCTTTGGCGTCCTTTGACGCGCTTCTCGAGTTAGTCGAGGCGGGAGATCCAGCGGCGAAAGAGGCAATCGATAGGATGTGCGCCGCGCTCGGCCGCGGAATGCATATGATCGCGTCCTCTCTGGCACCAAGCGAGATCGTCGTCGTGGGCGACATTACGCCGCTCTGGCATTTAGCAGGCCCCCTGGTCGAGGCCCAAATGCGCAGAAACCCATTGGTGCGAGTTCCCAGGCTACGGGCCGCGCACGAAGGCAAAAAGGCGCGATTGCGCAGCGCTGTGGCTCTGGTGATGCATGAGAATCCGCTCTGAGCGACGCCACTTAAAAAGCTGCGATGCACAAGCTGTTCTTTCCCCTCATGCGTCGCCGCCAATCAAGACTGTTCTGATTGTTTCGGAGGTGGAGGTTTACGGGGCCGCCCAACAGATCGTCCTTTTCCTGGCCCATGACTAAGTTCCCTGCAGTCTAAACCGGAATCTCCTTTTTCGGCACCGCGCCCAAGCAACAGTATCACTCCTGAGGCATATGGCATGGCGAAATGACCGTTGGCGCCGAAAAGGTCGGCGTTTGCGGCAGGGACGCCGGACGATTCGCAGCCGTCCTTGCCTCTCCCTCCTCATCGAACGCCCTCCAAGTCAATTGCGCCGACACCTATCAATCCTCCCTTGCCCTCCGTGATTCGGATTCGCGGCGTTGCAGACGGTCGGCTAGTTTGCCGGAATCGGCAACAGCGCAATTCTGCGCAGCATCGCCGAGAACCGTACTCTCGTCAGGTATCCTTCCCCCAGCATCAGCCAATAGTACCGCGCATGCTTTACCAGCCGCCCGCCAGTCTTCACCAACCGCTGCTGCAGGCTGGTCAAAGACCAGATATGAGATTATGAGATGCTGGCTGGAAGAGCCAGCCTCCGCCATAAATTCCCCAGATGTAGGCCAAAATGCTGAGCCAGAACCGGACCTCATTGCTCCGAAATTGGTGGCAACTCAGCCGCGTCATCTTTACCGCCTGCTTGCCCTCCTTTCACATCATCGCCTATACGCGGGCCGGGCAATCGCAATCCTCCGGGCAACGGCCTCCTCGAAAAGCATCCGCGTTCACGCCTCCGCCGCGGGCCTGGCTGACGGCGATGCCGGCTCACCGCGGTTCCCAGCAATCCTACGGGCTTTGCGCGCGCATTCTAAGCGGATTTGCTGGGCGGGTTCAGCGTTTCCCCCTGACTGACCGGGCGAGGCTCCGTTTATTGGGAGCGCATAACGTAAATCTTTGTATGAGAGGCACTTGGCGCGCCAGGGTCCGGCTGCGTGCCCGTCAAGCGAACCAAGGAGCCGATGATTCGGCGTGCTCTATGGAACAAAACGCTTTGGTCAAAAGCGATGATCCCTTTGCCCGTAAAAAAATAAATAATTTTTCTATTGACATTCGTACCTTCAATGTACTAACTTTTGCGTGGTCAAACCGTAGGCTTGAACGTCGCTCAAACCGGAAGCTTGAACTATGCTCAAGACATTGCACAACCCACACTCACTCACGGAGGCTTTCCAAGCGGACATATGAAAACAAACGAGTTTGCCGACACAATGAATGTCAGGCGCAAGCGCAGCGGAAGCTGGGCAAACGCAGTTGCAATCGTACTCGGGCTCATGATTTGCCTGGGTTGGGCGGCCACGCAGGCCGCGGCGCAAACAGCTGGCGAAGGTGCCATCGTGGGCACGGTCAAGGATGCGACCGGCGCGGTCATCCCCAACGCCAAAGTCACGGCAACCAACAATGCCACGAATGTAGCCACCACGCGCACTTCGTCGTCCGCAGGCTACTATGTCATCTCTCCTCTGCCGCCAGGCACATACAACATTCGGGTAACGGCTACCGATTTCAAGACGCTGGTACAAGAGAACGTGGTTCTGGATGCCCTTCAGACCCTGGCGTTCAATCCCGTGCTGGCCGTCGGCGTTTCAACGCAGACCATCACGGTAACCGCGGCGCCACCCGTGCTGGAGACAGAGAATGCAACTCTGGGCCTCACCATGGAGAACGTCGATTATTCAAATCTGCCGATCCAGATGAGCGGCGGCTTGCAGCGCGACCCGACGGCATTCGGAACTCTCACCCCAGGATCGCAGGGCGGGGCTCGGCTGCCCGTCATCGGTGGAACGGGGAATTATCTGGGCCAGCTCTATGTGGATGGCATGCCGGCGGAGACGGTCAGCCAGCAGGGTGACAACCGGCTGGTGTCCGAAAGTACGGATTTGGACGCCGTCGATCAGTTCGAACTGGTGACCAGCACGCCTCCGGCGGAGTACATGGGCGCCGGCGCGGAGAACTTCACCCTGAAATCCGGCGGCCTCAAGTATCACGGACAGGTGTCGGAATTTGTGCGCAATACGGTCTTCGATAGTTGGTGCTTTACGTGCAAGGCCGCCACGATTAAGAACACGGCGGGCGTGAGCGTTGCGGCTCCCAAGCCCTGGGAGCATCAGAACGAACTGTCCGCGTCAGCCGGCGGCGTCGTTCCCAAGACGGGGAAGAAGCTGTTCTTCTTTTACGCCTACGACAGGTACCATTACCGTGCTGTGGTCAATCCCTCGCTATTCACCATTCCGACCCCGCTGATGCTGTCGGGCGACTTTACCGAACTGCTCGGCAATCCGGGTACGGGATTGACCGGCACGACGGGCAACACGGCCTTCCTGTACAACCCGCTAACCAATAGCTGCACCGGTAGCGTCTGCACCAGAACTGCGTTCCAGGGCCTCAAGGGCGGCACGGGCGTGGCGACCAACAACGTCATTCCATCGGCCTTCCTCTCTCCCATCGCCCAGGCCATGCAGAAGTGGATCCCGGCGCCAACGAACCCCGGCGTGATCGTGAGCAACTATCTGGGGGACATTCCAACCGGCAAGGACAACCATGTGAACAACTGGCGCGTGGACTACGATCTGAGCGCCAAGCACCGGCTCTCCTCGGTGGGAATCATGGGCACCTACGGTTACCTCAACAACTGGGGGTCTCCGTATCTTCCCCTGCCGTACACCGGCGGCGACATGGCCGACATCTATCCCAAGGACTATGTGATCGGAGATACTTGGACTGTTTCGCCGAATCTGGTCAACCAGTTGAAGTACTCCTATACCAGGTTCTTCCAGAACATCTACGATTCCACGGCGGGCGTTACGGCGTGGGAGGCGCCGACATTGGGGATCACGGGCCTTCCACCGGGCCAGGCTGGGATAGAGTTCCCTGGAGCCTCGTTTGGAACCACGGCGTACTTTGGCAACGGGCAGCAGACGTGGACTAGCAACGGCAACTCGATCGCTACCCAGCTCACGACGCCGAACAACTACGCCCTCACGGACAATGTCCAGTGGCTGAAAGGAAAGCATGCGCTAACCTTCGGCGGCACGCTTCAGTTCGAGAACATCAATAACGCGAACCCGGCCACCTACACCGGCGTTCTCGACTTGGCCTACAACGCCTACTCGACGGCCAATTTCGCAGCCGGTTCGAATGCGCTCAATACGGGCAACAGCACGACTCCTTCCGGGTACGCCTATGCCAGCTATCTGCTGGGCGCGGTTGGGGGCTCGCCATCCATCGGTCTGCAGCCCGTCAGCGAAGAGGGAGGACGCTATCTGACCATGGCGCCCTATTTCGAGGACATCTTCAGAGTGACGCAGAAGCTCACCCTGGATCTCGGAATGCGCTGGGACTACCTGCCCCCGTACCACGAAGTCAAGAATCGCTGGACATACCTGAATCCCTACATCATCAACCCGCTCACCAATTTGCCAGGCATGCTGGAATTCGCCGGCCGCTATGGCGGACCGGGGGTATCCTGCATGTGCAACACGCCGGTGCAGACCTACTGGAAGAACTGGGGACCGCGGCTGTCGGCGGCCTATGAGTTGAACCCCAAGACAGTCTTCCGGGCCGGCTATGCGCAGGTCTTCTCCCAGGGCGGCGGCGTCGGCGGACGCGGCGGCGCTACCGGCGGCACCGGACAGACCGGCTTTAACATGACCGCCATCGCGCCTTCCGAGGTCACAACGGGCGCGGCGGCAGGGCCGTCCTTCTATCTGAACAACGGCAGCGCCTTCACCTCCGCGGGACTTGCGAACACCACGCTCTTCGGTGCGGGCTTCACCTATCCATCGGCCCCTGTTCCGAGCCTTGCGGCTCAGGAGCTGAACACCGGCTTCTACTTGAACGCGGCCGGTACAGCCATGGTGACCGCGAGCAGCGTCAACTTCGCCGATTTCTATCTCTCCGGGCGCGCTCCTGAGCTGGAGCTGTGGAACGCAGGCTTTGAGCGGGGAATTACCCAAAACATGACGCTGGCCGTCAATTATGTGGGCGACGAGAGCCATTTCCTTATCGCCTACGGCACCAGCGGCGCCAATGCCCGCGGATACTGGAGCAACCAGCTGGATCCCAGGTATCTGGCCGTTCTCGGCCCCGTCAAGGACACCACCGCCTCAAAGCCGCTCCTCATTTCGGCGGCAACGGCGGCCAATGTAGCTATCCTCCAACAGTACTTTCCCGTCCTCCCTTCGAACCTCAGCGCCGCGGCTCTCAAGTCCTTTGAAGCCGCCGCGGCAGTGAGCAGCACGGCCACCATCACGCAGATGTTGCTCGCGTTTCCGCAGTACAGCGGGGTGACCGATACCTGGGGCCAGAATAACAACAACTTCAGCTACCATTCCATGCAGATTACCCTGAACCAGCGTTTAAGCCAGGGGTTGACCTTCAACGCGAATTACACCTTCTCGAAGAACATCGGCGATGACGGCACCTTCCGCAGCGGCTACCCAATTCCGGCGGCGGCAATTTCCGGCGGGAGCTCAAAGAACTGGAAGATGGATAGCTTCGAGCGCTCCTGGACCGCGCTCAACCTGCCCCATACCATCCATGCCTTTGGCGTCTGGCAACTGCCTTTCGGACAGGGGCATATCGGCAACAATAACCGCCTGGTGCGGTGGGCAGCGGGCGGATGGCAGCTCTCCGGCATTTACTCCTTCTCGTCGGGGTCCCCCATCGACGTCACCTGGAGCGGGTGCAGTTCGTCGACCTATCCGGGGCAAGGCCAGTGCATGCCGGACCTGAACCCTGATTTCGGGAGCAATCGCGCCCGCATCAACGGGAAGTACGGAAACGGGCCCAACGGATACAATACCTGCAATTTGGGTATTAACGCGGCCGGTCAAACCGGCTGCACCCAAATCCCGTACATCAACAACACTGCGTTCGAAGTTCCGCAGAACGTCTCCCCGACCAGTACGAACCAGTATCTGCTCGGGAATGCTCCTCGGAGCAGGGCGCTGATGCTGCGCAATCCCAATACCTGGGACGTCGACAGCGGCTTGCGCCGTACATTCCCAATTCACGAAAACTTGAAGTTTCTATTCGAAGCCGATTGCCTGAATACCTGGAACCATGTGACGTTCGGCGGTCCCAGCGGCAGTTGGTCTCTGGGATCGGGTTCCTTCGGCACCATTGGCAGCGCCTCCGGCAATCGCGATTGGCAGTTCGCCGGACACCTCAACTTCTAACCGGCTCCCGGCTTGCATCCGCCGCGGTTCATCGCGGCGGATGCGCCCGGACGAAACCTCCCGCCCCGGCTGAACGCTTTCCTATGTGGCCTCCGTACCACGCGCCTCGAGGTGCGTTCCCTGACTTATTTAGAATTCGCAGTTGAGGAAATCGCATGTCGATTCAATGGAAGTTACTTCTGCTCGCCACCGCGGCGGGCATTTGCATTTTTGGGCAACAACGGCTGGCGATGGCGCAGCACCAGCCCACTCCGCAACAGCAGGCCACCATTGCAAACAACGAAATGCGGCACTTTGGCGACGCCCCGGACAATCCCGGCCCCATCGCCACTGACTTGTCCTACTCCATCAAACCCGCGGCAGTGGTCAAGGCCACGCGCAAGGTGGCCGACTGGCAGCTTGAAAGGGCTCAGCCTTACTTCGACCGGATTTGGACCTGGAGCGTGCTCTATGCCGGATTCATGGCCGCTTCCGACTCCCTCGGCGACCCCAAATATCGCGATGCCATGCTGGCCATGAGCCAGAGCTTCGGCTGGCAATTGCGCGGCCATCTGCCCAACGCCGACGATCAGAGCATCGCGCAAACCTATCTGGAGTTATATCTTCTCAAGAAAGACCCCGCGATGATGCGGCCAACACAAGGTACGCTCGATGCGATCCTGGCCGCGCCGCGGACCTCTGCGACTCCCGGCAAGGAAATTGCGTGGTGGTGGTGCGATGCGCTGTTCATGGCGCCGCCCGTCTGGGCGCGGATGTACGCCGCCACCGGCGACCGCAAGTACATCGACTATCTCGACGAGGAATGGGCCAAGACTTCCAGCCTTCTCTACGACACGCAGGAGCATCTCTATGCGCGCGATTCCACCTTTCTGACCCGAACCGAGGCCAATGGAAAAAGGATGTTCTGGTCGCGCGGCAATGGCTGGGTGATGGGAGGAATCGTCAGGACTCTCCAGTACCTTCCCAAGGACGATCCGGCCCGCGCGAAGTACGTTGCCCAGTTACAGGAGATGGCCGCGCGGGTGGCCCAGCTTCAAGGCCCGGATGGACTTTGGCGCTCGAGCCTGCTTGACCCGGACGACTACGATTTGCCTGAGCTCTCGGGCTCGGCCTTCTTCACCTATGCGCTGGCCGCCGGTGTAAATCAAGGGATACTGGATAAGAAGGTCTATCGGCCCGTGATCAAGAAGGCCTGGGCCGGCATGCTCCATCATGTGTATGCCGACGGGCGGTTGGGCTGCATCCAGCAGACCGGCGCTGCGCCGGCGCCCTTCAAGGCATCCGCGAGTTACACCTACGGCGTGGGCGCTTTTCTGCTGGCGGGGAGCGAGATCCGGCAGATGCATGACCATTCCGCGGGAAAATGAGAGTCGATCTGGGAACTCCGGCACAGCTTTCCCTCTGCTCGAATCTGGTTTCGAGGCTTGCCCTTTGGCTCACAGGGACCGTCGCAGAGCAATGAGTAAAGAGTTACCTCGGCTCACCGTAAGGTATGTCTTTCGGATCCTTCACTGTTGAGTCCGTGAAGGCCGGCTTGCTTCCGTCTTCCGTCTTGATGTTGCTGTCGGTAAGGGTCCAGTTCCTGGCGTTGGCGATGGTTCCCGCAGTCGCGGCCTCTATGTCCAGATGATCGAGGCGGAAGTCGTCGAGCGTGGCGTTGGGATACGCGGCCACGTTGAAGGCGCTCCTGGCGCCGGTGGCCTTGATATTCCAGATGTGAACTCCGCTGAAATGCGGAAATCCCTGCTCTTCTGGAACCTTGGTCGTAAGCTTAATCCAGTAAGGGGGAACGTCCTTCACGCCTTCCGGCAGCGTGGCGTAACTGAAACTCGGGTTCCAGTTCATGGTGATGTGAATGGGGATGGCGACGCCCTCCAGGGTGAGGTTGTGAATGCGGATGTCCCGAGCAAACCCGCCTCGGGTGTGAGCCGACTTGAAAAGAACGCCGGATGGAACCCCGCTGAGCGCGGTGATGTTATAAGCCTCGATGTTGCGGAAGCCTCCCGATGTCTCGCTGCCGATGGTGATGGCCGCGGCGCCCCGGCGCACAATGGAGTCGCGGATAACAATGTCTTCGGTGGGGCGGTTGACGCGCAGCCCGTCCGAGTCGCGTCCGGCCTTCAGTACCAGCGCATCGTCGTTCACGTCGATGTCGGCGTGCTCCACCAGCACCTTGCGCGACGAATCGATATCGATCCCGTCGGTGCTCGGTCCCTTTCCGCCCTCGTTGTTGCGGATGGTGACGCCGTCGACGTGAACATCGTGCGAGTACAATATCTGCACGGTCCAGAAGCCCGAGCGCTTGAGCACAATTCCGCCGCCAAGTTGAATCTCCGACGAGTTTTGAATCAGTATCAGGCGCGGCCGCCGTGCGTCGTAGTCCGAGGCCCAGCGCAATCCCTTGGGCTCATACGTGGCGCGCAGATCCCAGTAAGACTTCCACCAGATAGGCCCGTCGCCATCGATCGTTCCTTTGCCTTTGATGACAACGTTCTGCTGATCGCGAACGTTGATGAGGGCCGCCGGCCAGGTCATCTCGATGCCCGCGATGCGGGTGGGCAGCATCGGGTAATCCGCCAGCTTCTCGGAACCCATTAGCGTGGCGCCCTCGGGCACGTCGAGAGTTACACCCGACTTGAGGAAGATCGAGCCGGTCAGATAAGTTCCAGGTTTCATTGTGACAGTCCCGCCAACGGCGGCTGCCGCATCGATGGCCTTCTGAATCGAGGCTGTGTCGAGAGCCGCGCCGTCTCCCTTGGCTCCATAGTCGTTGGTCAGAAAAGCCTTGGGCGCCGCCCCGGCAGAGCAGGCTGTCAGCAACCCAACAACAGCGCAGGCAATCCATCGCGTGAATGTGTTCATTTGCTCCTCTGTTCTTCAAGATGAATGGGGCCAAAGAGGCCCGAAGGGATGGGCTTCAGATTGTCCATATCCTGGGGATCGAAGCGCCTGCCATACTGCGCTCGCAACGCGGTGTAATCGCGCGGCGGCTGGCCTGCCAGCAGGTTGATCGCAGTGTTATATACGCGGACTTCAATCCGATTCTCGCCGCTGCGAACGAATCTGGAGATGTCGATCCGGTAAGGCGGATGCCAAAGCGAGCCGGCCCGTTCACCGTTGACAATAACGATGGCCGCTTCCCGGATGGGCGGATCGAGCAGAGCGCTCATGCCGGAAGCATGAGGCCGCCGATTGTCAACGATCGGGGTTCCAACGCCGAAGTCGAGGAAGATGCGCGTGCCCGGCTTGGGGACGCGGTCGATCGAGACACTCCGTGTATAGATAGCCTCGCCCGAGTAATACTGCCTGCCTGAAATCTCGGTCCAGGAGGTCAAACCGGCAAGTGTCTGCGGTGCTGCGCTATCGGCAAACTGAATCTGCCAGCCGGTGCTCAGGTCAGCCAGAAGCTCTTGGCTCGAATTAGGAGATTGCTCAGGCATCTTTCCCGGTTTCTTGCCCCCAGCTTCATGGTTGTCCGTCAAAACGAAAACCCGCGACTCGTAAGGGGCTAACTGCAAGGGAATGCGGGCACCGGCGGTGCGTGAAGCAGACTCAAGAATGTCACCGCTGTCCGGGTCCCATGACTCGACGACAGGGCGGACTGAGCGAAACCCAATGCTCCCATCGACGGGCCGGTTGCCGGTGTTAACCACAAAATAAACATCGCCGTCGGGAAGCTTGCGATGAATGAACCCCAGGCCGGCTGTCTGGCCGGTTGCGTCCAGATCGGGCGCCAGCGCGCTGTGAAGCGCATCGGGCAGGCTTGCCGGAGAGTCCACAAGAACGCCCGGGTGACCGCTCTCGCGAAAGAGTTTTGCGGAAAGAGAAGCGATCTGCGGTGAATCGCCCTTATCGAGCAGCCCCGGCGCCAGGGAGGGAAGCCTACCGAGCGCAATGACCTTTCCGGTTGCCGCTGCGTACTTCTCTATCTTCTTGTAAGTCTCCAGCGGAATGCGGTCCGTCGGCGGAAGAATCAGAACCGGGTAATTGATAACACCGAGTTTGTCGATCATGGCCGCGTCGATGTAGTCAATGTTATAGCCGGCATCGAGGATGGCCGTCATCAGCTCAGGCGCGATCAGCCTCCTCATTTCGTCTGTTACAGAAACGTGGCCGGGAGTAAAGGCGGCCTGGGCGTCGTCTTCCGGCAAGAGAATGGCGATATCGTTGGCTGGCTTGCCCTGGCGCAGGAGCCAGCTAACTCTCTGTAAGTACTTCGTAACATCCGGCATGACTGGAAACCACGGGTTGTGCGAATTGAAGACCGCGGCCGCGTAGAATGCCCAGCCCGGCTCGCCGGCCGCCGGAGGGGAATAGGGGTAGCCGTGCCCGACGAACTGGTTTATGCCGAGAAGAAACATGCGGTCGGCTTCGGCTTTCATGTCCAGCGGAGTGGCCCGGAATGCCGGAGAATGAAGCCAGGTCCATGTTTCGGCGGAGGTAACGTTGCGGTCATAAAGATGACTGGCGGAGCTTGCCCAGCGGGTAAAAGAGAAGGCGTTCCATTGCGGGCCTTCGCCTTCGGGAAGATTGGGAACGGCCTCGTCCGCCATGGTCACCGCAGGTTCTCCATAAGTCTGCGACCGGAACAGGGTGCGATGAGCCTCGGCGTACTGTGTTATCGGCGCGAGGTAGTTATCGCGGATAAGATCGGAAAGCGTCTGGCCCCAGTCGTGGCGGATAGCTTCCGCGTCCGGCGTGCCTCCGGCAAACAGTTCGGGAAGGTGGGGAATCAGATCGTAGCCGCGGCGCCGTTGAAACTCGGCCGGTAAGTCCGGAGTCCAGTCGGCCGCGTAGACCTCGAGCGAATCGGAAAAGACGGAATGGGGAGGCTGGTCGCCGAAGGCGTTCAGAAGCGGTGTAGCCACGTTGGCCAGATGCGCGTCGATGGCGGCGCGAGAGAAGTGGTCGAGTACGTAGCCTTCAGCGCCCGCGGCCGGACGCTTGACCTGTTGTCGCGTGTGACTTGCGATAAAGAAAAGGGCGGTGCGATTCTCCGTTCCTGGAGGAACCGAGCCGGAGGCCAAATCGATGCGCACCGCGGAAGCGGGGTCGAAGGATCGCTCCGTGCCGGAGACCGCAAATGCGGCGATCAAGCTATCGCCCTCGGGAAGCTGGGGAAGAGTAACAGTCGCAGTGGAAATAGGAGCAGATTCCACTCTGAGGCGGCCGGCTGCCAGAGCGAGCGTGGTCTTAGTCCCGCCGTACGGCCATCCGCTGCCCAGGGTAATATCCACGCGCAAGCCCAGTGCCCGGCCGGTCTTGTTGGCAAAGCTAACATCGTCGAGGAACTCCGGGGACAAGTATTGCAGGTTCTTGACGCCCTTCGCTTCGTCGTCGAGCATCAAGGGATAGACGGGCTGGATTTCCACGCCGCCGATGCCCGCGCCGCGCATGGTTTCCAGCTCCTTTTGGAGTTCCGGCTTGGTTACAGCCGGACCAAACCACCACCAGCGCATCATGGGCCTTGCATCGGCCGGCGGATTGAGGAAGCCCTGCCGCAAATCCTGACTGGAACCTTGCGCAAGCAAAAGCGCTGAGAGTGAAAAACGGAGCGCCAACCCCGCCGCTGAGCGAAGCGCGGAGATATGGGCGAATTGAGCGAGAATGCGCTGCCTGGAATTCATGGAGTTACTCCTGTCTGCCGGTCCCAAGAGAAACTCGAGCCGCACCGGCGCAAGCGGCAAGAGAAAGCTGAACGATTACCCGCTTCAAACTTGGAACCTTCATCACGTTGGCGGTCTTGGGTGGAATCGGAGTCGCGGGCAGGTTGAAGTCCGCCTGCGGGTCAGGTCTGGATGGGTCGAAATCGGGAATGTCTTTGGTCAGGAACTTGCGAAGGGGAAGTTTGGTTTCGCGGATGCCGTGAACGACGCAGCGCGCCAGTTCATATGCGCCGTATGTGTTGAAGTGGGTGTCGTCGTTCATGGCTTGCGCCTGGTTCGGGAAGGCGTTGGCGGGGTAGTGCATGAACGCCTTCAAAGAGCCTGCAGGGCCCATCGCTTCGAATAGTGTCTTGCTCATTGCGTTGAGATCAATGAGCGCAACGTGCTGGGCAGCGGCGACTTCCCGAACGGCATCGGGATAGCCGGCAAGAGAGTTAGTGATCTTTCCATCGGCGTCGAAGGTGCGGCGGTTCATGCTGGTAACAAGCACCGGCGTCGCACCTTTGGCGCGAGTTTGAGCGGCATACTCGGCGAGCAGCTTCTTATAGTCGTCGATGGAGACGGCGTTGGGTTTCTGGTCGTTGTGGCCGAACTGCATGAAGAGATAGTCTCCGGGCTGGATAAGGGACATGACCTTGGCCAATCGCCGCTCGCTCTCGAAGCTTCGTATCGTCTCGCCCGACTCGGCGTGATTTGCAACCACGACGCCGGGGCGAAAGAAGCGGGGAAGCATCTGTCCCCAGGCGGCCCACGGTTCCACGTCCTGATCCACCACGGTGGAATCGCCCGCGAGATAAATGGTAGGTTCGGTGATTGGTTCTATGGTGAGGGAGCGAAAGCCGGGGTGGTCGCCGTTAAACTCGAGAGTGAGCTTGTTATCCCAGTCCAGATTGCCGATTTCGCGGGGTTTGAGCCGCACTCGTTGGGTGGAATCGCCGGCTATTTCCGGCACGCGGAGATTGACGTCGAAGGAGCGAGTGACCGAGCGCTTTGCCTTGACGAAGACCTTTTCAAGCATCAGCCTCCGCGCCTCCGCCCAAACGGTTATTGTGGATGGACTGGCGCCGCCGAGGACCACGGTAACTCGATAACTCCCTTCGGGCAGCGCTACGGAGAGGAAAAAGGGCTTATCGCTGGAGCAGGAGTTTGGAGCAATCTGTGGAGCGGTGTTCAGATCGAAGCCGGGCGAGGTTGCCGAGTAAGCGGAGCCTGCAGCGAGTTCGATGGAGCCGGGCTGAGCCCGGCCGCAAATGAACCTTTGCGCATGGGCGGCGAGCGCGGCGGTGAAGAGAGCGAAAAGAAGAATGCGTCGCAAGAGGGATCCAGGAAAAGTGAGGATTGAGGCGAAGTTCGCCGATGAACCGCCACGCAACGATTTATACATCTCCGCGAGTCCCATTGGCAACTTTTTAGCCTATTGAATTTGCGGACCACTCAAGGCGAGCAAATCCGCCTGCGGAGTGGTCAACGCAGCGCGCAGAGCAGATCGATGATTTCCGGCCGGGGCGGATAGGCCGGCGGTTGTACTTTCCAGGATTGCAGTGGGCCGAGGCCGGCGGCGCCGTTGCAGGAAGATTGCGAGACAGCCGGCGAGAAACTTGGGCAGCAAGCTCATTCGCTGAGGCGCATTTTGCGTTGGACAAGAGTTCCAGTTGACAGATGCGGAGATCGGTGTGAGAATATGACCAGTAGTCATGAACGGGTTCTCCTCATCTATGAGTGGAAGTCATTTATCGCCACCGGCCACCCTCCCCGATGGCCTTGCTGCCGGGAAGGCGCCCCGCCGGGCCGGCATAGGGCGCCGGGAACGCCGCGGCGCGGAGACGCGTCTGAGGCTGTTCCGGTGCGCTCTTCAACTGATTGCGAAGCGCGGGTTTAGCAACGTCACTGTGGAAGAAATCACCGAAGCCGCGGACGTGGGCAAGGGGACATTTTTCAACTACTTCGAAAGCAAGGACCATGTGCTGGGGGTGATGGCCGAGATTCAGCTTCGCAAGATGAGAGAAGCCTTGCTGCTCGGTGGGAACAGCAAGCGGGCCATACACTCCGTGCTTCACCATTTGATGTTGCGCCTCGTGGAAGAACCGGGACGCAGTCCCAGCCTGGCGCGCGCCTTCATCTCCTCCTTTCAGGCCAGCGAGGGGGTTCGCAGCATCATTGGAAGCAATATGCGTGAGGGCCTCAAGATGATCGCGGAAGTTGTCGCCGCGGGGCAAGAGCGCCACGAGATCGACCCTCGGCTGAAAAAGGATAAGGTTGCGAACCAGCTTCTGCAAACGTGCATGGGAACCGTGCTGTTATGGTCGCTGCATGGGGAGCCGGCGCTCGAAGCAAGGATGGAAGACAGCTTTCAACACTTCTGGAGATCGATTGCCAACTCCGGTCGAGAGCAGGAACCATGAGATTCATTTTCCGCATTGCCGTT
>Ga0326728_10002241_pt1 | contig 65085 bp, 44 predicted proteins | sample MB3enrmetagenome_FD_207602 | JGI IMG/M metagenome (GOLD analysis project Ga0326728, IMG submission 207602) | Lab enriched peat soil microbial communities from McLean, Ithaca, NY, United States - MB31MN | ecosystem: Environmental > Terrestrial > Soil > Wetlands > Peat | place: USA: New York...
CGATGGGAGTGCTTCGCCGCGGGTCGGCGGCAGCGGGCTCCAATCCCCGGCTGTAGATCAGTTCGCGCAGCGAGGGAATGCTCGAATACGGGCTGTCGATCGAGTCGATCATGATGGCTTCGTCCTGAGCGACGGGCTTCAGAATCACCTCGCCGCGCATCAGCTCGCGGCAGGAAATCTGGCCGCGTTGCAACGGGACCGCCAGGTACACGTCGTCGTCGTCCAGCACGTGCCCCTCGGCCAGGTCGTGTTTCGCATACACGCCGCGCACCAACGAGTCCAGGTACTGAATCTCTTTCATGGGCGGGATGCGCTTCTGCGTTCCCGGCGCGCCGCACATCTCCTTCACCTTATGAAACGCCTTGAACCAGGCGTCGATCTGGTCGGGCATGGAGCAGTAGGGCGAGACCGTGATTCCATCCCCTTCGATATCGATGTGCCGTTCGAAGGTGCGCGCGCCCTTGGCGTACGCGATCAGCATCGACGAAGTCCAGTCGGAACACTCGTGAGTGGAGAAACCGATGGTGTGCGAAGGATACCGTGCGCGGAGAAAATCGATCTGGTTCAGTTCCAGTTCCCGATCCTCCGAAGGGTAGAGCGAGACGCAATGGTTGATCGCGAGCGAGATATTCCGGTTCTGAAAGAAAGTCACCAGATCGTCGAGATCCTTGAGCGAACTGCCCCCCGTGGAAACGATGACGGGCTTCTTGGTCCGGGCGATTTTTTCCAGCAGCATCCAATCGTTCAGATCGGAGCTGGCGACCTTCAAGATCGGGATACCCAGCGCGCAGCAGCGGTCGACGGACTTCTCGTCGAAGGGCGTGGCCAAGGGAATGCAGGAGGCCTTCCGGATGGCCTGCACCAGCACGGCGAAGTCTTCCTCGGCCATCCTGGTTTCAACCGTCTTCTTGACGTAGCGGATGTCGGTGCGCGCCAGAAAATCGCGGTGAATGAAGCTGTCGACATCGCGGAACTGCATTTTGATGGCGGCGCGCACGTTGTTGAATCGCACCACCTGGGCAAACGTGTTGACGATTTTGAGGCCGCGTTCCAGGCGTCCCCAATGGTTGTTAGCCATCTCCAGCACGAATAGCTCTTCGAAGATGTCGCGGTCAATCATGTTCATTCACCTCTCGGGTTCCCCGGCATCGCCGCCGCCGCTGCAAAAAGACGCTCGATCGAGTCCCAGCCACTCACCCGGCGGCAGTGGTCCGGAAGGACGGCCGGTAGATTCGGCCCGTAACCATGCGGCACGATCGCACAAGCCACTCCCGCCGCCGCAGCCGCGTTGCAATCTTCCAGCGTGTCGCCGACTAGCAGGCATTCACCGCGCGAGAGGCCCTGACGGCGGACCAGGTCGGTCAGCGCCTCCCCTTTAGAAACGTATGCGGGAGTGCGCGAATCGAGGCTGGCGACGCCCTCGAAAAAGTCATCGATCTCGATCTCGCGCAAAATCCGCAGCGCGATCCCCAAGGGCTTATTGGTCACCACCCACAGGCCGATGCCGCCGGCCCGCAGCCGCCGGAGCATATCCGGCGCGCCTTCGTAACACGTGGTCTTGCGCCAGCCCTCGGCATCGTAACTGGCGCGAAAGGCCCGTTCCAGCCGGTCGAGCGACGGCGCTTCGCGAAGACCCGTCACGGCGGCCAGAATGGAACGAATCGGCGGGCCGATTGACGGCTTGAGGTCCACGGCCAACGGCGGCAGACCGCAGAGCGACAGCGCCTGTCCAACCGACCACGCGATGCCGGGCAGGGAATCGACCAGCGTCCCGTCCAGATCGAAAATGGCGTGGCGGAGGCGTGGCATGGCTAAACCTCCTGACCGATGAGGAGGTTGGATTCCACTTCCTCGGGTTCCAGGAACGGGTACATATCCTCCAGGCTCGGCGAGACGATGGTGCCGTCCGCCAACTGCCGCGATTTCAAGCGCGGCTCAAACTCCTGCGCCGGGTCGAGACACACGCGGCAGAGAGCCGGCCCCGGTGCGTTCAAAACCTCGCTAATGCGCGAGAAATCGCGGTCGCTCTCGATCGAAGTCGCCGGTATCCCGTACGCTTCCGCGACCTTCACCACGTCGGGAAACGAAACGCCGCTGGCTGGGCTCTCACCCATCAGCCGTCCAAAGAAGTTCGATTGCGTTTGACGGATGGAAAGGTACCCGCCGTTGTCCAAAACGAAGATCTTCACGGGCAACCGATGGTGGACGACGGTTTGCAGCTCCTGGATGTTGAATTGAAGGCTTCCGTCTCCCGCCAGGCAGACCACGCGCCGGCCACCGAGTGCCACTGCGGCGCCCACGGCCGCCGGAAGGTCGTGGCCCATCGATGCCGCGCCGGAATTCGAAATCAGCCGCTGGCCGATCTTCAACCGCCCGGCTTGGTATGGCACGATGCAGGCAGCCGCGTTGCCGCAAACCACCACTTCGTCATCGGCCAGCGCCGCAAATAACTGCTCGATGAAGTAGTAAGGATTCACCGGCGAACCGCTTCGGCGAAACTTCTCCAGCACCACGGGATACCGCCGCACGCGCTCCCGGCACTGCGCCAGCCACTGCGTGTGCCGGCTCGCCCAATAGGAAGCTGTGGGCAGTTGCCGCAGCATTTCCCGCAGAAACACTTTGAGATCGCAATGGATGGGCAAGTCGGGACGCACTGTGGGCTTTTTGAGTTCGGCGGCATCCACGTCCACTTGCATCTTGAATGCCCGCGGCGCAAAGGACCGCCAGTTGTAGCTCACCTGCCGGATGTTGAGGCGCGATCCGAGCACCAGCAGCGCATCCGAGCTCTGCACGGTGAAGTTTCCCGCGCGGTCGCCGATGGTCCCCGGCCGCCCGCAATAGAGCGGGCTCTCGGTCGCGATCAGATCGTGGGTCCAGGCGGTGGTCACCGGAATGCCCAATTGCCCGGTCAGCTCGCGGAATTCCTCCAGCGCCCCCGCCGCGCGAACGCCGGTGCCGGCCATCACTACGGGCCGGGATGCGCCAGCCAAGCGCTCAATCACCTCGCGGCACTGCTCTCTAACCCGCGTCTCATCCCATCGCGGAGCGTCTTCCGCCGGATCGTAACCGCGCAGGCTGTCAACGTCGATGAGCGAACCCTGTACGTCCACCGGGATATCTACCCAACACGGGCCAGGCCGTCCCGAAGAAGCCTGGAACCAGGCCTTCTCCAGGTGATACCGGATGCTGGCGGGGTCGTCGACCAGGACCGCGTACTTGGTGATCGCTTGCGCCATCCGTACAATGTCGGCTTCCTGATCGCCGAGTTGCCGCAGGTTGGTCGCGCCCGCGAGCGACATGCACGTCTCCCGCTTCACTTGCCCGGAGAGCACCAGCATCGGAACCGAATCCGTCCACGCGCCAAATACGCCATTGAGTGCGTTGATCCCGCCCGGACCGCTGGTCACGTTCACCACTCCGGTGCCGCCGGTCACGCGCGCGTAACACTCGGCGGCCATCGCGGCGGCTTGCTCATGGTGCGTCGAGATGTAGTGGATTCGCGGCTCGCGGCCAATCGAATCGTTCAAGTGCATGGCGGCGCCGCCGGGGACCAGGAAGATATCGCGCACGCCCCAGCCGGCCAGTCTGCCGATCACGTAATCCGAAAGTTTGCGCGCTCCGTTCATGAAGCTGTCGCGCCGATGAGTTCGGCCGCTCCCTGGTTCCAATGCCACATCCTGCGCAGACCCTCCTCGAGAGGAGTCCACACCTCGAGGCCCAGTTCGCTCCGTGCGCGCTCCACCGACGGAACATAGCGCGAGGGTGCAACTCCTGGCGCGAGTTTTCCGGCTTGGATTCCGATCTCGCCTCCAGCGGCCTCGGCCACGCGCCGCGCCAGTTCCGCGATGCTCACCGCGTGAGGCGAGCCCACGTTGTACGCCACGCCGGACGCTCCGCGAAACAGAATCGTCCACAGCCAGATCGCCATATCCGCCGCGTAAAGGTAAGACCGCACCGAAGTGCCATCGCTCGCTATCCGCACTGGGCCCCCGGCCAGCGCGTCCCGCATGAAGTTGCCGGCGGCGTAGTTTTCATCGAGCGGCAGGTATGGCCCGGTAAACGCAAACATGCGCGCGATGGCGGAATCGAATCCAAAAACTCGCGCGTAACTCGAGCACAGAAACTCGCTCGCGCGCTTCGCCTGCCCATATGCCGAGTTGGTGTCGGTCGCCAGCGGCGCGCCCGCGTAATCTTCCGGAATGTGCGGCACGTCGCCGGGTTGTCTGCCATACACCGCGCCGGAGCTGGTGAACAGCAGCCGCCTGGTGCGCCTCGCCCGCGCCAGTTCCAGCACGCGCTGGGTGGCGGACAAATCCCGGCTGAAGGTGGCCGCCGGCCGATCCGCGCTAGGAGGCGAGTAACGCTCGGTGGCGGCATGAATCACCAGCGGGAAAGAGCCCTCCGGGTACTCGAATGACGCAGCGTCGCCGGCGTGCAGCGTCACACACGGATCGTCTGTTAGGTGCGGCAAGCGCCGGCGGTAGGCGCTGGGATTACGCGTCAGCACCACCGCCGTGACTCCCAGCCCCAATCTCCGGTTCGCCCAAAGCAAGCTTTCCATCAGCCAGGTCCCGACAAATCCCGTTCCCCCGGTGATAAAGAACCGCTCGCCGCGCACTTCCGCCCACAAGTGTTCGGTGTGCTCCAACACGTGATCCAGGTCGTTGTGGAGGACGTTTTCCATGTGCCTCAGCTCGCCACGGCTCCCACGCTCTCCGGCAGCGCATGCATCGTTTCCAGCATGTAATCCAGTATTTGCCCCTGAATTCCCGGGTAAACCCCGATCCAGAACACCTGGTTCATGACGATATCGGTTTGGCTGAGTGAGCCGGCCACGCGGTATTGCGACTCGCGATACGCCGGCTGCCGCACCAGGTTGCCGCCGAACAACAGCCGCGTCGCGATTTTGCGTTCTTCCAGATACCGTGTCACCTGGTTGCGCGTGAACGGAGCGCCCGCGCGAACCGCAATGGGGAATCCGAACCAGCTCGGCTCCGCTCCGTTGGTGGCTTCGGGCAGGACGAAAAAATCCTCCAGGGCCGCCAGCCCTTCGCGCAGTGCCCTGAAGTTTCGCCGCCGCGCCTCGACGAATCCGTCCAGCTTTTCCAGTTGCGCCACGCCCACCGCGGCCTGCATGTCGGTCAGCTTCAGGTTGTAGCCAATATGCGAATAAGTGAATTTATGGTCATACCCGCACGGCAGCTCGCCCAGTTGCCAACCGAAACGCTTGCCGCAGGTGCTGTCGCAGCCTGGCTCGCACCAGCAGTCGCGGCCCCAATCGCGAAAGGATTCGGCGATCGTGCCAAGCAGCGGCGTGTTGGTCAGCACCGCGCCGCCCTCGCCCATGGTCATATGATGGGCCGGATAAAAGCTCACCGTCGCCAGGTCGCCGAAGGTTCCGGTCTTGCGTCCGAAATAGGTCGAGCCCACGGCATCGCAGCAGTCTTCGACCAGCCACAAATCGTGCTTCCGGGCGAAGCTAGAGACCGCACTCACATCGAATGGATTTCCCAACGTGTGGGCGAAGATCATGGCGCGGGTGCGCGGCGAGAGCGCCGCCTCGAGCTGCGATGTATCCACGTTGTAAGTGGGCAGCGTCACGTCCACGAATACCGGAACCAGGCCGTTCTGCAAAATCGGATTCAGCGTCGTCGGAAAGCCGGCCGCCACCGTGATCACTTCGTCTCCGGGCCGCAGGCGCCGTTCACCCAGCCGCGGCGAGGTCAGCGCCGCCAGCGCCACCAGGTTGGCCGACGAGCCGGAATTCACCAGCAGGCAGTGCCGCACACCCATCCACTGGGCAAACTCCCGTTCGAACCGCTCCGCGAAACGGCCGGTGGTGAGCCAGAAATCGAGCGAGGCGTCCACCAGGTTGCGGATTTCGCGCTCGTCGAACACGCGGCCCGCATAGGGGATGGAAGATTCGCCGGGAACGAACGGGCGCTTGGCGAAAGCGGCCTGGTGGTATTCGGCTACCAGCGACAGGATCTGCGATCGGAGTTGGTCGGCTTTGGGATTCATTTCAGGCGGCCTCTACGGGTTCGGCCGAAGCGACGGCAGTCCACTTCATCTCGGCGTCCAGCAGCCCCCGGTCCTTCAATGCGAGCAGAGCTTTCAGGCGCACATAACGGTCGCGCGCGAAACCCGGCTCCCTCACGCCGGCGCGTTCCAAAGCCGAAACCAGGCCGCCGATGGTGCCATCGAGCGTCGCCTCCGGCTGATGCCGCGGGGCCAGACTGCGGAAAAGATCGAAGCAGACTTTGTAGGAGCGCTTATCCGGTTGCGCATCCGGATTGACGTGGATCGTCGAGCCCGGAAGCGCCGCCGCCACCGCCGCGGCAAGATCCTTCACCTGGTAGTTCCACTCGTTCGAGCCCGCATTCACGGCCAGAAACTCGCCGCCGTGCGCGGCCGGCCGCGCCAGTGCCCATTCGATAGCGCGCGCCATATCGGTGACGTTGATGAGCGGGCGCCACGGTGCGCCATCGCTGAGGATGCGGATCTCTCCGGTTGCGAGGGCCGTCGCCACGAAATCGTTCAGCACCAGGTCCAGGCGCAACCGCGGGCTGCTGCCGCAGGCGGTCGCGAAGCGCAGGCAGGTGATCGGAAAATCCCGGCTGGCCAGTCCCGCGAGCGCGCATTCGGCCGCGTATTTCGAGCGCGCGTATGCCGTGAGCGGATTCACCGCCGACGATTCGTTGCGCGCGCCATCCTCGGCGAAGCCGTAGAGCGAGCAGGACGAGGCGAAGACGAACGACCTGGCTCCGGCCCGGCGCGCATTTGCCGCCAGCGCCACCGTGGCTTCGTAATTCACCCGCCGCGTGACATCTTCGAATTGGTTGCCGATGGGGTCGTTGGAAATGCCGGCCAGATGCACCACGCTGGTAATGCCAGTGAGCCGCCGCTCGTCGAAATCTCTGACGTCCTCCCGAATCTGTTCATCCGGGACTTGGTCGGGCAACGAAACGGGGTCGAGCAGGGCATCGGCAAAGTATCCCGCGTCCAGGCCGGTGAGCCGCGCTTCGGGGAAGGCGGCCCGCAGGCGCGCGATGACGCAGGGGCCGACATACCCCAGGTTGCCCGTGACCAGAATGTTCATTGCGCGAGTTCCCCGTTTTTCCAGACCTTCCACGGCGCGGCGCCGGAGCTCCAGAGCTCGTTGAGGTGCTGGTATTCGCGGTAGGTGTCCATCGCATAAAAGAAGCCGTCGTGCCGGTATGCCATCAGTTGGCCGTCGGCGGCGAGCCGCTCGAAGGTTTCCCTCTCCAGCACACAATCGTCCCCTTCGATGTAGTCGAACATGCCGCGATTGAAAACCATAAAGCCCGCGCTGATCCAACTGTCGGATTGGGGCTTCTCCCGGAATTGTTCGATCTGCCCTGCCGGATCGAAAGTCAGCCTGCCAAAGCGCGAGATGGGCCGCACCGCCGTCACCGTCGCCAGCTTTCCGTGCGATTTGTGAAACTCGACGATCTTGGCGATGTTAGCGTCGGTTAGTCCGTCGCCATAGGTTAGTAGAAAGGTATCGTCCTGGATGTATTTCCGTATCCGTTTGACGCGCCCACCGGTCTGCGATTCCAGGCCCGTATCCGCCATGGTTACCTGGAAACCCTGTTCCTCGTGGTGGCCGTCGTAGTGGATATGGGACTGCTGGCCGAGGCACATCGTAAAATCGTTGTTCATCGCCTCGTAATTCAGGAAATAGTCCTTGATCATGTTGCCGCGATACCCGAGGCACAGCACGAATTCCCGAAAGCCGTAATTGGCATAGGTCTTCATGATGTGCCAAAGGATCGGCCGGCCACCGATCTCTACCAATGTCTTCGGCCTGAATTCGGTCTCTTCGCGCAGGCGTGTACCCAGACCGCCGCAGAGCACGACCACTTTCATTGGGTCTTTCCTCGCAAGTATTATCCGGCAGCGTTGCCTAAGAGACCATACTCCGTAGGGTTATTCAACGGAGTTATCGAAAGTATACGTGCCGAAGATACGTAACAAGTGCCCGCTGCCGTTGAGCTTACGGCGTTTCCCGCGCGCCTCGCAGGAACCGCCCGAGACGCCTATCGGGCGCGGGACATAGAAGCTGAAGCCGACGACTGATGCGTTTCGGCCCGTCAGGGCGAAAGAAAGTAGCCCAAGGCGTGAGCCTTGGGAGGTGAGCGATCGTAACCAGCCCCGGAACGGGGCGAAAGACCGATGCCACTTCGTTCCTGAAACGGGATCTTACAAAGCGCCATGTTACGCTATGGCGGTAGGATCGCCATGCACCATTTCATGCGTGCGGATCTTCTGATCGGCCTGGCAGCTATTGGCCTCTATCCCCTCCTGCTTTTCGTGCCGGGGTATGTGATTGGCTGGGCAGCCGACCCATTCGACTTCCGCCAGCGAACACCGGCATTCCGCGCCGCGTTCAGTATTCCTCTTTCCATCGCTGCATGTCCAATCCTCATCTATTTGACCGGCCGTTTTGCATCCATGGCCGCGGTCTGGGCATTCTTCGCCGTGACGTGGATCTGCTTCGTGGTTCTCTTGGTTCGCCACGGCCTCGGCTGGCCGCGCTTCCCCCGCCGGGCGTGGTGGATCGTCCTGGCTTGGCTTGCAATCGCGTTATTCATTTCCGTGGACCTGCAATTCGGCGCTACGGAATACTACCCCGTCTCGGCTTTCGACTATGCGCTGCGGTCGGAGGTGATTCACTCGATCGGCACCACCGGCATTCCGCCCCACAGCCCCTTTTTTTTCCCGGGCCACGCGGTTCCCTTGCGGTATCACTATTTCTGGCTGTTATTTCCCTCCCTGATTTACCAGGGCACCGGCTATGCCATTACGCCCAGGTTGGCATGGATCGGCGGCGTCTTCTGGTGCGGCCTGGGTCTCATGTGCCTGGTCGCCGTGGCTTTTCGTGTCCTCTGGCGCCGCGGCCCAGCCAGCTTCGCCAGCCGCGCTATCGCCGGCATTCTGCTGCTCTCGGTTACCGGGCTCGATATCATTCCCACGGCCTTCCTCTGGCTGCTGCGCGCATCGGGCATGATGTATGCCATCCGGCCCAGTGTGGAATGGTGGAACGAGCAGGTGGATGGTTTTGTCTATACCGCGCTTTGGGAGGCTCATCATCTTTCGGGGCTGATCGCATGCATGATGGCGTTTCTGCTGCTGCGGGAGGGCTGGCGCCAGGAAAGTCTTTCGCGCCGGGCTACTTATGCGGGAGTCGCCGGAATGGCCGTGGCCACGGCGGTAGGCGCGTCGATCCACGTCGCCTTCGTGTTCGTTTCTTTCCTGGTGATTTGGACGATCGTCGTCCTGGCGAAGCGTTGGTGGCGCGAGGCGGCCTTGCTGGCCATGGCCGGGGCCGTCGCCATCCTGCTTGCTTCGCCTTATGCGCTTGCGCTGGCAGGCGGAGCGGGTGGCCACGGCGGCCACGGCGGCGCCGCTGCCGGGGGCGGACCGCCGCTCTATTTCGGGGTGCGGCAGTTCAATCCCGCCAATTTCCCGCTCCAGGCCTTTGGACTATCCGGCTCCTGGATCGCGGCGCTGGTCCATACCGGGATGCTGCCGCTGAACTATTTCATGGAGCTGGGCTTCTTCTTCACCGCCGCAGTTGTCTGGTGGCGCAAGTGGAGATCCACCGGGAAACCACTCTCGCGGGACGAGCTGGCACTGGCGGTTCTGGTGGCTACCAGCGTCGGGATCTGCACGTATCTGCATTCCTCGATCATCGGCAACAACGACCTCGGCTCCCGCGGCTTTCTGCCCGCGCAGTTCGGCCTGCTGCTCTGGTCGGTGGACGTGCTCTTCGAGCAGCCTCGCACACGGGGCATTACCGTTCTGCTGGCGCTCGGCGTGCTTGGAACCGCCTACGACGTAGCCATCCTGCGCCTGCATCCGATTCTCGAAGTGACCGGCGTATTAGCCAACGTCAACTGGATCGCGCCGGACCGCTACATGGGCCCCCGCACCTATTCCGCCCGCGAGGCCTACCAGTGGATCGCGCAATCCACTACGCCCGATGCCCACATACAGTTCGATCCCCATGTTTGGATTCAGGACACTCCGGCGATGCTGTATTCCCGCCGCCCGATCGTCGCCGCCGATCTTGACTGCCTGGCAGTCTTTGGCGGGGACCCGTCGCTTTGCCCTCCGTTGATCGCGCAGCTCGCGCCTCTTTACCCGGACAAGGGCCAGCCCGCCGCCGCCAGTATCGAGACGGCTTGCCAAAACCTGCCGGTCGATATCCTGGTCGCCAAGGATCTCGATGCCGCCTGGGCCGACCCGCGGGGATGGGTCTGGAAGGAAAAGCCGGCCTTCGCGAACGCCTATTTTAGGGTCTTCCGATGCCGCGACGCCGTGGGCAAAAGCCCCTAGTTGGCGCGCGGCCTCTAACGGAGCCGTGACCCGTGGCGCAGGCCGTCAGGCCTGCAGCGTCCCGATTCATCGGGACGTTTCTTCCGTGTGCCGAGCATGTTCGACCCCTCGGTGGTGAAAGTCCCCTTCACGGACACCAGCCTCCCGTCCCACAAGTTCGCACCATGATCCCAAAGCTCCGTATCGGGGCGCCGGCTTCCAGCCGCGCCGGCATGGGATCTCCTACACACGGCCTCTAAGCCCTGCCATAGGGGGAGCCTGCCGGTCAGTGGCAGCACCGCCCTCGTCCGCTGCGCCGCTTTCGAGGTATTGCGCATCCTGGTTGACGCGCCACACGTCGTACACCTGCCGCCTGGCCGCGATGTTCTCCACGGTCAGCATGGCGGTCATCATGGCGTGGTCCTGGTTGTTGTACTTGTGCATGCCGTTGCGGCCGACCAGGTGCAGGTTGGGATAACGCTGCAACTCGGCCCGCAGGGTCGCTACATGCTGGGCATAAGCATCGTCATAAACGGGGTAGGCCTTGGGCTGCCTGACCACGCAGCCATCCACCACGTCTTCGCGCCGCGCCAGGCCGATCTGCACCAGCTCGCGCGTGGCAAGCGCCACCAGCTCCCCATCTTCCGATTCCCATAGCTGATTGCCCTCATTGCAAAAATATTCGAGGCCGTAACAACAGTGGTCCTCGTCGGGCACCATTTCCGGCGACCACGCTTTGTAGTTTTGCACACGGCCCACCTGGACGGACGGATCATGGATATAGATCCAGTTGTCCCGCAGCGCGCCGCGGTCTTTGACAATCAGCGCGACGGTTATGAAATCCCGATACCGTAACCCGGCCGCCGCCGCAGCAGCCTGCTCGGAAACGGGCGGAAACAACGACCCGGCCAGCTCCCGCAAAGGGGCGGACGAAATCACGTGGTCGGCGGAAATGGACTCGCTCGCTCCTCCGCTGTGGCTGTACTCGATCGACCACCGGTTCGAATCCGCGTCAAACCGGCAACCGGTGACCTTGCACCCCAGCAGCACGCGTCCGCCCATCGCGCGCACCCGTTCCGCACACTTCTCCCACATCATGCCCGGCCCCAGCCGCGGGTACCGGAACGAGTGAATCAGGGTCTTGACCATCTCGCCGCCCGCCCGCGCAGTCCCGGGCCGGAGGCCATTCCTGACGGCCGACCACAGCGACAAGCCCTGGATGCGCTGCGCCGCCCAGTCCGCGGAGATCTCACGGCAGCTAATGCCCCAGACCTTCTCTGTGTAAGTCTTGAAGAATATCCGGAACAGCCGCGCGCCGAACTGGTTGCTCACCCAATCTTCGAACGAGCGCGGATCTGAAACCGGGAACATCCGCGCCCGCAGATACGACAGGAAACAGAGTCCCGACTCGATCGGACCAAGCTTGCGCAGCGCTTCGACGGTTTTGAGGGGATAGGAATAGAATTTGCCGCCGTAAAGAATCCGCGACAACCGCGGCCGTTCGAGCAGGTCCGGCCCGAGAATCTCGCTCCAGAGAGCTTCCACCTGCTCGGACTTCGAAAAGAACCGGTGCCCCCCTATGTCGAAGCGGAAGCCCTTATACACCACCGTGCGCGAGAGGCCGCCCACGTATTCTTCATCGGCCTCCAGGACCGTTGCCGAAAGTCCTTTCTTTGCGAGTCGATAGGCAGCCGTCAAGCCCGCGGGTCCCGCGCCGATAATGACTGTTTCGGATATGTCCGGCCCCTTTTCAAGCTACGTGCGACGTAAGCCGCGCGTCAAGCGCGATCGGGACGGAGGCGGCTTTTTGCTCGGCGCAAACATTTTCGTGTGGGGCGGATTCGCCCCACGAAATCTACGCAAGTGATTGATTCCACTAGGCAGCCCCCTCGATTTGTGGGGCGAATTTGCCATTCCTGGCTGGGTTTACAATCCCATGCGGCGCTTCAGCGCCAAGAACCGGGGCTCCGCGCGCAGGCTGGCCAGCATGGGCTCGACGGCCATGAAGTTGAGATCGATATTCTCTTGCTGGAAGGCCAGATCGAGAGCGTCCAACGACCGCGGCTTGTCGCCCAGTCCCGCGTAGACGAAGGCGTTCTGCACCGCCGGACCTTCGACGCCGCCGATCTCCCGCACAATGTCCAGCGCCTGAGCGGTGCGGCCCGCGCGCGCCAGCGCGTAGCCCATGCGGCCGAGAATCCACGGCTGCCGTCCGTACGTCCGTATCGCCAGATCGAACTCGGCCAACGCCTGCGCGAACTGCCCCTCGAGGGCCAGGCCGCGGCCGATGGCCACGTGTGCGGAGGCGTAACCGGGGTCGGCGGCCAGCGTCTGCCGCGCGGCTGCGACGGACTCGCCGTAGCGGCCGCCGCAGTACAGGGCAATCGCCAGGTAGTTGGTGGCGGCAAAGGAAAGCGGGTCCAGCACGCGCGCGCGATCCGCGTGCGCGATGGCCTCGTGAAATCGTCCTCGCGTCACCAGGCCCATGGAGTATTGCAGATGGCCGCGGGCGTCGCTGGGGTTCAACGCCAGGGCTTTTTCGAAACCGCGCTGCGCCGCGGCCCAGTCATGGTCGAAGGCGAAAGCGATCATGGCCAGCGAGGCGTACGCTTCCGAGGACGCGGGGTCGAGCTCCAGTGCGCGCGCTCCCTCGCGCCGCGCCTTCTTCAGCGGTTCGTCGCGCGGGTAAAGCGAGCCGTGGTAGAGTGCTTGCCCCGCAGGGAGCCAGTTATGGACCACCCCCCTGAGCACTTACGCAAACCTTCCGGGCACCGCCTCCGGGATCCTGGTGAGCACGGACTGCACGGTGGTCCAAACGCATCTCGCGAACGGCAGCGGACAGAACGGCGCGGCAGGCACCAGCACGCTGGCCTTCGCCATTTCAGGCGTCAGCGCGCCGGCCGCCATCGTCTCCTCCGCCACTCCGTTCTACGTTTGGGCTCCGAACGGAGACTATGGCTGCGCCTTGGGAGCGGATGCCACGTGTCACCACGTCTTCGCGATTGCCTACGCACCGCAGGGCGCCAGCCAGACTTTCGTCCTCAGGAACGAAGGCGGCCATCTGATCAACAGCCTGGTGGCCGCGGGCTACGGAGGTTACAACCTCTATGACGCCTTGGTGGCAATCCAGAATAATACGGATCCTGCCATCACGGGCGTGCTCACCGACAACTTCATCACGAGCCTTGCCGGTTGCTCCACGGCGCACCCGGTCTTCACGACCCAACTGAAAAACGTGACCGGCTCGGTGGCCATCAGCGACGATTGCTCGATAGCGTCCAGCAGTCTCCTGGGCAGCTCGTTCAACGGCCAGCCGGGGACCACGACCGGGATCTATGTCATTTCGGGCGTTGGCCCGGCTACCGCGGTCTCTTCCGCCTCCTCAACCCCGCTCGGTTCGTCGGCCCAAACCGTCACGGTCGGCAGCAGCACGGCGACGGTCACCTACAGCGTCTTCGCCATCCTTTACACGCCGGGGAGCGCGCCGCCGCCGGCCACGCCCGCGCCGCCGGCGCTGTGGCTGGCCATCATCGGCTGCCTGGCGCTGTTCGGTTTCGCATTGTGGTCGCGACGCCGCGCAGCGGTGTAAGAAAAAGCCGAGACGACTCTCGGCTCAGCAGGCCGGACGGCCTGCGCCACGGTGCTCGGTTTCATCCCCTCGGAGGTTGCTAGGGAACGGCGCCTAAGGTAGGGCGGGCCATCGGTTCTTGTGGCCTGTCGCGGCCGGCGAAGACAGGCGACACAAACCGATCGCCTGTCCTACCTGGATCGCGCAGTTCTCAGTCTCCGCCGGCAAGCTGTGCCTGGCGTTTAGAGCGCTCGACGACTTCTTCCACCTCGCGCCGGTATTCGGCTAGCAGTTCGGGCGTGGTGGCTTCGAAGCGCATCACCAGCACGGGCTGCGTGTTCGAGGCGCGCACGAGTCCCCATCCTTCTTTGAACAGCACGCGCACGCCATCCACGTCCACGGTCTTATGCCTGGCGCGCAATTCGGCGGAGGCCAGGCGCACCACCTCGAACTTGATTTCATCGGGACAATCGAAGCGAATCTCGGGAGTGGTGACGGTGCGCGGCAGATCGGCCAGGTGCGTGGAGAGCGGCCGGCCGGAATTGGACACGATCTCGATCAGGCGGCAGGCGGCGTAAATGGCGTCGTCATAGCCGTGATAGCGGTCGGCGAAGAACATGTGGCCGCTCATTTCGCCGGCCAATTCGGCGTGGGTCTCCTTCATCTTGGCCTTGATGAGCGAATGGCCGGTCTTCCACATGATGGGATGGCCGCCGTGCGCGGCGATATCGTCATACATGAGCTGGGAGCATTTCACTTCGCCGATGAAAGTGGCGCCCGGCTTGCGCGTGAGGATTTCGCGGGCGTAGAGAATCATCAACTGGTCGCCCCAGAGGATGGAGCCGCGCTCGTCGACGGCGCCGATGCGGTCGGCATCGCCGTCGAAGGCCAGCCCTAAATCGGCTTTGGTTTCGAGCACGCGGGCGATCAGCGTTTCGAGATTGCGCGGTACGGTGGGGTCCGGATGATGGTTGGGGAAATGGCCATCCATCTCGAAGAACAGCTCGATGGCCTCCACGTTGAGGCGTTCCAGAACGCGGTGAGCCACGGGACCGCCGGCGCCATTGCCGGCGTCCACCACCACGCGAATCCGGCGCGGGAAGTGGAACTGCGCGGCGACTTCCTCGACGTAGGGAGTGGCAACGTCGATGGTGGTTTCGCTGCCGGCGCCACAGTCCAGATCGCCGGTTTCGATCATGCGGCGAATTTCCTGAATGGCCTCGCCGTAAATCGTCCCGGAGCCCAGGACGGCTTTGAAACCGTTAAACTCGGGCGGATTGTGGCTGCCGGTGATCATGACGCCGCCATCGGCTTTGGTGTGCACGGTGGCGTAGTAGAGCAGGGGAGTGGGTTGGACGCCGATATCGGTGACGTGACAGCCGCTGGCTTTGAGGCCGAGCATCAGGGCGTCGCGCAAGCGGGTGGAACTGAGGCGCGTGTCGCGGCCCAGGCAAAGATGCGGACCGCCATGCCGCCGCAGGTAGGTTCCCAGGGCCTGGCCGAGCGCGGCAACATCCTCACTCAAGAGTTCGGCGTCGGCGACGCCACGAATATCGTACTCGCGAAAGATGGTCGGTTTGAGCATGGTCGAAAGCTCATTCTAATTCGGCGACGGCCGCGGGTTGCGGAGCGGGTTCCGGAGCGGGATGCGAGACGAGGGCGGAGCGGAAGCGGGTGGTTGTTCCCCTACCCTCCCGCGATCGCTCCCACAATCAGCAAGGGCTCCGCCCCGCTGGCTACTGCCTCGGGTAGCGGCGCGTCCGGGGATTCGTGAGACAGATCCTCTGAGCAGGCGAAGAACCGCACGAAGGGGCGCCGCTGTTCGGTGACATGGTCGCGAAGGGTACCGCGCAGCATCGGATAGCGGGCCTCCAGCGCGTCGAGCACGGAGCGCTGCGTGGCTTGCCCCTCCACGTCAAGCTGCACTTCGCCCGCGACGTGCGCCAGTATCCGCAGATGCGCCGGAAGCTCAACCCGGATCACTGGAGTGTTTGCACCTCGACGGATAGCACTGCCGGCAAATCGCGGACGATGGGCGCCCAACTGTCTCCGGCATCGGCCGACGCATACACTTGGCCGCCGGTGGTGCCGAAATACACGCCGCACTGGTCGAGCGAATCCACCGCCATCGCGTCGCGCAACACGTTCACGTAGCAGTCGCTCTGCGGCAGGCCTTTGGTGAGCGGCTCCCACTCGTTTCCGCCGGTGCGGCTGCGGTATACGCGCAGCTTGCCCTCGGGCGGAAAGTGCTCCGAGTCGCTCTTGATCGGCACCACGAAAATGGTTTCCGGCTCGTGCGCGTGGACGTCGATGACGAACCCGAAATCGGTTGGCAGGTTCCCGCTGACCTCCTGCCACGAGTCGCCGCCGTCGTCGCTGCGCATCACGTCCCAGTGCTTCTGCATGAACAGCACGCTCGGCCGCGAGCGGTGCATCGCGATGCGGTGAACGCAGTGGCCCACCTCGGCATCCTGGTCGGGGATCTGTTGCGAACGCAGCCCGCGGTTGATCGGCTGCCACGTCACTCCGGAATCGTCGCTGCGGAATGCGCCCGCCGCCGAGATGGCGATGAAGATCCGGCCGGCGCCGCTCGGGTCGAGAAGAATCGTGTGCAGGCACATCCCGCCGGCGCCCGGCTGCCAGTGAGGCCCCGAGCCGTGGCCGCGCAACCCCGCGAGCTCCTGCCAGGTCTGCCCGGCGTCGGTCGAGCGGAACAAGGCGGCGTCTTCCACGCCCGCGTAGACCGTGTCCGCATCCGTCAGCGATGGTTCCAGGTGCCACACCCGCTTGAACTCCCAAGGGTGCGGCGTGCCGTCATACCATTGGTGCGTGCCGCGGACGCCGTCATAAGCGAACTTATTCCCCACCGGCGCCCAGGTCTTGCCGCCGTCATTAGACCTCTGTATCAACTGCCCGAACCAACCTGTGGACTGCGATGCATACAGCCGGTTCGGGTCAACCGGCGAGCCCTTCAAATGGTAGATCTCCCAACCCCCAAAGTAAGGGCCACTTACATCCCACTTATCGCGCCTGCCGTCCGATGTCAGCACGAACGCTCCCTTGCGTGTGCCAACCAACACACGTACCCCACTCATCCCTCACCCTCCTATCTAATGACTCTACCAACCGCTCCGTCGAAAGTCATCTGCCAGCGCCGCCCGTGGCTGCCCATGGGAACTGAACGGTGCAGCCAGATTTATTGTCGCCGTTTCTTGGCCGCGGCGGCCGGCGCTCAGTCGAGCGGAGCCACCGTGAAAGGCCGCGGCGATTCCCCGGCCAAATGCACGCGCCACATGTTTTCGAACGCGGATTCCAGGTGACGCGTGAACCGGCGGCTGTCGAACAGCGCGGTGGTAAGCCGGTTGGCCTGCAACTTCTCGCGAATCGACCGCAAGCGGAGTGGATTGCGCGCAAGCTCGAAAGCCAGGGCCTCGTAACCGGCGAGTGAATCGGTCACCAGTTCCGGCAGGCCCACCGCACCGAGCAGGCTCGCCGCCACGCGCCCCGGGAACGCCCGGCCGGCGCAGGTGATTACCGGGCATCCTCCCCAAAGCGCGTCGCTCGCGAGAGTATGAGCGTTGTAGGGAAGCGTATCGAGAAACAGGCCGGCAACCTGGAAGCGGGCCAGGTGTTCCGGATTCGCGAGCGGCGGCGCGAACACCAGCCGCGCGGCTCCGCCGGCGAGCCTCGATTCCGCCTCGCGCCGCAGATTGTTCGCCGCCGTCCGATCCGGCTCGAGCAACCACAACACGCTTCCCGGCACACCGGCGAGCAGCCGCATCCAGATATCGAACATTCGCGCCGCGATCTTGTGCGCGGAGTTGAAACAGCAGAACACGAATCCCGTTTCGGGCAGCCCGCACTCCGGTCGCGCCGGTATGCGTGGTGCGATCGGCCGCCGGCGGTCATTCACCTGGTAGCAATCCGGAAGATATACGAGCCGTTCGGTGAAGTACGGCTGCTCGTCCGCCGGAACCACCTGCCGGTCCACTAATATATAATCCACCGCGCCGCTCCCCAACGTGCCGGGATAGCCGAGATAGCTCACCTGAACCGCCGCCGGCCGGAGAGCGAGTATCTCCGGCCGCGCATCAGTCGTGTAACCCTTCAGGTCCACCAGGATGTCCACCTCGTCCGCCCGTATCCTGGCGGCGGATTCAGCGTGCGAACAATCGAGCAGATCCACGAACCCGTCGAACGACTCCCGCAACTGCCGGCGGGCCGCGCTGCCATCGTCCCGCCCATAGGAATACCCGATCACGCGAAACCGCCCGCGATCGTGCAACTGAAACAGTTCCGCGGTCAGGTGCGCGGTGGCATGCTCCTGAAAGTCCGCCGACAAATAACCGATCGTGATGCAGCGCTTGCCTGGGGACGCCGCGGGCCGTGCACGCGGAGCGCCCAATTGATCGGCCGCCCAGCGTTTCGCGCACAGCCACTGCTGGCGCGGTGTGGTGTCCAGGCTCAGAAACACGAACGGATTCACCGCCGCGGATTCCGATTCGACAACCTCGATCAGTTGCGCCGTCAGCTCGTCCAACTGGGCCCAATCGCAAAGCTCTTGCGACAGGCGAGTCAATTGGGATATCGCTGCGGTGAACCGCGGATCGATCTCGAGCGCCGTGCGGAGCGCCGTCACCGCCTCGTCGGGCTTGCCGAGCCGGCGCAATGCGCTGCCCAAATTGCGGAACGCCTCGGCGTAGCCAGGCCGCAGGCCCACTGCGGTGCGATAGCAGGCCACAGCTTCCTCGACTGCGCCGGTCATCTGCAACAGATTGCCCAGGTTATTATGCGCCTCGGCGAAGTCCGGCGCCTCCGCGATCGCCTGGCGGTAACTGGCGGCTGCTTCGGCCAGCATGCCCGCGAGCGCCAGCAGATTGCCGAGGTCGTTCGACGCCATCGCGAAGTGAGGATCGCTCCGCACGGCCCTGCGCAGCAACTCCATCGCCTCGCCCGGATGGCCGTCCCGCAAGGCGGCCATCCCAAGCAAGTGCAGCGCCCGCGGCTGGTCCGGCGCCGCCTGCAGAATCTTGACGCAGATTTGGGCGGTGCCGGTCAGATCGCCCGACCGCGCCAGGTCGTGCGCCAGGGCTAGCGCTTCTTCGATGGTGAGTGGCTGCGGCACCGGATCAGTATAGCTGCTGGCAAGCTGAAGCATGCCCTACCAAACCGTTTTCCAGCTATCATCAGCGTTGGATCGGCGATCGCCAAACGGAGCCGCGACCAAAGGGAGCGGCCGGTTCGCATTTCCCGAAGGGGGCACTTACCTTGAATCGTCGTGATTTTGTAAAAGCTGCGGCTTGCGCGGCGGTGTCTGGGGCCCTTGCCGCTCGGTCCGATTCTTCGAACGAGCGGCGCTGGCTTGCCATCGCAGAGGGCCTGAAGCCGAGCCTTCACCGGACGCCGGTGCTGCCGGCCGGCATCGTGAAAATGGTTGCCGATGGCGCCGAGTTTCTGCGCTGGCGCGTGGAGCGAGTCTCTCCGGTTGCAGCCCTGAGCGAGCGCCTGCTGCGGCGCGGCGATACTGCCATTGTCGACTTCGGCCGCCATCTCACCGGCCATTTTGCTTTCTCGATTGCGGGCGAGGGGCGCGGCGTGGATTCACCGGCTCGATTGAAGCTGACCTTCGGAGAAATTCCGGCCGAGGTTGCGCAGCCGCTCGATCCCTACCACGGCGGTCTCAGCCGGGCCTGGCTGCAGGACGAAACGATCAACATCGACGTGCTGCCGGCAATCGTCGAGATGCCTCGCCGGTACGCGTTCCGCTACGTGAAGCTGGAGATCGTCGATACCTCTCCGAATTACGCCGTGCGCATCGCGCAGATAAAAGCCACTGCGCTATCTTCCGCCGGAGCCGATCCGCTGCCCCTGCCGGAGAACGTGCCGGGGCTGTTGCGGCAGATCGACGAAGTCAGTGTCGCCACTCTGCGCGACTGCATGCAGACCGTGTTCGAGGACGGCCCCAAGCGCGACCGGCGTCTGTGGATCGGCGATCTTCGCTTACAGGCTTTGACGAATTACGCGACCTTCCGTAACAACGATCTCGTCAAGCGGTGTCTCTACCTGTTCGCCGCATTCCCGCGCGAGGACGGCCTGCTGCCCGCGTGCGTGTTCGAGGATCCCGAGGCTCATCGCGGGCACGAGTACATCATCGACTACGCCGCATTGTACGCAGCGGCGGTGCTGGACTACGCCAAAGCCACCGGCGATTGGAACACGGCCGCCGATTTGTGGCCCGCCGTGCGGAAGCAGATGGAGCTGCTCTCCGCCTATGTCGGGTCCGATGGAGTTTTCGCCGCGCCGCCGCGCAGTTGGGTTTTCATCGACTGGAGCGACTCGCTCCATCGCGCTGCCGCGATGCATGGCGTCTTCGTGTTCTCGCTCCGTCGGGCGGCCGAACTCGCGCGCCGCTGCGGGGCGGAGAGCGATGCCGCCCAGTACGAGCGGTTGATCGCCCGCATGACGGCCGCGGCGCGCAGCGTCTTCTACGATCCGTCGCGAAAAGTGTTTTTGAGCGGCCCCAAGCGCCAGGTCTCCTGGGCCTCGCAGGCGTGGATGACGCTGGCCGGCATTGCGACCAATGAGGAAGCCGCGCAAGCGTTTCGCGCCATAGCGGCCGAGACCGATGCGGTGCGCCCCGGAGCGCCGTATCTTTATCACTATGTCGCCGAAGCCATGTTGCAGTGCGGGCTGAAACAGGAAGCGAAGGAATTGGTGGAAACATATTGGGGCGGCATGGTGAAGGCGGGCGCCGACACGTTCTGGGAAGTTTACGATCCGTCGAATGCCGATCTTTCGCCCTACGGCAGCACGCTGGTCAACAGCTACTGCCACGCGTGGAGTTGCACGCCGGCCTATCTGCTGCGCAGCCTCGATCTGGCCGGAAAGTGAATCGGGATGTTTCGCATTGCGCCGGAGATCCTTCGATGCTAAAACGAGTCTTCGTCGGCTGGGTCGATTTCCGGCATCATGAACATGGACGGGCAGTTCGGCGGCGCGACATGGCTGACGCTGCTGATCAACCGGTTCTACGCCCCTCGCACCAGAAACCCACGGGCTGTCTCGAGGAGTGCTTGTACCTGTTGGCCCTCCCAAGCGGCGTCATATCCCAACTCGCGCGCCATCAGCGTGGCCACTCGCGGGGCCATCTGGATAGCGGCGCGGGCGTTCAGGAACAGGGCGCGGGTGCGGCGCGCCAGAACGTCTTCCACGGTGCGCGCCATCTCCTCGCGCGACGCCCAAACCACTTCGGCCGCCGTGTAGGGCAGGCTGGAGTGGAGCGGCTCGGAAAGCGGCGGATCGGTCTCCATCAGCTTCTGTATGGCGGGAGCGTCGGAACCATAAACGGCGAGCCGGCCGAACCGGGCCGCACTCGAGTGGAATCCGTGAATATTGAGGTGATCGGTCACGCAAGGGCGTTCCTCCAGGCGGCCCAGAATGGCGGCCTGGTTGATACAGTCTTCGGCCATATGGCGGTAGGTGGTCCACTTGCCGCCGCAGATAGTGACCATGCCCGAGTTTTCGATGCGAATGGTGTGGCCGCGGGAAAGCGCCGCGGTGTTGGCGGAATCTCCGGCGCGCACCAGCGGACGGACGCCGGCAAAGACGCTGGTCACGTCGCTGCGGGCGGGCTTCTTCGCGAGGTAGAGAGAGGCGGTCTCGAGAACGAAGTCGATTTCCTGCTCCTGCGCCACCGGCTCGAGCGCGGGCTCCGGGACCGGCGTGTCGGTGGTGCCGACCAGCGTGTGGCCGTGCCAGGGAATGGCGAACATCACGCGGCCGTCGGTGGTGTGCGGAACCATGATGGCGCTGTCGCCGGCCAGAAACGAGCCGTCGAACACCAGGTGAATGCCCTGGCTGGGAGCGATCATCGGCTGGGGCGAAGGTTCCGCCTGGCGGCGCAGGGCATCGGTGAACGGTCCGGTGGCATTGATCACGACCTTAGCGGCGGCTTCAAACGCCTGGCCGTCTTCCATGTCGCGGACCTTAACTGAGTTGACGAAGCCGTCGCTATCCTTGCCGAGGCCGGTGACTCGCGCGTAGTTGAGGAGGACGGCGCCCTGCTCACTGGCGGTGGCGATGAGATTGACGAGCAGGCGTGAGTCGTCGAACTGGCCATCGAAATAGATCACGCCGCCGCGCAGGCCTTCGGTATTGATCGTAGGCAGGCGCTCCAGAGTCTCTTCGCGGGAGAGTATCCGCGACTCTCCGAACCCGTATTTTCCCGCCAGCAAGTTGTAGAGCTTTAGACCGATGCCGTAAAAAGGGGCTTCCCACCAGTCGTAGTTCGGCACCACGAAGCCCAGGTTGCGAACCAGGTGGGGAGCGTTCTGCAGCAGCAAGCCGCGCTCCCGCAGCGCCTCCATCACCAGCGACACGTTGCCCTGTTCCAGGTAGCGCACACCGCCGTGAACCAGCTTGGTGCTGCGGCTGGAAGTTCCCTTGCCGAAGTCGTTCTGCTCCAGCAATAGCACGTCGTAGCCGCGCGAGGCGCCATCGATCGCCACGCCGGCGCCAGTGGCGCCGCCGCCGACCACGATCATGTCCCAGGCGCCGGCATGCGCTCGTAGCCGACGGTACATCTCGGCGCGGTTCATCGGCTCATCATACGTTGCGACAGTTCATTAGTTCTCGATGCGGAACGTGCCGCGCAGCGGCAGGTCGCGCGAGGAACCGCCCACTTCGACGGTGTATTCACCCGCCACGAGTTCCCAACCATTCTTGTCCTCATTGAAGATGGACAGATAGTGCGGGTCGAGAGCGAGGGTCACCGACTTGCATTCGCCGGGTTCGAGCGCGATTTTCTTGAACGCGACAAGGCGCCGGAAGGGTTCGCCCGCGGCTTGTGGAAGCGTGGCGTACACTTCGGCGATTTCGGCTCCGGCTCGTTGGCCAGTGTTTTTCACTGCGAACGTGATCCCGGCCTGCGACACCTTCAAGCCTGAGTAGCTGTAAGTGGTGTAAGACAGGCCAAAGCCGAATGGAAACAGCGGCTGTTTGTTTTTGGCGTCATACCACTTGTATCCGACCAGCAATCCTTCGTCGTATTCGATATCGAACCGCCTGGTATTGACCTTCCAGGGAGCGCCGGGGAACATAGGGATCTCTTCGCCCTGGCGCGGCGGAGGCTGCAACATCTCGACCGGGTGCGGCAGGTCCGCTTCCGATTTGGCGAAGGTGACGGGCAATTTGGCGGATGGGTTCACGTCGCCGAATACAATGCTGGCTAGCGCTTCGGCGCCGCGAGTACCGGGATACCAGGCTTCCAGCACCGCGCTGACTTTGTCGATCCACGGCATGGTGACTGCGCCGCCGGATTCGATCACCACGATGGTGTGCGGATTGGCCGCGGCGACGGCGCCGACCAGGGCGTCCTGCTGGCCGGGAAGCGAGAGGCTCGGCAGGTCGCTGCCTTCGCCGGCGGGTTGGTTGACGAACACGATCGCCACATCGGATGCTTTGGCCAGAGCCGCGGCCGCGTTCGCATTCGTACCCGGATCGTATGCGACCTTGGCTCCGGGAGCTTTGGCGCGAATGGCTTTCAACGGCGACGAGCGGTGCCAGACCTGGCCGTTGGAGACCGCCCAGGGGATCGCGTTACCGCCGATGGGATCGACCTGTCCGGAGCCGCCGCCGGAAAGCACGCCCACGTCCGCGTGTGATCCTATGATGGCGATCGAATGGACGTTCGATGCGGCCAGAGGCAACTGACCGTTCGCGTTCTTCAAGAGAACGATGGTCTGTTCCGCGACGCGCTCGGCCACCTCGAGGCCATGAAACACATCGGGCACGCGGCGATCCGGCGGGTTGTCGAATAGCCCCGCCGCAAACTCGCTGCGCAGGATCCGGTGAATCATGTTATCGAGACGCGACATGGGAACCTCACCGCTCTCCACCGCTTTCTTGAGAGCGGCGCCGAAGTAATCGGCTTCCGGCATCTCGAGGTCCAGCCCGGCGTTGGCCGCCTTGGCTGTGCTATGTGTGGCGCCCCAATCGGAAATCACGAAACCCTGGAAGCCAAAGTCTTTCTTCAAAGCTTCGTTGAGGAGATAGTTGTTCTCGCAGGCGTAATCGCCGTTGACCAGGTTATAGGAGCACATCACCGCGCCAGCATTGGACCCCTTGAGGGCAATCTCGAAGCCGAGCAAATCGCTCTCGCGCATGGCCCGCTTGCCCACCTTCACGTTCACGAAAGAGCGGCCGCTTTCCTGATCGTTCATGGCGTAGTGTTTGAGATCGCCGATGATGTGCTGCTCCTGGACAGCCTTCATCTCGGCGCCCGTCAGCGTGCCGGCCAGGATCGGATCTTCGCCGTGATACTCGAAGTTGCGGCCGTTGCGCGGCTCGCGGGTGAGATCTACGCCGCCGCCTAGCGTCATGGTGTAGCCCTGGTCGCGCAACTCGCGGCCGATGAGAGACCCGTATTCGCGGGCCAGGTCGATATCCCAGCTCGAAGTCTCCGCAATGGTGGACGGCAGCGGAGTGGAATAGCGGCCGAACACCGACGAGTGCGTGACGCCAACCGTGGCGTCCGCCATCTGCAGATCGGGAATGCCGAAACGGGGAATGCCCGCAATGAATCCGGCATTGCCCAGCGCTCTGAGCGGCAACGTTTCGGGACCGCCCATCTCCCAGCCGTTGGCATGGACCAGCGAGATCTTTTCGTCGAGCGTCAACGCTTGGACGAGCAGGTCGGCTCGCTGATCGAATGAAAGAGTCTTGTTCATCCAAGGGCCGGCGGGCTTCTGCGGCGGACGTCCAAATTGGGCCAGGACGGGCGCCGCAGCGAGCGCCAGCACCAGGACGGCGATAGTAAGCCTGGACAGGCGGGGAAGAGTGATGGGAAGCTTTGTCATTGGCATCGGGGCCATCCTTGCTCAACGTAGCAGGTATTCAGCGCGGGTTGCATGGCGCGTGGTTCGGCGGGTCCAGGTCGATCGCAGCGTGACCGCTCCCTGTGGTCGCGGCTCCGATATTATCGAGACTAGGTCTACGTTGATTGGCCGAGGTGCGAAATGGCGAAGAGAGTTCTTCCGCTGTCCAAGGTTTATGGCTTGATGGAGCCGGGGCCGGTTGTGTTGCTGACGACCGCTCGCAAAGGGCGGCCGAACATCATGACCCTGTCGTGGCACACCATGATGGAGTTCGAGCCGCCGCTGGTGGGTTGCGTGGTCAGCAACCGGAATTACACGTTCGGCATTTTGAAAGCGACCAGAGAATGCGCGATCAACATCCCGACCGTGAAGTTGGCGGCAAAGGTGGTGGGGTGCGGGAATAGCTCGGGGGCAGATACGGATAAGTTCGCGGCGTTTCGTCTCACGCCGGCGGCCGCCCGGCGAGTGAAGGCGCCGCTGATCGAGGAATGCTACGCCAATCTCGAGTGCAAGGTGGCCGACACGAGGATGATGCGCAAGTATTGCTTTTTTGTCCTGGAAGTGGTTGCCGCGTGGATCGACCCCGCGGTGAAAAACCCGCGAACGATCCATCATCTCGGATGGGGCGCCTTCATGGTTGCCGGCCGGACGATTCAGTTGCCTTCCCAAATGAGGTAGGTGAGGCCGGCCCGCAAGCGGGCGCTGGCAAGCCAAAGCATGCCCCACCAATGGCGTTAGACTCTTGGTGACGCAGGTTCAGGACGCGAGCACGCCGAAGCGTGTGGGAGGTTGGTGTGAGCACAGCGACAACGACGGTTCCGTTGGCAGACCGTATTTCCCTCAAGGAGAAGATCGCATATTCCTTTGGAGACGCGGCTTCGAATTTTTATTGGAAGACCTTCGAGTTCTTCCTGATGATCTTTTATACCGATGTCTTCGGCATTTCCGCCGCGGCCGTCGGCACCATGCTGCTGGTCACGCGCATCGCCGATGCGGTGGCGGATCCGACGATGGGCGCTATCGCCGACCGGACCAAAACGCGCTGGGGCCATTTCCGGCCTTACGTTCTGTGGTTCGCCGTCCCGCTGGCCGTGGCGGGCGTGCTGACCTTCACGACGCCGCATCTTGGCAGCGGCGCCAAGCTGGTCTATGCATACATTACTTACTCTCTCCTGATGTTCCTTTACACGGCGGTGAATATTCCCTATACCGCGTTGATGGGGGTGATGACGCCGAACTCGCAGGAGCGCACCTCCATCTCCTCGATTCGTTTTTTTGGCGCCTTCACCGCCGGAGTGTTCGTGCAGTACTTCACGCTCCGGTTAGTCAAGTTCTTTGGCGGCGGCAACGACGCGCGCGGCTGGCAGCTCACCATGGTGCTGTACGGCGTGCTCGCCGTAACGCTGCTGGTGCTCTGCTTCGCCAACACCCGCGAGCGCGTCGCGCCACCGCCGCAGCAGCATTCCGACATCAAACGCGATCTGCGCGACCTGTTCGGCAGCCGGCCGTGGCTGGTGCTGGTGGGCGTGCTGCTGATGGTGCTGGCGGCGTTCGTGATCAAGGGCTCGGCCTCGGTTTACTATTTCAAATACTTCCTGAAGCGCCAGGATCTGCTGGGAGCGTTCCTGGTGTCGAACGGCCTGGCGTTTCTGGCCGCCGTCTCGATCACGTCGCGGCTGGCTAAGTGGTTCGGCAAGAAGCCGCTGTTCATGATCGCAATCGGCGGCGGAGGGATCGTCATCGCGGGCTTCTGGCTGGCCGGCCCTTCGGACCTCTGGCTCATCTTCGCGCTGCAAATTGTTTCCAGTTTCATTATCGGATTCAACTCGCCGCTGGTCTTCGCCATGTTCGCGGATACGGCCGATCACGCCGAATGGCGCACCGGCCGACGGACCACGGGACTGGTCTTTGCCTCGGCCATCTTCTCGACCAAGATCGGCGTGGCGATCGGCGCGTGGATGTTCGGCCTGATTCTGGACTATTTCGGGTATGTGGCCAACGTGGAGCAAACCGCCCGCTCGCTCCATGGCATCATCCTCTCGATGAGCTGGATTCCGTGCGTATTGCTGGTGCTTGCGGCCGCCACCATGATGCTCTATCCGCTGGACGATCCGCTGATGGTGAAGATCGAAGGGGAGCTCAAGGCAAGGCGGGGCGAGGTGGAAGCATGAAGAGGGCGTTGATTTGCATACTCGCCCTGGCGTCTGCGGCGCTGGCGGCCGATCTGACGGTGCAGAAATGGCAAGGCAATGGTATCGACTATTCCGGCTATCGCGCGGGCCAGAACCCGCAACTGAACCGGTTCCCGACGCAGGCGCAGATTCTCGAAGACCTAAAGATCCTGGAGAGGAACTGGACTCTCATACGCCTCTACGGCGGGGATCAGCATTCGCAGGACGTGCTGGAGGTGATCCGGCGCGAGAAGCTCGGGCTCAAGGTGCTGCTCGGCATCTGGCTCGATGGCAGGCCCGGCCACGAAGCCGAGAGCGCGCAGCAGACGGCGACGGGAATCCGCCTGGCCAATGAGTATAAGGACATCGTGCTGGCGGTCGCCGTCGGCAACGAGATTCTGGTCACTTGGTCCGATCACAAGCTGACCGAGGAGAAAGCGCTCGAGTACGTTGCGCAGGTCAAGAAAGCGGTGAGCTGCCCGGTGACGGTCGCCGACGACTATCTGTACTGGCGGCAGCCGGACGCGAAGCTGGCGAGCGCCGTGGATTTCATCGTCATGCACACGTATCCCATGTGGGGACACGAGGACATCGACACCGCCATGCCTTCCACCATCAAGAACTATGAGAGCGTGCGCAAGGCGCATCCGGGGAAGACCATCGTGCTCGGCGAGGCGGGCTGGGCTTCCTACACGGTCGGCAACCAGCACGCGCCGCGGGCCGGCGATGAAAAGAAGCAGAAGCGTTACTACGAAGAGCTGACCGCCTGGGCGAAGGCCAACGACGTGACGCTTTTCTGGTTCGAAGCGTTTGACGAGCCCTGGAAGGGAAGCGGGACGGAGGGCCACTGGGGACTGTTCTCCGAGGGACGCAAGGCCAAGCTGGCGATGCAGGCGCTGTATCCGGAACTGATGCCGGCCGGGCCGACCTCGCCGGGCTACGATGCGCCGGCGGTCCCGGCTGCCAAGGAGAAGCAGTGAGCGTGCGCGATACAAATAGCGGAGATTTTTTCGGATTTGTGGGCAAGCTAAAGCATGCCCTACCAGTGGAGGGCGGGGCCATCGAGATCGGCGGCGAGCGTTTCTACCGCATCGTCAATTACGATGCGATGCCGCCATTCCTGATGAGCCTGGTCAGCGATTCGGACCATTGGATGTTCGTTTCGAGCACCGGCGCGCTGACCGCCGGCCGCAGGGATCCCGACCACGCGCTGTTTCCTTATTACACCGACGACCGCATTCATGACAGCCAGGACCAGACCGGCGGCAAGACCATTCTGCTGGTGGCGCGCGGCGGGCGCACGGCGATGTGGGAGCCATTCTCGCAGCGGTACGAGGGGCTGTACCGCATCACGCGCAGCCTGGCGAAGAGCGTCTACAGCAACAAAATCCTCTTCGAGGAAGTCAACCACTCGCTCGGGCTGTCCTTTTCCTGCGCGTGGATGACGAGCGACCGTTTCGGTTTCGTGCGGCGCGCGACTCTGGTGAACCTGGGCGCGGAGCCGGTGGAGATCGATCTGCTGGACGGCATCCAGAACCTTCTGCCGCACGGCCTCACGCGGCGGTTCCAGATGGAATATTCGACGCTGGCGGACGGCTACAAGGAGAACGAACTCGAGCCCGAAACGGGGCTCGGCCTCTTCAAACTCAGCTCGGTTCCAGCCGACCGGCCCGAGCCCAACGAGGCGCTGCGCGCGACCACGGTCTGGTCGGAAGGAATCGAACCGGCGCGGCGGCTGCTGTCGGCGGCGCAGCTTGAACGCTTCCGGCGCGGAGAGGGGGTGGACGAGGAAACGCTGATCCGCGGGCGCCGCGGCGCGTATTTCGTCAACACGCGGGTGGCGCTTGCGGCAGGAGAGCGCAAAGAGTGGAGGCTGGTGGCGGAGGTGGATCAGGACGCGGCGGGTGTGGCGAATTTGGTCAAGGCGCTTAAGTCTGACCGCTCCCTGACGGTCGCGGCTCCTAACGCGCATTTGAGTAGCTATCGGAGCCGCGACCGTCAGGGAGCGGTCGTTGGCCCCAATCTGCGCGTGCAGATTGACGAGGATGTCGAGCGAGGCACGCGCAACCTGGTTCGAATCGTGGCTGGGGCCGACGGACTTCAACTTACCGGCGACGATCTCAGCTCAGACCGCCATTTCTCGAACGCTCTGTTTAACACCATGCGCGGAGGAATCCCGGATCGCGGGTATGTGATATCCCGTTCCGATTTCAAGGCGTTCCTCGGCAAGGCCAACCGCGCGGTAGCGGAACGGCAGGCCGGCTTTGTGGATGCGCTCGAGGAGACGCTGCTGCATAGCCGTCTGCTGAAGCTGGCGCGCGAGCAGGGCGACCCGGATTTGGAGCGGCTGGCGCACGAATACCTGCCGCTCACCTTCAGCCGCCGTCACGGCGATCCCAGCCGGCCGTGGAACATTTTCTCGATCGAGGTGAAGAGCGAGCACGGCGAGCGGATCCTCAACTACCAGGGCAACTGGCGCGACATTTTCCAGAACTGGGAAGCGCTGGCGCTCTCGTTCCCCGGCTATGTGGAGAGCATGATCTTCAAATTCGCCGGCGCCTCGACTGCCGACGGCTACAACCCATATCGCATCATGCGCGACGGTTTCGATTGGGAGGTGCTGGACCCGCACGACGCGTGGTCTTACATCGGCTATTGGGGCGACCACCAGGTGGTTTACCTGTTGAAGCTGCTCGAGGTTTCGGCGCGCTACCATCCCGGCGCCGTGGCGGGGCTGCTGACGCGGCGCGTTTTCACCTACGCGAATGTTCCGTATCGCATCAAGCCGTATGGCGCGCTGCTCGAGGATCCGCGCAACACGATCGATTTCGATGCCGCTCTCGACCGCGAGATCCGCCAGCGGGCGGAAGCTATGGGCGCGGATGGCAAGGCTCTGGCGGGCGCGGATGGAGCGCCTTACCGCGTGAACCTGGCGGAGAAGTTGCTGGTGCTGGTGCTGGCGCGGCTGTTCAACTACATCCCCGAGGCCGGCTTGTGGATGAACACGCAGCGGCCGGAGTGGAACGACGCCAACAACGCGCTGGTGGGCTCCGGCGTCTCGATGGTGACGCTGTGCTTCCTGCGCCGGTTTCTGTCGTTCTGCCGTGGTGTTTTTGGTGCAGCCGGTCAGCCAGAGATCGAAGTTTCGGCGGAAGTCGCGGAAGCTTTCCGCCGTGTGGCGGAAGCGCTGGAACGGTACGCGGGCCTGCTCGGCGGACCGATCTCGGATCGGGACCGCAAGCGAGTTCTCGACCATCTGGGCGGCGTAGGGAGCGACTACCGGGCCGGGCTTTACGCGCGCGGGTTTTCGGGCCGGCAGACGGCGCTCGGCGTCGCGGAGATCGGCGCCTTCTGCGAGGTGGCGCTGCGGCACATCGACCACTCGATTCGCGCCAACCGGCGGGCGGACGGTCTCTATCACGCTTACAACCTGATGAAGGTGGAGCCGGGGACTGACCTCTCTGTCCCAAGGCGCCGCTCTTGCGCCGCGCGGACAGAGCGGTCTGTCCCCGATGGCGGTGGCGATGGCGGCGGGATCGCGATTCGCCGCCTTTACGAGATGCTGGAGGGCCAGATGGCGGTGCTGAGTTCAGGCGCGCTCTCGGTGCAGGAATCGGCCGATCTTCTCGACGCGCTGCGCGGCAGCCCACTGTACCGCGCCGACCAGAACAGCTACGTGCTGTATCCGGACCGCAAGCTGCCGGGCTTTTTCGAGAAGAACAACATCCCGGCCTCGGCCATCGCGCAATCGAAGCCGCTGGCGGAGATGATCGAACGGGACGAGCGGCGGATCGTGATTCGGGATTCGAACGGAGTGGCGCACTTCAACGCAGCTTTTCGGAATTCCACTCTCTTGCTGGAGGCGCTGGCGCCGCTTCACCTGCCGCCTGGGGAGACCGCGCGGATCCTCGCGGTGTATGAGCACGTGTTCGATCACCAGTCGTTCACCGGCCGCTCGGGCACCTTCTATAAATATGAGGGGCTGGGCTGCATTTACTGGCACATGGTTTCGAAGCTGCTGCTGGCCGTGCAAGAAGTGCTGGACCGGGCCGGGTGCGCGGGCGAGGATGCCGCGGTAGTCGAGAGATTGAGAAGCCACTACCACGAAATCCGCGAAGGCATCGGCGTCCACAAGCCGCCGGAGCTATATGGCGCCATTCCGACCGATCCGTATTCCCACACGCCCGGTTTTGCCGGAGTGCAGCAGCCCGGCATGACCGGCCAGGTGAAGGAGGATCTCATTTCGCGGCTGGGTGAGATGGGTGTCGCGGTTGCGGACGGACGGCTCAGTTTCCGCCGTCATCTGGTCAGCCGCGGCGAGTTTCTGGGGCCCTTAAGGACATTTCACTACTACGATCTCGACGGTCACGAGCGCAGCCTGGAGCTCGTTCCTGGGACGATGGCGTTCACCACCTGCCAGACGCCGGTGGTGGCGCATCGACCGGGGCCGCAGAGGATCGAGATCACCCGCGCTGGCGGCGGCAGGGACACGGTGGAAGGGCTTGACCTCGACGCGGGAACCAGCGCGGCTATATTCGAGCGCAGCGGACGGGTCGAGCGGCTGGACGTGTTCTTCGGGTTTGAGGGGTAACGCCGGAGGCTAACGCCGGGGACAGACCTCTCTGTCCACGCGGCGCAAGAGCGGCGCCTTGGGACAGAGAGGTCAGTCCCCGGGGCGCCGTTGGGCTACACTGAAAGAGAAGAGCCGGCTTGCGCCCTGATGCTGTGACCCTGCCGCCGATCGATCCAAATCTCGAGTCCCAAGTCATCCACCAGCCACCCCTGCGCGACGACAACCGGCAGGCAGCGGGGAAGATAGCGATTTTTCAGTACGCCACCGTGATCGCGTTCGTGTTTCTCATCTCGGGCTTCTGGCGGCTCCAGGTTCAGAATCCACAGTATTATGACGAGAAGGCTCTCACCAACAGCGTGAAATCGCAGCCGATGGCGGCGCCGCGCGGACGCATCCTCGATCGCGACGGCCGCCTGATCGTCGACAATCACAGTTCCTTCCGGCTCCTGCTGACGCGCGAATCGTTGAACGAAGCACACCTGGCGCCGATCGCTCGCGGGCTGGATTTGGACCTGGCCGATTTACAGACAAAGGTGCGCCGCTACCGGATGCGTCCCAAGTACGATCCGATCGTGCTCAAGGAGGTGGTCACCTCGGCCGACCTGTCTTTCGTCGACTCGCACCGCGACTTCTTCCCCGAGCTGCTGCTCACCCAGGATTACAAGCGGGCCTACCCGCAGAACGGCATGATGGCGCACGTGATCGGCTACACGGGTGAAATCAGCGATCAGGAATTGGACATGCCGGAGTTCGCCAAGTACGATCCCGGCACCGCGATTGGCAAGTTCGGCATTGAGCGGCAGTACAACGACACGCTGGCGGGCGTGGATGGGCAGCGCCAGGTCGTGGTGGATAACCGCGGCCAGGTGCGCCAGGTGCTGAAGACCAAGCCCGCCACGCCGGGCAAGGACCTGCAGCTCACCATCGATTTGGATTTGCAGGCCGTCGCCGAGCTCGCCATGGATGGCCGCAACGGCGCCGTGGTCGCGCTCGATCCGCGCAATGGCGAGGTGCTGGCCATGGTCAGCCGTCCGGCATTCGACCTGAACAAGTTCGCCGAGCGCATCAAGGCCGCCGACTGGAAGGAAATCACCGCCAATCCCGACCACCCTCTGATGAACCGCGCCATTCAGTCCCAACTGGCGCCCGGTTCGACGTTCAAGCCGATCATGGCGCTGGCCGGCCTGGAGACCGGCACGGTGGACATGAGTTGGACGGTTCGTTGCGCGGGCGGCGCTTCGTTTTACGGCGGCTACCACAAATGCTGGCAGAAAGGAGGGCACGGCACGATCTCGCTGCACAACGCGATCGTGCGCTCCTGCGACGTCTTCTTTTACACGCTGGGCGATAAGATGGGCATCAACAACATCGCCTACTACGCCGACCTGGTGGGCTTCGGCCACCCGAGCGGAATCGATCTGCCGAATGAAGCTTCCGGCATTGTGCCCTCGCCCGAATGGAAGCTGCGCAATTACCGGGAAAAGTGGTGGGCCGGCGAGACCATCTCGGTGGCTATCGGACAGGGCGCGCTGACGGTGACCCCGCTTCAATTGGCGCGCGCGATTGGCGGCATCGCGGTCGGCGGCGTCTGGCACCATCCGCACCTGGTCCGGGAATTGGGCGCAACCGAGAAGCCCGTTACTTGGCCGCTCGACCCGGATCACGTCAAGGATGTCATCGACGGCATGTATGGCGTGGTGAACGAAGGTGGAACCGGCGGATACGCGGCCCTGAAAGGCGTCGAGGTCTGCGGCAAGACGGGCACCGCGCAGGTGGCATCGGCCGGTTTCGCCAAGCAGAAGGGCGGCGTGGACATGACGGATAACGCGTGGTTCGTGGGCTTCGCGCCGCGTTCGGCGCCGGAAATCGTGGTGGTCGCCCTGTTCGATCACGGACGGGAAGGCTACTTGGCCGCGCCCATTGTGCGCGACGTCCTCAAAGCCTATTTCGACAAGAAGGCCAGGCTGGAGGCATTGCGCCAGCAGCAGGCTTCCGTCACAGCGCGCCTCGGGGAGGCAACGCATCTCGGGATACTCGACGCCGCTTCCTCCGCCGGCCAGCCTCACAACTGACATGACCCGCTATCTCTCCGCGCGCGATTTGGATTGGACCCTGCTGCTGATCGCGCTGGCGTTGTGCGGCATCGGGATTCTGCAGATTTTCAGTGCCACGCTCGATAGCCCGTACCACAGCGCCTGGTGGCGCCAGATACTCTACGTGGGCGGCGGCCTGCTGCTGATGTGGCTGGTTCTGGCGGTGGATTACCATACGCTGCTGCATTACGTCCCGAGCTATTACATTATTTCGGTGGCGGCCCTGTTGGTTACTTACGCGGTGGGCCAGACGGCCTTTGGCTCCCGCCGCTGGATTCCGCTCGGCGGTGGTTTACATTTGCAAGTATCGGAATTTGTCAAGCTGATGATAATATTGTTGGTAGCCCGGTATCTGGCGGAGATCAAGACGGAAACGCTGGAGATCCGGGAGATGACGATACTTTCGTCGCTGGTATTGGTTCCCACGCTGCTGGTGCTGAAACAGCCCGATCTGGGGACCTCGTTGACGTATATCGCCATCTTGATGGTTGGCGCATTTCTAGCCGGGCTGCGGCGCAAGTACGTGGTCGTCATCGCCGTGGTCACGATGTTGGTGCTTCCCGTGGGCTGGTATTTTCTGAAGGATTTTCAGCGGGCGCGGCTGGTCAGCTTTCTGGATCCGGATCGCGACCCCCAGGGAGCCGGGTATCAGTTGATTCAATCCCAGATCGCGGTGGGAGCGGGTGGGATGTTCGGCAAGGGAGTTACCAAGGGAACGCAAACCCAGTTGCGCTTCCTGCCGGTGTCGCAGAAGGATTTTATCTTTGCGTCGCTTGCCGAAGAGCATGGATTTGTCGGCGTAGTAATTGTTTTGTCGCTGTTCTTTGTGATGATTATGCGCATCGTCCAGAATGCGCAAACGGCGCCCGATCCGGTGGGTATGTATATCTGCATGGGGGTGGCCAGCCTGTTGCTGTTCCACGTTGTGGTCAACGTGGGAATGGTGGCGGGCTTGATGCCGGTGACCGGCATTCCGTTGCCGTTCTTCAGCGCCGGTGGTTCCAGTATCTGGTCGAGCTTTTTGGCTTTGGGGCTGGTGAATAACGTCCGCCTCAGAAGATTTGTGAATTAGCCGGGCCGTCCGCAAGGGCGCGCCCGCAATAGAAAGGTTATCGGGAGCCTAAGAAGAGACCCTCGGGGTGGTGGCGCATTTCTTGAGCGTTCCCCCAGGCGGAGTAGCGGTTCCCGGCCGTCCGGTGTTCGAGTGAAAGCTCCGCCGGCGGCCAGCGTGAGCTTCCTTAGCGACGGGCTTGCCGCCTTTTACGCATAGGCGCGTCCGGCGCGCACGCAGGGCGCCCACCTCGCCTCCGAGACTCTCCCCAAGTTCCCGGGGAGGCAGCGGATGTCCAAGGAGCTAGTGATCTCTTCCAACCGCCACGAAACGCGTGTGGCGATTCTTGAGGACGATCAGGTTTTCGAAGTCTATCACCAGCGGGAAAACGAGTATTCCCTGGCTGGCAGTATCCATAAAGGCCGCGTGACGCGAGTCCTGCCGGGAATGCAATCGGCGTTTGTCGACATCGGCCTGGATCGAGACGCATTTCTCTATGTATCCGACTTCTTCGAAGACAACGAAGAGTACGACAAGATCGTAACCAGCGTGGAGGAGAAGGTCCTCAAAATGGACCGCACTCCGCCGGCCGCGACGATAGCCGCGCCGCCGGCTCCGGTGGAAGCCGCGCCTGTGGCGGATGCGGTTGAACCTGCCGAATTGGCAGAAACCAGCGCCGCTGTGGAGCCGGCCCCGCCCCAAACGGCCGAGGCCGCCGCGCCCGAACCCGAACAGCGCCGGGACGAACGCGATCGCGACCGCCGCGGAGGGCGCCGTTCCCGCCGGCGTCGCGGCCAGCGGGGTGGGCGCGGGCTGCCCGATTCCAAATTCTACTCGCCCGGCCATCACTCCGCCGGGCCGGCTCCGCCGACCGAACCGCGACTGCCGGAGCCTGCCGAGCCGTTCGCGGCCCCCAGCGACGATCTGCTGGTTCTGCCCGGCGAATCGCTGGCCAAGTACACCGGCCCGGCGCGCGCTGTGGAAGAGCGGGAACCGGCTGCTTTCGAAGAATCCGACGGCGGCGAACACGAGCCTGAAGTTGCCGAAGTGGAACCCGAAACGCCGGTTGAGGCAGCGGAACCTCCTGCCGTGCCCGCCGATGTTGCCGCGCCCTTCACGCCGGTTGAGGTGGAAGCCGCAGCGCCGGAAACTCCGATCAAGGCTGAAGAAGTTGCCGCCGAATTAGCCGAAGCCCGGCTCGATGTCGAGGAAGTTTCGGGCGAGCTCGCCGATGAGCCGGAATCAGCCCCGGTGCCGGACTCGACTGAAGCCGGCGACGAGCTGGGAGCAGCTCCCGAAGTCGAAGACCTTGCCGAAGGCGAAGGCGCTCTTGAAGGCGAAGGCCTTGCAGAGGGTCAAGCCGCGGCGGAAGACCAGGCTGCGAGCGAAGAGGAAGGCCCGGAACCTGCGCGGACGCCAACCAGCCTCACCGCAACTTTGCGCGAACAGGGTCCCCGTTACCAGCATCGGGTTTCCCGCCGCATGCGCCGCCGCGGCGGCCGCGACCGCAATCCGGCGCCCGGCGAGGCTCCGCGCCCGCAGGAAGCGCGCCCCGAGCAGCGTACCGCCGCCGCGCCCAGAACCAGCGAGGGCCGCCCCGAAAAAGGGGCCGGCGCTTCCATCAGCGACCTGCTCCGCAGCGGCCAGGAGATCATCGTCCAGATCGCCAAGGAACCGCTGGGACAGAAGGGCGCCCGCATCACATCGCACATCGCGCTGCCCGGCCGCTTCCTGGTCTACATGCCGACCGTCGACCACATCGGCGTGTCGCGCAAGATTCCGAGCGACGAGGAACGCTCGCGGCTGAAGCGCGTGCTGCAGGCCAATCGAACCGGCATTCCCGGCGGCTTCATCGTGCGCACGGCCGGCGACGGCCGCAGCGAAGAAGAGCTGCGCGCCGACATGCATTTCCTCTACAACATGTGGCTCGACATGCGGCAGAAGGCGGAGCGCAAGCCGGCGCCGCTGCTCATCCATCACGACCTCAACGTGGTGGAGCGCGTGCTGCGCGACCAGCTCACCACCGACTTCAAGAATATCTGGGTGGATAACGAGGAAGCTTACGAAAGCGTGTTGCGCTTCGTCGAGCGCTTCCAGCCCGCCCTCATCACTCGCGTCAAACTCTATTCCCGCGCCAACCCGATCTTCGACGAGTTCGGCATCACGGCGGAGCTCGAAAAAGCCCTGCGCCCCAAGGTCTGGCTGAAGAGCGGCGGCCACATCGTCATCAATCAGACCGAGGCGCTGGTGGCGATTGACGTCAACACCGGCAAGTTCGTCGGCAAGTCCAACCGCCTGGAAGACACCATCGTCAAGACCAATACCGACGCCATCCGCGAGATTGTGCGGCAGATCCGCCTGCGCGATCTGGGCGGCATCATCGTGGTCGATTTCATCGACATGGACGAGCGCAAGAACCGGCAGAAGGTGATGCAGGCGCTCGAGGACGCCATGCGCGCCGACCGGGCCCCATATAAGATTCTTCAGTTCAACGATTTCGGCCTGGTGGCCATCACCCGCAAGCGGGTCAAGCAGAGCCTGGAGCGCACGCTCTGCACGCCGTGCCCTTATTGCGAGGGAGCCGGCTACGTGAAGAGCCCGCAGACGGTGGTGGGCGAGATCCTGGGAGAAGCCCAGAAGATCGCCGCCGCCCTGGAAGGCACGGACGTCCTGCTGCGCGTGTCCCCGGAGGTCGGCAAGCTCCTCAAGAGCAACCAGAACACTTACCTGCAAGAGCTGGAAGAGGTGCTCGGCCGCACCGTGATCGTCAAGAGCGATCCGCAGCTCCATCAGGAAAAGTTCGATTTGGCGTAGCGCCGCTTCCCGTTGCCGCCGCGCGAGGAATCAGCCGGGACGCCGGGCGGAGCGTGCTGCCGCCTGCGGGAGCCTGGCTGGACGCTTTTTCTGCAACTTCGCTCCAGCTCACAGCGTATTCCCTGCATGACTCTCCTGTGGCGCGATATTCGTTCGGCGGCGAGGGGCCTTGGCCGGGATCGCACTTTTACTGTTCTCGCGGTGGCCGCGCTGGCGCTGGGAATCGGCTCGACCACGGCGATATTCAGCGTCATTGACAACGTCCTGCTGGAACCGTTTCCCTACACCGATTCGCATCGGCTGGTCACCATCCAAATTCACGATTCCACTCGCAGCGACCCCGGCGGCAGAAGTGGTTTCCGGGTGCCCGAGTTCCTCGATTACCAGGAACAGAATCGTGTCTTCGATCGCACGGTCGGCAACTGCGGCATCGACGTGCTCTACGACAACGGCGAGGGAACCGAGCAGTTCAACGGCGCTCTGGTGACCCCGGATACATTCGAGTTTCTCGGCATGCCGGCGCTGGTGGGGCGCGTCATGGGGCCGGCGGATTACAAGCCCGGCGCACCTCCCGTCTTCGTTCTGCGCTACAAGGTCTGGGTCTCCCGGTTCAACGCGGACCCGAAAATCGTGGGCCGCACGTTCGTGCTGAACGGCGTGCAGCGCACACTGATTGGCATAATGCCGCCGCGCTTCGGCTGGGGCGACTCCGACTTGTGGATCCCCGCGTCGCTGAACCGTGCCGACGAGGTGGCGGCGGGACAGTTCCCGAACTACTTCTGGATGCTCGGCCATCTTCGGCCTGGCGTGACCATGCGCCAGGCACAGGCCGATATCGACGTGATCGCGCACCGCCTCGCCAGAGTTTACCCGAAAGAGTACCCGAAGCAGTTCACGATTCAGACTCAGACGCTAGCCGACACGGTGGTGGGCCCATTCCGCGTGATGCTGATGATCGTGATGGGCGCGGTGGGAATGCTGCTGTTGATCGCCTGCGCCAATGTGGCCAACCTGCTGCTCGCCAGGGCGACCGCGAGGGAGAAGGAAATCGCCATCCGCTCGGCCCTCGGTGCGGGCCGCTGGGCGCTGGTGCGTCAGCTTCTGACGGAGAGCCTGCTGCTGGGCCTGTCGGGCGCGGCCATGGGTTGTTTTCTGGCGTGGGGCGGCATCAAAGGGCTGATCGCCATTATTCCGGCGCAGATCATTCCGGCGGAAGCATACATCCACATCAACCCGTCGGTGCTGCTGTTCGCCCTCGCCACCGGGATGGTCACCGCGCTGGTTTTTGGAACGGTGCCGGCGTTGCACGCCACGCGGCGCGACCTCAACGAGGTGCTGCGCGACACAGGCAAGGGAGTCTCCGGCGGATTTCGGCACGCGGGACTGCGCAACGGGCTGATCGTGGCAGAAGTGGCACTGTCGCTCGCGCTGCTCACCGGCGCCGGTCTGCTGATGCGTAGCTTCTTTGCCCTCCAACAGGTGCAACTGGGAGCCGATCCGTCGCACATTCTGGCAGCCGTGCTGCCCATGCCGCCCGAGCGCTACAAGAGCGCCGCGCAAATCACCGGCTTCTTCCGTCCATTGCTCGACCACCTGAAGACGACGCCGGGTGTAGTGGTGGCCACCGAAGCGACGTCGCTTCCGCCGTTTGGCGGCTTTGTCAGCAAGCTGGAGATTCCCGGCAAGTCGGCTGGCGAGGACTGGCGCTCACAGGTTGAACTGTGCAGCGAAGGCTATTTCGACACACTGCGCATGAAACTGCTGAGCGGGCGGACCTTCACCGAAACCGAAGTGAATGGCGCACGCAAGCTGGGCGTGGTGAACCTGACTTTCGCGAAGAAGTTCCTGACGGGCGATCCGCTGGGTCAGCGCGCGACATTGCCCGACCTCAGCACCAGCAACTTTCCCGACCCATTGAAGGATCCTACGTTCGAGATTATCGGTATCGTAGCCGACGTAAAGAACCAGGGACTGCAACGGCCCGCGCAACCCGAAATCTGGGTGCCCTACAGTGTGATGGGCGGCGCGTTCCGGGGCATTCTGGTTCGCACCTCCGGCGATCCGAAGCTGCTGCTCAACACGCTGCGGCGGGAAATCTGGGCGGCGGATCGCAGTGTGGCGCTGGGCTTCAATGGAACCGACGAGGACTTCATCAATCAGTTCGCGATGGCCCAACCGCGCTTCGGTTTGTATCTGTTAGCCGTTTTCGCCATAGTCGGCCTTATTCTGGTGGCAATCGGCGTTTACGGTGTGGTGGCTTACGCGGTAACACGACAGACCCATGAGATTGGCGTGCGAATGGCCTTGGGAGCCGACCGTTCGGTGGTATTGCGCATGGTGCTGCGGATGGGGCTACGCCTGCTTGCTTTGGGAGCGGGGATCGGATTGCTGGCCAGTTTCGGTGTCAGCCGGGCTCTGGCGAGTCAGCTCTTCGGCGTGTCGACCTTCGATCCGGTCACGCTGGTGGGCGTGGTCGCTCTGGTGTTCGTCGCAGGCGTGGCGGCCTGCCTCTTTCCAGCCCGCGCGGCCACGCGCGTGGACCCGATCATCGCTTTGCGGTACGAATAGCAGAGCCCTGGGACGAGAAGAGGCTGGGAATCGCTACCGACACCGGATAAGAGCATCAGTAGCGCCGCAGGGGTCCCGAGGTCATGGCCCCGCCTAAGCCACCCTCTCGCGGAAAACCGGCTCGGGGGAAACCGCCTCGCGGGGAACCAGCTCGAGCCCGCAGATGCTTTCCAATTTCTGCGTGGCACAGAGGTGGCTTTTGCAATGGGCGGCGATTTCGCGCAGTAGATCGTGCCTGTACTCATCGACCCGACGCAGCTCCGTGTTGGCGCACTCGATGTTGGTCTGCGTTACGGAGTTACGTAACCGGTGCTTGGCCCGGTCCATGAGATCGAGAACCCGCAAGTATCGGCTCGCCAGTTCTTCTCTAAGTTCGCAGTCCATTACACTATCTAGGATACAAAGAATTAATTCTTAGAGAAAGGCTTGAGAGTACCAGATCGTCTAGTGGTGGTTCTTGGTGAATCTGGTGCCGCGACCGCCCATTATCAAGCCGTTCATAAGTATGTGGCCCCGGCATTCCGTTGAGCCACGCGGGGCGGCACGGACCAGGCGCCTAACACCCTTACGTACCAGAGGCCTACTTAGTACCAGTGGTAATGGTAAATCGGTTAAAGCGGTTTGAATAGCTCTCTCAGTGCCGCGTGTACTTATCGAATGTGGTCATCACTGGGAGAGCGTCGCCGGTCTCGTCGAAGAACCCCCGAGCACCCAGCGGGCCGGTCACGGCTGGTTCCCACCAAAACACGCCTTTCCCGCGGCCATCCGGAGTTTCTTGCACGACGCGATTTACCTCCTCGAGAAACTCCTTTTGTCCGACGGGCGTTTCTGGAAACGGTCCGGGCCGCTTCTTGTATTCAGCCGGCATCCAGTTGTAAGCGGCCTCCACGACGATGATGTCCTTCTTATACTCCTGCGCCATGAAAACCATGTTCTCGCGCAGATCGTTCAGGCTGCCCTGCCACCAGGGATAGTAAGACTGGCCGATGACGTCATAATTGACGTTATAGGAATTCAGTTTGTCGAAGAAATACTTGGTCCGGATCTTGTCTCCGCCGCGATCGATGTGAATCATGATTTGAGGGCGCGGCGCATCTCCGGTTCCCGCGTCCACGCCCGCAACGCCGGCTTTGACCAGATCCGCGAAGTTGTCCCAATTGTCAGGGAGGCGGCCATCCGGCCAGAGCATGCCATTGATGACTTCGTTGCCGATTTGCACCATGTCCGGAGGCGCGCCCGCCTCGTGGAATGCGGCGATGGTCTGCTTTGTATACTCAAAAACCGCTTTGACCAGTTGGGCATGAGACATGCCTTCCCAGGCTTTGGGAAAGAATTGCTTGCCCGGATCGGCCCAGGTGTCGGAATAGTGGTAGTCGAGCAGAAAGCGGTAACCCAGCCGCTTAGCGTCCTTGGCGAGCGCGATGGTGTACTCAAGATTGTTGGGCAGATTTGTGGGCGTATGAAAAAGTCGCAGGCGAATCCAGTTATAGCCGTGATCCTTGAATATCTCCAACCCCGGCTTGGCGACGCCCATATCTTTGAAGACCTTGCCGTGGTCCTCCGCCTGCTTTAGAAAAGAGAGATCGGCGCCAACCGCATACTCGGCCGCGCGAAGAGGCGTCACGACCGAAAGCAGCGACGTCAAGAGAATGATGCCCGGAACTGTTTTCATGCGTCTTTCAGCGCCTCCTCACACGCAGGCTGTTAATGGACCGGAACGATTTGCCATTGCTGCGTCGCACTGTTTTCGTCCTGCGGCTCTTGGACGGCGAACCCGGCTTGCGCGCCGGCTCCGCCGTTCATGTCCAACACCAAGCCGCTCACCCGGTTGACAAAACTGAAGTAGCTGTTACCGGCCGAAACGACGTTCCATTCCAGTTCAGGGCCGTTGCCGGATGGAGATTGAACGATGGCGTTTCCGCTGACGGCTAAGCCCCCGGAGTCATCCAGCACATTCGTGGCGTTGCCCGCTCCTGGATTGAGACTGGCGATCTGGAAATACCCGTCGTTATTGCTCGTGATGCGCCACTGCTGGCTCAAGGTTGGATTCCCGTTATCCACCTCGGCATCGAGCTGTGCGCCGGCGGCGGTAGAAGCTTGAGAAACGGACAGAATCTGCCCGTTGCTGAGATTGACGAACTTGTAGCTCAAGGTAGGATCGAGCTTGCCCCCCAGTGCATCGATGCCTGGAAGCAGCGTGGAATAGTTCGAAGCAGTTACGTTTGCCGATCCGGAGGCATCCGCATTGTCAAAGAGCGTCAGGCCATTCCAGATGTAAACCGCGTCCGGCAGATTATCGCCGTTAATAAATCCGCCGCTCGAATTGGGTATATTCACGCCGGCGGGATCCCAGTACGCAAATCCCATGCCCAGGTTATTCGGCAAACCCTTTTCCACACTTTGGAGATCCAGCAGGAATTGACGCTGCAGCCCCGGGGTTGGCGGAGCGTACCATGGGTCGTTCGAGTCGAAGCCACTCTCGTAATGCTCCCCGGATTCGATGATAAATATCGGCTTCCCGATGTTACTGGCGGCGTCAATCAGTACCTCTTGTTCGATCGGTTTGTTGCCGGGATTGGACGCGGCAGCCTGCGCGGCGGTCAAGGGACCATGATAGATGGGGTAATAGCTCTGGCAGATGGCGTCATAGGGCATATTGCTGTGATTCGCCAGCGTGAAGAACTGTGTGAGATCCCAAGCCGGTGTAATGTGAATGCAAATCAGCGGGGGCGGAATCGCGGGGCCCAGCGACGTATCCGCCGCCGCATCGTTCACTGCCTGAATAGCCTGGATCTGCAAGGCGGCGAAACCGCCAAAGTCGGCGCCCGTCGGGCTGCCGAGTGACCCGAGAAAACCGGTATCGACTTCATTGCCGACAGACACCAGGTCCGGCATGGCGCCTGCCTGCCTATACGACGAGAGCTCGGCTTTGACGTATTTGTACAAGTCCGACTGCAACTGCGCGCCCAGCGTGTCGTTGGCCCACGCCGCCGGGACGCTGGAAGAGTCGCCGCCATCGAACAGCAGGGTCAGTTCAATACTCAAGCCGAGATTCTTCGCACGCTTCGCAAGATCCAGATCATGCGCGTCTGTTTCGGCGTAGCAGGCATTGCCACTGCATTGTGGCTGCGACGCGTTGGCGTAGGGCGGCGCCGACGTCGGCCTCAATCGCACCATGTTGATGCCATGGTTCTTGAAAATCTCGAGCACGTCCTGCGGCTGACCGGCATCCTTCCACCAGGACAACCCAATTGCGGCGCGAGCGGCCTCCTGCTTCTCCAGCAATGCATTATCCACCCCGCGGAAGAAAGCTGGCCGCAGCAGCCACTGCTGGCTCTGAGTCGCGGCGCCCGATAGCTCGGTTTGATCGAGCGGCGCTCCTGCCGACACGGAACTCTGAGACAAATCGAGCGCGAGACCCGTGCTCTCGTTCGAGATCGTGTAGTAGCCATTGCTTGTCGCGTTGAGGACCCACTGCTCGGAGTCAACACCCGCGCAAGGATTCTGCGCCACATAGCATGCGGACGCCTGGCGGCCGGTCTCCTCCACCTCACGCCCGCGACGCGGTAGCTGCCGGCAAACCTCTAATCGCACCGCTGCGCCACGCGCGTGATCGGCAGCTTGATGGGCCGCTCCGGAGCTGACGGCGCTATCGAAACAAAGGCCGTTGCGAATATTGCTGATTCGCCAAGACCCGCGGGAAAGCCGGGTGAAGGCCCATCTCTGGCTAAGATTGGTGAAACTGCGCGGCTGTTGAACGATGTGGTCGCCAGCGGTCGTCGAGTTGTTATCGAGGTCGGCCTGGAGGCCGCTGAGCTGGTTCACGATGTAGTAGGTCTCGCCGTTGAGCGGAGTGATATCGACAGGCTCCGATGGTTGCTGACTCGGCGGAGCGGAAGCGGTAGCAACACTGCACGTGGCTGCGACATTCATGGCAAGGCCGGGAATCGCGACGATCCAGCAGAAAACAAGACGCGGGGAGAAAGCTGGGGTTTCACGGTTCCGCATCGGAAATCCGTTCCTTTGGCCCTGGAGGCTTCTTGTTCATCTGCCAGTACAACCCACTGAGGCGCTCCTTGGCCTCCTTGATTTCCCGAAACAGCCGCAGTTCCTTTTCGGATTCATCCTTCAGTTGAAGGCTCTTCGAAACCGATGCCAGCCGAAAGTGGGCTTCATCGTTGAGCGGATCCGATTGGATGGCCATGCGCAAATACTTCGCCGCCTCCTGGGGCTTTCCCATGGTTGCCAGCACGCGGCCCAGACCGATTTGGGCTGCCGCATCTCCCGGATTCAGGGCAAAGGCACGACTGTAGTGAGCGTATGCGCCGTCCGGATCCGAGCGCAGAAAGGCGATCTTTCCAAATTCGCATTCCGTGCGGGAACTGTCGCCATCGAGCTTCACGGCAGTTTCCAGTTCCTGTTCCGCCGCAGCCTCCGCTTGCGCGTCGCCCGGCGCGGACTCCAGGATGGCCTCGGACAGTTCGTAGTGCACGCCTGGTAAGTGTGAGTCGATCTCCAGCGCCTTCCGGAAGTGTTCCGTAGCTCCCTTCAAGTCGCCCCCATTGATCAGGCGCTCCGCGATCACTTGCTGCATACGGGCTGAATCCGGCGCAAGGATCGCCAACTTGTTCAGCGTGTCGTCGGCTAAATCGGAATAAACACGCTGCGCCATGTACAAGATTTCAACATTGTCAGGGTCGAGATCCACCAGCGACCGCATCACAGAAACAGCGCGATCGAGACTGCCCTGCTGGTAGTAAATATTAGCCAATTCCAATCCCGTCTGGATTTGCAGGCGTTTGTCTTTCAATGCGGGAAATGACTTCTCCAGTAACTCCTGTGCCGAACGGTCTCCTAATCTTTTTTCACAAATTCCCAGGAGAGCCCGCGTCTTTATCAGGGATGGGTCAGCCGCAAGAGCGTTGCGCAGATACTGCGACGCCTTCCGATAATCATGCTGAAAGAACGCAATTACACCTAAGTTTGCGTTCGCCTCGGCGTTTTTGGGATCGAGCGCCAGGACCGCATTGAACTCCTTAACCGCGGAGTTCGGATCGTTCGCCTTAAGGTAAACGGCCGCCTTTCGAAGATGATCCTGAATGCCCGCCGAGCGGGAAGCTCCGGTCTGTGCGGGCATAACTGCGAGCGCGCCCGCGAGAAGCGCGACGCCAAACCGAACCACAACTTCGTGAGGCTTATTGGTTTGGGACTCTTTCGTCATGATTGCGCTCTCTCCCTATCGCGGCATGCTAATCGGGGACCCTCCGGGCCCCGTCGCTGTGTGAAAGATAGCACGAAATCCGCTGCTTCGACCAGCCACAAAAAAATGCTGGATGCGGAAGAAGAGGTCCTTCCTCATCCAGCAGGGGTGCGTTAGTCAAATCTCGCCGGCGGGCTCAGAATGTAAAGTGACCGCCCAGTTGTATGATTCGTTGACCACCTTCGGGGCCAGTGATTACGCCTGCCGTGCTATCGGCCAATACACCGTTGGTGTAGCCAACGTTGGCATCCGGGTTAGCGTAGTTAACATGATTGAACACGTTATACATGTCAGCCCTGATTTCCAGCTTCATCCCCTCGCGGTGAAGGGCAAAGGCCTTTCCGATGCTGAAGTCTGCGTTAAAGAAACCCGGCCCGATCAGGGTCATGCGTCCGTTATCTCCAAAGGTTCCGGGCGCCGGGTTGGCGTAGGCCGCGGGGTTGAACCACTCTTTGATTGTAGGATTCGACAGCTTCGGGTTGCCGACTAGCTCGGGATACAGCGTGGAGCCGGCGCTGAGGGACGAGTCGAGCCCCGTGTCAATTCCCTCGGCAACGGAATTCTGGATCACCGGAGTAAATGGAACGCCCCCGTGCCACTGGAAGATAGTGGAGACGCGCCAGCCACCCGCGATCTCGTCCGCCACGCCGTGAAGCGCAAACTGGCGCCCAGCGCCGAACGGCAGCTCGTATACGATTTGAGCGGTCAGGAAATGCGTCGTGTTGAAGTCGGACAAACCGTAGTTGGCGGCCGGGACGTATGCGTTCTGGTAGATATCGACGCCCGATCCGTGACCGTTCCCTGTGCCGGTGTCGAGCGCTTTCGACCAAGTGTAATTGGCCTGGAAGGTCACGCCATGCGACATCCTCTTTTCCAGGTGCACTTGCAGTGCGTTGTAATTCGACCATCCTGTGTAGTTCTGAGCCGCAATGGAGTTGAATACGGGGTTGGGGTTCCCGCAGTTATAGCCCGTGCACCCCAATTCGGATACAGGCGCCTGGTTGATATCGGTTGCAAAGTTCAGGTTCTTGCCGCGGGTGTTGAAGTAGCCTGCGTCCACCAGGATGCCACCCGCGAACTGGTGCTGAACACTGAGAAGAAACTGCTGCACGTAATCGGTAGGTATGTTCCGCGGGTAATACTCCACGGAGCTATAGTTATCGATCTCCGGCGAGAGAGTCTGAAGCGTCGGATAGACCACCGTGCCGGCAGCCGGTCCTGTTGCCAATTTGAATGCATAGCTCCCGTTGACGTAACCCCCACCCCCGTTGTTGTGGGGATTGAAGCCGAGGCCGAGCGCGCCATCGGTGTAATTCTCGGCATCGCGCGCCGCGTCAAAGATACCGTAGCTCGCCCGGATGGACCAGTTGGTACGGGGCGACCAAGCGACGCCAACTCGGGGCGCCAATTCCTTGTAATCGCCGTTTTGGATGGTCGACATGTTGTCGATCGACCCTCCATATTGCGTGTCGCTCTGCCCGCCAAAAAGGATGGCGCCTTTGTAGGCGCCGTTATCCGCGGTATTGGGCAGAAGCGGGTCGTAATTGCCAAACAGGTTGTGATTCACGCCCCATCCGGACTGCATCTGCCAACGGAGACCCAAGTTCAGCGTCAGGTGCGATGTGACCTTGAAGTCGTCACTGGCAAACAGCGCCGAATTCCACATGTGAGCGCTGGTTGCGTCGGAATCGTAGACATACCATCCGTAAACGTCGCCAGCGAGAAAGTCGGCGTACGGGATTCCCGTGACGCCTCCGTTGAATTCGAAATTACCCGAGCTGATATCGCCCCAGCTCGTATAGTCCTGGTAATCTTTGTCGTACTCGCCGCCGACCTTGATGGTGTGCTTGCCGCGAACGAGTGTGAGCACATCGGAGACGTTATACACGCCCTGGCCCAGAACGGCATCTATGTTGCCGTTTTCGCCGCATCCGGAGCCCAAAGCGACGCATCCAACGCCCGCTCCGCTGTCAATCGTGATTTTGGGAAACACGTTGGCCGGAGAATTGGTGCCATAGGCCGGCTCAAGGCCAAGCGTCGTCGGATCGTTCTTATCGAGGGAGGGCGGCTTGTACTTATCCAGCTCGCGGTTCGCGCCCAAACGAAATTCGTTCAGTATGGTCGGGCTGATCGTATAGATATCCGTGAGTTGGCCGGTCAGATTGTCGGTTTTTCCTTGGGAATACGACGTGGCGTCGTTGGGGTACAGAGGATCCGCGGGGACATAAGACGACTCGGTGGGAAAATAGTTGAAGCTGAACGAGAGTCTTTGGCTGTCCGAGATGTTGTAGTCGACCTTGCCCGTATACCAGGTGGCCGTATTCGGACTGGTGCCGTTAAACACGAAATTGTTGATTGTGGGGCAGCTTGGTGAAGAGGGGCATCCCGAAACCCATCCCTGAGCGCTGGCCCCGGGGAAGTAGCTCTGAAGCTTCAGCGCCACGGGATCGTAAGTTCCCAGCAGCGTGCCGGTGGGGCTGAAGGCCGGCCCTGTCGAGCCTCGGATTCCGGAAAAGTTGCCCGCTTCCATGGCAGTGGTAGGGTAACTATAGAGTCCGGAAGTTGGACTGGACGAAGGGTTGCGCTGGTAGTTGAAGAAGAAAAACAGCCTATTCTTCCTGATTGGCCCGCCCACGCTGCCGCCGTATTCATTCCAGTGCTCCACGGACTTTGGCCCGGTGTGATTATAGAAACCCCTGGCGTTGAAATCGGTGTTCTGAACGAATTCATACGCGCTGCCGTGCCATTGGTTGGTCCCGCTTTTGGTGATCACGTTGATCGATGTGAGACCATTGCCATACTGCGCCGGCGCATTCCCTGAATTGATGCTTATCTCGGAAATGGAGTCGATTGGCGGGTAGAAGTTGCTGCTGTTAAAGTCTCGCGGAGCGGTAGCGGCCGATCCGTCAGACAGGTAGTTGATATTGTATCCCTGGGTGCCGTTGATGCCGACTCCTTGGCCGACGGCCTCGCCCGCTCCTCCGCCGGTATTGACGCCGGGAATCATCTGAGTCAACTCCCCGCGCCAGTCGGTGCCAACGATAGGCGCCATGTCAACCGCCTGTGAGTTCAGGCTCACGTGCTGCTCGGTTGTTTCCGTTTCAACCAGCGGCGGCGCGGCGTTCACTACAATTTCCTGGGTGGAAGCGCCGATCTGGAGCGAGGCGCTAATTTCGATGGTCTCGATCTGGAGAACGATGCCTTCGCGGACAAAGTCGCGAAAGCCCTGCTTCGAGAACGTAACTGTGTAGTTGCCCGGCGCCAGAAACGGAACATCGTACAGGCCGGACTGGTTCGTCGTCGTTGGAGTGACGACGCCGGTCTGCACGTTCTTGATCGACACACCCGCTCCCGGAACAAAGGCTCCCATCGAATCCGTCACGGAACCTTTGAGTTCTCCCGTGTTCGCGTTTTGGGCTCTGGCGAGAGGAGCGAATACCATCGCCGCCGCCAGCAAAAACCTGAGACTGCACTTACGAAGTGCTTGCGAATCAGTCACTTGAACCTCCTAATACGTGAGAATCCCACCAACCGTCGAATAGCTTCAAAACCTGCCAACGCCCCGCGAGACGGGTGCGCCGCAAGTCACCTCGAGGTACCGCGACGCCCGGGTACCCAACAATCCGCCTGGACCAACCGAGTAATTCTACGACCTGTATCCCGGCAAAGAAATCCGTCTAAAGTAGGATTGCCGCTAGCGAGATCCGATTCTTCGCCCGAGCTCGCGGCGGAGGGTTTCGCCGGGCGGCTCATCTGCCCACCTCGGCTACGGCCTGGTATTCCGGGACCACCTCAACTCGTTGCAGCTCAACGATTTGGCCGGAGGGAGGAAAAGCGATGTCGCCTCCGGCGGGTAAGTAAATCGGGGCGTCCTTGCGCATCGGGAGGATTTGCAGTTTCACGGTTTGGCCGGCTTCCGGGGCCGCGAGCCGGCGCAACGCGATTTCGAAAGGCGTTCCTTTATAGAAGTCATCGGTCGCCAACTTGCCGTCGGCGTAGACGCGAGCGATGTCACCCATGTAGGTGATCCTCAGAAGGACATTTCGCACGGCGGGAGAAGTGACCGGCGGCACCTGAATGCTCCACTCGGCGGCGCGCTGGAATGCCTCGGCCTCCGGCGCCTCAGCCACTTCCTTACCCATACGGACCGGTGGGCGAACATCCGCATCGCGGAGTTTTTCGACCGTCGCTCTTACCTTCTCCGGCTTTACGTGGATCTGGTATTGCTCAAAGAGACCATCGGCGCCGGATGCGGTGAATCCCGCCGGCGTGGCGTCCAGCTTCGGGAGAATCTCGAACCCTAACTGACCGGGGTCCATGCTGCTGAGATGCATGGTGTTGGAATTGAAATAGAGGTCGGCGGCTGACAGCAGCAATCGTGCGCGGCCGGCCAGGTTCGCCTTCCACGCATCGCGTGCCATTTCTCGAGACAGCAGGATGATCCGGATTTCCCGGCCCCCGGCCTTCCGAATGCATATGGCAGCCTGCTTGCCCGATTCAACCCGGTCGACAATGACATCGCCATTCTCCCGTTCGATTCTGGCGTGCGGGGCCTCAATAGTCTCATCCGCGGCGGATTCAAAGGCAAACTCCGCCGGCAGGCCCGGCCAGGCAAAGAACACATACGTATCCGGCGCTCCCAGTCGGCAAAGAAGTTGCGCGGTCGAATACTCGAGCACGGTTCCTCCCAGATCGAGATTCACGGGCCACATGACATAGGCGCCGCTGGGGATCTCCGTCGGATGCCGCGGCACTTTCATTTCGCGTGCCGCGGTTTTCAAGCGAACTTGAAAGTTCTTTCGCGCGGGAAGCGGATAGTTCCTCTGGTAGTTGTTGATGAACACGAAGCCACGATCTCGCTCGAAACGCGCTGCCACGCGAGGAGTCGCGGTATCGCTCTTGCCTGCCGGCATGCGGAGAGGAAAATACGCCGTCATCGTCGCCAGGCTGGAACCGAAGTCATCCAAGAACAGGTGAAATGTCTTCAGGTCCCGGAACGAAGGATTCATCTGGCCAAACTCACCAAAAGGAGCCTGGTAGTCATAGGATTTCACCGGGAGGTCGTTGGGGTAACCCGTGGCCTGGGACTCCTGCAGGGTTGTGCGTTTGCCGTCCGGATTGGTTCCTCCATGAAACATGTAATAGCCATACAGCGTCACGCCCGAGCCCAACTTCACCAGAACCATGGAGGCAACGTCGTCCGCAGTGAGCACCAGCCGCCGGTGATAAGACATCTCCATGCCGCCACCCATCTCCGCCGTCAGAAAAGGATAGGAAACGAAGCGGGCGTCAAGGTCCGGGCGTAGGGACCGCAGATCGTCACCCACATTTTCGTCGCAGCGGATGGGAGTGAAGAAGTAATTCGGGTTGGGCGGCAGTTTCTGCACACTGCGGCCCCAAAAAGCGTCCGCGTATCCCCCGAACACAGGCAAAAACTCTTGCCGCGGAACCTCCGCGGCATCCCAGCCGGTAGCGGTATAAAAGGGCGCGTCGAGACCCGCTTCGCGCGCTATTTGGAGGAGCGTCAGCATGTGCTCGGGCCCCTTACCGGGTCCACGCTCGTGATATTCGTTCTCGATTTGAACACCAATGATGGGGCCGCCTTCTTTCCAGAACAATCCCTTCGTTTGCTGGCCGATTTGTTGATAGAGACGGCGCACATAGCGAAGATAGACCGGGTCATTCTGGCGAGTGGGGTATTTCTCGATCAACCAATCGGGAAGACCGCCATTGCGTACTTCACCGTGGGCCCAGGGCCCCACCCGGATCCAGACGTACAGTCCGTGTTTCGCGCAGAGTTGGACAAAACGGCGTAGGTTCCGCTGGGCCATCCAATCAAACTGACCTTCGGTTTCTTCATGGTATATCCAGAAGATATACGTAGAAACGATCTGCACGCCGCCGGCTTTCATTTTGAGGATTTCTTCTTCCCAGCCGCTTTCGGGGTAACGCGCATAGTGGAACTCGCCCATCACGGGAAACCAGGGAGTCCCGTCCTTAAGCAGATACCGGCTGTTCGCCGAAAGCACGTGCCCGTCGGGAGCTCGGCCGCCCACCGCGAAGGGAAGGGGTTCCGGTTGACCGGAAGGCTGACTTACGTCGATAAATAAGGGCGAATTCTTATCCTGGCACACTCCTCTGGAGCCGGCACAAAACAAGACGCCAAATCCAGCCAGAAGCCCAAGCGTGAATCCAATTCCAAGGTTGTCTCTCATCGCCGGATATCCTGAGACTTCGCGTTGAAAGTATCAATATACCGGCAGAGGGAGACTTTGCAATCCAACTAAGGTCGTACGTCTAGAGGTGTTCTAATCCTCGCTGTAAAGCGACGATGACCGCTTGGGTGCGATCGTTGACCTCCAGCCGCAGCAGGATCACGCTGACATGGCATTTCACGGTCGCTTCCGTGATGCCGAGTGCGATGCCGATCTCCTTGTTGCTCTTCCCGCGCGCCATAAAGGAAAGGACTTCGCGCTCTCGCGGGGTCAACTCCGCGTTGGGAGTGCGGTCGGCCAGGCTGCGCATGATCGGAGGGGGCAGAAATCTCGATCCCGAATGCACCCGGCGCAGAGCGTCCACCAGGGTCTCGTGCGACATGCCCTTGATCAGATATCCAAGCGCGCCCGCCGCCAATGCCTGATGAACGTCCTCGTCCCCTTCATAGGTGGTCAGCACGACGCACTTTGCCTGAGGATCCTCCTGGCGGATGGCGCGGATCGCTTCCATTCCACTCATTCCCGGCAGGCGCAGGTCCATCAACGTGACGTCGGGGCGATGCTTCTTGAACATGAGCACGGCTTCCTCTCCCGAGCCGGCCTGTGCGCAAACCCACATGTCCGATCGGGCGCCGATGATGGCGGCGATACCCAAACGCATGATGGGATGATCGTCGACCACGAGGACGCCGATTCTTTGACCTTGGCTCATGCCGTGACACTCATTCGCTGCTTCCCGGCGCTCAAGGGACGCACCGGGACTTCGATCATCAGTGACGTTCCAACTGCCGGCGAGCTTGTAATCTCGAAGCTGCCGCCCACGCCTTCCACTCGCTCACGCATCCCCACCAGGCCGAAATGCCCGGCGTCCGCGGTGAAAGCTCTTTTGGAATCGAAACCGCGGCCATCGTCGACTACTTGCAGCCGCACGCTCGCGCCCGTGAAGTGAACACACACACGAACGGATCGAGGCTGAGCGTGCCGCACCGCGTTGGAAACGGCCTCGCGCGCAACCATGAGGACCACGTGAGCGACCGTATCGTCAATCGCTACCGGCCTGCCGGACGTTTCAAACATCACCGGCACATGCGACACCTGGCTCATCTGCCTGGTCATTTGATCGAGCAAGGAATCCAGTCCGGGAGGAGCGCTCCCCTTCTGACGTAGGTCCCAAACCGCGCGCCGCGCCTCGTCAATTGTCTCGCGGACCTGCTCCCGGGCCGAATCGAGCAGCGCGCGAACCGGTCCGGCCTCGTCCAGATCGAGTGAGACAACAGCCTCGATCAGAGCCGAAGCGCTCGCGCAACCCTGGATGACCGTGTCGTGGATCTCGCGCGCTATGCGATTTCTTTCTTCCAGCACGGCTTCGAATCGCTCATGCACCTGACTCAATCGAAGTCGATAGGCGATCAGAACCATGGCAACGGCAAGGCCGGCGCATAAAGCCAGAAACCAACCGGTCCGATAAACATGCGGCCGCCAATCGATTCCCAGCGAGGCCTGAGTCGCCTTATCCGGCATATTCATTTCGAACGCCTGAACTCTAAATCGGTACTCTGCCGGCGGCAAGTTGGTGTAGTTCGCCACCCGGCTGTTCAGCGGTTCCGTCCAATCGCGATCGAAACCTTCGAGCATGTATCGGAAGCGGATGCGTTCCTGCGATCGCAGGCGTATGGCGCTGTAGTCGATTTGGAGTCTGCCGTCGCCAGGCGGGACCAGGAGCCGGCCGGTAACCGGCTTCTCGCGGCCGTCCACCAGAACCTGCTCGATGACCACCTGCGGCAGATCGCCTGGACGCGTCTGGTCGGGGAGGATGCGAACCGGTCCGCGATTGCTGGGAAACCACAGCTCGCCGCTCGCCGTAAGGCAGCCCGCGGGTTGCGTGCCGCCATGCATTTGCGTCGCTTCAACCCCGTCCGACAGACCGTAAAGCGTGACGGAGGGATGAAAATCGGCGTGTTCCGCGAGCCAATCCAAATCGTGCCGCGGAACCGAAGAGATTCCGGTCGGTCCGCTCATCCAGAAAGTTCCGCGCGCATCTTCGAGGATCTGATAAATGCTGTTGCTGGCGAGCCCTTGACCGCTGTTAAATGACGTCAACTTACCCGCGCGCCAGCGAACGAGGCCGCCTCCGCGAGTCCCGAACCACAGGCCTCCATCCCGATCCTCGTGAATGGTCCATACCTTTTCCGAACGAAGCCGCTCGGTGACTCCGTCCTGAAGAAAGCTCCCGTTTCGCCAATGACTCACTCCCCGATCGGTTCCGATCCACAGATCGCCCCTGCTGTCCTCCATCAGTGTACGAACGCTGAAGTAGCAGAGGCCGTCGGCCATCCTATAAGTGGTTATCGCGCCGCTCGACCACCGATTGACGCCCTCGTCGGTCCCAATCCAGACGCTGCCGTCGCGACTCTCGAGGAAAGCACGGATAAAATCGTTGGTCAGGCCGGATCGCGTGGTGTAGTGAACCTGGCTGCCGCCCTTCGATCGAAACGCTCCGTGACCGTCTGTGCCGACCCAGAGAGCGCCGGAGCTGTCGCGAAAGACATTGCGCACGCGAATCCCGGGCCCCGGGGAGGGAATTCGCTCCGAATCGTCGCGCCGCGGATTAATTCGATATAACTCCGTGCTCGCCACAATCAGCGAACCGTCGCGATCGGGGTATATCGTTCCGAAATCCGCATTCTGCACGTCGGGCAGCGGGAAGGTGCTCATGGCCGTCCTGCTCAAGCGCAACAGACCCGTCTGCATGCCGCCCCAGAGATTCTGCTCGCTGTCCTCGAACAAGGCCAGCACGGTGCTGCTGGGAGGATCGTCGGAAGGCGCAACTCGCGTGAAGCGCCCATCCTGGAAACGGAGCAAGCCCCCGCCTATGCTGCCAATCCATAGCGTGCCCTCGGTGTCCTCTCGTAACACTCGAACCGTGCTGGATATTTCCGGGAGTTTTTCGAATCGCGCGCCCTCTTGCGCAGTGCGCCGCTCAAGCCCCGACACCGTGCCAACCCAAAGTGTTCCGTCGCTGGTTTCGAGAATGGATTTAACACGGGTGGCGCTCGGATAGCCTTCGAGCGAGAACTCTTTGCATTCACTCCCCTGGATCATCACCAGCCTGGAGCCGCCAACCCACAAGCGTCCTCGGTGGTCCTCCCGGATAGCATGTACGGCGAGCGCGGGAATCTTGCCATTGCCGTCGGTGCGGATGAAGCGCCCGTTCGAAAGGCGAAACAATCCGTCGTCCGTCCCGGCCCACAACGTTCCATCGCGGTCTTCGTAAACAGCCCTCACGAAGCCATTCGTCAAACCGCCCGCCGCCGAGTAAGCCTGGAAGACACCGTGACGGTAGCGAACCAAACCGCCGCCGTCCGTGCCGGCCCACAAACTCCCGTCACGCGAAACGGTCAGGCAGAAGACACTGTTTTCGCGTATCTCCGGCGTGTTTCCGCGATCGAAGACGACGAACCGCGCTCCGTCGAATCTCACCAGCCCGCCGCTCGTCCCGATCCAGAGGTAGTGGTCGGGCGTCTGCGCAAACGCTTGCACCGTGTTTTCCGGCAGTCCATCCTGGGTCTGCCACACACGGCGCGTGTAGCCATCCGCGAAGGTGCGTTGCGTGACCGCGTCCAGCCGCGGGGCCAGCGAGAAGACGAATGCACACACCCAAATAGAGCGATACATTCCGGATAAGCACATCCTATCACTTCCAGACTGCTGCTGAACCGGATGAACCGCGTGCCTATTTCGTTGGCTCCTTGACCTTGACCACGCGATCGGCTGCCACGTTTCTCAGCTCCTGAAGGATCCCCGAAGGCCAGCGGATTTCCACCGCGTCCGCCGACTTACTGGCGCCGAGGCCGAAGTGAGTGGGGCCGGCGCTCGACGATGCGTATCCGGCGGCGAAAGAGACGTGATTGTACTGCACAGTCCCGCCGGCGGACACCTTGATGCGGGCTCCGATGCCATCGCGATTGCTCTTCGTCCCCTGTAACTGGAATTCGATCCAGTGCCTGGCGCCCGGGCTGTCGTTGATCCAAATCTCGGCCGGCGCGCCAATGGCCGTCACCACCACGTCCAGGCGCCCGTCGCCATTCAGGTCTCCTATCGCCGAGCCGCGATGCCGGCTGGGTGGCTGCGCAGTCAAACCGGCTTCCTCGGTGAGCGCCTGAAACCTGGCGCCGCCCAGGTTGCGGAACACGGTGTTCGGCTGCTCCACCGGCACTCTCGACGCGTATCCCAAAGATTGAACGTGGCCGCGCGTCACAAACATGTCCTTCCAGCCATCGTTATCGAAATCGGCAATCGTGGGCGAATACCCCGCCATCGGCAAGCTAAGCCGGGCCATGCCGCTTACTCCGGTGATATCGGCGAAGCCGCCCTTCCCGAGGTTGCGGAACAAAGGGAAAGTCTCGTTGTCGAGCGCGACGAAAGCAATATCCGGAAGGCCATCGTTATCGATGTCTCGAAAATCCACGCCCATTCCCGAAATGAACTTCCCATCCTCCGCCAAAGCCACGCCCGCATCGAACGCAATCTCCTCGAACTTAGAGCCACCCTTATTATGAAAGAGTGAATTCTCCATCTTATCGTTGGTGACGAAGATATCCATCAGACCATCCAGGTCGTAATCGGCAATTCCCACTCCCATTCCCTTCCCCGGATGGGCGCGGATGCCGGATTCCGCCGAGATATCGCGGAAGGTCCCGTCACCATTGTTCAGGAATAACTGGTTCGCGGTCGCCTTATAGAATTTCGGATGGCAGTAATCGAGCTTGCCCGGCGCCGCCTCGCAGGCCGGTTCGGTGTCGATATCCCAGGCGAGATAGTTGACCACGAAGAGGTCCAGCAGCCCGTCGTTGTTCACATCCACCCACGCCCCGCCAACCGACCACAAAGGGCCATGCTGGCTGTCCGGCCGGTCGAGCCCCGCTTTCGCCGTGACATCCGTGAACGTGCCGTCGCCGTTGTTATGGTAGAGGTGGTTTCCGTGGACGCCGCCGACAAAGATGTCTTCGTAACCGTCGTTGTCGTAATCGCCAATCGCGACACCCGTGTCGAAGCCCGTGCCCGCCAGGCCGGCTTTGGCGGTGACATCCTTGAAATTCCCCTTACCGTCGTTTTCGAAGAGCCGGTTGAAGTACTTGGGAGAGGTCTTTTTGAGTGTCTGAATATCAGCCCCGTTGGTGAAGAAGATATCCGGGTAGCCGTCGTTGTTATAGTCGAACACCGCGACGCCGCCGGCCATGGTTTCCGGCGCATGCCGCCGCGGTGTCTCGCAACTCTCCAGCCTGAAATCGATGGCGTGGTAAACGAAGTGAATCGGCGACTCCGCATTCGGGCCGGAAGCAACTGCCCACACCGCAGTCAGTAGTCCGGCAGACGCGATCAGGATCGGGACGGACTTCATAGCTTCTTTCCTCCTGGCGATGTCAATTCCAGTACAACGGAGAGCTTTCAAGGCACCGGCACCAGGAGGGCTTCGCTGGCGAACGCAGTGATTCGCTCGATCGTACCCTCAAGGATGGCCGCGGCAAGCGCGGAATCCTGCCAGATACTCTCTGCATTTCTCCATGCTCCTTCGCGGAAGTCCGCGAGGTCCCACGAGGCGATGAGATCTTCGAGGTGCGAGACGGCAGGAAGCGGGTCGCCCGGAAGACGAACGTTGAGATTCTTCTTGGCCGTTTCGACAAGGCCGTCCAACGTCGTATTGAGTGCCGTGTAATCGTCGTACTGCGGTGTCCCGTGCTGGGGCGCGGTATTCCTGGCCTTGCAGTTGGCAACGATGGCAAACGGCAGGTCGTGGTTGATATGAGCATTCATGCCGGCCAAAGCGAACTGAATGCGGGCTATGTCGGCTTGGCCGCGACGCGATAACATAGCCTCCCAACTGCCGGGGCACGCCGCACCGGTCAGCGTGGCATAAAGCGAACTGAAGTAGAGCGCCGCGAATTGGACATCGAGTTCAGCCAGCCAGGCGGCGTCGTGGAACCCTCCGGCATTGACGCGGTTTTCCACCGCCCGAGTCACCGTAAGATACAGCCAGTTGAACCATTTGAGGCCATCGCCGTCGGCGCACGTGGCGTCGATTGTTTGCAGAGTTTCCAGCACGCCGGAAATCGACTGCGGCGGCGATTGAACCGCGGCGGCGAGCTGCGCGTCATAGGGGAACATCGGGGACTATTATAGACCGGAGCGCGCCCTTAACTGGAAGGGTATTAACGCTGCGCCAGCCCCAACGCCGCCCGCAGCGCTTGCTTCATCACCGCTACGGGCGCGTCCTGGCCGGTCCACAGGCGGAAGCCAATGGCGCCCTGATACACCAGCATGGAAAGGCCGTCCAAGACCGGCAGTCCCCGCTGGCGGGCGGCGGCGAGGAGGCGCGTCTCCGGCGGATTGAATACGGCATCACTCACCAGCATCCCGGGTCGCGCGCCCGACAGGTCGACTGGCGGCATGGCTTCCGTGTCCGGGTACAAGCCTATGGACGTGGCGTTCACCAGCAGGTCGGTGCCGCCGGTGACGCGATAGTCGCCGCGCCAAGTCTCAAAGCGGATCTGGCCACCGGTCTTCATCACCAGGTCCGCGACCATCCCCTCGCCCCGCTGAGTCGTGCGGTTCAGCACCAACACGTCCGCCGCACCGGCCAGTGCCAGTTCGGTGACAATCGCGCGGGCCGCGCCGCCGGCGCCCAACACCACTGCGCGCTTGTCTTTCGGGTCGACTCCGGCATCGACGCGCACGCCGTGGAGGAAACCTTTGCCATCGGTATTTTCTCCGATGAGCCTGTCGCCTTCGCGCCGCACCGTGTTCACTGCGCCGATCACGGCGGCCTCCGGCGCGATTTCGTCGAGATGCTCCATCACCGCGACTTTGTGTGGGATGGTCAGGTTCAGCCCGCGCATCCCGAATGCCCGCGCCCCCAGCATGGCGTCCCGCAGCCGCGCTGGCGGCACCTCGACGGTAAGATAGCGCCAGTTCAGCCCGAGCGAGCGAAACGCGGCCTCCTGCATGACTCCGGTTGGATTCTCACTCACAGGCTGTCCAAAGCACGCGAGCAGTTCCGCCTTGAAGTTCGCCGGCATACGGACAACGGTAGCACGGCGAAAAGGAGGTTCGTGCTCCGGCCAAGAGAACGATCCCGCACAGCCCGCTCCCGGCCTGGCCGGTTCGATTATGCTAACTGTTATGAAGATTGGTTTCATCGGACTCGGCCGGATGGGTTCCGGCATGGCGCGCAACCTGCTTCGCGCCGGCCATGAGTTAGTCGTCTTCAATCGCAGCCGGGATAAGGCGGAGGCTCTGGCCGCCGATGGCGCCCGTATTGCCGATTCCCCGGCCGCCGCCTGTCGCGAATCCGAAGCCGTCATGACCATGCTCGCCGACGATCGCGCGGTCGAACAGATCGTGTTCGGCGAAGACGCCATCGCTTCCGCGCTTCCAGCCGGCGCGATCCACATTTCGTGCAGCACCATCGGCACCGCACTGGCCAGGCGTCTCGCCGCCGAACACGGCCGGCGCGGGCAGGGGTATTTAAGCGCGGCCGTTTTCGGCCGTCCGGAAGCCGCCGAAAGCAAGAATCTGCTCGTGGTTGCCGCCGGCGCGCCGGAACTTGTGGAGCGCTGCCGGCCCCTGTTCGACTCGATGGGCCGCCAGACATTCGTGGTTGGCTCCGATCCTGCGCAGGCCAATGCCGCCAAGCTGTGCGGGAATTTCATGATCGCCGCCATGCTGGAGGCGTTCGGCGAGGCGTTCGCCACGCTGCGCAAGGCGGGCGTCCCGCCTCACGCCTTCGTGGAGATCATGAGCGCGTTCTTCGGCTCGCCAATCTATGCGAACTACGGGCGTTTGGCTGCCGACGAAAAGTTCTCGCCGGCCGGATTTACGGTGCGCCTGGGGCTCAAGGACGTCCGCCTGGTGCTGGAGACGGCTGAGGAACTCGCCGCGCCGATGCCGCTGGCCAGCCTGATTCGCGATCATTTCCTCTCGGCCATGGCACATGGACAAGCCGATCTGGACTGGTCGAGCGTCACCCGCGTTGCCGCGCGCAGTGCCGGTGTCGAGTGAGTGCGGAGGCTTCGCGCAGATGAAAGCCGCTCTGACCCTCCTATCGTTGTTCTCGGCTGCCGTCCGTACGTGTGCGGGCCTGTGCTTGGAGCCAGGGACCCCTTGTGAGTGGTACGCGTCCCACCATGGCAATCCGACTTTCGTTGGCGAGGCGATCTCCGAGGCAACCGTATCCGAAGCGGTGGAATGGGGCGGACAGCCGGTTCATCGGACAACCCAGAAGGTCAGATTCCACGTCGAGCAGGCGTTCGAGGATATGCCAGACGAGTTCGTCGACGTTTATGGCTTCGGCACGACTAACGACTATCGCTTCAAAGTGGGTACCCGGTACTTGGTGTACGGCTGGCGGGGCAAAGACGGAAAGATACGAACGCAAAAATGCACTCGGACGGCTCCGGTGAGCGAAGCCGCGGAAGACCTGACATTTCTGCGCTCACTCCCGACCCGCGTCGGTGGCGAAATCATCGGAGTGGTTCGCTTTGTGAGTCCGGCATACCAATCGGGACCGATGGCTGGGACTGTAACTGCATCCGGGAGGGACGGCGACCACAAAGCGTGGGTCGCGGCGTCCGGCAAGTACGAAATCAACGGGCTTGCGACCGGCGATTATCGCTTGACATTCAAACCCGACGACGACAGCACGGAAGACGTGGAGTTCAAAGTAAGCATTCCCGTGAACGGAAGCTGCGCCTCGACCGGCGTCAGTCTCGGCAACGTGAATGTGCGCGGGAGCGTGGTTGACGAAACGTGGACACCGGTTTCGGGCGCGGATGTGTTTCTGCTTTACCCTGCCGATGGCCAATGCCATCCGACGGGTGCGTGGAAGACACGCACGGATGCAAACGGCAGCTTCACCTTCCATCGTGTCGTGGCTGGAAAGTTCATCCTCTCGGCGCAGCACGCTCCTTTTCCGATGATCTTCTTCCCGGGTACCCAGGACGCCTCCAGAACGGAAATAATCGAAGTCCTCGATGGCAGGCCGCTGGCGGGGCTTACGATTCGCATGCCTCGCTGATCGGAGCAGATTCAACTGAGTGCGCATAGTAGCGGATTCAAGTCTCTACAATATTTGCGGCCGCCGTTCGTCTACAGGGGTGGATGGATGAGCCAGTGAGCATCGCTTCGATGGCCGAACAAAACCGTCAAATCTCCGAAGTCATCGCGGAAGAGCGAGCCCGGCTGCGCAATTTCATCCGCAGGCGGGTGCCAAACGAAGCCGACGTGGAAGATCTTCTCCAGGAGGTCTTCTACGAGCTAGTGGAAGCCAATCGCCTGCTGATGCCGATTGAGTACGTCACCGGCTGGCTTTTTCGCGTGGCGCGCAATCGCATCACGGACCTTTTCCGCAAGAAGAGGCCGGAGAACTTCACCGACCGGGCGGCGAGGGACGAAGACGGCGAGCTGCAGCGGATCGAAGATCTGTTGCCGTCGCCCGATGCCGGGCCGGAAGCGCTCTACGTCCGCAGCGTGCTTCTCGAGGAGCTGGAATTTGCGCTCGGCGAACTGCCCGCCGAGCAGCGTGAAGTATTCGTCGCCCACGAACTGGAGGGCCGCAGCTTCAAAGAGTTGTCGGCGGAAAGCGGCGTCAGCGTCAACACGCTGCTCTCGCGCAAGCGTTACGCGGTGCTTCATCTGCGCCAACGTTTGCAGAACATTCACGACGAGTTTACGAGGAAATGAGGAACCCAACATGAAAAAGAAATGGATCTATTTTGTGGCCCCGCCGGCGCTGGTGATCTTCATTGCGATTGGCGGCGAAGTGGTGATGCATTTGTGGAACTGGCTGCTGCCGGCGCTGTTCGGATGGCGGCTGATTACCTTCTGGCAAGCTCTCGGCCTGCTGGCCCTCTGCCGGATTCTCTTCGGAGGCTCGGGTGGTCGTGGCTTTGGTAGCCCCAAATTCCGGGGGCGAATGGCGGAGCGCTGGGAGCGAATGACGCCGGAGGAGCGCGAGAAACTCCGCCAAGGCATGCGCTCAGGTTGCGGCGGCTTCGAAGCGCCGACCGGCGGAACCAGCGAGCCGGCCTAGTGGCGCCGAGTTTTCGGCACTGCCTGGAGACGGGGAGTCGAAGTGGACATGCTTCGACTTTCCGTCTTTGTCATATGATTCCTCTACCGGCTGAGCTTCCTGATGTTACCCGTGCCACCGGCGAAGCACGAAAAGCTTGAGCCCGGCCGGCACGCCCTCTACGTCACTCGCCGGAATTCCCGAGTTTCCACAGAATCTGCCGCAGCATACCCAACGTAACCGGGGCGTCGCGCGCGGTGATATTCCAGCGGCGGATCATGCGGCGCAGCTTCTCTTCGGTGGATCGGGCGGTCAGCGGATTCACATAGCCGCTCGAGCGCAGGGCCTTCTGCCACAGCGCGGTGATCTGCTCATTCCCGGCGGCGGACGCTGGCTTGACGCGCTCGGGCCGGCTGGCGGCGGCTTTGGGGTCGCGCACCAATTCGTAAAGACAAAGGGCGACGGCTTGGCCCAGGTTCATTGACAAATCGCGGTCAAGAGTGGGGATGCGCATCAGCCAGTGGCAGTGGCTGAGATCCTCGTTGGATAAACCGAATTTCTCCGAGCCGAACAGCAACGCGACCGGCGAATCGTGCAGCCTCCGGAGCATCAGCCGCGCGCCATACTCCAGGCGGCGCAGCGGGTGATGCAGTTCGCGATGCCCCAGTGAAGTCGTGCCTACCACCAGCGTCGCATCGGCGACCGCATCGGCCACGCTCGAAAACTCTTCCGCCCGCTTGAGCAGCGGCGCCGCGCCCACGGCCGAACGCGCTTCGCGGAAAGCGACGTCGTACGGGTTCACCACGCGCAGATTGGCGAACCCGAAGTTGGCCATCGCCCGCGCCGCCGCTCCGATATTCAGCGGATTGCGCGTGGCCACCAGCACCACGCGAAGATGGTCTTTCCAGCCGCTCAAGGATGCTTTGATGGTAACGCAGGAAAAGGCCGCGCCACTGCGAGAACATTGTCACGCCGATTTGACAATCGCCCGCTGAGCCGCTAACCTAAAATTTTGCGACTTCGAGATCGCTGGAGAAGTGTGTCAATGAGTACGGAGTTCCCTTCCAAGAACGGCATCGCTCGCCGCTGGCATGTCATCGATGCCCAGGGTGTGGTTTTGGGTAAGCTTGCCACGAAGACAGCTATGCTGCTGATGGGCAAGACCAAACCCTCCTATACGCCGTTCCTGGATACGGGCGATCACGTGATCGTCATCAACGCGGCGAAGGTCCGGCTGAGCGGCCGGAAAGAAGACAACAAGGTGTACCGCCATTTCACCGGGTATCCGGGCGGGCTGGTGGAGAAGAGTTTCAAGCGGGTGCGCGCGGAAAAGCCCATTCGCATCGTGGAAGAAGCCGTGCAAGGCATGCTTCCCAAGACCAAGCTCGGCAAACAGATGTTCCGGAAACTGCAGGTCTATGCGGGTGACCGGCATCCGCACGCGGCGCAGAAACCAACCGCGCTGACGGTAAAATAGTGGAAGGCGGGGTTTAGTGGCAGCAAGCATGGTGCAGTATTTGGGTACGGGCCGCCGCAAGAGTTCGGTGGCCAGGGTGTTTTTGCGGCCCGGCAAGGGCGAGATCAAGGTCAACGACCGCGCGTTCGAGAATTTCTTCCCGACCGAAAGTTCGCGCGCGCTGGTGCGGCAGCCGCTCGCGGCGACCGAAACGGCGGACAAGTTCGACATCCTGATTCTCGCCGATGGCGGCGGCGTCGCCGGACAGGCGGGCGCGGCCCGTCTGGGTGTGGCCAGGGCCTTGGTGGAGTTCAACGCGGAATTGCGGCCGAAGCTGAAGAAGCTCGGCTATCTCACGCGCGACCCGCGCGCCCATGAGCGCAAGAAGTACGGCCAAAAGGGCGCCCGCAAGCGGTTCCAGTTCTCCAAACGATAGTCCCGGCGGAGCCGGCGTGTGCCGGCCCTCGCCTGTTGTAACCATCGGCTTTCCGATTGTCCGGCGCCGCAAATTTCGCTTTGGACCGCGGGCGGAAACGGAAGGCTGCGAAAGGGGATGTTTTTCCCCGCCGAGCAAGTGAACAGGAGGCAGTTTGCCCGCAATCTCAATGAAGGAATTGCTCGAAGCAGGCGTTCACTTCGGGCACCAGACCAAGCGCTGGAATCCGAAGATGAAGGAATACATCTTCGGCGAACGCAACGGCATTTACATCATCGATCTGCAAAAAACCTTGAAGATGTTCAAGGACGCCGCCCGGTTCGTCCAGGAGATGGCCGCACAGGGCAAGAACGTGCTCTTCGTGGGCACCAAGCGCCAGGCGCAGGAGGCCATCGCCGAAGAGGCCGTCCGCTGCCAGATGTATTTCGTCAACCAGCGCTGGCTGGGTGGCTTGCTGACCAACATGGCCACCGTGCAGAAATCCATCAAGCGGCTGAAGGAACTGGACGCCATGGCGTCGCCGGAAGGCGGCGGATACGCCGGCCGTCCCAAGAAGGAAGCCATTCGCCTGGAGCGCGAGCGCAAGCACCTGGAGCAGAATCTGTCTGGTATCAAGGACATGCCCGGTCTGCCCGACGTGTTGTTCGTGATCGATTCGAACAAGGAAGCCATTGCGGTGAAGGAAGCGCAGCGGCTGGGCATTCCGGTGGTGGCCATCGTGGACACCAACTGCGACCCCGATGAAGTGGATTGGGTGATCCCCGGCAACGACGATGCCCTGCGCGCCATCCGGCTGTTCGCCAGCAAGATCGCCGACGCGGTGGTGGAAGGCCGTCAGCTCGCCAGCGAACACGATTTCGTGGCGCCGCCCAAGCCCGCTTCCGAGGAAGCGCCGGCGGAAGAGAGCATGCTCGAGTACACCGAATACGTGGACCCGAAGTACGCCGAGAAGATCATGGCCGAGAGCCTGAGCCTGGCCGAAGAAGCGGCGCCGGCCTCGCCGCGCAAAGGCCCGGGTTCGGAAACCGCCGAGCCGGCCGCCGAGCCGGTGGTCACGGAAAGCGGAAGTTAATACCAGCGGGCCGGGCAACACCCGGCCCCTGCACTCTAATCGGAGCGAGGCAATTATGGAAATCACCGCGGCACTGGTCAAAGATCTGCGCGAGCGCACCGGCGCGGGCATGATGGAATGCAAGAAGGCTCTCCAGGAAGCCAAGGGCGACATCGCGGAAGCGGAAGTGGTGCTGCGCAAGCGCGGCATTTCCTCGGCCGGCAAGAAGGCCGGCCGCGCCACCAAGCAGGGCCTCATCGGCACCTACATCCACGCTGGCGGCCAGCTCGGCGTGATGGTGGAAGTGAATTGCGAGTCCGATTTCGTGGCCCGCACGGATGTTTTTCAGGAGTTGGTCCACGACGTGGCGATGCACATCGCCGCCGCCGATCCGCGCTACCTGCGCCGTGAGGACGTGCCTGCGGCGGTGCTCGAAAAGGAAAAAGAGATCGCCCGCGCCCGCGCGCTGCTGGAGGGCAAGCCGGAGAAGATCCTCGACCGGATCGTGGAAGGCCGCCTCGGCAAGTTCTACGAAGAGGTGTGCCTGC
>Ga0326728_10002243_pt1 | contig 65078 bp, 49 predicted proteins | sample MB3enrmetagenome_FD_207602 | JGI IMG/M metagenome (GOLD analysis project Ga0326728, IMG submission 207602) | Lab enriched peat soil microbial communities from McLean, Ithaca, NY, United States - MB31MN | ecosystem: Environmental > Terrestrial > Soil > Wetlands > Peat | place: USA: New York...
CACGAATGTACTCCTCGTAGACTTTAACGTCTTTATCGGTGATGAGCTTGAACCGGGTTTGTGCTTTCAGGTATTCCTCCACTGGGAGGCAATTGCCTTCGTTCAAGCATGGCTCCGACTCTTTAGATAAAAATAGCTTTCCATCGATTATTTCGTACATCGGATATACGCCGGTCTCGACGGCCAGCCTACCGATCTCGATCGTTTGGTCCGAAGGGAAACCCCAGCCGGGCGTGCAGGGCGTCAGGATGTGGATGTAGCGGGTTCCCTTGAATTCCTTGGCCTTCTTGAACTTCGCGTAGACATCCTGCGGGTAGGAAGCTCACAATCTTGTTATGCAAGCCAGCGTATTTGATGAGTTGAGGGCACGCGTCCCGGCGTACCGGGAACGCCCCGGTACCACCATTGTCCTGACGATTGGCACACGGTCGTTGCCAACCACGCGCCCACGGGTAGCCTCATTTGTCCACCTCGGAGTCTGTTTGTTTATTGTCCAGTCTTGATGAGTCTGCTTTTTTTATTCTAATGGCCACGTCCCGGATTCGAAGGAAGGATGCTAATGCTGATTAGCTTCCATAGCGCAATGATCACGGCTTTGACAAAGAGCGGAGCTGCACTTCGAATTGAGCAGTTCTTTACGCCAATCTGCAGGCGAACTTCAAAAGTAACTATAAAAACCCCGTGAAGTTATCGCGACAGGGATAGTGTTTCAATCTTAATTAAAATTCTCGCCCATCAAGCCACCGATAACCAACAGCCAGAAGAACATCACAAAGATCCCGAGCAGGCCCGCAACAATACCGAAGATGCCAAGTCCCTTGGAATTACCCTTTGCGGGCCTCGTGGCTATAATTCCTGATACAAAGGACGTGCACCAAATAATTGCCAGTATCCCAAACGTTGTAATTGAATAAACATAGTCGCTCTGCAACCCTGTTACAGGTAGAGCAATTCCGAGAAGAACGTACAACAAGACAGGAAGAGGGGACAAACACACTATACCCAACATTAACGTTATTATATTAATAATTTTTACCACACGATTCTATTTCTTTAATCTATTTAAAGCCTTGAGTTTTTCAATTCATGGTCTATTTCACGGTTGCTTTGCTTGCAAAGCAACAGTAACGAGATGGGCCAGATCCAGCGATGGGGTGACATTTCATGGTCATCCATCGAGGGATTTGTAAGGAAACTGCAGGAGAAGATTTTCCAAGCGACCCAGCGCCCAGAGTGGAAGACGGTGAGAAATTTGTAGAAGCTCTTGGTTCGATCGAGCAAGACGTTACTCTTGGCAATTCGGTGTGTGACGCAGATAAACGCTGGAAAATACACGCCGGGCGTGGACGGAAAGGTCTACGTCTCGAATGAGGAAAGATGGACGTTGTTCAAGACCGGGAACTTTGAAATGGGCCCGGAGTATTTGTAAAAGGGCTTGTTGTATTAGGCTTAGGCTTTAGAAAGAGAGTTGAATCACGCTAGAAGTTTTTCCATTTTTTCTTTTTTCCAAAGGTCAAACACCATTCGTTTGCACGAACAAGACCGGCTATGCAGCACCATAGTTGAAGGTGATTGGCCACTCCATCTCGCACGGGCGGCATGGTCTTCAACCGCCACGCAAGCAAGATTCAGGCTTAGGCCACGGGGCGGCGAACCAGTACCTTCTGGATCTCGCCATGCTCGTCGTGGAGCCCTCGCAGGACCTCCCACCCCGCCGCGTCCAGCGCGTCGAGTGCCTGTGCCATCATGCTGGGGTTAGCCTTTGCGGTGGGCTCGTCGTCCATCATAATGACATGGCCAGTCGTTCCGTCAGGGTTTGTGATGACCGAGACGTTGCCAATGGCATGCCGGTACGACGTCTACTCTTTCTTGTGTGGAATCTGCTATTGCATGCATCATCGTCGTGTTTTCGTGAAAAATCTCGAAGTAAAAAAAGGAAGATTAGCGTCTTTTATCGATTACAGGCATTTATTGAGCATGTCCCACTGGTCACGAATGTACTCCTCGTAGACTTTAACGTCTTTATCGGTGATGAGCTTGAACCGGGTTTGTGCTTTCAGGTATTCCTCCACTGGGAGGCAATTGCCTTCGTTCAAGCATGGCTCCGACTCTTTAGACAAGAATAACTTTCCATCGATTATTTCGTACATCGGATATATGCCGGTCTTGACGGCCAGCCTACCGATCTCGATCGTTTGGTCCGAAGGGAAGCCCCAGCCGGGCGTGCAGGGCGTCAGGATGTGGATGTACCGGGTGCCCTTGAATTCCTTGGCCTTCTTGAACTTCGCGTAGACATCCTGCGGGTAGGAAGCGCACGTGGTCGCGATGTACGGGATGTTGTGCGCGCGCATGATCATGGGCATGTTCTTTTTATGACCTAACTTCCCGTGGGGGGTTGTCGTGGTGTATGCCATGTAGGGCGTTTCACTGCTCCGCTGCGTGCCGGTGTTGGAGTACATCTCGTTGTCGTAGCAGGCGTAGATGAAGTTCGTGTTGCGCTCGGCAGCCGCGCTGAGCCCTTGGATGCCGATGTCCGACGTGCCACCGTCGCCTGCGAACCCGACGACAGTAATCTTGTCATCGAGGCCCATCGCCTCGAGCGCAGCAACGATGCCCGATGCAGACGCGGCCGTGGTCTCGAAGGTCGTGTGGATCACGTTTATGTTGACGGAGGTCTTGTGATACAGGCCGTGTAGCACGGTCAAACAGGATGCGGGCACCGTGATGATCGTGTCGGGGCCCAATGCCTTCAGCGCCATTCGATACACGAGTGACATGCCGCACCCCGAGCAGGACCGGTTGCCGGGAAGCATGTATTCCTCTTCGGGGAGCTCATCGGGCCGTATCTTGGACGCGTTTTCTGTTTCCATCATCAGGGTTCACCTTCTCCTTCCATGAGACCGAGCCACGTGGTCTCGTCGTGGGTCTCGCCCGCGGCTTGTCTCTCAACGGCGATTCTCGTGCCCTGGATCACATGCGCGGTCGTGAAGTCCCGCCCGCCGAGGCCGACGATGAAGCCGGACACGTATGGTTTCTCAGCCAAGGGATACAGCGCAACCTTCGTTTCCGCGGAAAGGGCACCTTCCAATCCATAGGCAACGTCTCGGTCGAACACTACCACGGTTTTTGCTTTGGCTCTCTCAATCGCCTCTCGAACGCGCTGCTTCGGGAACGGCCGGAACAGCCGCACGGCCAGCACGCCCGCGTTGATGCCCTCGGCTCGCAGGGCATCGATGGCGCACTTGGCCTGACTGGCGCAGGAGCCCATCCCTACTATGACCACGTCGGCGTCGTCCAGCATGTAGCCGCGCACGGCCCCGCCGTGGTCTCGACCCGAGACCTTGACGAATTCGGCCTCGACCTCTTCCATGACCGCGACGGCGCCCTCGTGCGCCTTTTGCATGCGGTGGCGCAGCTCCATGTAGGCTGGAAAGCCTTCACGCGGGTCCGAGACCGTGACCGGGTTCACACCGACCGGGTCGTTCATGGTCGTCGCGAGCATGAGGTGCGACTTGAACGGTGGCACGAAGCCATCGATCTCGTCCTGCGCGAGCAGCTCCACGGGCATGACCGTGTGGCTGAGGATGTAGCCGTCGTAGCAGACCGCGACGGGCAGGTACACCCGCTCGTCCTCGGCGATGCGATAGGCTTCGAGCACCGTGTCGTAGATCTCCTGATTATCCTCGCAGAAGATCTGCATCCAGCCCGTATCGCGCTGACTCACCGCATCCTGATGGTCAGTCCACACTGACCACGGCGCGCCGATGGCCCGTGTCACGATGCACATAACAATGGGAAGGCGCGTGCCCGCGGCCCACGCGAGCTGCTCGTGCATGTAGAGCAGGCCGTGGGATGAAGTCGCCGTGAAAACACGGGCGCCCGTGATGCTTGCAGAGATCAGGGAAGCCATTGCACTCTGTTCGGATTCGACGCGGATCATCCGGGCGTTCGGCATCTCCCCGTCCTCGATGAACTCCGAAAGTTTCTCGACGACGGGGCTCTGTGGCGTGATCGGGTAAGCTGCAAGAACCTGCACGTGCGCTGACTTTACCGCGTACGAGGCCGCGTAGTTGCCAGTCAGGATCATGGTTTCCCGCGATGAACTCCCATCGGGGTTCGTGCTTGAGGATTGGGTCATTCCGGTGTTTCCTCCGTTTCCTCTTCGACCATGGTTATCGCCCCGTGGGGACATTCCTGGGCACAGATGCCATCTCCCTTGCAATACTTGTAATTAACGACCGGCGGGCGCTCGCGAGAGATACAGGCTTCAGGACAATACATCCAGCAGATGTTGCAGCGGGCCTTGGCACTCCGCATCAGGACGCATTTCGTCTCGTCGACGACGGGCTTGAACGTGCGCCACGTGCCGGTTTCGCCAGCCTCGCCCTCGGTAGGGTGCTGCACGGCGGCTATGGTGGATCTGGGGTTTTTTGAATCGATCATAAGACTATTTTCTCCTAGTTTATCATGATTCGCTCGTAGGCGAGCGATGCGCCTTGAACATTGAGATCGGCGGCGTTTTTTTGGCCCGGGAAATTCTCCCGGATGGCCTCCAGCATTGTCTCGAGGGGGATAGCGTCAATCATCCTGCAAAACGCGCCAAGCACCGGCGTGTTGAAGACGGGCGCGTTTCCGCTGATGAACAGGTTGATTTCGATGCATATTTTGGTGATATCAACGACGCCGACCTTGATTCCATCGGGAATGGTGTATGCTTCTCGTAACGACTCGGGCGACTCGCCCGTGTTCACGAGCAGGACACCGTCCTCGCGGAGCGTTGGAATCGGGTTTGCGGTCCTGAGGGTCGATGCGTCCATCACGATGACGATGTCCGGGTTGTATATTTTGTCGCGTTCGTGAATTTCCCGCGCGGAAATGCGAGCAAAGGCTTGAACCGGCGCGCCCCGCCGTTCCGGGCCAAATACCGGAAATGCCATGACAAATGGGTACTGCCCGGTCTTGAAGGCGGCCTTTGCAAGGATTGTCGCCGCGGTGACGGCTCCTTGGCCGCCACGGCCGTTGAACGAGATTTCAAATCGATCCTGGGCCATTTTTAGTTCTATCTCTTGTGATTGAAGGTACGGAAGCGCTAGAATCGTATATTCCTTGACGTTTAGTTTGATTCGTGGATTGAAACCAATTCGGGATCTGACGGGCTGAAGCATAAAAATACTAGCATTATCTAGATTGGTAGGAGCCAGCCCAATCGACGATGTTTCCCGCATCTTTCTTTGCGCCGTTGGGCGCGCTTGAGCTCCGAGAAGCTCAGATAGCCGGTACGGTCTGACCTTGCAATTCTGGCCGGGAAGGCCAAGGCATCTTTTCTAAGAGACTTTTCTTGTTCAAAACGAAATAAAATAGTATTCACATGATGAGTGGCAAGGTGGTGTATATATAGAACTACATAATAGGTCAAATCTATGTCAGAAACAATCAAATATGTAGTATACCCGTATCGATGGGTTGTTTTATTGCTGTTCATGTTCGTGAATATCGTTACACAACTGCTTTGGATTACCTACGCCGCGATCGACACGCAGGCAGCAATCGTGTTCAATGTTAGTGTCTCGGACGTGGATGTTCTGGCACTCGTGTTCATGATAGTGTATTTGCCCATGAATTTTCCCGCCAGTTGGTTAATTGACAAATACGGCTTGAAATGGGGAACAGGATTTGGCGTGATCTTGATCGGGGTCTTCGGTTTTCTCCGGGGATTGACGACGAACTTCATGATCGTCTTGATCTGCCAAATCGTTACTGCCGTCGGTCAACCGTTTGTTCTCAATTCGTTCACCAAGGTGGCGGGCAATTGGTTCCCAGAGAAGGATAAAGCTTTGGCAACAGGGCTAGGCACCATGTCAATGATGTTGGGAATTGTAATTGCAATGTTTCTCGCAGGCCCGATTTACTCGGCCCTTGGTCTTTTCTGGTTGGGCATGATTTACGGGATTTTAGCGATCATTGCCATGATATTTTACATTATTTTTGTAAAGGATAAACCTCGCACGCCCGCCAATCCGAACTCCGAGAAAGTCAAAGTTTTGATGGTTCAAGGATTAAGGGATATGTTCAGGAATCGAGATTTCCAGAAATTGTTAGTACTTTTGTTTATTGGTTTTGGGGCATTCAACGCCATCTTGTCAGCCATTGGCCAGATACTCCCGGATAGCAAATTCATCGGTCCTCATGTTGCTAATGTCGCAGGTATTGTTGGGGCGATTGTCATCATCGGGGGTATTGCCGGATCAGTGGTCATGCCAGCGATTTCGGATAAAATTCAGAAACGAAAACCATTCATACTAATTGCGATGATAGCGGGAGTACCATTTACCGTATTATTCGCATTGATCACTTCAGCTTCATGGCTTGCGATAGAATCCGTTATTTATGGATTTCTCTTGGTATCTGCGCTCCCGGTTGGATTAACCTATGCAGCCGAGATAACCTATCCAGTTCCCGAAGAATCTTCCAACGGAATAATCATGTGGATCGGGCAGATCGGGGGAATCGTGTTTCTCTTCGGATTCATTTTTGAAGCCCCAGGATACATGTTGGTAATGTATATAATTGCAGCACTTTTCGTAGTCGGAATTATCGTTGTCTTGCTCATGCACGACAAAATGTTTTATAAAAATCGCGTTACTACCCCACCTGTTGTTGACCAACCCGATAAAGAGGTACTCGGCACGGTTCAACTCGAACAATGAATTTTCTTTCTCTTTTTTTTTGCAATCGCGCCACGCATTCACATTCCTCATAAGAGCAAAAGTCAACAAGTTCTTGTTAGGATCTAACGAAATTTTAGTTGTATTTCAACAAGCTTTTTAAATCCTCAGCAAGAATATGGGAAGAACGATTAAAAAGCGGAACAAAGTGAAACTCATGGCTGAAGAATCTGAAGAGACCGAAGGAACCGAAACCGAACCTGAAGAGGAAAAGAAAGCACCACCGAAAAAGAAAGAAAAGAAAGAACGATTGCGAGGGTTTGCAGGAATAATCAAGGAACAATTAGATGTAGTCAATTCCATACCGAAATTTAAAGAAACCTTCGGAACCGAGAACGTTAAATTTCTTTTAGTCGCAACGGATATGTACCCGGCAGCTTTGGCTCATATCGACAAGGGCGAGTTGAAAATTTCCGCAGTACCTGAAGCGGAATGCAAGGAGTGGAAGAAGACGGGCGCCCAATCGCTACTCCAATGCACGACAGAGCAATTTATGGACATTGCAACGGGCAAGCTTGACCCCGTTAAAGCTTGGTTGCAACGGCGAATTAAATTACGAGGCCTGCTCAAGCTCCTTCTGCTTAACAAAGTTTTTAGTATTATACCGCAGTAACAAATCTAATCAAGTAAAGGAACTGTTCGAGGTGTGGAATCTATTAGTGAAACCGTTTTGAAGAAACTCCAAGGAATTGTCGCAGAGCAATTTGCATCTGACAACAAGTATATCAGGTATTCGTATTCAGCAAATGTTGATCCCGTTTTGCGGGGCGTTCCTGACGTGGTTGTTCGCCCCGGATCAGCAGAAGAAATAGCCGAGATCCTCAAAGTTGCCAACGATGAGGGAATCAAGGTAACTCCCCGGGGTGGCGGGTGCTGCGAGTTTGGGGGATCCAAACCCATCGGAGACGGCGGAGTTGTACTGGATCTCAAGCGGATGGCCAAGATCCTCGACATCAATGAAGACAACATGTCCGTGACCGTGGAGGCTGGCATCAGCTGGGGGACACTCAATGCCGAACTTGCCAAGCAAGGGCTTTATACCGGATGCATGGGTCCAGGCAGTGGCATGGTCGCCAGCGTGGGCGGCGGGATATCCCACAATAGCGTGGGCGGCGGCGGGTGCGCGAAGTATGGGGCGTGCACGAAGCAACTTCTCGGCCTCGAAGTAGCCCTGCCGACCGGGGAGCTAATCCAGACTGGCTCCCTCGCAAACAAGTTCAACAAGGTACCGTTCGGGCGGTTTGGCAACGGTCCTGACCTCGCGGGTTTGTTCTGCGGGGATAACGGAATCCTAGGCGTGAAAACCAAAGTTATGCTCCAAATTTTCCCTCGCCCACCTTTTGCAAATTACAAAACCTTCAATTTAAGAGGCGATACGGCAAAATCTGGGGCAAGAATTATGCAAAAGGTCCGCCGCGTGGGTATTGATGTCTATGACCTCATGTACTTGCCCGATATTGTCACAACCGTTCTTTCGGCACAAGATGTGTTCAAGCCATGGAAAAACATCAGTCGCTTGAAGGGGATGATGTTCTACACCGTGGAAGCTAATTCTGAACCTGAATTGGCTGAAAAAACAAAGCAACTCGATACCATTATGGAGGAGGAAAAAGCTCAAGACATCGGTCCGGAGATCTCTGATGGTAACATTGCCAAGTGGCACTACGTCGAGCAGGGGCATTGGCAGCTCTACCACCCGCTGTGGGGAGTGACCGTCACTAGTCAGCCTCTGACTGCCGAGTGTTTCTCGCCCATCAAAGCATTTCCGGGGATCCTCTCGGACTTGGACGCGTGGGAAGGAGAGCACAAAGACGAGATGGATCAAATTGCTGCGGTTGCGGGTGCCCGCCCCATGGTGGGGAGTGGTCCCGTCATGTTGCTTGGTGAAAGCAACGTGGAAATCACGTGCGGGTTTACGACATACCCCCACAAAGAACTCCACGACATTAACTTGACCTTGTGGCGGTCGATCCTTGAAAATGTAACGCGCCATGGCGTGCAATGGTACATGATGGGCGATTTTTGTTCCCGGGCGTTCGTGGAAATGGGGGCTTACCAACCCGATTACTATTCACTGTTGGCAAATGTCAAGAAATTGCTCGACCCACGGAACGTGCTAAGTCCAGGTAAGTTTAAACTCGGCGAAGGAGGCGAGAACTAAATATGAGCACGAAGAAGGACAATCTGGCCAAGCAATTCAACGCCGTCGAGTCTTGCATGGGGTGCGGTGACTGTGGGTACTCCGTCCGCCCTGCTGTAGGGGTCAACCTCGTGTGTCCCGTGAAAGAAGTCCATCCGAGCGGGTTCGAGCCTATCTTTTCCCGGGGGAAGATGAATATCGCCAAGGGTCTCTTGGAAGGGGACTTGGAATACAGCCCGGAACTCGCCGAGCTCGTCTACCAATGCACTGAATGCGGGGCATGCCACGAGGTATGCCATCAGACGAAAAATCCGAACATCGAGTTATTCGTAACCCGGTGGATTGATCACGTGAAGGTCTGGGAGGCAATGCGGCAGGATCTTGTCGAAAATGGGTGCGCCCCGCTACCCGAACACGCCCGGTTAATTGCAGATTTGAAAGACGAGGGAATGCGGAACCCGTATGGTGAATCCATCGCTACTCGCAAAAATTGGGTCAATGACGCACCAAATGCAAATCACGTGCAGGCGGAAAGCGACCTGCGATTCTTCGCCGGATGCACGGGCCCGTATCGCAATTCAGCCCCCCTAAAATCGTTCCTTATGCTGGCTGATACAGCTGGCACCGACCTGAGTATCTCTGATAACGAGTGGTGTTGCGGGTCTGTTGCGCTCCGGATTGGGGACGTGGAAACTGCCAAAGAGCTAGCGATGCATAACGTCGATGACTGGCAATCTGCAGGCATTAAGACAATCGTCACCAATTGTGCGGGGTGCTACCGGAGCTTTGTGAAAGACTATCCCGAGCTTTTAGGGCCAGAAGCTAAACTGCCACAGGTGCTGCACACCTCGGAATTTACCAACAATCTGGTGAAGGAGGGCAAGATCTCCTTCAAGGATGCCACGCAAGGGCCAGTTACTTACCACGATCCCTGCCACTTGGGGCGGCACGCGAAAGTTTACGACCCGCCGCGAGAGCTCATAAATGCGGTGCCAAATGCCAACCTGATCGAGATGCCCCACAACCGGGAGAACGCTTGGTGCTGCGGGGCAGGCGGTGGTCTCAAGTCTCAGTTCCCACAATTAGCGGCGGACATTGGTAGCACGCGCATCGCAGAATTTCTCAAAACTGACGCAACCCGACTAGTAACGACATGTCCTTTTTGCCTTACGAACCTTCAAGAGGCACTAGGACGGGTGGAATCGCCCGAAGGTGCTCATCCCCAGGTACTTGATCTGATGGAATACCTTAGCCAGAACTTGAATGTCTAAAAAATTTCATTTTATTTAATTCTTCATTTATTATTTTGATGAAATTCTATAACTCATTCATTTTTATATGTTATTCTTAAAATTCTCTTTCAAAATGGGTCAGTGGCTCTCGAACGCCCATTATTTCGTCACGAATATACGTGATATTTTCGTTTTGGTTTCTCAGAATGCCAGATCGCGGATCCAACTCGGCATTGTTTAGAAAAAGGTAAAGAAAGAAGAAAATGGTATAAAGAAACCGAGGACAATTAGAGGCCGCCCATCATCGCTCGCTTGGTGTGATCGCGGGGGTTTTTATGGTATAATATATGGTGAGATTAAATACGATTCCCAAGAAATGATGGTTCGGTTACGGCTTTTTGAGATATCCATTCTCCCTAAACCAATTTAACGCCTTTTCAATTGTATCCCTGATCGGCGTCTGGGGTAGGCCTAGCTCTTCCACGGCCTTTGAGCAGTTACAGAATTCACCTTTCTTTCCAATCTTCAGTTCAGAGGTGACGACCACCGGGGCTTTCTTCGTGAAATATGACACCATCCCGGATAATCGGCCGATGGCGATGGCGAGGGGATATGGTATCTTTCTCCGTGGCGCTTTTACGCCCGCGACCTCGGCGATCAGGTTGAAATAGTCCCCAACGGTGATGTTTTGATTGCCAAAGAGATATCGTTGCCCGGGTCGGCCCTTTTGCGCCGCGAGGATGTGGCCGATCGCGACGTCCTCAACATCGATGACATTGGTCCCACCATCGATGTATCCTGGCATCGCTTCGTTGGCAACGTCGATAATCAGCTTCCCAGACGGGGTGGGCTTGATATCCCGCGTGCCGATGACCATGGTCGGATTGACGATTACAACGTTCAAACCCTTCTCTGCTAGCTTCTTTGCCTCGAGTTCTGCGAGGTATTTGGTATAGGAATAATGGTCGCCCGTGTCCGCGAGGTTATATTCCATTTCTTCGGTCATGGGAGTTTCAAGCCCGTGCGCCCCGATCGCGTTGTTCGTGCTCGTGTAGACGACCTTGTCAACATTAGCCTCCAAAGCCGCGGTGAGCGCAATCCGAGTCCCGTTCACGTTGATGTCATATTGTAATTTTTTGTCCGGGATCCAATGGGCGAAAAGAGCAGCTGTCTGGAAAAAAGTATCGCAATCTTTCAGCGCCGCTTTTACAGATTCTCCATCACGGATGTCCCCATACGCGATCTCTACATCCAGACCCGCGATGTTGCGCGTGTCGCTATTTTTCCTTATCAGAACACGGACTTCCTCACCGCGATTTAACAGCTCCCGCACTATCGTGCCACCGATAAAACCAGTTGCGCCAGTTACTAGTTTTTTCATATAATACACAACCGCTTGATAGTGTTTTCCATAATCTATTATTTTTTTGATTTTAAATTTTAAATTTTGACAATGTTCGACTTGATTAGCTTTTAACCACGGCCTTTCATGTCCGCCGCTGAGTTATGCAAACGTTAAGACGAGATGGGCTACCATACTAAAGGTAACATAATTGACGTTATGTTAGATGCTTACCATGACGCCAGATCAGGATCCGGCCGGCTCTCGCGGCATTCTAGATAGAATGGCTCTAGCCTGCAGGGACATCATCGCGAGGGGCGTGCCACGCGAACAGGCGTTGGCTCGAGCGACCGCAGGCATCGGGCGGCATAGCGAGGCGTCCCGGATTCGTGGAACGATCCAAGGCGTGCTCAAGCACCGGATCCTGCTGGACTTCATCGTGGCCTCGGCCCGGGGCAGGAACACGAACGATCAAGGCGACGTGGAATACTTCGTGGATCTGATCGTTACCTATCTCGCGTTCAAGGAAGGAATCGACCGAGGCAGGCTTGCTGCGCGAAAGGACGCCGTGGAGGGAATCGCCGGCCCGAATCGCAAGGGTTTGGTCGATTCCATTGCACAGCTGGACATCAACCGGTTGCTCGATCGCTTGGATGAGGCTGACCAGCTCGCGATTCGCACGTCGAACCCGCCATTTCTCGTCAAAAGATTGCTCCAGTTCCTCCCGAGAGACAGGATCGAGAAATTGATGAGGGCAGAGGAGAACTCTGCAAACTTTTGGATAAACTGCAGGGACGCGGGCGCATTGCATAGAGCAGAGGCGTTGCTTTCGTCAAAACAGTTTGTCTACATACGAGATCCTTCCATACTTGGCTTGCTGCAGGTCCGGAATCGCCCGGGGTACAAGCGGGAAGTTCTTGAATCGCTTGGAGACCAGCAACAGGGCGTCCTCTTCCAAGATCTCGCCAGTGCCCTCGTCGTAAACGTGCTGGATCCACGACCTGGCGATCTCGTCATCGATGCCTGCGCCGCGCCCTTCCAGAAAACCATCGGTATCGCGTGGCGCGTGCAACCAACAGGCAGGGTCATTGCATCGGAGGCGAGCCGGGCGCGGATCGCCGAAAACCGCCGCGATCTAGGTCGTGCCCATTCCTGCGCCTCGCTGGTGCAGGCGGATGCCACGACATTGCACCACTTCTTCAGGGGTATGCAGCCGTCACACATCCTTGTAGACGCGCCATGCACGGGGTCGGGATCGCTCGGCGCGTACCCCGAGCTCGCCACGTTGCAGAATCCCGAGGTTCTCGAGAGACACGCCACGATCCAAGCAGGCCTGCTCGATTCGGTGATCGAGTCCTGCAGGTCGAACGAATGGCCGGACACGGCGATCGTGTACAGCACGTGTTCGTACTATCCCGAGGAGGGAGAAGCGCAGATAGAAGATATTCTCGATCGCATTGATATAGAGGATCTTCACGATACAGAAAGCCATCCGAGACACGCGGCACGGTTTTCCACGGGTTGGGCAGGATTCACTTGTGCCCGCAAGGTGATCCGCACCTTTCCAGACGTGGACGGGGGCGCCAAGGGATTTTTCATCGCCCGGTTCAAGGTACGCTGCGAATGAGCCCGACTGCAATCACGCCTGTTCGAACAAAAAGGAAACAAGAAAAAACGAGTGGTATTTCGTGGTCGATGGTTACAGGAGGGTGAACTTGAACCACGGGATGGTGTAGGCGAGCCCTTCTCTGATCGATGTATGCGGTGCCCAGTTCAGGATGTTGTTGGCCTTGTCCAGCACCGGGCAGCGCCGCTCGGGGTCATCTTTGGGAAGGCCGTAAAAAGCAATTTCTGACCCAGAATTGGTCATTTCCTTGATGGCTGTTGCAATCTCCAAGACCGTGACCTCCTCGTTGTTCCCGACGTTGATGACCTCACCCCTCGCAGCGACCATATTGGGATGGGCCAGCCGGAGCAGGCCCTCGATCTCGTCGGACACGAAGGTGAAGCTGCGCGTCTGCGACCCATCGCCAAACACCGTGATCGGCTCGTCCTTCAGGGCTTGCTCGATGAAGTTGGGAATGACCCGCCCGAAGAGCGGGCCGCCCCGGATGCGGGGCCCGTAGGTGTTGAAGATGCGGGCAACGCGGATGGGCACCTCGTATTCGAGCTCGTAGGCCTTGACGAATGCTTCTCCAGCCCGTTTCGCCTCGTCGTAGCAGCTGCGCGGCCCGACGGGATTGACGTGGCCCCAGTAGCTTTCCGGCGTGGGAACGAATGCAGGATCAGGGTTTCCATATACCTCGCTCGTGGACGTGTAAAAGAACTCGGCATCGTAGGCGCGGGCGATTTCCAACGCGTTCATTGTCCCGAGCGTGTTGCTCCGCAGGATGGAGATGGGATGGTGCTCGAACTCGAACGGGCTGGCTCTCGAGGCCAAGTGCATAACGATGTCGACGTTTTCCTCGGGGTCGTATGCATTGGATATGTCGTGGTACACGAATTGAAAATTCTCATTGCCGATGAGATGCTCGATGTTCTCCCGACGACCTGAGGAATAATTATCGAGACAGATGACCTTCTTGGCACCTTGCGATATCAGGACATCGCAGATGAAACTTCCGAGAAAGCCGGCCCCGCCGGTGATCAGGACCTTAAGGTTCCGGTAAGATATTTTACTTTTTTCGAGGTGAATGTTAATATCATTGACGATGGCGTCAATTATTTCTTGTGTCGAGGTGAATTCTAAACTCATACTCATTCCAACCATATTCCTATTCTCGCGTGAAGGAATCAAGTCACGCCTCTTAAATATTTTAGAACGATTCCCGGCAGGTCCCATTACCGAAGGGGAATGCCGTCGTAGCCTTCCGACACGCGAGGGAAAAGCGAGAGATCGAAGTGCGGGAAGTAGAGAGAGTGGGCGAATTCAACCTGAAACTTCGGTGATGTGGATACCTCGAAGTATCGCACCAAATGGGCAACCGCGTCGGCATGATGGCGCGATTCTATGCTCCGCAAACACAGCTGCGCGCCCATTCCAGCCGCGTTGCCTATCTGGAACGTGTTGGCAACGTCGACTTCCGGAAACAGCCCGATAAACATGGCATTTGCCTTGTTGATGTAGCTCCCGAACGCGCCCGCCAGGATGACCTGCTCGATGTCCGCGGCCGCCTTCTGCTCCTGTCCGAGCATCAGGAGCGCCCCCGATAGGAAGGCTCCCTTGGCGAGTTGCACCTGGCGGACGTCTTCCTGCGAGATCATGATGGAGACCGCCTTGGCAGCTGCATCCTGCTTGTAATCGATGAAATTCTCGATCTTGTCCAAATCGGTGGCCGGATCGAAGAGGAGATAGTGATAATCGCCATCATTCTCAACGATGCGAGGATGGTTTTTTATCTCTTCTGATTTCACGTTGAACCGGCCACTCCGGGTGAGGATCTTAGACCGGATCATCTCGGCGACGACGTCGATGAGGCCCGAACCGCAGATGCCAATGGGTATCGCGTTCCCTATCACCTTGAGGCGCGGTTCACGCGTCTCGTGATCGAGGGTGACGCCCTCGATCGCGCCTTCAGCAGCACGCATCCCGAATGAGATTTCAGCACCTTCTAGCGCGGACCCGGCCGCGCAGGAACCGGAAATGAGTCCGATGCGATTTCCTAACACGAGTTCCCCGTTCGTGCCGATGTCTATGAGCAGCGTGTATTTTTCGAACTGGTCCATCCTCGCCGTTGCCAGGCACCCGATCGTGTCCGTGCCAACGTACCCCGCGATCACGGGCGGGGAATACACGTTCGCGTTCGGGTTGCATTCCAGGCCCAACAACTTTGCACGGATATTGATCGGATCCTTGAACGCGGGAACGAACGGGGAAACTGCCAGTTGCTTCGTGGGAAGACCGAAAAACAGGTGATGCATGGCCGTGTTACCGACCACGACCACGTCCCGGACGTCGTTTTTGCTAACACCGGCCTTCTCGCACGTCGTGGTGAGAATTTCGTTGAGAGCTCCGACGACGAGGCCCTGTGCCTTGCCAAGGCCATCATTCCTCGTAACGAACGTTATCCGGGAGACCACATCCTCGCCGATCGAGACCTGCGGGTTTAACATAGCCGAGATGGCGGCTGTTTCACCGGTGAGGAGGTTGATCAGGTATCCGACGATCGTCGTCGTCCCGATGTCGACGGCCAAGCCGTAGTTTTCGGTTGCATGGTCGCCGGCCACGATATCAATGAGCCGATCGTGGCTCATGCTGTTGGCGTTTTGGAAGAAGCAGGTGACGAGGCCGCCGTTCTCGCGCAGGCGATCCGGGAGCGTTTTCATGATCTCCCACATGGTATCGTCGATGTTCTCTGCCTGCACGTGGGAGAATTCGTCCTGCAAGACTGCCTTGAGCCGTGTGTAATCGGAATCTGGCTGCTCGATCGTCGGTTTAAGAACGGTCACTACGTGGCCGTGCACGAGGGGATCAACGCCGACTTGCACATCGATTCCCAGGGCTTGCACGTCGCTATCGACGAGGATACGGCTGCCCGCCGGCAAGAGGGATTCGCCGAGCATGACACGACAATCCCCTTCCACGACCGTTTGGCATGCAAGCCGAGTCCCTTGGCTCACAAGTTCCTCGCCCAAGATGGCCAGCTCTTTCTCGGTTGGCGGAGAGACCGCGGCATTCGCTTCGGCGATGGTAACCCGACACTTCCCGCACCGGCCGATACCCCCGCAAAACGCACTGATCGGGAAGTTCAGCGCGAGAAGCGCGTTGTAGATGGTCGTGCCCGCGGGCACGCTCACCCGTTTGGAAATCGGTTCAAGAATCAACACACGACGCGATGCCATGGTATTCAAGTATAGGAAAGAAGAATATAAATAATGTATTCATATATATTCACGATTTATGGCTAAGGTTTTCAGAAATTTTGCACTCTTTCCGGCTTTTTAACGCCTAAAGCTCTCATGATATCGAGGTTAAAACCATGGCGTATCGAACAGAAGCGCATTACGCGGGCCGGCGCGTGAAGCGCGGGCTCTTCCGATCTGCAACCGGATTTATGATAAATGCCGACGTGAACGCCTCATACAACATCATGAAAAAAGCATTCCCCGACGCGATTCGATTCGCAGGAGGGGATAGACGGTGCGCGTTACACCCTGTTAGGATCGACATTACCTAGCGAAGGAGATCTAATAGCATCATTTGTTTATGAAAATGAACAATGTGAATGATTTTCATAACGTAATTCCCCGTACTAAATATATCGCGAAATCGTGCAAATAATATCTCCCTTCAAGTGTTCATCGACGATGGCAACGACCGACTTCCTTCAAGCCTGCTCTGCCTTGAAAGCCCGGCTAGTTGCTGCCATCGATCCTGAACAGCTCTCGCCATCGCCCGTTGAAGGAGCGCAGGCATTCTTGGAAGGCATATTTTGCATGGCCTTCTTAATAGCAGCAGATCTAGTGAAGATATACGGCCGCTCGGTCGTCTCACTTGGCGAGATCCTGCGTACTAACCAAACTGCAGGGCTGCGGCTTGAAAACATTAGGAGATTGGCAGTTGCATGCACCATGGGAAGGACTATCGATGGGATCGAGACCAGTGCTTGGCAACCGAACATGTTCCCCGATCTTGGCTGGTTTGTTTCCGATCCGACCATCTTGCATGCTGATAAAGGACTGGTGGGGGCAATCACTGATTTTTTTGACTGGCATCGATTCTGGCCATCGGAGAGCCGCATCCCTGAAGATGGTCATGCTTGGGACATCCTTACGCCTGCTTGTTTGAGCCAAGTCCACGAGCTTCGCCTCGACGCGGTGGGACCAAGCACCGAAAAGAAGAAAAAGGGGATCGTCTACACGCCACCCGAGCTTGCCGCGGCAATCTGCAAGAGCACCATCGACTGCCATGCGATCAGGCATGGCGTGAACCGTGACACCGCGGTCCTCGATCCTGCCAGTGGAACAGGAACCTTTCTCGTTGTCGCGGCCAATGCTTTGCTCGGGAGCGCTAGCAAGAACGAAAGCTTTGCTGAGAGGTGCGCGATCCTCGCCAACCAGGTGTACGGCGTCGATGGCATGCCATCAGCGGTCAAGATTGCCAAGTGGCGGCTCTGGTTCTGGTCGATCGAAGGATTCACCGTCCCAGGCGAGGCAGTCGAACTCCCGGATCTCGAAGGCACGATTAAGCCGGGTAACAGCCTCGTCGGCCCTGTACGACCGACGGAGGGGAACGAGAGAGTTCCCGATGAACTCGTTACTGATGTTTTTGATTGGCAGGCTGAATTCCCTCGCATTATGGCCCGCGGCGGGTTTGACATCGTCACCGGCAACCCGCCTTACGTGTTCACGAGGGGGAAACTTTTCGACGTGAAGACCCTTTCCTACCTCCAAGCCACGTACGTGATGAGGGCCGATGGAAGGACCGTGGGCAAGGCACGCCAGCAGGGGAAGGTCAACGCGTCGACCCTGTTTCTCCTGCGCGGGATAGAATTGCTCCGCAATGGTGGAACGCTTGGCTTCATCCTTCCAAACACCTTCCTGCGGGCGACAACATCCGATTATGCCCGGCAACTCGTCGCCTCGACCACCTGCATCGAGAGGATCGTCGACTTGAATGATGGTACCTTTAAAGGCGTCACGACGGCACCGGTCGTCCTTATCCTGAGCAAGAATGCACCGCTGCCCGACCACGAGGTGCAGGTCTTGCAAGGCGGGTTTGATGCATCTACAAGAGTGAAGCTCGTCTCACAAAGTGGATTTCTCGCAAACACGGATTGCGCCTTCAACATCCACTCGGATCCCGAACTGGATCGCGTATTTGACTTGATGAAACAGGATTCTTTTCCCCTCGGGTCGATTTGCAGGGCAATAATCGAGGGTCTCGTCACGCGGAAGGATGATGCCATGTTTACGAGCGATGGAGACTACCCGCTTGCAAAAAAGCTTCTTCGTGGAAGGGACGTCGACCGGTTCGAGATCAATTGGAAGGAAGGCCAGTACATCGTTTACGACGAGAACAGGCTCCACCGGCCCCGCCCCCGCTGGGTGCATGAAGCCCCGAAAAAACTTGTCCTGCAGCGCATCGGAGGCGGTTCTCGTCCCCTTCGCGTGACCTTGGATGAACGACAGCATTACATCTTCGCATCAACGAACGCCATCATCCTCAACGACGAGCCCGTGATTGACGGCACGACCTATACTTACGAGTACATCCTTGCATACCTGAATTCGGCCATTATAAACGCCTATTACAAGATCAACTTCACGAACCGCTCCAAGGTGACCGTGAACATCAGCAGGACGTATCTCCAGTCTATTCCCGTGAAAAAGGCCACGCCAAGCGTCCAAGGAACGATCGGCGGGTTGGCACGGCTGCTCGGGCACCTGCACGAGGATCCAGAACGAAACGCCTCGCTCATCAAATTCTATGACGAATCTATTCTCGATGCGATAATGTTTGAACTCTGCACGAGCCCTGGACCAAGGTTGCCGCTTCTCGAATCGATCCAGCCCGTGGTTGGCGCGTTCCAACAAGCCCTCGATTCGCACCGGAACGAGATCGAGATAGCTGAGAACGGATATCGTGATCTCCAAGCAAATCTGCACGCCATGGAAATCTTGCAGGATATTATAGTGTCCTCACCCTTTATTTCCATCAGGCGGCTATTTTCCCAATAACTCGAGAGTAGAATAAGAATCGGCAATTTCAGCAGAAGAGAAGAAAATTTGAGGCAATTGAAGCGATACTTGCCTACGCAAAAATCTGCTTCAACAACTTGTCCGCAGGGGAAAAAACAGATGAATCTCCTTGGAAGTTCTTTAGTTGATCCCCGAAGAATGTTTCAAACCTGTTGACGAAAGAATGTAACAAATATTTAATCGAATCGAGTTCCTGGTCGGCGACTATGGCGACCAGCACGTACTGTCCCTGTTCAAGAATGATTTTCTTGTCCTGTATGTCGAGAACCTTCAGGGTGCCCACTTGTAACATTTGCTGGATAAATGACTGGGCCATATCAAGTACACTCCCGACCATAACGGTTTGGGCCTGCTGGTCCTTTCCGGTTTCCGCTCCAAAATGATGCTCGTAAATGCTCAACCCGCCTTGATAGATGACGAACAAATCTTTCAGGGCAAGCCGCCAATCCACCTCGCGCCACGACGGGAGGAGCGAGAAAAACACTGAAATGAGGAGGAGCCCACCTGCCTGCAGGCAATCAGAAAGAACCCGTATCCACAATCCGAATATCTCGATGGACTTGTCAGTCGCACCGATATATCCAAGGATAAGTATGGCAATCCCGATCGTGAGGCCTGCAGAATAAGTTCGCAGGCGGCCCCGTATGAGCCGGTTCAGTTTGACCATATATATCGTGAACAAGATGATGATCGGGACCCAAAACGATACGGAAAATAACTGGATGAATGTGCCAATGGATTGCGAATGGCCGACGAGGAACCACACGAAAAACCCGAGGAGCATCACGTATAGGATTGCAAAGACCACCGTGAACACGCGTTTGGTCCTGATAAAGCCCACCCGCTCGATTTGTGTCACGAAAAACATGGCACCACTAGCAGCGCTTATGTACCCGATCTGCAAGTAAATGAAGCGCACGTTAGGGTCTGGTGAGAACAGGTCAGCAACGATATAAACTATCGTCGTGACAGCATAACCTGAAAATAGCCCGGCCCAGCCAAGATGCATCATATTGCCCTTCAGCGTGTCCCGGGTCATCTTGTAATTTTTGAACGAGCGGAGGGCGAGATGGCAGGCAAGGATCGTCAGGGTCACGTCGATGATCATGACTGGAAGCCGGAGGGGCCCGGTCAAGGGCAAGGTGGCGGGAAACTCGCTCAGCACTTTGCAACCCCCTTTTTTTTCGTGTTGAAGGTGACCGCAACGATATCGTCAACAGGCTTGAACTTTTCGGTCTCATTGCACCAGAGCTCGTACAGATCCCCATAAAGGAGCATAAAATTCTGCTTGAACTGTTCAAGCTTACTCTTCAAGACAGGGAGGTAATGGCGGGTGAAGAGAATAAACAGCACATTTTCCTCGTGATTTAAAATTAGCTTGATGGGGCCTTGGTCGATGTATTCCAGCTTTTGATTTTCGCTGCTGATTAGCTGGGCAAGTATTTGAGTAATTCCCCCTAATCCACCAAGGAGCATCTTTTCGTTTTCATCATTCATGACCGATACCTCTTCAGCCCTTTCCTTCCGGAATATTTGTTCGTCGAAAAATTGCTTGTAAAGAATCGTTTTGGTGGGCACGTGCAGGATATACAGCGCAGTGAGCTCATCGATCCACATAAAATCATCGACGGGCGGGAGGTAATAGAAGATTCCCGCGATCATGGCGAAAGCGCACAATGCCACGAGCAACAGCCATAGGAGGAGATTTGAGAATTGTATCGCGGGAAAAATTGAAGACATAAATTCTTGCACGTTTGGAAAGATAATGACCCCAATCACGAGGACAACCATGGATGCGGCTATAGCCACGGAAAAGAGCCGTTTCACCCAAGTCTCAGCGTGATACATGATCTTAATAGCCATGTACAAGGGAAAGATCACAATCGGGGACAGCGGGATCAGGATGAAAATAAGGGAGGACATATTCGTCGCAGAGATGAAAATAGCAGTGATATGGTAAAACATCGTCGCAATGCAAAAACTCAATAGTATTATTGTTCCAGTGAGGACGCCCGATTTGTTTTGCCTGAAAAACTGTACCAAAAATGCTGCAACGATACTACCTGCGCCGTCGATTATGAATATACCCACCCACGCGACTATTTGCGCCGAGATATGAGCACCGGCAAATAAATTCAGGAATGCATCAGCAAGGAAGTAAATGGCGAGTCCCCCGAAGATCGCGGTGAACGAGAGCACCCAAGCTGGGCTTCCTTGCCGGCGAGCGAGCTTTTGTATCAAGAAGTTGACTCCTATCTCAATACAGAGGAAGATGATAACAAAATACTCGATGAAAAGGATATCATTATGAAAATTAGGAAGTTGAAGGTCCATGGGCCGTCACTTGCATTCTTTGGCGACAAAATTTTAATTTAGATCCCCTCTATCAACACTTGAATATAAATCAGGATTGAAGGTGCTGAAAAGCGAATCCCATCACGCCAGCAGCAGTGAGCCGATCTCTTGCCGTGGTGATCGCCACCGATGATGCATCGACACCAATCCACTGGCGCCCGAGGTGATCGGCGACAGCGAGGGTCGTTCCTGATCCACAGAAAAAATCTGCCACCAAGTCCCCCGGATTCGACGCGGCGAGAAGTATTCGTTCCAGCAGGGCTTCAGGTTTTTGGGTGGGATAGCCAATACGCTCGCGTGCTTGGGAGTTGATGATGGGTATCGACCAAACGTCGTCGACCATGTCGCCTTGCATTTCATCCAGGAATTGCTTCCGACGATACCGCCCCGACTTGGTCATGAACACGCGGCCCTCAGATTCGAGTTCCTTGAATTTTCTCTCGGTAACCCGCCCCACGTTCTGGTCCACCCAGAGCCGGCCATCGGGATCGTGCCGGGCCCGGTCGAGGAGATACTTCCTTAATGGCTCGTATTGAGGGTTAAAAGTGAATTCATCTGACTTTGAATAAAAAAAGATCACATCGTGCTTCCGGGGAAAGCACGTCTTCACCGGGCTCGGTCCTCCATAGTACCAGATGATCTCGTTTCGCAGGTTTTCCCGGCCGAAGATGGAATCGAGTAAGAGCTTGATATAATGACCCGCATACCAGTCCACGTGCACGAACAGGCTGCCCTTGGGAGAGAGCAAGCCATGGATGGCTTGGAGCCGGGGACACATCATGTCAAGATACGCATCGATGCCACCATCTTGACGATCGTTGTAAGCAAAGTCCTCGTTCCCGGATGCGTGATACTCGGGAAGCGTGAAATAGTCCTCGCCGCTCCAGAATGGGGGATCGATGTACACTAGGTCAATCTTCCCGTCGAAACCATCGCGTGACAAGATATGCATCGCATCCAAGTTATCGCCGTGGATGAGCCATTTCTTAACGCCATCTTGTACAGGTCCAAGCCACTGAAAGAGTCCCTTGGGCGCTTCGTTGGCATGGATCTCGTCGAGCACTAACTTGGTTGCACCTACATCTCGGGGTGAATCGTTCGCGGCCTTGTCCCATATAAGCCGAGCTGTATCTCGTTTTGGGGGGGAATTTTCGTCAGGGTGTTCCATGCTTTGATCGCCTCATGCCATCGCGTCGATCACGCGCAAATCCTCGCCGTCGAGGTTGTAGAGCTCGAACACGCGCTCGTCGATGCGTGCTTGCACCGCGATCACGGCGTTGGATTCAACCGGGTTACCCTGCTGGAGGAGGGCGATGATGTCGTCAACCAAGTCTGCAAGGGCACGTTGCTCCTCGATCGGAGCATTTAGTATTGGGATGGACATCGAACGCAACTTCGCGGGCTCCAACTTTCTCGTCTTTCCGCCGTGATACTGGAACCCGGCCATTTGCTGGTACCACGCATTCAACTTGCTGTTCAAGATTGCCAAGACATACCTGGGCTCGTGCCTCTTGCACACGATCATGGCATTCGTCCCCTTGAACACGGTTTGGTCGGGATCCAACGCAAATGATGGGCGGCTCGCGGTCCTCGGGGCAAGCAACTTGACTGTGGTGGTGCGGAAGAGAGCAAGGTTGCGCACGTTGGGAAATGCCCACCATCTCGGGACATCCGTATCAAGGCGAGATCTCAGGATCTCGTAAACGGAGGGATATTCGGCGAGGAGCTCGCCTTCGGACGAAAAATCGTTGGCGATAATCCAGTACCTTTTTTTCTGGTAAAGAATCATATAGGGCACGATCTCCCTCGCATCGAGCACCAAAGGATGAATGATGCCCCGCTCGTGCAGGGGGATTGTATCGTATTCATCCTTGCAGATCTCAAATGCCTTTGCCATTTCAACGGGTGGTTGGAACCCGCCATGAATTTCGAAGCAGGTTTTATTGCTAAACTGGACCATGTTGCTTGACAGGATCTTTTTCATTACCCAAGCGCAAGAGGGCGGGATGAAGGTCCAAGGCCTGCCCCGCGCATCAACAGCGGCAAGAACCACGCGCGGCTTGGCGTCGGGGGCGAGGGGGACAGCGGGTGGATCCAACAGGGTACGTCCATCGATGAATTCACAGGTGATCCCCGAACCAGCCTCGCCCGATCGAGAAAGAAACAGCATCGATGAAGTCGTGGCCGCGCGATCAGGTCCCGAGTGAAAGAGCTTGGTGTTTTGTTCGATAAAGGCCACGTGGATGCTGGAAAACGAGTCGAGCAGGAAATTTCTGAATACAGTCGCACGCTCGTGGTGGAGCCACTCCACCGGGAGAAGGAATGCGATCATCCCGACCTCGGAAAGCAAACGAGCAGCGTGCACCATAAAAAACAGGTGATAATTTGGCTGGGCATCGTGGTGATTGGGCCGGCAGGGGAATGATACGCCGTCGTAGCATCCGGCTTCGAACAAAGACGCTCGCTCGACTTTCGGGATAGCATCCCAAGCAATGTACGGGGGATTTCCGATGATAAGATCGAATCGGTTCGGGGGTTCGAGCGCACCGGGGCTAGCAAGGAAATTGCCAGTGCCGATCTTCCCAATGGTAACCCGGTCTTGGAGGCCGTGGTCGCGAATTGCAGACGACACGTTTTCCCGAGCAACGTGCACCGCACCACGATCGATGTCCAAGCCATGCAACCGCACCCGTGACACGTTTCGGGTGGCGATCTCGCCCAGCGCCTCGACCAGCGCGACGAGAAAGATACCGGTTCCACAGCACGGGTCCAGCACGGATAGCGGGGTTGCAGGAAACAGACTTGCATTCTGCAACGACTCGAGAGCTTTGTTCACGATGCTCCGAGCGACGGCCATCGGGGTGTAATAGGCGCCCAGTTTTTTTCGCTGCGCTGGGTCGGTCATACGATTCTCGAATGGCGCTGAACCGTGATATGCCAAGCCTTCGCGCTGCGTCATTGTTCGAGATAACATGTTATAACGACATTTATAAGGTTCACGGTGGGGACCAATCCGGCACACGCACGTTTTATGCAATCATTAGGTTTATCGCTATGACGAGTTATGAAAAAGTTCGACAACAAGTACGCCTATGACAAGGCAAAGTATGGCAACATCATAGATTGGGACCGGTACTCCCTGAAAATTGACGGGAAAAGAGTATTCTTGATTGGTGGCGAATTTCACTATTGGCGCATTCCCGATCAGGACCGGTGGCTTGATATTCTCAAGGCCTACAAGGGCGCCGGCTTGAACTGCATCCGGATCTACTTTCACTGGGGATACCACTCGCCCACGGAGGGCAAATACGTGTTTGATGGCAATCGCGACGTTTCGTACCTACTTGACCTGTGCGATCAGGTCGGTCTCTTGGTGTTTGTCGCCGCGGGACCATATATTTGTGCAGAAACGACGGCGGGCGGGTTTCCTATTTGGCTCTTGCAGAAGCGAAAGGTGCACATCCGCCATATGAACGGGTTGCTCCGCCAGAAATTCGACGAGGAATACATGAAGTATTGCAAGGAATGGTTCCACAATTTCATCCCTCACGTCCTTTCGCACCAGCGCACTGAAAACAAAAGCGGGTGCGTTATCGGGTTCCAAATTGAGAATGAGTACATTAAAGGCTTCGGCCCGCTCAAAACAAATGTCAAGTACATGGAAGGTCTCGTCCAGATGGTGCGCGAGGAGGAGATAACCGTGCCGCTACTCCACAACGACCCGTGGCCAACGGGCTCGTGGAACGGCCTTGTAGACCTCTATGGCTTCGATGAGTATCCCGTCCACGCAGCAAAGCATCCGAAGAAGATGCCACTTGAAGCGTGGGGCACCAAGCGATTCAAATTCATCGTGGATCGGGCGGAATTGCGAGTGCGAAAGTTTGGACCCCCGGCGTCGGAAACACCCATATTTATCCCTGAACTTCAGGGCGGTGATTACAATCACTGGACGATCAAGTATGGATTCGATGAAATCTACGATTTTTTCGGATCTACCTACCAGAAGATGCTTGGCGAGAGTTTCGCTGCGCAGGGAGTGACCATAATGTCGTTCTACATGCTTTACGGCGGCACAAACTACGGAGCGATCGGCAACACCGAGGTATACACGAGTTACGATTACAGCGCCTGCCTGCGGGAGTATGGATACCAATCGGACCGGCTCCGCCACTTGCGGCTGTTTGCACTACTCGCGCGATCGTTTACCGAGAGCTTTGCGGCCACGGATCTTGACCCAACGCCGGGCATCACCTGCAGCATTGAACGCGTATTGAACCGGACACGAAAGTCGGTCGATGGCACTCGATTCTATTTCTTCCGCAATTTCAATCCATCGGGTAGGCGCGAGTTCACGGTAACGCTTGCGGATGGCACCGTCGTGCCAAAATCAGGGACGCATATGCTCGAACCGAGGGATGCATTCATCGCGATAGCCTACCACCATCTTGGTAGTATCATGGTGAAGTGGTGCTCGTTGGCCGTGATCGCCAAGGGCATCGTGGAAGGCAACCCCTTGCTCGTCGTGTCCGGCAACGGGGGAGAACTCCTGCTCGAGGGAACAGGTTACAAGGCGAAGGGAACGATTTCAACGCATGAAGAGGTGACGTTCACGCGCGTGGTGCCCGCCCGAGGTATCAAGGACGCAGCAGGCACGATCACGAGCAAGGACGGAAAACTCCTGCACCTCCTTTGCCTCTCGCCCGAATCGGCCCTCACGTTCAATGCCTCTCTCGACGATGCGGGCAACCTCGATGCCATCTGGGGCCCATACGGGAGCTTTTTCACGGCGGATGGGGGCATCGACGTGATCGCCACGGGCGAGCAATCCGCCACGATCCTGTCCGCTTCCAAGGAATTCGCGGGGTTCGAGCCGGTCGTAGATGAAACCATTCCTGGCATGAAAACGGGCATGGTTGGCAAGCCGGACGTGCCAGTTAAACTCGATATCAGGAAGTGGTCGAGGCTTTCGACCAACTGGGGTGCATCCGAGGATAAATCCACATGGAAGCCGATCGAGTTTCCAAGCCAGCTTGACCCGCTCGACCACGGCTATGCGAGCGGGAACGTGCTGTACAAGTGCGAGTTCACCGTGGGAACACCTGAAGACATGGAATTCACGCTGAACATGCGACACAAGGGTGTTGCATGGGTGAACGGACATTACATCGGCCACCATTACAACTACGGAACCGCAATATTTTCGATCTTCACGCCCGGATGCATGAATGGCCCGGATCCAAAATCGAAAGGTGGCAAGCGTTATTCCGTCAAGAAAGAATGGTTGGTCGAGGGTAAGAACACCGTGTTCGTACTCACGGAATCCTTGGGTCAGGGCAAACAAGTTTTACCCTTCGATGACTGTCGCAACCAGCGGGGAATCTTTTCGGCCAAGTTCTCCAAGCCCGTGCAGGATCAGAAATGGTTCATTTCGGGCATCGATGTCACGGCCCTCAGGGATCCCTACAACACGTCCGGCCTGCCCGGGGAGAAGTTAGGCTACCACGAAGGAAAGGCGGCGCAATGGGAGGAGGCAACGGACTTCCACCTCGACCCCGACGATCAGGTCACGTGGTTCAAGGCGAAGTTCAAGTTTAACCTCCCTGAAGGCAGGATCCTCCCGCTGCGCGTGCACCTGGACGGCTTGCACACCACGCACGTCTACGTGAACGGCACCTACATCGGCCGCTATTGGGGAGAGGCCGGCCCGCAGCACGACTTTTACATCATGGATAAGCTGCTCAAGCCGGAAAACGTGCTCGTGCTTGCTTGCTGGACTGGACAACCCACCGACGTCGCCGTGCGGGTCGGTCCCTACACCATCAAGCCCAACAGCGGGAATATCGACGAGCAGGGACCCGAATTCTCGGCAAGCGCCCAGGAACTCCGACCCTGACCTTCCTTTTCCATTTCCATTCCTTCGAGGCGAACGAGGCCGTGGAACGCCGGATAGATATAATCTCGATCCCCTACTTGTCAATCACGACCGGAGAACAATGGTTGCTCGAGGGCGAGGTAAGACGCGTGGATGGTGTTGGTACCACCGTGATCCTGTGCCACCCCAACCCGCTCTATGGTGCGGATATGGACAACAACGTCATCGATGCGTTCTTTCACGGACTTCAGGATTGGTCCGCCTTTCGTTTTAATTTCGGCGGGGTCGGGCGATCTCAAGGTCAATTCGAGGACGGCGCGGGCGAGGTCCAACAAGTGTCCGCTGCCATTGATTTTGCCCGAAAACTGGCACCGGAAGACACTTTGCACGTCGTCGGGTATTCGTTCGGGGCGATCACCGCCGCGGTCGCCGCTCTCGGACGGAACGACGTAAACTCGTTCACGGGAATCGCGCTGCCTTTCTCGCTCTATCCGGACCTGACTCGGAGAATGTTCGACCTTCAGGCGGCATCGCACATCCAGCTGGTGCTCATCGCGGGCACTCGGGACGAGTTCACATCGCCCGCTTCCTTTGAAGCGTGGGCCGCACGGTTCCACGGGCCGGTCGAGAAGGTCGTCATGGAAGGAGCGACCCATTTCTTCGACGGTTACGAGGCGCGGCTTGTAGCAGCGACCCGAAAGGCTATTTTGCAAGGAACGTCAAAGTGAACGCGTTCATCATTTTCAACGGGTCTGATAGATGCCAAAAAAATCGTCGAAACGGCCATCAAAAAAGCGGCAACCCCCGCAGAAACAATATTGCAGGATCTACAATCTTTTTCCGCGGCTTGTTGGTCCAGTCGACCTGTGGGAGGAGCATCTCGACAGGATCGCGGGCATGGGCTTCGATTGGATCTATCTCAATCCCCTTAATTACCCGGGGTTCTCTGGCTCGTTGTATTCCATCAAGGATTTTTACAAGTTCAACCCCGATTTCGCGCCCGAGGGCGCCGAGGACCCCCATTCGTGGGAACCCTTGCGGGTATTCATAGGCCAGTGCCACGACAAGGGCCTGAAGTTCATGCACGATCTCGTGATCAATCACACGAGCATAGATTCTGGTCTCATCGAGGAGCACCCGGGCTGGTACGTGACAAAGTGGGTCGTGGCAAAACGATCGGACGGGCGGGTCATCCTCCAAAGCCCCGTAGACCGGCCACCCGATAAACGACATTTTTCCGACAAGGGATACATCATCGAGACGCGGGTTGCCCATCCGAGCGCCATCGACCCAAACGATTCCAGGAAGGTGACAATCTGGGGGGACTTGGCCGAGATCGACAACCGGGCATCGAGCGATCTCGAAGGCCTCATCGAGTACTGGCAGGGTCTCGTCGACTTCTATCTAGATCTCGGCATGGATGGCTTCAGGTGCGACGCCGCCTACAAGATGCCCGGTACCACGTGGAAGAACATCATTGGCCACGCAAGGAAAAAGAATCCTGACGTGCTGTTCGTCGCCGAGACGCTCGGGTGCAAGATGGACGAACTGGAGGAGACCGTGAAAGCCGGATTCGACTACATCTTTAACTCGAGCAAGTACTGGGACTACACGGCGGCGTGGGCACCCGAGCAGTACGAGCTATTCCGGAAGTATGCCCCGTCCATCTCGTTTCCCGAGTCACACGACACGGCCAGGCTCGCGGCCGAGACCAACGGCCGCATCGACGTGCAAAAATTCCGGTACCTCTTCGCGGCATTTTTCTCGGCGGGAATCATGATGCCCGTTGGATACGAGTTCGGATTCAAGAAGGAACTGAACGTGGTCACCACCAGGCCAAAAGACTGGGAACAGCCGCTTTTTGATCTTTCCGAGTTTATCACGAAGGTGAATGCCTTCAAGCAAAGGTTCCGGTGCCTGAACGAGGACGGTCCCATGAAACATTTCGAGTACGGGAACAAGGCCATCCTCGTGCTGCGCAAGACATCGCCTGACGGCAACCAGCACCTCCTGCTGGTCTACAACAAGGACTGGCACGTGGTCCAGCAGGCACCTTTGGATGACATTGGGTACTTTCTCGACCTGGGCACGCCCGTCACCAAGGTCGGGCCAGAAATGGACGACGAACCATTCGAGGGGAACGCGGTGAAGGAATCGCTTGGCCCCAACGAGTACCGGTTCTTCCTGCAGGAAAGGGAGCCGTGCCCTGAACCGGTTCCCACCAGCCAATAAACCTTAATCTTATTTTTTCAGGTGCAACATCATGCATGTTAACAAGAACACCGACAAGGCAAGAGAAGCATACAAGAACAAAGACATCGAAGCATCCAAGAAGATCCACCAGACACCGCAAGTGGGAGAGCAACACCAAAAGGAAGGCAAATACCTCAAGAGCATCATCTACGGGGGGCTCGACGGGACACTCACGATCTTCGCGGTCGTCGCGGGCATCGTGGGGGCCCGGCTTGACACGATCCTCGTGCTCATCATCGGTGTCGCCAACCTGTTCGCAGACGGGCTCTCGATGGGCATCGGCGATTATCTGAGCACCAAGGCAGAGATAGAGTACCAGAAAAACGAGCGCCGCCGCGAATCCTGGGAGGTGGAGCACTATCCCGAGGGTGAGAAGGCGGAAATGGTCGAGATCTACGTCAATAGGGGCATCCCGCGTGATGATGCCGAGCAGGTCGTCTCTATCCTATCGCAAAACTTTGAGTCGTGGATCGACGTCATGATGATGGAGGAACTGGGGATCATCGAGAGCGACGAGAATCCGAAGAAGAATGCCCTCGTGACCTTCGTCTCCTTCGCCGCCTTTGGCTCCATCCCGATGATCGCCTACATCTTCATGGCGATCATTCCGGGGGCGTCCACGAGCCCGGCGATCACGTTCCTCGCCGCCATCATCATGACGGGCATCACGCTCTTCATTCTCGGGGCCATTAAAACAAAATTCACGCGAGGTAAACTTATCAGATCTGGCTTAGGAACTTTGCTCATCGGTGGCGCCACGGCGTTGCTCGCGTATTTCGTGGGTTTCGGGCTGGATCTCCTGCTACATCCGTGAACATATTTCATTTTCTCATGGTACAATTGCACGATGCGGAAGAAAACGTATGTCTCCTTGAAAAACCTAAATAGGGAGAAAAAGATAATTACCCGAGCCCGCCACCAACGAGCAGGCCGAACAGGTAAGTAACGAAAAACGCGAACGCCCCAACGAGCACCATTTCGATGCCTGATTTAACCCAGTATGCGCCCGTGATGAACTTCTTAAGCGCCCCGACGACGAACAGGCCGCAGAAGGTAATGCCCGCGGAGATTTCAAAGGTCGTGTATGAATTCAATGTCCGGGAAAGGATGAGGTATGGCAGCGTCGGGAACATGGCACCTAGGATGAAGGACCCGAAGATGATCAATATGCCCTTGGCGAGCTTCTCCTCCTCCAAGCTTGCAATTCCGAGCTCGTCGATGACCATTTCCTTCACCCAGAGGTCCGGGTCCGAGGTAACTTGAGTAACGGCCAGTTCGAGCGCATCACCTGTAAAGCCTTTCTTGGTGTAAATGCGCCGTATCTCGTCCTTCTCGAACTCGGGAACCAACATAATCTCGACCCGCTCCCTCGCGATTTCATTCCGATGATAATCTCGCTCGCTTTTCCCGCTGAGAAATTCCCCGGCCCCCATAGACATGGCACCGGCCATGGTGGCGGCTAAAAGCGTGAGCAACACGACGTTTGGCGCCTGGTGCGCGCCGACGATGCCCGCCAAGATCGAGAGCACCGACACCACGCCATCATTCATGCCCATGACAATCTGGCGAACAATGTCGCCCCCTTGCACGTGCATCTTGTCCTGGAATACTTTTGACATGGTTTATTCCTCTATGAATTTGTAATATTTTGCATCGTGACCGCACACTGAGCAAGCTTCTGTCGATTCGGCCTCGGTCAGCACGTTCCCGCAGATCTTGCAGATCCAGAGTTTCGCGATCTCGGAATCGTGCCCGGCCTGCACGGCTGCTAAGGCTTTTTTCAAGAGGCTCGCGTGCACGGTCTCGACCTTGCATGCCCATTGCATTGACAGGCCTGCCATCTTCCCCTGGTCGGTTTTTACCTCTTTTTTCACGTCCTTGATAAAGCCGGGATACCAGGTTTTATACTCGTAGATTTCCCCCGCGATGGCGGCTTCGAGGTTTTGCAGGGTGGTTCCAACCTTGGGTTCTTCCGCCACCGTTTCGAACTCCTCACCCAATGCCTTGGTGTGGTTCCTGATGTGGATCTTCTCTGCTTCCGACAACGTGCGGAATAGATATGCCACGTTCGGGAGGTTCTCCACTTCTGCAGCTTCGGCGAAAACAACATATTTTGCTGATGCATTCGTCTCGCCGATGATCGCGGCTTTCAAGTGCTCTGAGCTTTTGGACATGATCAAGCCTTCGAGATACTCATCTCTTGCTCGAGCTTAGCGTGGAGGCTTAAAATTCAATTGTATCACTAGGTCCATTCCCTTTCTAGAATGTGAAATCAGGTTTCTTGAAGGAAAAAATAGAGGGGGATCGCCACGACCCCAAATCTGCATCTGAAGTCCAATTCTTTCCGACTCGGCATGCTCAAGGTTCGCTTGAGCCTACTTCTTGAGCTTTGACTCGGCCTTGGCAAGTTCCTTTTTGACATACAGGAGCAGCCAAGCTGGGTTTGAATTGAGCAAACTCCCTCGCTTGGGATTCTCGATACTGGCTCCGGAAGCGTCGACCTCGTTTTGAAGGGCTGAGATCACCGCCGGCAGGACATCTACGGCAAATCTACTCACGTGAACTTTGAATCTAGTCACGTGAACTTTGTTTAGTAACCCTTTTATATATAAGAGAAATAATTGCAGTCATCTTCAGCATTTTCTCTGGACTGAAGATTCAAAAAACACGTGATGATGATATGTCGGAACCAATTCTTGTCGTTCCGGTCAATTTTTCGCCTGTAGGGGACTCCGTTCCCGAGGGCGAGACCGTGCATTACAGTACACTCGCGAAAGTGAAACTCCGTGGCCGTAGTCCGGTAGGCGCGGCAATTGCATCGACACAGACTGGCGGAATACTCGGCGGTGAAGTGCACATGGTCTTGACGGATAAAAACATCCTCATGGCCACGCTCAAGCACGAGGAAAAACACGGGGTCCAGACCATCCCGCTGACCCGTATAAATAGGGTCAAGAAAGGCTCATTGTTTCTCGTGGACGCAGCAATCGCGCTGAAACACGACCCGAAAAATACATCGGAGGACAAGGTCGCGTTCAAGGCACGCGTCGCTCAATTTCCCAAGGCAGTCCTTCCCCTCGTGATTGCCGAAACGAAGCTCCAAATCGAGTCTGGCCAAGCGGCTGGCCAAAAGGGCTTAGGGATGAAGATGATCCAAGGAAAACTGAAGGCTTTCGAAAATCAGTTATCAAAGTTAAAATAAGAAAAATCTTCTCATTTTTTTCGTGGAAAATTATTAGATCCAAATCTCAATTGCCTCGAACTTCCCGTGCTTCCTTAAAATCAGGAGAAAAACGCGAAACATTTCATGTTAAACGTGAAAAAGTCTTGCCCCGGTTTCGGAGCCTTGCGGCTGAACGGGAAAAATTGACAGGCGTTCCGGAATCAATCCAGCGGAAAGTCCGCAGGGATAGGACGTGGGAACACCATCCTACCGCAGAAACTGAGATTTTTTTCAATTCAATAATCGGTATACTGCTCGCAATGCAAAAAATATTAGTAAACCCTAGACCTTACGGTTCCTTGCTTGTACAACCGCCAATCCTACCATGCCAAGCTCTAACGCGAAGGCGATCATGACCGGAACATATGCATTGATGCCGGGCAGGATATGAGGTGTCCCGTATTGTGCATTCACGAATGCTTGGAGCACCGCTTCGCCCTGCAAGGCATTGGCGGGCCGGGGATAGGCACTGGTAAACGCGAGTATGCTGTACTTCGGCAATACCACGTTAGGCTTTTCGTCGATCGACCCGTTGGGGAATTCCACCTTCGATACGTTCAGGCCTAAATGCGAAGCGAAAAATCCATACTCGGCATCCCGTTTGGCACGTTCGAGATGTTACTCGTCGCGGCGTAGAATCCATAAATACGCTGGATGAAGGGATATTACAGCGAGGGCGTTTTTCGTGTTCAATCGTGTCCGTCCAAGACCAGCAGGAGCGATTTCGGGGCCATGAGCGCACCCTCACAGCAGTCGTGTTCTTGGCGTTTCTCAAGCATGTTCTATGCACGTACGCCCACGCACGCAAGATCTATATCGTCGTCAACAATGCGAGATCACATCACGCCAAGTTGCTCAAGCCATTCTTGAAGCTCGTCGCGTGAAAGTTGGAACTGATATTTCTTCCTCCGTACTCGCCCAAGCTAAATCCTGCAGAGGATCTTTGGATATTGTTACGGGAAAAATGTACCCATAACATATATTACGAACATTCCATGAATAAGGTCGCCGTGGTTAGAGAGTTCTTGGTAAAATGCAAGAATCCATCAGAAGAGGTGCGATCCCGATGCAATTATAAATAAGCCGCTGTCAATAGTTCCGAATAATAACGTTTGTCATATACGACAAACGAAAAGAATCAAGTTAACGTTAGTTTCAAAAGTGCGTCACTCATGCTTTGAACTCTATGGACAGGCTTCCGTGCGATGACCTGAAGATGGCCGCCGTTTCCTGCCAAGGACGGGTCGCTGGAAAGGAGCAACTCGAGCTTCAAAATCAACTCGTAATTGGGCTCCAGCTTGTGGCGCCGCTCCTTTTTCGAGGCATTTTGGACGAGTACGGGTTTCCCGACTAACCGCTCGACTTCGAACCCATGCCGGGTAAAGAGATCATGCAATTCGCTAGTGAAATAGGTTTTGACGGGATGGTGCCGAAAGAAATCCGAGATGCCAGTATCCAGCAGCGACTGTATGCGGTCAAACTGGTTCCAATGGATTTGATTAAGTATGTAGGTGAATTTATTGTCGACCGACGCGATGCACCGCCCGCCGGGCCGGAGAACGCGGAAACACTCGCCAACGGCGAGATCGTCGTCCATGGCATAGGAAATGACGTCGCCGACCGCCAGCACCAGGTCCGTGGATTCGTCCGGGACGGAGTCCATGGCCCGGATATCGAGGATTCGGAGCTTGATGGCATCTTGCAGGCCTTCGCTTGCGATCTTTTGCTTTGCTACGTCGAGCATGCCGGTCGAGATGTCCCCGCAAATGACGTGATACCCGAGCTTGGCGATCTTGATGGCCCACTTGGCCGTGCCTCCTCCCGCATCGACGATCGGTAGGTTCTTGTCTTCGGGCAGGAATGGTTCGATGTAGGCCCAGGTAAGGGCGTCATAAAGCCTCCAGTTCGCCTCCTCGTAATCCAGATCGTACTTACCCGCGATCCTGTCATAGTAATTCCTAACGCCATTAAGGGATGATCGACTGAATACCGAGTCTTTGGCCATGCAAAAATGAAGGAATCTAGTCGTTTTATAAGAATTCGCAAAGGATGGAAAACTAATTCAATTGGAAAATGCCAGCAGACACATGCGATGAATGGACGAGCGATTCACGCGGAGGATTCGATGCTGTCGGGTAATAAACCGGCTAATTCAGTCGATCGAGACGATGCCGTAGACAAGTTTTACAGGCTCTTTATGAGCGCCAAGGGCCTACTCCTCTTCAAAGGTAATCTGACCGGTATTACCGGTGATAAGGCCGATTTTGTTGAAAGGCTCCTTTTCCAGCTCTTCATCGTCTGGTACCTGCAGGAGAAGGGATTCCTTGACGGCAAGAAAAACTATCTCACCGACTGGTTCCGAGAACTCGACAGGACCACTTACACGTCATATTTCGACTTCCTCAAGGCGATCTTTGTAAAAATGGAAGGAGCAATAACGAACAGCGCCCGATACCAAAATCCCGATTTGGGAAACATCACCGTCATAGGATCCGCTCCATTCGTCATACACGATTATAATAATGTGCAGGTTAATGACGCCGTGTTCTATCAAGAAGGCCTAACCGAGGTATTGAGACATATTGACCCTAGCAAGGCCCTGCACGTGCCGATCCTAAACCTGCTCGAGAGCATGGATTGGACCGATGGGAACGCTGACACATATCTCCTGGGCGCGGTTTACGAGAAATTGATGACAGCAGATACGCGAAAGGCGCATGGATCCTATTACACACCTGAGGTTATTACGAAGTACATGTCCCGGCAGGTCATCGAACGATGGATTCTTTCCCAAATGGACTGCGAGGGAAAGCAAAGACACGGCTCGATCGAGGAGATCGTGGCCAAATCGGGTAGAGAAATGTGTTTGGACCTGTTCGGAAAGCTGAAGGGCATCCGGATCGTGGATCCTGCCGCCGGTTCGGGGCACTTCCTTGAAGCAGCGATGGACGTCCTTGCAGGTTTGCACGAGACCATCTGGCGAAGGCTGAAGGAACTTGGCGTCTCGGAAGGCCTTTCCCTTGAAACAGGCGATGATCTCGGGGATGTGAGCACAGTGGAGTTGATGGATATCGATGGTGCCGATGTCTCGCGCTTCCGTGCGTGCATCCGCTTCTACCTAATTCTCCCGAAGAATCTGTACGGCGTGGACATCAACCCGTCAGTGATCGAAATCGCGAGGGCTAGGCTGTTCCTGTCGCTCTCGAAGCAAGTCGATGGGATGAGTGATACAACACCCGTCGGGCTGTCGAGAGCCCGCTTCAACCTGAGTGCCGGCAACAGCCTCATCGGGCTTGTCGACCTGCCACGCGGGGACCAAGATGCCAAGAGCCTCGACGCGCTGTACGTGGAACGGAACACACATATTTCAATGGAGGACCTGCAAATGACCAGCAGGTTGCACTGGGGCCTCGAATTTCCCGAGATTTTCGCGGGCGGGACCGCACCGGGACGAAACCGGGATCGAAAAGGATTCGACATCGTCCTTGGTAACCCGCCATACGTTCGGGCGGATTCGGACGATGAAACCACCGTGCTCCAGCGATCCATCATCGCGTGGTCTAGCGAATATAGCCTATTGTTTGAAAAATGGGACCTCTACGTCGCTTTCATCGAAAGAGCCATAAAATCCTTGCTGAACGATCATGGAATGCTCTGTTTTATCGTGTCGGACGCGGTGTGCACGGTGAAATACGCAGAGAAATTGAGACAGTTTCTCGCGCGGGAATGCCACGTCTCGCGGCTGGATTATTTCGAGGGCTACGATGTTTTTCCCGGAATCAGCGTGGTCCCGGTCGTCCTTTTCTTGGAGAAAGCAGGACCGTGGCTCACCGAAAAGGTGGTGCACCGGGGCAGGTTTGATACCATCGTGAAGCTGGGCATTTTTCCTCAAGCCGATGCATCCATTTTCAGGAAAACGAACTCATCGATTAAATACCCTGAATTCACCGATTGCGAGCTGTTGGGCAAAATTTGCTACATAAGCAAGGGCATGGTGCTCAATGCTGACGAGAAAAGATACCCCGGTGAATTCAAGGCCGAGGACCTGATCTTTTTGGAAAATACGGGGGATTGCACTATGCCATTCATCGACGGAAAGGATTGCACGCGTTTCGCCGTTTTTTCTATCCGGTTCCTGGAGTGGGGTACGGACCGCTGCCCGGCCAAGATATCTAGGAAGACCTTTCCCGAGCTGTACGTGAAGGAGAAGATCATCAAGGGGCGCATGAACGACGGCGTCGTCGACAGGATCGGTCTGCTGACGAGCGCGAATGCCATGGTGCTTAAGCGTTTCATCGATCTCAGGGGCATTTTTAACAGGAGCATCGCCGGAAGCTTGAAGAAATCCAATCCGCATGCCGTGTCGAGAACCGAGTTGGAGGAGCGATCGGCCGCGTTTTCGTACGAATATATTCTGTGCGTGCTCAACTCGACGCTTGCGCGAGCCTATCTCAACTCGATCCGGCGGCACAAGCAACCCGATTACTTCTATCCCGATGACCTCAAGCGGCTCCCGATCAAGCGGCTGGCCGACCAATCCACGTTCATCAGGTTGGAGCACGTGCTGGAATTCTTGCACGGTTGCAAAGCAAACGCTGCTGGTGGGCTCGATCGCGTGCTCGATGCGCTCGTGCATGAACTCTATTTCCTGCCAGAACTCGTCAAGGATGGCGTTTATCCGGACAATACCTACTTTCTGGCAAAAAAGATCGGTAAAAAAATGGATTTTTCCTTTGATTTCGAAGAATGGAATGAGTTACATCTTCAGCACCTACTTGGCAGCCTAAAAGGGAATCAAGAAGGCCACTTGAACGAGATCGAGCACACTGCGCTTTCGATCGTGCAGGCCGATGTCGATGAAATCGAGAATGATGACGAGATCAGGGATCTCGTCGAAAAAATTGAATCCCACATGTTGCCCCGATTTTGATCAGGTGCTTTTTTTACATTTATACCCGAATCTTTTCATACTGCACGGTGTTGAAAACCTCGATCCCAGCACGAGAACCCGGATACAAATTGCTGACGGATGACAAATAATTATGGCTGAGAATCAAGAACAAGATTTGAAGGATTTTCTTGAAATAATGCGAAATATACCACGCGGGGTCGCGATTTTCGGTGAATCGGGGAAGAGGGGGTTTTACTGGGTAAAAAGCTTGATGGGCGTTAACTACAAGGGCGCGATCGTGCCGATCAACCCGACCATCAACTCAGCAGCCGGTATCCCCTGCTACCCCACACTCGACGAGGCACCCTCCATCCCGATTGACTTTGCGATCATTGCCGTCTCGAAAAAATACGTGATGGATTGCCTGCAGCAGTGCATCGCCCACGACGTCAAGGTGGCGACCATTTTCACGTCTGGATACTCGGAAGACGATCCGATCAGGGGTCGGCAGGAGGAGCAGGAAATCCTCGACCTCCTCCATAACGGTTACGAGCAAACCGGCCATCGGCTCCGCGTGTTCGGCCCGAATTGCATGGGGATCTACTACCCTCGCAACGGCTTGGCCTTCCGCAGCGACATGAGCGATGTGCCGGGGAACGTGGGTATGATCTCGCAATCGGGTGGCCTCGCGATCAACGTAACCCTCCGCGGCAGTATGCTCGGCATCAGGTTCTCGAAGGTCGTGTCCATCGGCAATTCTATCGACCTGAAACCTGCCGAGATCATCCGGCTCATGGCCATAGATGACGAGACGAAGATAATCACCGCCTATTTCGAATCGTTGGGAAGGACAACGCAAGAAAGCCGGGAATTGCTGGACGTGGTACGCGAAACGGTACCTAAAAAACCGGTCGTTATCTGGCGCGGCGGGCGCAGCGAGAGGGGCTCGATCGCTGCATCAAGCCACACGGGCGCCCTCAAGACCGAGTCGACCATCTGGAACGCTTTCGTGAAGCAGACTGGCATCATTGACGTCAAGTCCTTCGAGGAGTTCATGGACACGGTACTCGCCTTCCAGTACCTCGCGTATCGGGTGCCGGGGAAGCGGATCGGCCTCATCTCCATCTCGGGCGGGTCGGCGGTCACGGCCACAGACGATATAATGGAAGCGGGACTGGAGATTCCCATGCTTACGAGGGAGAGCCAGGACACGATATTGCACGCCGCGGTCGCCGAAGTTGGTTTGAGCACGAAAAATCCAATTGACTTGGGCAATAGTTATTATGGTTTCTCCATCATCGAGAAAACCGTGAATACCATCCTTGCGGATCCGAATATCGACATCCTCTTCTACGAGATCTCGACGCATTACATTTACAACGCCGTGATCCTGTCCGTCGCGGATTTCCCAGAGCTTTACTTCGAGAACGCGATCAAGGTCATCAGACGCGCGAAGCGGGCGAACAAAAAACCGGTTTTCGTTATCATGCCTGAAATTTCCTACGATCACGAGACCATCACGAACCGACACGACTTCGTGAAGGCAAACATCCCCGTTTTCCCCACTATGAAACGCGCCGTGATCGCGCTGAAGAACATGGTGGATTACAAGGAACGGCTGGAAAAAACTGCAGGGATGCCTGCTACCCAAGAAGATAACTAATTTTTTTTACAGGTTTTACACTATCACACCATCTAATCGATGGTTCCATCATAAAGTGGCATCCCCATTGCTCCAAGTTACGCCCGTATTAGCCTTGGACCGGGCCGCGAGCCCGTGATCCTTTTATGGAGTCGAGCGCAAGGGCTTTCATCATGGTGAAGAACGTCATTATCGTGCCCGAAACGCATTGGGATAGGGAATGGTACGAGCCATTCCAGAAGTTCCGGCACAAGCTAGTGAAACTGATCGACACTTGTTTGGCCATCAACCAGCCCGGCTACTTTTTTTTGCTTGATGGCCAAACTGTCGTCTTGGAAGATTATTTGGATATCAAACCCGAGAACAAGGAGGCACTCATGGCCGCGATCCGCGAGCGACGGATCGGTGCGGGTCCGTGGTACTTGTTACCCGATGAATGGCTCGCCGGCGCGGAAAGTTTCATCCGCAACTTGGAACGTGCCTATTACATCGGCGCCCGGAACGACATCCCGCTGATGCCCATCGGCTACCTGCCCGATTGCTTCGGCCACACCCGCGCCGTCCCGCAGATCCTGGCCGACTTGACCAACTGCAAGGCCGCCGTGGCGTGGCGTGGTGTCCCACCCTCGCTCAAGAGCGTGCCGTTCATGTGGAAATCGCACGAGTCGGCGACCGCGTCGATCCCCGGCATCTATTTGCCCGAGGGATACGGCAATTTCGCCAATGCACCCGAAATTTTCGATGCGTTCAAGGAAATGGCCGCGGATCAAATCGCGACGTTGGATCCGTTCTCACCCGTGCCCGTGTATCTCTTCATGAACGGCTCGGACCACCTGTTCCCCCAGCCGTTCCTCCAGGGCTTTGCCGAGCAGGCCAGCGACGATGATATCCAGTACCGCATCGGGCGTCTGGACGAGTTCGCAGACCTGCTCCAGGAATCGCTGGCCGAAAACGGCATCACGCCGCCCGTGTATGCCGGCGAGTTCAGATCGTTTGCAAGGGCGCACCTGCTGCATTCAACGCTATCAAGTAGGATGTGGATCAAGATCTGGAACCAGAAGAACGAGGATTTACTCACCGGTGCTGTCGAACCGCTCGCCACGTACGCGTTCCTCGCATGCGGGGTTGCTTACCCTTCCGGCTTCTTGGAGGAAGCGTGGAAGTGGCACCTCCAGAACCAGCCGCACGATTCGATTTGCGGGTGCTCGGTAGACGAGGTCCACGAGGAAATGAAGGCCAGGGATTCCTTCGCACAGTCGATCGGCGAGGCCGTCATCGAAGAGGCGATCTCAAACATCCAAGAGCACGCGCCACCCGCGGAGGGCTCGTGCGCGGCCGTGTTCAACGGCACCAGCTCGAGCGGTCTCGTGTATGTGGAAGTTGATGTTCCTGACAAAATCACGCCAACAGGTCTCAAGACACCCGACGGCAAGTCGTGGCGGGTCCAGCAGCTCGGGGCGTCGACGGCGACCGTCCTCGAGGCAACAGTCGGCACCGGCACGGTCAAGCTCATGATGAAGCTGGCCACCCGGAAGATCATGGGGTGGTATATCAACGAGGCCAGCTTCTCGGATGGCAAGGAACCCGGCCTGATAGAAGTTAGGGCCGTGGTTGACAAGATCCCCATCGGCGAATTCGACGTGGACATGTGGAAGAAGGAGGCGGAACGCCTCCTCGCCACGAAGAAGTACAAGAAGGTACACGTGATAGCAACCCAGCCGGTTAAGAACATCTATTGCACGGTCCTCCCGCTACGACCATGGGCATTCACGAAGCTGGAATTTGATACCTCACCGGTCGAAACGAACACCCCGCAGGTCGTCGCGACCAAGACCGGTATCGAGACGCCCTTCTTCACGATCACCTTCAACAAGAAAGCAGGAGGGTTCGACCTCATCGACCATAAATCTGGCGTGGCATACAAGAACCTGCACGTGTTCGAGGACTTCGGAGACCGGGGCGACGAGTACACGTTCGGGCGGCTCGGCCCCGAAAGCGTGAAGGTGAAGAAGGTCTCGACCCAAATCAAGGGCAAGGGACCGGTCTTCATCGATGCCATCCAGACCGTGGAGGTCGAGCTGTTCAAGGAAGCCGCCCTCGATTATCAGAGCCGGGTTGGAAAGGTTGCTATGACCATCGAGAGCCGGTTCCGGTTCTACAGCAACGTGCGCCGTGTCGACGTGGAGACCAAGCTCGTCAACATGGCCAAGGACCATCGGCTCCGCGTCTGCTTTACCCTGCCCTTCACGGCAAAGAAGACGCAAACCGCGACGCACTTCGGGACCATCACGAGGGACGGCGATCCCGAGAAGGGCGACGACACTTATCTCGAGCGGCCGGAAGGCATCCAACCCGAGAAACATTACATCCGCGTTGACGACCCGGCAGGCGCCACGGCCATCACCTTGGCGAACATTGGCCTGCCCGAGGTCGAGCTCGTCAGCGGCTCCCGGCTCGCGCTCACGCTCATCCGGGCAGTCGGGAACCTGTCCCGCGGCGAGATTCCCGAGAGGCCCATGCACGCGGGCCCGGCGGAAGCCACTCCTGGCGCCCAAGAACTGGGCACGCCTTATACGTTCAACTACAGCCTGCGCATCCACGACGCGACCGACCCGTTGTACACGAGCGATGATTTCGCCGATTCATTCTGCGTGAAGCCGCGTGCCATACTCTTCCAGTCGAGCCAGCCGGACAAGAAACTCCTGGAACCGGTCGTGCAAGGGCTTGACCCGTGGATCCGCGTCTCGTCCCTGCGGGTACGCGAGGGGAAGGTGCTCATCACCATGTTCAACCTCGCGGACAAGCAGGTCACGTCCGTCGTCAAGGTGCCTGATGGGGTTGCAAGCCTCTCCGAGGTCAAGATCGACCTGAGCGTGAAGAAGGAGCTGTCCGTGAGCGAGGGCAGCGTCGAGCTTGCCTTCGAGCCGCACGAGATCAAGATGGTCCGGTTCGATTAAGACCCGTCCTTTTTTCTTTTAGACTTCTTTGGTCCCTGCTTGCTTTTGGGTTCTAGTTTCGGGCAGATCGCATTGAGAGGGCATTGATGGTGCGCGGGATTGATGGGCTTGCAGATTTCCTTCCCGAACCTGATGAGAAGATCATTTATTAACATCCACCACTCCCTCGGCAGAAGTTGTTCGAGTTGCTTCGTCGTCTTCTCCGGATCAGTCGTCTCCACGAGGCCCCAGCGGTTCGTGATGCGGTGGACGTGCGTGTCAACTGGAATGGCGGGAATGCCATATGCGTAGACCAACACGCAGTTGGCGACCTTGGTCCCGACACCTGGTAATTCGATCAACTCCTCGAACGTGTCGGGGACCTTGCCTCCGTACTGGTTGATGAGCATCTTCGCCGCGCCCATGATGCTTTTTGTCTTGGCCCGGAAGAAGCCGATGGGATGGATGATCTCTTCCACACGTTCCGGAGGCGCATTTGCCAATTTTTCCGCCGTATCGTATTCCTTGAAAAGCTGCTCGGAGACCTTGATCGTCTGTTCGTCCTTGGACCGCGCCGAGAGAATGGTGCGGATCAGGGTCTTGAACGGGTCGCTATCGGCCTCGGAGGCGAGCTCGACGGGATCATCCTTCATGATCTCGCCGATGATGCTGTCCCGGTCCCGGCAGGTGTCCACGCCGCGTGCCTCGAGCATCGGTTTCACGACCGGCCACGCCCGTTCCAGCAACTCGCCCCGAACGTATTGAAATGACTGCGGGAACAGGGGAAGGAGCGGGAGAAACACTTGATCGAGGTCGCCTGCCTCGATGAGGTCCTTGATACATGTCATGTGCAAACCCGTTTAACTTCCCCACAATTAGAAAGTACTGGTTGGATAACATGCCTCTCGACGAAGATGCAGTGAGAGCACGTGACAAGAAAATAACCTGCAAGGGCGAATTGATGTCGATTTGTGCATAGATTTTCCAAAAAATGGTGAAGGCTTCGAGACAATCAATCAGATGGCACGTCGATCGCGTCAAAATCAATAATAAGCGTTGCGCCGGCCGCCTCGAACTCAATATGGGCGGGAAAAGCATGCTCGATTCTTGCCACGTGATCCTGCTCGTCCCACACGAACTCCGCGGAACACGTTGGGGGGTTTTCAACGCCGATCCACAGGTGGCCCGATGCCCCGTTGAAGTTATAGCCGTGAACGGTGGCTGAGCCGTGCGGATCCTGATCCACCGACAGGATCTCGGCAGTCGCGAGGATGATCGTGAAAATCTCGTTGATTTTCTTCTGCACGGCCCATACGAGGCAGGACCGGGCTGGAAGATGCACCCCCTCGAGCGAGATCACGCTTGAAATGGATCGGGCTCTGCCTGCAAGCTGGACATCGACTTTTTCATCATGTGGCCACAGGTTCGCGATCATTGCGAATCTTTCCCCATCGGCGGCTTCCTGTTGGACTGCGAGCACGCCGGGTTTCGAAACCAAGCTGCGTGGCGAAGAGACGCCTGCCATCTTGAGCAGGTCATCGACCAAGGCGATGCCCTCGTCCTCTGGCGGGAGCACGAATCCCAATTGGATGATCCGCCCGTTTCCAGCCCTGGCCGAATAGGCGCAGGGCTCGCCAGCGTCAGTCTCACCGATGACCTCCGCATCCGCGGGTAGATCACGGTAGACGAGGGCGAAGTCCGCGTCGTCGATCACGTGGCCGAGCATCTTGATATTGCCCGAGGTCACCTTCTTCTCGATCTTCGCGGGGATCATGTCAGCGAGCGTGTTGTTGGGTTGGAAGCGCTGGTCGAGCGAGGGAATATCGAAGAACGCGATCAGGGTCCCGCCTCGGTCGAGGAATCGCCGCACACGATCTATAGCCACGTCATCCATAAACTCGAAGAAATAACCGAATGCAACGGGGTATTGGTCCAATTCATCCTCAACTTCATCGCCAGTTTCAGACCCGTGCACCACCGTGAGCTCGACGATTTTAGGCTGCACGTGGAGCGAGCTCGTGCACGAGAGGAAGTGGTAAAACTGGCTCGTGACCTCGATGAACCCCAAACGATTGTAGTCGAACGGGGTGTCGAGCCGTTCCGAGTTATCCTTCACGCGGTCGTAGTTGGCATGGTGCAGGTAGGCGATGTCGTCAGACACCTTGGTAGCCGCAAGCAACTGGGCAGTGTTCGCACGGGCGAACGAGAAAAACCGCTGGAACGGCTCGAATCTTGGATTGCGATCGCCCACCTCGCCGATCGGCGCCAGCAGGTCGTAGCCGGCACCGGTCGGGTCCATCTTCCCGCCGGTAGTGAGCGTGGCCGGCACGGTCGTGTAGGAATCGTATGGGTAATCGACCATTGCCTTGAGGTCCACGGGCATCGGTGGATTCGTGCCGCCGACCATCATGTAGATGCTTAGCGCCTTCAGCCCGTGGGCCAGGCCGAGCCGGGAGACGATTTGGGTCTCGTTCGGGCTGACCGGGATCGAAAAGTGACCACCCTCGAACTCGGGGCTGAAGGGCATGTAATCGAAGTAGGCATCGAGCCGACCCACGGATAGGGCTATCTGCCAGTCCGTGAAGGCCTCGGCCTCGAATTCCCTTGGATAGATGTCATCCCCGACAAACACCATAGAGTTTCCATCGGTATCTTGCTCGGCGCTCGCCTGGAACACGGGATTGCCAGGGGGGTCGAGCAATGGCGTGTTGACATACATCGGTGACTTGATTCCTTGCTCCCGGAACATTGCGATCAACCGGGACGTGTACTCCTTGACGATGTACTCCTTGCACTCCGTCCAATCCAGCAGGCGGTAGAGCGAGCGGATCCCGCCCTCGTCCGCCCTTCGCGGGGGCTCGATCTCCTCCACCGACACGAAACTGGTGCCGTAGGCCAGGTTAATGGCATCGATCGAGCCATACTTGGCCTCGAGAAAGGCGCGGTAGAACGGGAAGGTGGCGGTGGGATTGTAGTCGACATCGTAATAATACTTGTGAAACATGAAGGAGAGCTCGTTGTCAGGCTGGACGAGGATCACGTGTCCACCGGGATGCTCGTGCTTGGCGATGATCGGGCAGACCTGCTCGAACCACTTCCTCACGTAATCGAGGAATAATGGATGCAGGTACGAGATCGGGGGGGCCTTGAGGTCCCACCACTTTGTTGGCTGGTTCGCTTCGTCCAAGCACAGGATCTCCGGGTGGTCGTGGATGAGCCACAGCGGTATGGCACCATACGCCCATTCGGAACAGATCCACGGGCCCGGGCGGGCCAAGATGTAGAGGTCGTGGACCTCGCACTTCGTGAGGAACAGGTCCAGGTCTTTCTCGGGGCCCGAAAAATCGAACTTGCCCTCATGTTCCTCGTGCCAGTTCCACGGGATGTAGGTCGAGACCGCATTGCAGCCGATCTCCTCCATCTTTGCCAACCTGTCTTCCCATTCGGATTGAGCAACCCTGAAGTAGTGGAACTCTCCCGCGAGCAGAAAAATCGTGTCGCTTCTTGAACCGTCACTAACCGTGAACTCATGCTTTGTGATCGTGATGCCATTGACCATCATTTGAAAGAGGCCTCGGATTTCTTTGTAACATCTTAGTTCAGTTCCTTTTTTCGATATTTTTAAAGTTCGCATAGAAGACCACGATCTTCTGGTCGTGGATACTGGTAGGCAGCAAAGCCCTTTTCAGAAATTCATACCGACTCCATTTCTCTGAGAACCGGATCGGATAGAACTGGCACGATGAGAATCCAGAAGTCGTTCAAGATCCGCATCTACCCGACCAGGGTTCAATAAGACTTGTGCTTTTATGGAAATCGTTTGCTTGGATGCTCGGGCATGCTTCCTGTTGAGGAGGATGGAACCGCGTCGTGTCGAGGCGAGCATTCGAGAAACCACGCCATATCCGGTCTCGGAATGACCGTTGATGTTTTTTTTCACGCGTATTTCCTTTTAATCTGTCGTTCCTTGGGTCCAATGCAATGGCCGAGTATCTCGCAGGATTCAGCACCGTGAACATCACGCCGCCGCTCTCGCTTGGCGTGCGGATGGGCGGATATATCCGGTTCCACAAGGTATCCCGGAAGGTGCTCGACTTCTTGAACGCGCGTGCAGTGTGCTTCCGTCACCCGACGAACCCGGCCGAGAGTCTCCTGCTGATCTCGATCGATCTTGTCGGGTTCCAATACCGGCTGGCGAAGATCATTCGGCAGATCATCTCACGCCACACGGGCATCCCGATGGCCCGCATCATCCTTCACTTCACGCATACCCATTCATCACCAGACACGATCGGTATCTTCTTCAATCACATTCACGGATTGCCTAAAACAGATGTTCAATATCCCGTCGTCAAGAGCATCATGTATTTCGTTATCAGGGCTGGCACCAACGCGTTCAAGGACGCCACGACTCCCGCATGCATCGGGTTCGGGACCACTGCGGCACCAGAGCCCCCGATCGCCTACCGGCGCCGCCCGCCCTACGAGAAGATCACCACGCCCGTACGGTTCTTGAAGATCTCCGACCTGCACGGTAATCTATTGGGGGTCATCATGAACTACCAAGCGCACCCCACGCAGATGCCGGGCCAAACAGCGACGATCCACCCCGAGTACCCGGGATCCGTTGCCAAGGCCCTGCTCGCCAGCCTGCCAGGCCTGCGGTTCGCGGCCTACTTCAACGGCGCGGCCGGGGACGTCACGATTTATGGTTACAAGGCCGATGCCCGGACCTCCAACCAGGAAGAGGCCTTGGCCAGAGAGGTCCGGACCAACGAGGAACTCGGGGCGCGATTCGTGGATCTCGTCGTGCCTGCGCTGGACGATGTTGCCACCAAGCCATTGACGTCGATCGACGTGCAGCGCACGTTCATCTTTCCCAAGGTTGGACGCGTGAAACCGATCGTGGGAAGGCTCAAATTGTACAGGGGAATCTCAGCAAAATCGCACGTCCTGCTTACAGAGTTCAAGGACCGGCTCCGGTTACTGGTCCTGTACTCATTAGCGAGCAAGACCATTCTGAACATAATCAGGAACGGGCGCACCAAGCACCACCAGACCGAGGTGATCGTGGCCCGGATCAACGATATCACGTGGTTTTCCACGCCTGGTGAGCCATTCCTAGATTACCAAGATAAGATTTTCGATCGCCTGCCCAACGGGAAGGGTATCTTCTCCCAGATGAACGAGACATGCGGGTACATCTTCTCGTGGAGCTCCTACGTCCTCGGGGGCTATGAGAAGTTTTTCAGCTTCGATGCCCTGTTCGGCCGCTATCTGCTGGATTCTCTCGTGAGCACGCTAGGTAAACTCGATGCGCGGAGCCCGCTGCATGGATAGACGATAGCCTCACGCTCCCTTTGTTGCAGAAGATTTACCGGAAGATCAAGACTCGAGGTTAGAGCCTGGATCACGAACATGGCTATGACGAAGAAGAATATGTGGCCTTCAAGGTGTTGGCGACGGGGCCCATCGCTGCCGCCATCCAGAGTACACCGATCCCCCCACGAGCATGCCGACCTAGCCCATAGTGTCGTTCAGGGCCATTGACAGGGCTTTCCGAACGGTGAAGAGTTTGCTTAGAATCCATGTGGGGTAGGAATGTCATCCTAAAAACTTGCAAGAAATGGCCGCGCTACCTGTTCTTATCCTCCCTACATAAATTGTACTACCATTTATGGTAGTAAAGAACGTTTATATGCTTACTCTATCAAGCAAGTTATATATTTTATATATTCGGGAATCGTATTTTCGCCATAATCGCTGCAATGGAACGTCCATTTGTCAAAAAACTAACGAGCGTGCACCAATTTGGAAGAAAAGCATGTGGAAGAAAAGGATGTGGAAGAAAAGCACATTGCATCTTTAATAAAGAGGAGCCTCACCAGTCCCTATGCGAAATTCGTTTATTGGAAAGCCATCTTCTACGTGGTCGTGGCATTTTTCGCGGCGTCTTTGGTCTTCATCGTTGTTGTTAACATGCCGGGAAACCCCGCTGAGACATGGCTCTCAAGAAACCCCAATGCTAATCCAATATTAGTCGCAGAGGTTTATAAGTGGTTCGGGCTGGACAAACCGTTGTGGTCTCGTTACCTGACCTTCTTGGGGCAGTTTCTCACCGGCAACTTTGGTCCGTCATTCTATAACTACCCAGCGAGTTCTAGCTCTTACATTCTGGGAGATTTACCTTACACGTTGGCGCTAGCGATTCCAGTACTGCTTGTCAGTTTCTTGGCGGGAAACAGGATCGGGGCTAGATCCGCGTATCTAAAAGGGAAATGGAATGATGCGGGTTATTTCAGCTTGGTTGCCGCCAACCAATTACCACCTTTCTGGTTTGCGTTGGTCCTTCTCTTCCTTTACGTCATGATTACCGGTGGTAAATTCCCGCCACTTGGGGGTCACTATCTTGGTGATATTCCATCTTGGACCTGGGTCTTTTTTGTGGATGTTCTTGAACACTGGATCATGCCATTCGTCTCCTTGCTCGTCGTGTACATTGGCGGGTGGGCCACCGGCATGCGATCGATGGTGACCTACGAAAGGGATGCGGATTACGTTCAATATGGCAGGCAACTTGGCTTCAAGGATAAGAAACTGATGGCATACACGGAAAGGAACGCGATCCTCCCGCAGTTCACCGGTTTGAACCTGGTGTTCAGCGCCATCATCGGCAACACGATGATAATCGAGATCGTCTTTAACTACCCGGGAATAGGGTATCTACTCTACAACTCGATACTCGACCTAGACTTCCCGACGGTCTTCGGTTGCTTTTACGTGGTGATCCTCATCGTAGTCATCGGTAACTTTATAATCGATATCTTGTACGGATTCCTCGATCCACGAATTAGAACGGGGCAACGGTGATTGAAATGTCGGAACAGTCGCTTCCTGCGCTAGCACGCCTGCGGAAATATTTGAAACAGTCTCGCCTGATGGCCAGCATGAAATTCAAAACTGGCCTGGTCCTCGTGGTCGTCATCATCTTGCTTGGAATAATAGGCCCTTACTTCGTCCAAAACCCGTTGGCGGTATCGAATTTCACCGACATGCCGCCTTCCCTTCAACATTGGCTGGGGACAGACAATTTTGGAAGAGATGTATTTGCCCAATTATGCTTCGGCATCCGCAATTCCATGCTTATCGGTATCATAGCCGGGGGAATAGGAGTCCTGCTGGCCGTTATAGTTGGAGGTATAGGTCCATACATAGGCGGTATCCTGGACAAGATTACGAGTTTGATCACCAACCTTGTCATCATTCTTCCAATAATACCTCTCTTCATTATCCTCTCGTTCCTCTTTACAAACCTAACGCTGGTTGATGTGGGATTCATCCTCGGCATTACGGCATGGCCTTGGGCCGCGAGGAGCATACGATCGCAGGTCCTCACCCTGAAGGAAAGGGAATTCATCGATTTGTCTCGCATGTCGGGGCAGGGAAGTGCAGACATATTAATTCGAGAAGTCCTTCCCAACATGCTCGCCTATATCATGATGGTCTTTGTCATCTTGACTGGAACGGCCATATTGGCTGAAACTGCGCTCACGATGGTAGGGATATCCAAAACGACTCACGTCACCCTCGGGTTTATGCTTTACGAGGCCCAGCGAACAACACGAGTTTCATTCTTTTGGGACGTTCCGTGGTTCTTTTTCCCCCCAGGAATCGTTATAACCTTACTGCTGACAGGTTTTTTCGTCATGCATTCGGGCCTGGATGAGGTATTCAATCCGAAATTAAGGGCAAGATGATTCGCAATGGCTACGCACCTTCTGGAAGTTCAGGATCTGATAGGTTATTACAGGGGAAATTTCGGTGTCGTTCATGGCACTGACGGCGTGTCGCTAACGCTCGACAGCGGCGAAATCATGGGCATCGCGGGTGAGTCCGGGTGCGGGAAAACAACGTTGGCAAATCTCATTACCTTCACCCCCCCGCCGTTGCTCCATCACGAAGGAGGCAAAATCATCATCGATGGAGTTGACTTGTATGCCACCGACCCGGAGATCGTGAGAACCGAGATCAAGTGTAAACGCATGTCTTATGTTCCTCAAGCCTCGATGGAGTCTCTCAACCCGGTGATGAGAATAAGGGACTTCATCTTTGATGTCGTGGGACAGCGTGCTGGCAGTAAGCCCATCACAGGAAAGGAGAAGCAAGAAGTCCTCAAGATGGCGGTGCTTCACTTCGCGAGACTGGGATTGGAGCCGTGGGTCCTTGACCGTTTCCCGCATGAACTCAGTGGAGGCATGAAGCAGAGAGTCGTCATAGCAATATCAACCCTCTGGAACCCGAAGCTCTTGGTAGTCGACGAGCCAACGTCTGCTCTCGACGTGACTTCGCAAAAAACCTTGATAAAAGTGCTCTTGGATCTGAGACGAGCCAAGATAATCGAGAGCATGTTATACATTTCTCATGACTTGTCCAGCCTCAGGCAGCTATGCGACAGGTGCGTGATAATGTATGCCGGCAAGATCGCTGAATTGGGGCCCATGGACGACGTGATAAACGATCCGCTTCACCCGTACACGCAGCTGCTTCTAAATGCGATCGCGTCCTACAATGCAAAGGGAAAGATGCAAGGCGAATTGAAGACCATCCCAGGATCGGTACCAGATCTGAGGCATCCTCCAGAAGGTTGCAGATTTCACCCGAGATGCCCTTATGTCATGGAGATCTGCAAGACCAAGGAGCCCGAAATGTTCAAGCCAAATGGAGACGAAAGGGAAGCATCTTGCTGGCTATTAGCGTCAAAAACGGGGGAGTAACATGAAAGGCGAAGACAACGCTGTGGAGAAAAGCGAACGCGAGGAGAACGATGTCATTCTACGGTGCGAGAACCTGACCAAGGCGTACACGTCGGGTCTCTTGAGAACGAAGATCACCGTGGGCGCAAAAAACGTGACCTTCGGCATAAAGAGGGGCGAGGTCGTCTCCCTCGTGGGTGAAAGCGGCAGCGGCAAGTCGACGGTTGCACGGATGATACTGAGACTTATCAAGCCGACCGCCGGCAGCATTCTGTACAATGGCAAGAGCATCTTCTCGTATAACATTCAGGACTACTACAAGCTTGTTCAAGCAGTCTTCCAGGACCCGTACTCGGCATTTAACCCCTTCTACCGTATCGATCATGTTCTCGACCACGCTTTCGACCTTCGTCGCGAGCACCTCGACCGCAACGAAAAGAAGAAGATCATATCGAGCACGTTGCAGTCCATTGGGCTAAATCCTGATGAAGTCCTGGGCAGGTTTCCGAACCAGCTGAGTGGTGGCCAAATGCAACGTCTGCTGATCGGTCGGTCCCTTATTATCGGTGCACAGTTGCTCATAGCGGATGAGCCAACCAGCATGATCGATGCATCGACACGGGCTTCCATACTCAATCTCCTTCTCACGCTGAGAAGGGAAAGAGGCCTGTCAGTGCTTTTCATCACGCACGACATCGGCCAAGCCCAATACGTGTCTGAAAGGATACTCGTGATGAAAAGGGGTGAAGTGGTGGAGCAAGGTTCCATCGACGATGTGTTTCTTCGGCCGAAACATCCTTACACCAAGGAACTCCTTGCGGCCGTTCCAAGTCTCTACGAAAAATGGGATGACCTTACACACTAACAAGAATTAGCCACGCCACTTGGCCTTTTTTTTTGTCTTTATTGCATAGGTCATCTGTTGTCGTTCACTTATTTTGACACAAATTCGGTCATGAAAAGTTACACCCGAATGATACAGGTCTTTCTATCCTAGCCTTATCATTGGCATGATATTGGGGTTGAAATAAAAAAATCAGGATTTGATCTTGGAGACTTTCGTTTAATATGCCGAACCGTCGTCTATCGGGATTCGCGCGAGGAGTTCATCGCCATCATAAACCAATAAATCCTTTCCATTGATGGCTTCTTGAATCCTGACGATCTTTCCCTCGTTCTTGTAGCCGACGTAGTAGGCCCTTCTTTTGTACTTGAACGTGCCGGCATCAGCGACTTTGCGTTCGTCTTTCTTGACCTTTCCAGCCGTCATCGATGCCTTGAAGAAGATGTCAACGAGCGTGTCGCCATTGAAGACCTCGTAGCGATCTTCATATTTTCGTATCTGCACGCGCACTCCGGCATGGCGAGCAACAAGTACTGGAGCCGTGGCAGGTAATTGCGCACGTTCTTCTAAGATGCCAAACCCGCCCACTTGTCAAACCGCTTGCGGTTTTCTGTCTTTTTTGCAATTCAATCGTCACATATCGCAGCTAACCTCCTATCATTTCCTGCACTACCGTGCACCTTCGACCCGCAGCACCTGTTACGTTGCCGGGATGCCATCCCGGCCGATATTGCGTAAAACTCAACCACATGCGTGATGGTGAAGACATGAAAGCGCCTTCGTGCATCTGCCCGCGTGATCGTTCCTGCTGCCAACAACGCGCAGACCTCGCGAATCCGTGTCCCGGGCGCTGCTTTCATAATCACAGGCATGCCAATGGCGCACCAACCTTGAACCGGGTCTTTGCACTCGGTTGCAGGTCGAAAAGGATGACAGCCGGGCTCTTCGCGTTTATGAATTGGTCGATGAGCTTCCGGATTGCTGGTATTCTCTTGATCGGGCCAGTATACGGGATATCCAAGAATCCAAGTACTGCTAGCATGTTATATGTCGTGAATTCACGATCTGCGATCACCCGCTTGATAGAAAACCCCCAAGATAGCAATAACATCAATTGCTGGAAAATCCACGACTCTATCATCCAACTCTGGCGGTTCAAGTTGACCCCGGCAAAAAGGACCCCGCATCCCGAGGAAATCATGAGCTCGCAGTACTTCTGGGCCCTGTTGGTCCCCGCGCCGTCGTTCACGTTCGTGATTCCGCTGTTGGCTGGGTTCCGGTCCACCCCGTAGTAGTCAATCTCGTGAAAATCGATGTTGATCTTGATGTCGAGGGTGATGAGCTTGTATTCGAGGGCTTTATCGATCAGTGCCTTGAACAGCGCACTTTCAAGCCCTGCGAGAAATATTCTCGGCAACTTTTGCAGGAACGTGTTCACCTGCGATGCATTCGAAACCTTCCGCTCGTGTCGTTCGTGAACCGGGTCAATGCATCGTGGTTATTCCCCCGATTCGTTGAAAAGAAGGTCATTCAACCGGTCCAAAGACTCGGCCATGGATTCGCCCCACATTGCCTTGTAAGCGATGGCACGCAAGAAATCCTCGTCGCCATGCTTGTACCCGTGCACGAATTCAGCTATGCCCGTCTCGTTCTTGGTCTACGTCCAGACATCGTTAAAAATCGCGTCGATATTGATTCAAATTACCAATTTTCTGAAGGTCGTAGCCGGATCGTTGACCTTTTCGACCGTTTCTTGGTCATGCGACGCGGTAAGAAAATGCTGGTCAAAACTGGCTCTCGATTCGACAAAAATGCCTATCAACTTTCATCCAGAACTGATCTTTTATGGCACTACCATTCGTGGTAGTAAACTAGACTTAAATACCGACTGGGTTCCAGTGGACACGGGCGCACAAGGGTACTTGTGCCCAGAAGTGAGCAAAGGAATGATGAGCAAAAGAATTAAGTCGATAACTGGCGCCACAGTGGCCCTTGCCATAGGCGCGATCATGCTTGTTGGTATGGGTTCCGCTTCTGCTCTAGGGAATGTACCAAGAAACGAAACTGTTTGGGGAGCAGGATTCGGGCAAACCGTTGGTGACTACCAACCGTGGAACCTTGGGTCCAACCAAGCATGGACGACGTACCTCATGTACGAGCCGATGTTTGGAACCAACGTGGCGAACGATTCGGTGATCGATTGGCTGGGTCAGAGCATCGCCTATACTAACTCGACGGCGATCACGATCACGCTTCGCAGCGACCTGCACTGGACCGAGATGGGCACGAATTCTCTCGAGTATACGAATTCCACGCCGATAACGACCACCGATGTCCAATACACGTTCAAGCTCCTCGCGCAAAATGGAGAAATACCGTCCATCGTCCAAGCAGTGGGAGCGGTCAACTCCGCGACGTTCCAAATCGTCAGTTCCACGGTGTTGGTCGTTCACATTCTCCCCTTATACGCTGGAACCAGTGAAATCATGCGGCAAATGGAATACGGCTATCCAATCTTGCCGGCGACGGTATGGCAAGCCATCAACGCCACCTACTTTGCGACAACGCACGGTCTCGCTGGTTTTGCCAACGATTGGTTATCCTCCGGCTTCACCACGAGCTGGGAGGTCGCATCGGGGATGTACCTGCCGTACTACGAGTCTACTGCCGGTTCAGGTGAAACTATCGCGGTGAGGAACGCCAACTGGTGGGGCGTGAACGACTCCTCGTTCGACAGGCTGCCTCTCCCGCAATACTGGGGCTACACAAACTTCGCTACCAATCAGCTTGCACTTGAAGCCATGGAGTCCGGATCTATAGACTTTGACGGCAACTACCTTGCTGGCTATCCCTTCGCTGGGTATTCGAACATTCAGACCTACGAGCCGACTGCCCCGTATTTCCCGGACAAGGCAGTTGACATGCTGGTTCCGAACTACAATGAATACCCGTTGAACGAGACCTGGCTGCACCAAGCCATGATGAGCGTGCTCAACTACTCACAGATGAGCTCCGTTGACAGTGGCTACCTGCAGATTCCCAACATCATGCTGATCCCGCATGACGACGCGGCCGCCACGGTAAACCTGAACTCGACGCTTGTTACCAAGTACACAATCGCCTTGGACGCGACGGGGGTAGCTGGACAGGCTATCCTGAGTAAGTACGCCGTTTATAATACAACCCAGGGATACTGGTTCACGAAGCAAGAAGTGAATGGGTACCACGTTCCGCTCGGACATTGGGTCCAAGGAAGCAATGCATCGATCGTTCCTTGGACGATCTTGGACTTCAACGGTTGGACAGACGTTGACGCCATGGACGTCTACGCGGCCGCTGCATTCTCCAGCTCGCTGAAAATTCAATGTGCCGTGGACCAAGGCACGAACGAGCAGTGGGGCCCCGTTCAAACCAAGGTGAACAGCGGCCAGTTTGACATTTTCAACATGGTCATGTCTGGACAGCTGAACATGAACATGTACGAGCGGTACTTCCAGATGTTCTCGCAGGATAACACTGCTGGCGCGGGTGGCGGCATCAATTGTCCTCTCGGCAACATGAATACGGTAAATTGCAACTACACCACGCAACTCACTACCGACATTAACGCGATAAACTCTGCCTCCACCACAGCGGCCACGCAAGCCGCCTGCAACTTGTGCCAGACCATCATCGGGGAGAACCTGCCCATCATCCCGTTGGGCGGGCACCCTGACTGGCAGGTCTACAGCACGACGTACTGGACCAACTGGCCAAACTCCGTTACCAACCCGGTGCTTGCCGGCAGTCCGTTCGCTGGAGTCGTCCAGAACGCGAACAACCTGTACATCACCTTCCACCTGCAGGCAGGAAAAGGAGCACCATCCAGTAGCATTCCTGGATATTCCCTGATGATGATCATCTCCATGCTCGGGGTGGCCGGTCTCGCGCTCGCGATGAGAGTTCGCAAGTACGTGGCATTGTAAACGTAATTCCTTTCCTTTTTTTTATTTCTGAGACTCTAAGCATTCCGTTGATGCTAGTCGGTCTTTTAATTTAATGAGCATTGTCGAAATAATTGCTGCCGTTAGCAATATCATGGCTTGCTTGATGTTCTTTGCTTTGCTTGGTTAGCTTGGCCTTATTTCTTGCGACTGATGACGTTGCTCATTCCACGCGGTACAATTCACCGGCCCAGATGAAGGCGAACGCGGCCAACGTGAGCGTCCAGACCTGCTGGTGGAAGAAGAGGTCAAACGAGGGCAGGCATTACTCCGTATCTTAACACTTGCTCTCAACATGCAAAAGTAACAGGTCAGAGCACGCTAAGCGTGACCTGATCGGCCGCGACATCCTCGTAGATCGCCCCGAATCCCCCGACAGAGATTTCCGATCCTTCCTCCGTCTTCAGATAGATGGTAAACACCCCGGAATCCCAGTTCTTGTAAAACCGGGTGACCGTGCCATCCAGGATCACGTTCTCGGCTGAATTGTTACGAATACCCCGCACGCGAGCGAGAATGGTCGTGTTTTTCGAGAGTAATCGTTCCACTTCTTCCACGACGGAGATGCTATGGATGAGAGTCACGGGTGAGGGGATGTCGGGGAGTTTCCCGATGTTGTTGCCATATCGCCAGTTCAGGAAGAAAAAATGGTCGATGAGCGTGTCAATGAGCTCGATTTGCTCGATAACTTGGGCTCGCGTAAATTCCGGATCAATCTGGCGATGCTTGTCGAACGTGGAAAAGTTCCACTGGATCGCGTGGCTCCGGTCGATAATGATGTAGGGCATGGGGTAGTGCTTCCGGTACTTCAATCGCAAGAAAGCTAAATCCTCGAGAAAATAGGCAAGGTCTGTGCCCTCCTCGTAATTCGTCACGCACGAGATCAAGACCTTGCGTCCTGATGCTGCAATCAAGGCATGGCGGATTTTTTGAATGAACAGCAAGTCTGTCGTGAGTAAAACTTCGTGCGTCGCTTCATCGATCAACAATTTGATGGTGTTGATGATGTTATCCCACCCGATGATTTCCCAGATCCCGCTCTCCGATCGGACGTGGAGATTCGTCAATTTTTGGATTTCCTTCTTCGCTTCTTCCTTCGCGAAAGTAAAAAACGCGAACAAGTTTTCGATGCCGATCGACGGCTTGAATGCACGATACGTGACAGGCATTCGCTTGGGATCCTGATCTCCTACCTTGTTTAGACGAGTTTTGGCGGTGATCAGCCCGTATTTTACCAAGTTCTTGAGCGTGTCGTAAGCGCGAGGATGGGGCACGCCAGATTTCTTTACGATCTGCGTTACATTCAATTCTTGAAGGTCCTCGACGAGAGCAATGTACACTTGAATCTCGTACTTCGAGAGGCCTAGACATCGTAACAAGTTATGCAATCGGAAGTTGGCTTCTGGAAAATTGGCGGTCTTGTATTGCTGGAGCAATTGCTTGTATTCTTCCAATGCACTTGGAAAATCCTCGCTCATATAACAAACCTTAAGTGACTTCTAGCAAGATTGTCCTCTGCAATTTTCCATTATTAAGGGTTTCTGAGTATTTTATGAATGAATGGGAATGACGAGTGCCTCGTCATTTGACGAATGGCGGAAGCGGAAGGTCCGGCATTAGGTGTTTTTCGGCACGGGAAGGCGCGATAATCACGGGGCACGGGAAGACCCGATAATCATTCATATTAATGATCCAAACGTTAAGTTGATGAGCGCGCAAACGTCGTACGACGAGCTTGGCGACTTCCTCGCACGGTTGAACGACTTGCTCTTTCCGGAGCCGTTCTCGACTGTATCATGGGAGCTGCTCGTTGCCCAGATCGGCAACATGACAAAGTTCGTTAGCAGAATGCTTAACTTCTACCACGGCGAGATTTCCGCACAGGAGCGAGTTGCAATGGGGCTGATTATATCGTGGATATAGAGGGTATTCAGCCCAGAGTGACCTGCACGACATGTTTTCGTGGACTGGAAGCCACTGGAAGCAAGTTGCTTGAGATCCCGGTACCATTCACCTGGATCTCTTTCACGCCTTTGGAAACATGATCTGGATTATTGATGGTTATTTCATACATCGAATCGCGGAATTGTCTAACGACTCGTAACTTCTCCCATTCCGAGGGTATGCAAGGATCAACCAAAAGGCCGTGCAATTCGGGCCGGATGCCCAGGATCCATTGGGAAGCGCATTTCATGGACCACGCAGCGGTTCCAGTAAGCCAAGAATTCTTCGCTTGCCCGAACCGGGGGTGGGCCTTTCCGGTGATCATTTGCGAGTAGATATATGGTTCGGTCCGATGGATGTCTTGATTCCGTGCCTTGACCGGGGGAGACAATTGCGTGTAATAGCCGTATGCTCGCTGACCTCGCCCCAGCATGCATTCGGCGATGACTAGCCACGGATTCGAGTGGCAGAAGATGGAGCCATTTTCCTTCAAACCTGGTGGAAACGTGGAGATCCCACCCAAGTTCGAGTAGAACCGCGTGTAAGGCGGGGAAAGCAGCAACACTCCGTGCCGAGTATTCAAGTGCTGGCTCACTGCGTCCAAACACTGGACAGCCCTGTCTGGAGGGGCGATCTGGCTGATGACGGCCCAGGTCTGGGTGTTGAGGTAAATCTTTCCTTCGTCGCACCGGGTACTTCCAACCGGATCACCGTTGTCATCAAAAGCGCGCATGTACCACTGACCATCCCACGCGACGCGATTGACGTCCCTTCGCAGCTTCCCGGCGATCCGGGCGTATCTCGACGCATCGTTCTCGTGCCCGGCTTCCTTGGATAACGCGGCCAGATCGAGAAGGGCCTTGTGAAATTGCATCGCCGTCCACACGCTTTCCCCAGCGTTGTTCGGGCCGGGGAGGTGCAGCGTGTCATTCCAGTCAGCAGATCCCATGAGCGGCAAGGAATGCTTGCCCAGGTTAGCAAGTGTAAACTCGATGGCTCTCTCGAGATGGTCAAACAGGCTCCCAGAAGATCCCTCGACAAAAGGTATCTCTTCTTTCAATATCGCAAGGTCACCGGTCTCCTTGATGTAATCCCACGTGGCGAGTACCATCCACAAATGGTCGTCGCTGAAGAACAATTGCTCCTTCTTCGCGTAGTCGGGGAAACCACCTTCTCCGGTGAGGGGATAGAAGAGATGGAACACCTTTCCCGATTCGAATTGATTCCTTGCCAAGTTGAGCAATCGCTCGCGAACTGCCTTCGGAAGAGCATAGTTTATCCCCATGCTATCCTGGTTGCAGTCGCGGAAGCCCATCCCGCGACCGATGCCGGTCTCGTACAAGGACACGTACCGGGACCAGTCGAATGTGATCTTGCACTGGTAGGGATTCCACACGTTCATCATCAAGTTGAAGTCCCTTGATGGCGTCTCCACGTGAAATGACCTCAAATGCGCTTTCCACGCCTCCATAACGTCCAGAAGTTCTTGATCGCAAACGATAGGGTCCAAGTACTTGGCGAGCAGCGCGCGTGCTTCAGGTTTTTCTTTTGCCACCCCTAACACGAAAACAAGCGTTGTAGCCTCGCCGGGACCGAGTTCGATGGCATTACACGTCACGGCAACGGGATTGCCACCCAGGGCAATAGAATTCGAGCATGCTCCGTTCTCCACGCGGATCGGGTTGCTCTCGGATCTATACGGCCCTATAAAGGATTCACGGTCGCAATCCCAGCTGGTGATGGAGCCGTTACTCGAAAAGAAGGCAAATCCTGGCCCTTGGTCAAAAAGGGAATAGAAGATCCCCCCTTTTTCGTACCTGCACACGGCCACGTTCTGGATGTACTGGAGATCGTTCTGATCGCTCAAGGCACGCCAGAGGCAAAACTCAGCGTATGAGAATATGCTGAACGCCCTCGGCGTAGCCGCAAGGTTCTCGAGGGTCACTTGCCAGACTTCGAGATTCTCCTTCAACGGGACAAAATAGGTGATCTTTACCTTGAGACCATCCCGGATGGATGAGATGGTCGTGTAACCCAACCCGTGGCGGCATTCGTAGGATTCGAGAGATGTTTGCACCGGTTGCCACGTGGGGGACCAGTACCGCCCGTTCTGATTGTCACGCACGTAAATGTACCGCCCGGGGCGGTCTACGGGAACATTATTGTACCTGTAACGGAGAATGCGGCGATCCCTCGGGTCCACGTGGAAGCTATACCCCCCACCCGTGTTCGAGATCATCGCGCAGTACTGGCTGTTGCTGAGGTAATTGATCCACGGCGTGGGGGTGTCCGGCCGGGTGATGACGAATTCGGTGCCATCCTGGGAGAAATTGCCATAGTTCACGATGATCGCTCCTTGCCATGTTCGTTCTCATCTGATGATCGCGTTCACGGTAACGCTTCTCGTCCCAGGGGCAGGAATGGGAACGATCGTGCCTTGAATGCTTTCCCCGTCTACTTCCAAGGATACATCATTTCCTTTTCCTTCCCGCTTCACGTTGATCTTGTACACCACCCCCCGGAAGCTGCGCTGCGCGGTGAACCCTGGCCATAACCGGGGAACGACGGGACAGATCTCAAGCCCCGTGAAGGCAGGTCGAATGCCAAGGATCCAGCTCGTCATCGCAACGAACATCCACGAAGCGGTACCGGTCAACCAGGAATTTTTCGCTTCACCGTGGTTCGACGCATCACGTCCGGCGATCATTTGAGCATAGACAAAAGGTTCGCAGCGGTGGAGCTCGCTGATTCCTTCACGTATGGAGGGGTTTAATCGTGAATAATACTCGAATGCTCTATCGCCATTCCCGAGGCGAGCTTCCGCGATGATGACCCACGGGTTCGTGTGGCAGAAGATGCTCCCATTCTCTTTATACCCTGGTGGGTATGAGGATATTTCACCTAACCGGAGATCGTAATGCGTGAAAGCAGGTTGAAGGAGGAGGATACCGTGCGGCGTGGCAAGGCGAGACGTGACGGCGGCAAGTGCTTTTCTCGCGAAACCGTTCGAAAGGCCTATGCCGGCAAGCACGCAGAATCCTTGAGGTTCCACGAAAATCTGCCCTTCCTTGCAGCTCCTGGAACCGATCTTTTCGCTCGAGTCACCATATGCCCGAAGGAACCAGTCTCCATCCCACCCGTGTTTCAAGACGACGGCCTCCATCTCGTCCGCCCATTCCTGGTATAGCGTGGAGAGATCTGTTTCTTCCACAAACTGGTGGAGGTCTGCAAGATTCCTTGCGGCGAGCACGAACATACCGGCAATGAACACGGATTCCGCGACAGTTCCCGTCTTGTTCTCCGTGGTCTGGAAGGACTGGTTTGGATCGGTGGAGAAACAATTCAAGTTGAGGCAATCATTCCAATCAGCCCGCCCTATCAAGGGGAGACCATGGGGGCCTTTCCTGTCGTGCACGTACTGCAAGCTTCGCCGGAGATGTTCCAATAATGGTTGTTCAGTGTCGTCCTTGTTTTCAAAGGCAACGGGGCGATCGAGGATCTCCCAGTCCCCAGTTTCTTTAATATATGCAACCGTGCTGAGGATCAACCAGAGAGGATCGTCATTGAAGTTCCCACCGATCTCGTTATTCCCGTGCTTGGTGAGCGGTTGAAACTGGTGGAATGCACCACCACTTTCCAGCTGGGTGGCCGCGAGATCGAGGATCCTATCCCGTGCTTGCTCGGGATCCATGTGCACGAACCCAAAGATGTCTTGATTTGAATCCCGGAACCCGATCCCGCGCGATATCCCCGATTCGAAGTACGATGCGGACCGGGACAAGTGGAACGTCACGATGCACTGGTAGGCATTCCAGGTGTTGATCATGCGATTCACGTGGGGTTCGGGAGTGTTAACTTGAAATTTCTCGAGCAATGCGCGCCAGTAGTCCTGCAACGCCGCGAATGCGGCGTCCACATTTTCTTTTTGCAGGTACTTCTCGATAATTTCCTTGACCTCCGCCTTGTTTATGCGGTTGGAGCTTGGAGGATCAAATTTTTGGTCGTTCGGGTTCTCGTGATAGCCGAGCACGAACACGACCTCCCGTGCTTCGCCGGGCTCGAGGGACACCTTCACTTGGTGCGATCCGATCGGCGCCCATCCCACCGCGTTTGAATTCTTGGAACATCCCTCTTCCACGACGATGGGATTTTCCCACCCGCGATAGGGACCTAGGAACGATTCGCGCTGGGTATCATATCCATCAAGCGGTTCTGAACAAGCGAAAAAGGCGAAATGGTTCCTCCTCTCCCGATATTCTGTCTTGTGGTAGATGACCCCATCTTCGATCTCGACCTCGCCCGTGTTCAAGTTTCGCTGGAAATTCGATGCATCATCCTGCGCGTTCCACAAGCAAAATTCTATGCTGGAGAAAACGGACAAGTTGGCCGGCTCGCTTGCGTGATTGACCAAGCGGAGTTGCCAGACTTCCAAGGACTCTCCCAATGGTACAAAATAGGTGATCTGGGCCTCGATGTTTTTGTACATCGAACTGATGATCGTGTAACCCATCCCGTGCCTGCATTGGTATTGGTCGATTTCTTTCCTGACGGGTTGCCACGTGGGAGACCATATCTCAGCCGTGTCATTGTCCCGCAGGTAGATGTATCGTCCACTCACGTCCGTGGGGACGTTGTTGTATCGATACCGCGTAATTCTCCGCAGCCTCGCATCCTTGTAGAACGAGTACCCGCCGGCGGTGTTCGAGATGATGCCAAAATACGCCTCCGTACCGAGATAGTTGATCCATGGAAGGGGAGTATCCGGCCGTTCGATGACATACTCCCGATTTTCGTCGTCAAAGTGACCGTACCGCACGTTACATCAATCCTATCCTTCTAATCCTATCATCGTAATGAAACAAAGCGTTGAACGTTCGTGACAGAGAGATACGTGCAGCTTATAACCCTTCTTTAACACCCGCGATGGTACATTCTGGTTACTACACAAGATAGTAAACAACACATATATTTCGAGGAATCAAGTAGTATAGGCTTCGGGATACTGGAGGCTCCCCATGATCTGTAGCCATGGGATGCTAGTCCCGTGTTCGGTATTGCCACCATGTACGAGACGCTGTTTGGTTACAATGCAATGACCGACACGGTCATCCCAGTAATTGGCACGAGTAATTTCTGGAATATAGCAAGCGACACGGAATATATTATCAACCTGAACCCCGCAACCAAGTTGAGCACGGGCGCGGCGATCACGGCTATGTGCGAGGCAGATTTCAACTTCGATCTCTCGGGCCCGGGAAAGATAAAGAGCGAGATGCGATGCCCGAAGTGCAAGAGGGACAACATAATGCCGCTATACGGGAAATGATACCCGAATCCGCGTTACCCTCGATTTTTCGGCGATCATGAGGACGACGAACACCACAATGGTCGCGAGGGTCACAAGCATAGCCATGACGAAGAAGATCATGTAACCCTGCATAGTGTTGGCGACGGGGCCCATCGCCACCGCCATCCAGAGACCGACGATCCCTCCCACGAGCGTGCCGACCGAGCCCATGGTGTCGTTCAGGGCCATGGACAGGGCTTTCCGGTCGGTGCCGCCAATCTCGTTCGTGAGCGCATATGTCTTCGCCGGGAACGAGATGCCGAACGGCGTGAGCACTTGGACCATGACGATCATGTACAGGAGCGAGGGCGTGGCGACGGCTGCATAGACCAGCAACCTGGCTTCCTGGAGGAAAAACGAGAGCAAGACCAGCAACCGCCAGTTGTATCGCTTCACGAGGTAGGAAGACAGGAAGAACATGGGAAGCTCAGCCGTGGCCCACACGAACATGAGGAGGCCATAAAACCATTCCATGGCGCCTAAGCTTTCGATGTATTTCGTGAACGGGTTGCTCCGGATCGCATCGCCCGCGTTAAACATGAGAGAGGTTATGATCAGCATCCAGAATGCAATCTTTAGATAAAATGGCCTCGATGGGGTAGCAGGTGATGGTTGTAGCGGCGTAGTGGTGGCACGGAAAGCAGAACTCGTGCTGATGTGGGCAGGCGACGCGTACCCCTTGAGGATATACCACAGGAAAAAGTTCAGGAGGAGCGTGCCGATCCCCGAAATCGCGTAGGCCACGGTATATCCGAAATAGGGAGCACGCGGGAACGTGGCGTCCAGCACGGTGATGAGATATCCCCCGAACGGCGCCGTGAACGCGAAGCCCATGGACCCGAAGATGCGGTACTTCGAGAATTCTTTCGATTTGTTGTACGCCTCGAACGCATCAGATTGCGGGTCGAGGGTGGCGCGTTTCATGTCCACGAGCTCGTACACGATGACGTTGAGGGTCGATTCGCCGGAGATGAGGCTTGTCATGATGCCTGCGACGATGATCACGGGGAAGTTCGGGAAGAACGCAATGAACAGGGTCCCGATCCCGGTTAGGATGTTGTCGATATACAGGAATGCTTTGCGGTTGGCGATGCGATCCGAGAACCGCATCAGCGTATTCTGGGCGACGAGACCGACCACGACGCAAATGACCGTGAGCAGGAAAAAGTCCGAGACGGGCAGGTTCATGGTTGCCATGAGCATGGCATTATACGACATGCCGATTACGCCGAGGGCATAGCTGAGGTACGCGTACGCTTTCAGCAAGAAGAGCCGACGTTGGGGCGTGGTCTCGGCAGTCGTCGCCATTCGTTAGAGGAATACCGAGGTCGTTAAAGAATTCGTGGGAGCATCGTTCACATCCAGCACGACTGCTGCGCCAGATAAAAACAAGGGTCACGAACGCAGGTGGATGAATCGTCCACCGGCTCGTTGATACAAGGAGTAGGATTTTTATTATGCAAGAAAATAAGAGAGTAACCTACTTTGCACGGTACTGTTCCGAGGTGATAAAATAGCACAATTTTCAGGAACTTATCTAGAACGGGGTAGTACTGGAACAAGAACTCTTGATAGATAACAAGAACCCGTTCCAAGGCGATTTACCACCGCGACCTTTCGAGACTCGCCTGGAACGGGATAGTACTGGAACAAGAACTCTCGATGGATAACGAGCAACCGTTCCAAGGCGATTTACCACCGCGACCTTTCGAGACTCGCCTGGAACGGGATAGTACTGGAACAAGAACTCTTGATAGATAACAAGAACCCGTTCCAAGGCGATTTACCACCGCGACCTTTCGAGACTCGCCTGGAACGGGATAGTACTGGAACAAGAACTCTTGATAGATAACAAGAACCCGTTCCAAGGCGATTTACCACCGCGACCTTTCGAG